>Ga0209066_10000790_pt1 | contig 45187 bp, 29 predicted proteins | sample All_14_2_FD_187198 | JGI IMG/M metagenome (GOLD analysis project Ga0209066, IMG submission 187198) | Freshwater microbial communities in response to fracking from Pennsylvania, USA - Allegheny Zone_MetaG_DW_15 (SPAdes) (version 2) ... | reverse complement strand
CATCAAGTCACGTCGACAATATTTCTCTTGCCAACGGGCCGTTAACAGAAGTTAATGTATACTCTGAAAAACGATTGAATGCTATAGCAATGTGACATTTCTGGTGCGCCAGGGTGTATTTTGCTATCCCGGGACGATTTCAGGAATACACAAATCTTCCTTTGGTTTAATTTTAAGTCTGAATAAAAAGGGCCGCGCCGGAAGGCGCAGCCCTGGGTACCACAGCAGTAATTCCAGGGTGCCGTCAGCGGCCGTCCGACACCACCATGTCATAGGCCGGTAGCGTCAGGAAATCCGGGAAATCCTGGGCAAGCGACATTTCCGCGAACAATTTCGCCGCCTGGTCGAATCGGGTGGTGGCATAGGCCGCATCGCCCAGCTCCGCCTTCAGCGCCGCGCATTCCTTCGCCAACAGGTCCCGCACCAGCTCTGCCGTGACCGGGCGACCGTCATCCAGCGTGATGCCGTGCTTGGTCCATTGCCACAGCTGCGCGCGGGAGATTTCGGCGGTCGCGGCATCTTCCATCAGATTGAAGATCGGCACGCAGCCATTGCCGCCCAGCCAGGCCTCGGTATAGCGCAGGCCGACGGCGACATTGGTCTTCACCCCGGCTTCGGTCACGGCACCTTCGGGAACGCTGAGCAGGTCGGCCGCGGTCACGACCACATCGTCGCGCTGGCGGTCGATCTGGTTCGGTGTCGGCATCAGCCGGTTGAAGGCATCCAGCGCCACGGGCACCAGGCCCGGATGGGCGACCCAGGACCCGTCATGCCCGTCGCCGGCTTCGCGTTCCTTATCGGCTTTCACCTTGTTCAGCGCCGCATCATTGGCAACGGGGTCGTTCTTGATCGGAATCTGGGCCGCCATGCCGCCGATGCAGGGCGCGCCGCGCTTGTGACAGGTCTTGATGGCCAGCAGCGAATAGGCGCGCATATTGGGCACGGTCATGGTGACCAGGGCGCGATCGGGCATCACGCTGTCGGCGCGGTTCCTGAACTTCTTGATGAAGGAGAAGATATAGTCCCAGCGCCCGCAATTCAGCCCGGCCGAATGGTCGCGCAGTTCATACAGAATCTCGTCCATCTCGAAGGCGGCCAGGATGGTTTCGATCAGCACGGTGGCCTTGATCGTACCCTGGGCGACACCCAGCGCTTCCTGGGCGGCCACGAAAATATCGTTCCACAGCCGGGCCTCCAGATGGCTTTCCATCTTGGGCAGATAGAAATACGGCCCGGTGCCGTGCTTCTTCAGCTCCGCATGGTTATGGAAGAAATACAGGCCGAAATCGGCGATACCGCCGGACATCGGCTTGCCGTCCACCAGGATATGGCGTTCTTCCAGATGCCAGCCGCGCGGGCGCACCAGCAGGGTGGCGATCCTGTCCTTCAGCGCATAGGATTTGCCGGTGGCCGGGTCCTCGAAAGCGATGGTTCGCGACGCCGCGTCGCGCAGATTGATCTGTCCGCCGATCATGTTCGACCAGGTCGGGCAGTTGGAGTCCTCCAGATCCGCCATGAAGACATAGGCGCCGGAATTCAGCGCATTGATCACCATCTTGCGATCGGTCGGGCCGGTGATTTCCACCCGGCGGCTCTTCAGATCCTCCGGCAGGGGGGCGATTTTCCAGTCGCCCGCGCGCACCGCGGCGGTTTCGGGCAGGAAGTCGGGCTTTTCGCCGGCATCCAGCCGGGCCTGGCGGGCAGTGCGCGCGGCCAGCAGCTCCAGCCTGCGGGCGCCGAAGCGGCGCTCCAGCATGGCGATGAAGCCAACCGCCTCAGGCGTCAAAACCGTTTCGAACCCGGGTTCCATTGCCAGGGTGAAGCTCACGCCCTCGGCTGCCTTGCGCAGCTCCTGCTCGCTCATCGCCGCCATCGTCACACACTCCCTTTCTTGTTGCCGTCCACTCTGCGCCCCGTTCAGGCAGGGCTTTGTAGCAAAGCGATACCAGGAAAACGAGAAAAATGGCGGCGCCGTGCAGGTTTCAGCCCTTCAAACCCAGCAGGTCGGCCTTCACCGCATCGGTGAAGCCGATGCGCAGACCGCCTTCCCAGGTGAAGACCGGCCGCTTGACGATGGCGGGGAAGGCCAGGATCAGGGTGACCGGATCGCTGGCCTGATCTTCCGCCGACAGGCCACGCCAGGTGGTGCCGCGTCGGTTGATCACCGCATCCGGTCCCAGGGCCTTCAGCCAGGCTTCGACATCGGTGCGCGCCAGCCCGTCGGCACGCAGGTCACGGAAGGTGAAGGCAATGGCGTTCTGTGTCAGCCAGGAGGTTGCCTTTCGGCAGGTATCGCAATTCTTCAGCCCGTGGACGGTCAGCATTGGCGTTCTCCTTCTGCGCGCTATATCGCTGCCTCTGGCTATAGCCCGTGGTCCCGCGATGGTCAAAAACCTTGCCGGGCGCGCCGGGACTCGGGCAAGGATGCCGCGTTGAGATTACTGGAGTTGCTGATCGATGCTTGCCGTTCTGTCGCCCGCCAAGAAGCTTGATTTTGAACGCGCCGTGGCGCCGCTGCCGCCGACCGAACCGGTGCTGGCGGGTGATACCGTGCAGCTTGCCAAGCGGGTCCGAAAGCTGAAGCGCCAGGACATTGCCCGGCTGATGGGGTTGAGCGAGGCCCTGTCGGAGCTGAATTATCAGCGCTTCCAGTCCTTCCTGGATGCGCCGGAAGGCGATGCGGCCAGACCCGCCGCGCTGGCCTTCGCGGGGGATACCTATGTCGGGCTGGATGCGCCCAGCCTGTCGGCCGATGATCTGACCTATGCGCAGCAGCATCTGCGCATCCTGTCGGGGTTATACGGGCTGTTGCGCCCGCTTGACCGTATTCAGCCCTATCGTCTGGAAATGGGCACCCGGCTGGACACGCGGCGCGGCGCGGACCTGTACGCCTTTTGGGGTGACCGTATTGCCCAGGCGCTGAACGATGTGTTCGCCGGGCAGGAGGTGCCGGTGCTGGTCAATCTGGCGTCCAACGAATATTTCAAGGCGGTGGATCGCAAGGCGCTGAAGGCGCCGGTGCTGACCTGTGTCTTCCAGGAAATCCGCGACGGCCAGGCCAAGGTGATCAGCTTTCTGGCCAAGCGGGCGCGCGGGTCGATGGCGCGCTATATGATCACCAACCGGATCGACCGGCCCGAGGGGCTGAAGGATTTCACCACGGATGGCTATCGCTTTCAGCCCGACCAGTCGGACCAGGCGACATTCGTGTTTTCCCGGGCGCAGTAAGCGAAACGGGGCCTTCCCTGGAGGAAGACCCCGCCCCGTGCCGGGCCGCACATCGGCGCGCCCGTGCTCGCTCCGTTTTGTTTGGAACGGGCAGCCCGCCGCGCGTTGCGAACCCCGTTCCTGTCGCCGCACTGGCTTTGCGGCGGCATCTGCCGACCCCCTCATCGGGGCCCGTTGAGAAAAACTCTGCGCCTGAAAATCCTGGCTCGCAACCCCCTTGTCGTGCGCCGCAATGACGCGCGGGAACGGGTTCGCCAAGTTCATGATTCCTCGCCAAAACCGGCATGCCGCACTGCGAAATGGGTGCTCCGGCTTGCCTGCCGACCGGCTTGGGCCTATGTCACCTTCACCCGGCAGGGGCGAAAAGGGTGGGTTTATACGATGGCTATGAGCGTGGATGAGTTGGTTGAGGCGTTTGAGCTGTTCGATGATTGGGAAGAACGCTACGCCTATCTTCTGGACCTGGCCCGCCGGCTGGAACCCTTCCCGGAAGACATGCGCGACGAGGCCCATAAGGTGCGCGGCTGCATGAGCCAGGTGTGGCTGGTGCATCAGGTCGAAGCCGGCCCGCCCAAGCGCCTGCATTTCCGGGGTGATTCCGATGCGCATTTGGTCAAGGGGCTGATCGCGCTCCTGATGGAACTCTATAACGACCGCACCCCGCAGGAAGTGCTCGCCATCGACGGGCCGGAGGCGATCCACCGGCTGGGTCTGGATGAATTCCTGTCGGCCCAGCGCCGCAACGGGCTGGTTTCCATGCTGGCCCGCATCCGCCAGATCGCCGAGGCGGAGGCGCGGTAGGCCGGCCTGCTAAAGCGGTGGCGTCATCCCGGCCAAAGCCCGCAGGGCTGCGAGCCGGGATCTTTTCCCGGCGCAAGATCCCGGGTCCTCGCCCTCGCGGCTCGGCCCGGGATGACAGGAAAAAGCCCTACCCCACCGCGAACCAGGCCCAAGCCAGGCCCAGGCTGGCAATACCGATGGGAAGCCCGATCCGGGCATGATCCAGGAAGCTGATCGGCACCCCTTCGCCCGCAGCCCGTTCCACCGCGATCAGATTGGCGATGGACCCGACCAGCAGAAGATTGCCCGCCAGCGTGGAATAGACCGCCATTTCCACCGCGCTTTGGCCGTCCAGCGCGCCCGCCTGGATCAACAGCATGACCAGGGGCACATTGCCGATGGTGTTGCTGCCGGCCGCCGCCAGCAGCATCAACCCGGTAGAGGTCGACGGGCCGATACCCGCGATGTCCGCCCAGGCCAGGGTCTGGGCTGCGAAGCCGGCTTGCGCGAAGGCGCCGGTCACCACGAACAGCCCGGCAAACAGCAGCAGCAGCGACCAGTCGACCCGGCGCAGGACATGTTGTGTTGCATGGCGCCGCGAAATCAGCATGGCCGCGCCAATCAGGGCGGCGGCGGCCGCGCGTTCGACCGGCAGCAGGAACAATCCCACCAGGGCGATGGCGGCGATAGCAGCCTTCACCAGCCCGGACCGGTCGGCCGGTTCGGATGATGCCCCTGAGGTGACCTCAGTCGGGGTGATCGCCTTGCAGAAGGGCAGGATCACCGCCCAGCACAGGACAAGGGCTGCGATGCCCGGCACCGCCGCCGTCGCCACATAGCCGGCGAAGGGCAGATCGAAGCTTTCGCCCAGCAGCACATTCTGCGGATTGCCGATCAGCGTCATCGACGAACCGGCATTGGCGGCGGCCGCCACCGCCAGGACGAAGGGTTTGGGGTCGAGCCCGCGCGCCTTCAGGCCCCGGATCATTGGCGGGACCATGGCGAAGACCACGACATCGTTGATCAGCAGCATGGACAGCCCACCCGCCAGCGCGACGGTCGCCGCCAGCAGCATGGGCGGGCCAGCGGGGGAGGAGGCGAGCTTTCCCGCCGCCCAGCCATACAGCCCGGCGATTTCCGCCTGGGCCGATAGCAGCATCAGCGCGAACAGGATCACCAGGGTCGGAAAATCGATCAGCCCCAGCGCGGTTTCGGCCGGCAGGGCGCCACCCGCCACCAGCAGGATCGCCGCCACCAGCGCGATACCCGCCCGGTCCAGCGTCAGCCCCGGCAGTCTGCCCAGCGCCATGCCCAGATAGGTGACCAGGAAGGCCGCCAGGATGATCCAGGCGGGCAGGCCGTCAATCGGCATCACGGCTTCAGCCTTTCGGGGGCGGCAGGACCTTGCCGGGATTCATGATGCCCCGGGGATCGAACAGGGCTTTCAGCCCGCGCATCATCTCCAGCTCCAGCGGGCTTTTCCACTCTGTCATCTCCGCCAGCTTGATCTGGCCCACCCCATGTTCGGCGGAGAAGGAGCCGTCCAGCTCGGCCGCGATGGTGTTGATGATCCTGGACACGTCCTTGGCCCGGGCCTGGAAAGCCGAGGGCGCCATACCTTCGGGCTGGGTGATGTTGTAATGCAGATTGCCGTCGCCGACATGGCCGAACGGATAGGGGCGGATGCCCGGCATATAGGCTTCCAGTTCAATCGCTGCGCGGGTCAGGAATTCCGGGATGCGTGACACGGGCACGGAAATATCGCTTTTCGCGGCCGCGCCGTAATGCGGCTGGCCTTCCAGGATCGCTTCGCGCAGGAACCAGAATTCCCTGGCCTGGGTTTCCGATTGGGCAATCGCGCCGTCCAGGATCAGCCCGTCCTCGAAGCCGCGTTCCAGCGTGCCCTGCATCGCCTCGGCAATGTCGGAATCGGCCCGCGCTGCGGAATAATCCATCAGCACATACCAATCATATTCCCCGTCGAGCGGCCGCTTGGCGCCGGGCACGAAACGCAGCGCCGATTCCATCGGGAAGCGGCCGATCAGCTCGAAGCTGGACAGGGCATCGCCGGAATCCGCCCGCGCCCGGCCCAGAAGGGTAACGGCGGCGGCCGGGTCGGGCACGGCCAGAATGGCGGTGGCGCGCGCCTTGGGCGCGGGGAACAGCTTCAGCACCGCCGCCGTGATCACGCCCAGCGTGCCTTCCGCCCCCAGGAACAGATGCTTCAGATCATAGCCGCGGTTATCCTTGCGCAGGCGCCGCAGCCCGTTCCAGATTTCGCCCGACGGCAGCACGACTTCCAGCCCCAGCACCAGATCGCGCGCATTGCCGTAGCGCAGCACATTGATGCCCCCGGCATTGGTCGACAGATTGCCGCCGATCTGGCAGGACCCTTCCGCACCCAGGCTCAAAGGCAGCAGGCGATCCGCCTGTTCCGCCGCCTCCTGCAGGGTTTTCAGCACGCAGCCAGCCTCCACCGTCATGGTATAGTCGACCGGGTCGATCTCGCGGATGCGGTTCATGCGCGACAGGTTCAGCAGCAGCGCCGTACCCGTCTTGTCGGGGGTGGAGGCGCCGCAGCGCCCGGTATTGCCGCCCTGCGGCACCACGGGGATGCCATGGGCGTTGCAGATCGCCAGTATGCGCGAAACTTCCGCAGTGGAGGCGGGCTTGACCATGACGGCGCAAGTGCCGGTCAATACGCCGCGACTATCCACCAGCCAGGGGGCGATGTCGGCCGCATCCTGCACCCAGCCCTTGGGTCCGACGATGGCGCGGATGGCGTCAAACGGGGCGTCCGGCAGCCGGTCCTGCGCGATGTCTGGGGCCATGGCTTTTTCCTCCAGCCTTATTGTTCGGTCGCCGTAGCCGTGGCGGACCGGATGTCGGTCAGGGCGAAATCCTGACCTTTGAACAAAAGCGCTTCGCCGCTTTCCTTGGCAAGGGCATAGCTGAAGCAGTCGCCATAGTTCAAACCGGCGGGGTGCCCCCGGCCTTTGCCGAAGCGACGATAGGCGCCCCCGGCCAGTCTGGCATGATGCGGCGTGACCGGGGCGATTTCGATTCCAGCCGCCTGCAGAAAATGGTCCAGCATCTCGGAATGGTCGCCGCCGGCGGCATCCAGCACGATGGAGAGTTCCAGATAGCCGGCCGCGCTCAATCGCGCCGGGGCTGGGCATTCCTCCAGGCTGCGCGCGAACAGCGCGGCATCCTCCTCGCCCCGCAGGATGGCGATCAGCGCCGAGGTGTCGACGATCATCGCGGCAGGCCGCGCTCGTCATACAGGGGGGCGGTCGGGTTCGGGGGCAGACCCGCCCCCAGCGCGCGGCCAAGGGCCAGGATACGCTCAGCCTTCCTGGGTTGTCTGTCCAGTTGAGACAGTCTTTCCTCCAGCGCATGGATAACCGTGTCCGTCAGGCTTTCGCCGGTTCGGACCGCGATTTTCCGGGCCAGATCATGGGCGCGCTGGTTCTTGATGTTCAGCATGACGTCTATCCTTACGGCGTCTACCTTCGTCATTTTCATTCTACCATATGGGGACAGGCAGAGGAACGGGCTTTCCCCTGGCGCGGGCCTGAGAATAGACTGCCCATCATGTTTGATTTCGATCCCGTCCTGCTTCTGCTCATCGCCGCTGTCTTCACCCTGGCCGGAACGGTGAAGGGGGTGATCGGGCTTGGCATGCCATCGGTTGCCATGGGGCTGCTGACCGCACTGATCGGCCTGCCGCAGGCCATGGTGCTGTTGCTGGTGCCAACCTTCCTGACCAATGTCTGGCAGGCCTGCACCGGCGGCAACGGGCTGGTCGTGCTGAAGCGGATCTGGCCTTTCCTGGCGATGGGCACGGTGACGGTCTGGCTGGGCGCATTGGCGCTGACGCGGATTGATACGCATATCCTGTCAGGCATGCTGGGGCTTTCGCTCGCCAGCTATGCGCTGATCAATCTGGCGGGGTACCGCATCGCCATCCCCGCCAGGCGGGAAGGCTGGCTGGGACCGGTGCTGGGCGGGGTGAATGGGGTGCTGACGGGCATGACCGGGTCTTCCGTCATTCCCGGCGTGGTGTTCCTGCAGGCCATCGGCCTGCCGCGCGACCAGCTGATCCAGGCGATGGGCATGCTGTTTACCGTGTCCACCCTGGCGCTGGGGCTGGCCCTGCAGGGGGCGGGCTTCCTGTCGCAGGATCTGGGCATGCTGTCGGTGCTGGCGCTGGTACCGGCAATCGGCGGCATGATGATCGGCACGCGCATCCGCACCCGTCTGTCAGAAGCACAGTTCCGCCGGGTCTTCTTCTGCGCCCTGCTGCTGCTGGGCCTGTATATTCTGGTCAAGGCGGTGACTTGACCATCCGGCCCTTCGAGCGCATGTTACATGTAACGACGCAGCGAGGTTGCCATGCCGATGTCCACCCAGGAAAGGGTACGCAAGCGCCGCGAAGCCATGCGCGCCGCAGGCCTGCGGCCTGTCCAGCTGTGGGTGCCCGATAGCCGGGCTCCGGACTTCGTCAAGGAATGCAGGCGTCAGGCGCGCGCGACAGCACAGGCCGATGCGCAGGATGCCGGGCTGGATACCTTCCTGGAAGCAAGCCTGGCCGCGCTGGATGACCTATGACCCTTCAGCGCGGTGCACTGGTAACGGTGGCCCTGCAGGGGGATTACGGCAAGCCCAGGCCAGCCCTGGTCATTCAGTCCGATCTGTTTGAGGACACGTCGAGCATAACCCTGGCATTGCTTTCCAGTGCCCGGATCGATGCACCCCTGCTGCGTGTGACCATTGAACCCGATGCCGGCAACGGCCTGGCCAAGGTTTCCCAGATCATGATCGACAAGCTGGTGACCGTACCACGGACAAAGGTCGGCCATCCTTTCGGCAAGGTCTCACCATCGAGCATGACGGAGGTGAACCGCGCGCTCCTGGTCTTTCTGGGGCTGGCATGAACGGGTTCGGCATGCGCGGTAAAACTCCAGCATGGTTGGGGCAGGGCCGATGAACCGCATCCTGATCAGCGCCTGCCTTGTCGGTCGTCCGGTGCGCTGGAACGGCAAGGCCAGGGCGCTGGGCGGGCATTGGATCGCGCGCTGGCAGGCGGAGGGGCAGTTGGTCCCGGCCTGCCCCGAATTGCTGGGGGGGCTGCCCGTGCCGCGCCCCCCGGCGGAAATCGAACCGGGCGGTGATGCCGCAGCGGTCTGGTCCGGCCGGGCGCGCATTCTGGAACCGAATGGGCACGATGTGACCCGGGAATTCCTGGCCGGGGCCGCGGTCACCCTGGCCCTTGCCGAGGCGGAAGGCTGCCGCTTTGCGCTGCTGACCCAGGCCAGCCCGTCCTGCGGCGCCGGGCTGGTGCATGACGGGCGGTTCGCCGGCGCCCGGATCGCCGGCTTCGGTGTGGCCGCCTCCCTGCTGCAGGCGCGCGGCCTGCTGGTTTTTCCCGAGGAACGGGTGGAAGATCTGGCCGCGGCCCTGTTCATGGCAGGGTAACGCTTGCATCGGCCATTTCGCAGGTGCAACATAAAACGGCAGGTTGCGACCATGCCGGACAGGGGAGAACGAAACCCGTGAGTGCAAAGGTCTTTACCATTGCCCAACAAAAGGGCGGGGCTGGAAAGTCAACCCTGGCTGCCCATCTGGCGATTGCCTGGATGCTGACGGGCAAAAGCGTCGCCCTGGTCGATATCGATCCGCAGGGTTCCGTGGCGTCCTGGCATGCGCAGCGGGTGAAAACCCTTGGCGAGGGGGAGACCGGCCTGACCTTTACCCAGGTGACGGGCTGGCGCACCTCGGCGGAGGTGGAGAAGCTGGCGGCGCTGCACGACATCGTGGTGATCGACAGCCCGCCCCATGCCGAGACGGAGGCGAAGATCGCCGTACGCGTGGCCGATCTGGTCATCGTGCCGGCGCAGCCAAGCCCGCTCGACGTCTGGGCCACGGTGCCGACGCTGGAACTGGCTTCCAAGGAAAAATCGCCGGTGGTCATGGTGCTGAACCGGGTGCCGCCGCGCAGCAATCTGACGGCGCGCATGATCACCAAGCTGGGCGGGTACCGGGTCAAGGTCGCCAAGGCCATGCTGGGCAACCGTGTCGCCTTTGCCGAGGCGATGGCATCGGGCCGCACGGCACTGGAAACCAAGCCCCGATCCGTGGCGTCAAAGGAAATGGTCGCGCTGGCGGCGGAGCTGCTGAAACAGGCATGAGGACGGCCCGGCTGGGCCGGGCCACGCCGATTGTTACGGTTTGTTTACGATGTCTCGTTGTCCGCGAATTGTCATGTTGCATTGCGAACTTGACAGCTCGCCCCATATATCAAAGCCTGTATACGCGCCCCGGGCATGGTTCGAGGCCCGGCGCGACACAGGCGCCGAAGCATTTCGCAACTGCGAAGGCCGGCTGCAAAAGGGGTACAGGGTATGTTGTACGGTATGCATGACGCGTCTCAATTCATGGCGGCGCCGTTGCGCCTGATGGCGGAAGCGGCACAGGAAATTTTCCGCAGCCCGTTCCACCCCCTGTCCTACACCACGCTCGGCCGGTCGATCGCCGCCGGGGCGGAGGTGATTGAAAGCGTGCTGACCCAGCGGCAGAAGCCGGAATGGGGGCTCGATACCACCACGCTGGCGGATGGTCGAACCGTGCCGGTAACGGTGGAGATCGCCACGAGCAGGCCATTCTGCGACCTGCTGCATTTCAAGCGCGACCTGGGCGGGGAAACGCTGGGGGAGCCGACGCTGCTGTTGGTGGCCCCCCTGTCGGGCCATCACGCCACGCTGCTGCGCGGCACGGTGCAGGAGTTGATCAAGACGCATGAAGTCTATGTCACGGATTGGCGCGACGCGCGCCTTGTGCCGGTCGAGGAAGGCCCGTTCGGCGTTGACAGCTATATCGGCTATTTGATCGATTTCATCCGCTTCCTGGCCGGGGACGAGATGCAGCGCATCCACACCATGGCGGTGTGCCAGCCAGCCCCGCTGTTGCTGTCGGCAACCGCGCTGATGGCATCCTGGCATGATCCGGCGGTGCCGAAATCCATGACCCTGATGGGCGGGCCGATCGATACCCGCGTCAACCCGACCATCGTGACCACGGCGGCGGAAAACCGCCCGGTGGAATGGTTCAAGCGCAACTGCATCACCACGGTGCCGGCTTACTATCCCGGGGCGGGGCGCGAGGTCTATCCGGGCTTCCTGCAGATCCGGGCCTTCATGGCGATGAACCCGGCCCGCCATGTGGGCGCGCATCTGAAGATGTTCGACCATCTGGTGAAGGGCGACGGGGATTCCGCCGAGGCGCACCGCAAATTCTATGACGAATATCTGGCGGTGCTGGATGCCACGTCCGAATATTATCTGGAAACCGTCGATACCGTGTTCAAGCAGCATGCCCTGCCGCGGGGCAAGATGATCTGGAACAATGACGGTGTTGATCCAGAAGCCATTACCGATACCGCGCTGTTCACGGTGGAGGGGGAGCTGGATGACATTTCCGCCCCCGGCCAGACCTATGCCGCCCAGACGATCTGCGACCGCATTCCGTCGGAAAAGCGCGCGCATCTGCTGCAGACGGGCGTTGGCCATTACGGCATCTTCAACGGGCGACGCTGGCGCGAGCAGATTGCCCCCCGGATCGCGGACTTCATCCGGACCAATGCCTGACCCTGGGCCTCGCTCGCCGCGTTAACCGGTTTTTCACCTCCATCATGTCATGGTAACCAGGTGGGGGTGTGGAAGGGAATAACCGAGGCGCCGAGGGAGCGCCTTGCGAGGCTGAAGACGTGGACATAATAGTGCAGGGAATCCGCGAGTCGGAATTCCATCATGTCGATCAGGTGGTATGTGTACCTGCTGATCGCGATATCCCATTCCAATCCAGCCGCGTGGCGCGATTGCAGGCTTGGTGGTGTCGGGCTTCCGGCCGTGGCGATCATATGCCGCGCAAGCTGGATTTTGACATCATCCAGCATTTCGATCTGGCGCCCAACCTGTTCCTGGCCGAACTCGGCGAAGACGGGCATTTTTCCTACCGCATTCGCGGTGAGACGATCCTGTGGATGTTCGGTGGCAAGCAGCGCGGCCGCAATGTCGCCGCCTATCGGCAGGCGGAATTCCGGCAGGATGTCGAGGATTACTATCGCGATGTGTTCGCGGGCGGGTTTCCGGTGCTGCTGAAGGGCGATCTGCGCTTTGCAAACGGGCTGGGTGCGGCCTTTGAATCGCTGGATTGCCCGCTGGCGGGACCCGATGGAGTTCCGCGCTATATTCTTGGCATAGCCGATCTGGTTCCCGGCGAGCAGCGCCTGGCGGGCTGACTTCTTGACGCGAAGGCCGCCGGAGGCTTGCCGCGGCGCGGGAAAAACGCTAGAGCATCGCGGGCCGGATGAACCGGCCCCCGGCATGCCACGGGAAGTTCCCGTCTTGCGCATCCGGCGCCCTGTCCCCGAATTGCTGCCAGCCATGACCGCCTCGCTCAACTCCGCCTTGCTGCCCAACGGGCTCAAGGATTTGCTGCCGCCCGAAGCGCGCCACGAATCAACCGTGATGCGGGTGGTCATGGCAACCCTGGCCGGCCATGGCTATGGCCGGGTGGACCCGCCATTGGTGGAATATGAGGAGACGCTGTTCGCCGGTCCCGGCGGGCGGCTGGCACCCCAGACCTTCCGGCTGATGGACCCGGTGACCCAGCATATGATGGGCGTGCGGGCGGATATGACGCCGCAGGTGGCCCGTATCGCCACCACGCGCCTGCGCTCCCAGCCGCGCCCGCTGCGGCTTGCCTATGGCGGTCAGGTGCTGCGGGTGCGCGGCGGTCAGCTGCGCCCGGAACGGCAATTCGTGCAGGCCGGGGCGGAGCTGTTTGGTCCCGACAGCCCGAATGCCGATGCCGAGGTGATCGCGCTGGCGATCGAAGCGCTGGACAAGGTGGGCGCCAAAGGCCTGTCGGTGGATATCGCGCTGCCGACCCTGACGCCGGAACTGATGGATGCCCTGCAGGCGCCGCAGGATGCCCGCCAGGCGATCAGCGATGCGCTGGGCCTGCGCGATGCGTCGGCCCTGGCTGCAATCGACTGGTCCGGTGCCGCGCTGTTTTCCGCGCTGCTGAATGCAACCGGCCCGGCCGAAGAGGCGCTGGCGGCGCTTGGGCATGTGGTGCTTCCGGCGGGCGCGCAGGCGGTGATTGATCGGGCCAGGGCGGTGATTGCCCGGCTTGCCGTGTTGGCGCCGGATCTGCCGGTGACGCTGGACCCGGTGGAGCGGCGCGGTTTCGAGTACCAGACCGGTGTTGCTTTCACCCTGTTCGCGCGCGGCGTGCGTGGCGAGTTGGGGCGCGGCGGGCGTTATCAGGCGGTTCCGGGCGGGGAGCCTGCGGTCGGCTTCTCGCTTTTCCTCGATAGCGTGATGCGTGCGCTGCCGGCCCCGCTGCCGGTGCCGCGCATTCTGGTGCCGCTGGATGCGCCGCTGGCGGTGATCGCGGCCCTGCGTGCGGATGGCTGGGCCACCGTCGCGGCCCTGACGGAATTGGAAGACCCCGTGGTGGAGGCAAGGCGCCTTGTCTGCGGGCATGTCTGGACGCCGGACGGCCCCGTGCCGGTTTCGGCCTGAGCGCGGTTTCGCGGGAAGAAAGGGTGAAGCGCATATGACCAATGTCGTCGTCATCGGCTCGCAATGGGGAGATGAAGGCAAGGGCAAGATCGTCGATTGGCTGTCTGCCCGTGCCGATGTGGTGGTGCGCTTCCAGGGTGGGCACAATGCCGGCCATACGCTGGTGATTGACGGCGTGACCTATAAGCTGTCGCTGCTGCCCTCGGGCATCGTGCGCAAGGGCAAGCTGTCGGTGATCGGCAATGGCGTGGTGGTCGATCCCTGGGCCCTGATGGAAGAGATCGAGCGGGTGCGCGCCGCCGGTGTCGAGGTGACGCCGAAGAACCTGCTGGTGGCGGAAAACGCCGCCCTGATCCTGCCGCTGCACCGGATGGTGGATGCCGCGCGCGAGGCAGCCCGGGGCGCATCGAAGATCGGCACGACGGGCCGCGGCATCGGCCCCGCCTATGAAGACAAGGTGGCCCGCCGTGCCATCCGAGTCTGCGACCTGATGGAACCCGATACGCTGGCGGAGAAGGTGCAGGCGCTGTGCACCCAGCACAACGCCTTCCTGCGCGGGCTGGATCTGGAGGTGATGGACCCGGCCGAGCTGATGGCGGAGCTGAAGGAAATCGCGCCGCGCCTGCTGCCTTATGCCGGTGCGGCCTGGCTGGAGCTGGACACGGCCCGCAAGGCTGGCCGGCGCATCCTGTTCGAAGGGGCGCAGGGCATGATGCTGGATGTCGATCACGGCACCTATCCCTTCGTCACCTCTTCCAACACCACCACGGGCCAGGCCTTCAGCGGCGCGGGTGTGGGGCCGAAGGCGGCGGGCTATGTGCTGGGCATCACCAAGGCCTATACCACCCGTGTGGGTTCCGGCCCGTTCCCCAGCGAGCTGTCGGACGAGATCGGACGCAGGCTCGGCGAACGGGGCCGCGAGTTTGGAACCGTGACCGGCCGGGCCCGGCGCTGCGGCTGGTTCGATGCCGCCCTGGTGCGCCAGACCGCACGGATTGCCGGCATGGATGGCATCGCCTTCACCAAGCTGGATGTGCTGGACGGGTTTGACGAGATCAAGATCTGCATCGGCTATGAGATCGGGGGGCAGCGCTATGACTATCTGCCCGCCGGACAGCGCATGCAGGCCAATGCCAGGCCGATCTACGAATCCATGCCCGGCTGGCAGGAAAGCACCTTCGGGGCGCGCAGCTGGGCCGATCTTCCGGCCCAGGCGATCAAATATGTCAAGCGGGTGGAAGAGCTGATCGAAACGCCGGTGGCCCTGCTGTCTACCTCGCCGGAGCGCGAGGATACCATCCTGGTCAGCGATCCGTTCGGCGACTGATTGCATCCCGCGCCTTGGTGGGGGTTGGTTCTGCTTGGCCTGGGGCGGCGAATCCCCGATGATGTAGTCGGGGGGCGCGAGGGAGGACGCAGGCAGCTGCATGGCGCTGATGTCGGGCAATAACGGGGACAAGGCCAGCGGCAACACCGTGCCGTTGAAGGACCGGTATGACATCAGCCTGGACCAGGCGCTGCCCCAATTCGATACCGCCCCGGCCATGGCCTATCGGGCAACCCTTCGGCGTGACACCAAGCGGCGTCTGTTCGCGCTGATCTGCGATCCCAAGCTGCCGCTGCGGCTGGCCGGGATGGCGGCCATGCATCGCATCACCCATCGTAATGTGATGGGTGTGGTGGATTGGGGCGTGATCTTCTGGCCGCCGGAAGGCCGGCGCTGCCCCGTGCTGATCCTGGAGCAGCCCAACGGAAATCCGGCCTTCCCCTCGCTGGATGCGGAAGTTCCCCCGATGCAGGAGGAACAGGTGGTCCAGCGTTTCGTCAAACCCATGATCAACGCGCTGCGCGAATTGCATGGGGCAGGCGTGCTGCATCGGGCCATCCGTCCCGACAATATCTACTTCGATGAAACGCTGGGTGGCGAGGCGGTGCTGGGAGAATGCGTGTCCGCCCCGCCCGGGATAGCCCAGCCCGTCGCCTATGAGACGATCCAGTGCGGGCAATGTGCCCCGGCCGGCCGCGGCGAGGGCGGGCCGGAAAACGATCTGTATGCCCTGGGCGTCACCATGCTGGCCTTGCTGACCGGCCGGAGCCCCGGCCATGGGCAGGATGAGCAGCTTATCCTGCGCGAAAAGCTGGTGGCGGGGTCTTATGGCGCACTGGCGCAGAAGCTGCGTGTGTCGCTCACCATGCTGGAGCCGCTGCGGGGGCTTCTGAACGACGATCCGAAGGAGCGCTGGGGGCTGGAGCAGCTTCTGCTCTGGTCCGCAGGCCGGCGACTTTCGCCCAAGCAGCAGGTGTTGCCGGCCAAGGGATCGCGCCCCTTCGTCTTCATGGGGCAGAACCTTGCCACCGCGCGGGAGGTGGCGCACGCCTTCGCAGGCAATTTCGACGAGGCGGTGGCACCGGTCAGCGACGGTTCCGTCGATCAATGGCTGCGCCGGTCGCTGTCGGAAGATGAGCGGGTCGAGGCGATGAATGCGGCCAAAGGGGCCGGCGGGGATGGTGACCGGATCGTATCGCGTGCGATCATTGCGCTGGACCCGGCAGGTCCGATCCGGCTGCGGGAGTTCCGGGCCAATCTGGACGGGCTCTCCACGCTCTTGGCAAGCCATGCCGATGATTCGCGGGCTCGCCAGCTGTTCCATCAGGTCATCATGAACGGGCTGATCCCGTTCTGGCTGGAGATGCAGCAACGCGCCTTGCCCGACCAGATGCGCATCATGACCAAATTCGAGCGCATCCGCAGCGTGATTGACCGCATCCATCATGGTTTCGGCGTAGAGCGGGCCATCTATGAGCTGAATGTGGAATGGCCCTGCATGTCGCCGCTGTTCGAGCGCGATTATGTGCCCCTGCTGGAATATCTGCTGCCGGCTCTGGACCGGGTGGCGGCACAGTCGGATCAGCCGCCGAAACGTCTGGTCGATCGGCATATTGCCGGTTTCATCGCCACCCACAGCAAGCGGGGCATTGGCTCGGAACTGTCCGATCTGGACAATGAGCAGCCGGCGCTTCAGGCGCTGGCGCAGATCAAGCTGCTGGCGGCGGTGCAGGGGCAGGGCCAGATCATGGAACTGCCCAGCCTGTGCCGGGCGGCGGTGGGCCTGCTGGAACCCAGTATCGAGCGGTTTCACGGCGCATCGCGGCGCAAAACCCTGCGCGACAAGCTGAGCAAGGCGGCCGCCTCGGGCAAGCTTTCGGAAGTGCTGAACATCGTCGATAACTATCAGGAACTGACGGAGGATCAGCGCCTGTTTGATCGCGCTGTGGCCGAATATGCCGATGTTACCAATCAGTTGAACAAGATCGCGATGGATCGCCGGAATCTTGCCGCCCTGGCCCGCGAGGTGGGGGGGCAGGTGGCCAGCACGATTTCGCTGCTGGTGGCCGGGGTCATCGGATCGGTCCTGCTGCTTTACGCGCTTCTGTAACGGAAAGGCTGCGGTCATAATGGCGAAGAAACCCCAGAAAAGACCGGCGGCAAAGCCTGGCCACGATGGCGGCTCGAAGCTGCGCACCGCGCTGATCTGGGTGATTGCCCCGGTATTGATGATCGTGTTCCATCTGGAAACCCTGCTGCTGGCCATCGCCTTGGTGCCGACGCTCGTCGCCTGGATCAGCGACACCGCACCGGTCGAGAACCGACGCCACTATGCCGCCAAATCGGTGGGGGCAATGAATGTGGTCGGAGCGCTGTGGCCCTTGGTTCAGATGCACCAGGCGGGCGCGGATTGGGCCAGTTTTCTGGGCGTTATCCGCGATCCGATCACCTGGATCATCTGTCTGGCCGCCTCGGCGATAGGCTGGGCCATCCATCTGGCCATGCCGCCCATGGTCACCGGCTATTTCCGGCTGACCCAGGACGGGCGGCGCCAGGCCTTGAAACAGACCCAGGAAAAGCTGCTGAAGGAATGGGGAACGCAGGTCAGGAAATTCGCTCCGCCGGAACTGTCCTTTCAACTATCCAAGGCGGAGGGCGATGCCGAGGCTGAAACACCCTTCGAGCCGGAGGAGGAACTGGCACAACCCCAGCAGCCGGCCGCGCCCGCCAATACGCCCGCCACGCAGGGACGGGTCCGGCGCGTCGGCGGCGGTAGCGTGACCCCGTTGTGACGCGCCAGGATCTGGCAGCCCTGGCGCTGCGCACCCAGGAGGTCTATGAGCGCAATGCCGAGCGCTTCGACCGGGAGCGCTACAAGGATCTGTTCGAACGCTGCTGGCTGGACCGGATGGTGGACGGGCTGGACCGGGGCGCAGACGTGCTCGACCTTGGCTGTGGCACGGGTGATCCGATCGCGGCCTATATGGACAGTCGGGGCTTTCACGTCCTCGGGCTGGATGCCTCCCGCGCCATGCTGCGGATCGCCAGAATGCGTTTTCCGCAGGGCGATTGGCGCCTGGGCGATATGCGCCGGCTGGACCTGGCGGAGCGCTTCGATGCCATTCTGGGCTGGGACAGCTTCTTCCATCTGACGGCAGAGGAACAGCGCGACACGCTCATCCGCATTGCGGCCCACCTTCGGCCCTCCGGCCGGGTGATGCTGACCGTGGGTCCGATGTCCGGCGAGGTGGCTGGCCGTGTTGGCGACGATCCGGTCTATCACGCCAGCCTGTCGCCGCAGGAATATGCGCAGCGGCTGGATGCGCTCGGCCTTGATATTCAGGACTTTGTCAAGGAAGACCCCGCAGCACGGGGCCGCACGGTGCTGCTTGCCCGCAAGCGTTGACGCATGCGGCTCAGTCGCGTGCTTTCAGGTCGTTATGCAGGGCATAGGCTTCTTCGACATAGCTCGTATCCTGACGCTTGAAGGCGGTTTCCTCATCCATCGAGGACAGATCGGCCTCCAGCGCGCGCATCAGATGTTCGGCCACGTCGCGCTTGTCCTCGGTAACGGCCTGTTTCAGGGCCATGACGATCTTGTCGCTCAATCGTCGCGAATGGCGCGGTCTGGTTTCCAGCATGTATTCCTCCGACGATGAACTGTCTCGCGACACGCTGCCTATGGCAAGAGGGTGGATTTGAACTCACCCGGCAGGTCGTGCTGCTCGGCCGATGCGACCTTGCCTGTCGGAAAGCCCAGCACGATTTCCGCGCTGTGCAGGCCCATGGACACCAGCAGGCGTCGATAGGCCAAGCGCCGGTCGACCTGGGCGGTAAGGAAATTCATCTGCGCGGAAATCCATTCGCCTTCCGCATCCAGTACGGTCAGCGCGGTCTCCCGGCCAGCCGCCAGCAGATCCTGCTTGGCCTTGACCACACGCTCCGCAAGGTCGCTGGTAGTCTGCAACAATTTAACCCGCGCATCGGCAAGTTCCAGTTGGTTCTGGGATTTGCGAACTTCTTCGCCAATGCGGTTCAGGACGAATTTGCGCCGTTCCAGCGTGGCAACATGGCTGTGGGCGGCGCGCTCCGTCGCGGCGGCGGTGTTGCCGCCATCGTAGAACTGCCAGGTCAGCTCGACGACGGCCTTCTGATCGCGCCGGATGCCTCGCTTGGCATCGACATTGCGTTCATAGCCACCCTCGGTCACCAGATCGACCCGGGGGAAATAGCCCGACCGCGCCTGCTCGCGCCCCTGCGAGGCGATATCCACCTGCAGTGCTGCCGCTGCCGCATCGGGATGGTTTTCCAGCGCGAAGGTCACCCGCTCCTCCAGAGTCGCGGGCAGGTCCACTGTCAGCGGACCCGGATCGACCATGGCTTCCAGTTCCGGCATCCGGCCGAACATGCGCAGATAGGTGGCGGACAGTTCGGTCAGCTGGGCATCGATGGTCAGCCGGCGTTCTTCCGCGGCGGCAAGCCGGGTGCGCACCAGAAGCGTGTCAACCTCGGTCGCGGCAGCCTGGGCCGTCAGTTGTTCCTGCAGGCGAACCTGCTGCTGCACTTTGGCTTCGGCTTCCCGGGCCAGTTCATTCAGGCGCCGCTGCCGCAGCAGGGTCAGATAGACCTGTGTCCCTTCGAACAGCATGCGTTGCTGCAGGCTGTCGAGCGTCACCTTTGCAAGGTCCAGTTGTCGCTCCGCGATGCTCAACCCTGCATTCTTGGCAAAGCCGTCGAACAGGTTCAGCCGCACCGCTAGCGTCGCCGATTCACGCGCCAAGCTGGACGGATCGCCCGGGCTGGCGCGACGATCCTGGCTGTCCACCCGTTCCCAGCCCTTGTCACCCGATAGCGTGGCGATGGGCAGGAAGGGGGCGGTCGCTTGATCGACCCCGGCTTCCGCGGCCTTGATATCGCTCTCCCCGGCAAGAATCTGCGGATTTTCCAGCAGCAGGGAGCCCAATTCATCGGGCAAGGACCGGGCATTGGCAGTGGAACACACGGTCCCTGCCATCAATGCCACGGAGAGCAGCAAGCCCCGTGAATCCCGCCATGCCGGATGAAATGGCATATTGCCGTTGACCGCCCTCTTTACGGAAGGAACCCGAATCACCTGAAGCGTAGCGTTGCTGACGCCAAAGGCAAGGGGGCTTCCGCATACACTCCCCCAACCGTCTCTTAACCATTGCTTAAGACCTTTTCCAGTGGTCGTGGCAAGCGAATTCCACTATACAAAAATGTTGGTGAGGGGGCGTGAGCCCGGGGGTTCTGTACATGGGACGTTTGGACACTGAAGTGTCCGGTTTGGCGCCGGGTGCAACGCATTCGGCCGAACGCGGCGAAGCGATTATCGTCGAAGCGTCGGACGCTGTCGGCGGCTATTTGAACATCCCTGGTGGTACCATGCTGCTGACTGCGGAATTCGACCGCAGCGGTCCCGATCTGGTGATCACGGGCAAGGATGGCTCGGTTGTTGTCGTCCGCGACTACTTTTCCTCCGCAGATGCACCGGATCTGGCGACGGCTGGCGGCGCGGTGCTTCCGGATGGCCTGGTTGCCCGGCTTGCCGGTTCGGTTGCGCCCGGACAGATGGCGCAGGCCGGACCCGTCGCCGGGGCGGAACGCATCGGCGAGGTGGCGGAGGTCCAGGGTAATGTCCGGATCGTGCGGGCAAACGGTACGGTTGTGGAACGGGCCGAGGCCGGGACCGAGATTTTCGCCGATGACCTGATCGAGACCCAGGGCGGCGGATCGGTCGGCCTGCTGTTCATCGATGACACCTCTTTTTCGCTGGGCGCCAATGCCCGCATGGTGGTGGATGAGCTGGTTTTCGATCCGGCAGGTGCATCTACCGCCAGTTTCAATGTGGTGCAGGGCGCCTTTTCCTTCATTTCGGGCGAGATCGCGAGCGCCGGCCCCAACGCCATGACGGTAACGACCCCGGTCGCCACCATTGGCATCCGCGGTACGCAGGTCGCCGGGCGCGCGGCTGCGGAAGGCGAGGAGACGGTGATCGTCCTGCTGCCGGAGGCGGACGGGACGGTCGGCGAAATCCTGGTGACCAATGCGGGTGGTCAGGTGCTGCTGACGCAGCCCAATGAAGGCACCTCCATCTTCAGCCAGTTCACTCCGCCGGCCCCGCCGAGTTTCCTGCCGCCGTCGACGATTCAGGAACAGTTCGGCGGCAATCTGCAAATCCTGCCGCCGCAGGGCACGCAGCGTTTCCAGAACAATAACGGCCAGCAACAGCAGCAGGGCGAAGGCGACGACCGGTCCTCCGGCGGTGCATCGGAAGGCGAAGGGGCGCCGCAGGGGGAAGGTGAAGCAGCGCCACAGGGGGAAGGCGAGCCGCAGGGCGAGGGCGAGCCCCAGCAGGAGGCGGAAGCGGGACCTGGTGAAGGTGAGCAACAGCCGACCGAAACCGCCGAACTCGGCGCCAATGCGGGCGAGGCCGATAACCCGGGACAGGAAGGCGGGCTGATTCAGAACGCCGATGGCAATGGGGCACAGCTGGCCGGTGGCGCCGGACAGGACACCGCCTTCAGCGAGGCGGCCGCCGCTGCCCAGCAACAGGCCCAGACCCAGCAGGAGGCGGCTGCCGGCGCGGGCACAGATACGGGCGCAGGTACAGGCACAGGTACAGGTTCAGGTACCACAGGCGGCGGGACCTCCCTCGGCGGGTCCTTCGGGAGCACGGCCTTCCAGGGCTTTTCCGGCAGCGTCGGTTCGTCGGGCAGTGGCGCGTCCACATTGGGCGGGCAAGGTGCGACTACGGAAACGACTTCGGCGTCTTCCAGCTCCGGCTCCGGTTCTTCCACCGGGCTGAGCACGGCGACGGGAACGGATACCCAGTCGACCGATACCAGTGGCATCACCACGATCATCGGCAATACCGATACGGGTGGACAGGTCGGCATTGGTGGCGACCTTGGGGATGACAGCGATGATTCCGGCACCGTGATCAGCGGGCCGGGCGACGATACCGGCTTTGAGCCTGGTTCGGGCGCTTCGCTGAACGTGCTGGCGACGGTGGCGGCCTTCAGTCTGAACAACCCGGCGGCAGCCGCTGCCGCGGCCGGTTTGCCGACGGCCTTCGTGGGCACGGCGGGCTCGGGCGGCGGCTTCATCCAGAATATCAATATCGGCACCACGGCGGCCGATCAGGTCTTCGGTTCGACCGGCAATGATCTGTTGCTGGGCGGCGCTGGCGGCGATGTGCTGGTCGGCGGCCATGGCGAGGGCAACGACATCCTGATCGGCGGTGCGTCGCTTGCCGAGGATGGCGATGCCGATGACAAGATCACCTATCACTCTACCAATGATGGCGTGTATGTGAATCTCAGCTACGGCACGCTGAGTTCTGAAGGCATTGATTACGAGCTGGGCATCGCCCATGGCGTCCAGGCCACACTGAGCGGGACCGGCGAAACCATGACGGTCAGCGGCGGGGAGATCGGGCTGGACCGTATCTTCGGCGTCGAACATATCGATGGCGGCAAAGGCGACGACACCATCATCGGCAATGCCGGCGTCAACATCCTCAGCGGCGGCAACATGGATGATTCCGCCGATCTGGGGATGGGCGATGATACGCTGGACGGCGGGGCGGGCGCTGATACGCTGATCGGCGGGATCGGCGACGATACTTTCATCTTCGATGCGACCGAATTCTACGAGAATTTCGACGAGGGCGAGGGGGGCTACGTCACCAACAGCACGACGGAGACGATCCAGGGCGGTTCCGGCCACGACCGCGTGCTGGTCAACAGCGACGTCTATGACCTCGACCTTGATGCCTATAAGGACAATTTCGACTCGATTGAGGAGTTCGACCTCGCCGGGTCGGGTGGCGGAAGCTACGTCAACCTGACGCTGTCGTCCGAATTCGTGAACGAAGTCAGTTCCACCGGTACGCTGACGATCAGCAATTCCAACGAGCAGGAAAACTACTCGACCATCGATCTTGCCGATGATTTTGCCTATGACGGCACGGAACTTGGCGCGGACGAAGCCGTATATCGGCGCTTCGTAGGCGCCGATGGCGCCACGGTGCTCGTTGCCTCCTCCGTGATTGTCAACGGCATCGAGAATGAAGCGCCGATCGTCTCCGTCGATCCTGGGGTGGGCGATCCGGCGGCCGGTCAGGAAGAGATTGCCGGCGGGGAAATCCAGGTTTCATCCTGGAGCCAGGAAGCCAGGCTGATCGGGTTCGATATCGATAATCCGGGTTATTTCGAAAAAATCGATGAGGATGGCGAGTTCGAGGGTGAGCCGCAATTCGTGATCGCGCTGAATCCGGACGGTTCGGCCGAAATCCAGGGTGGCGGCCAGGGCGGCGCATTCCAGATCCTGACGAACGGGTTCGGCAACGTATTGCTGCTGAACGAAGGTGGCGTGGTCGACGACAAGGGTAGTTGGAGCAGTGCAACCTCCCAGCTTATGGAATCCTCCTACCGCTACGAATCCACGACGGAAATCCTCTATGTCGGCGTGCGGGCCGATCTGGGCGACGGCTATGTCTATGGCTGGCTGGCGGTTTCCTATGAATTCAACAATTCCGACGGGCTGATCTACCGCGTGGATCCGCAGTCCTTCTATTACAATCCAACCCCCGGCGAACCGATCATGGTCGGGCGCAGCGACGTTCTGCTTGGCTATCAAGGGGTGGAAGACACCAATATCACCCTGACCGGCATCGATATTGGCGACGCCAATGATGTCGATGGCAGCCTGCCGGTCAGCGTCACACTGACGGTGCAGAACGGTTTGCTGGCGCTGGACTTTGACGTGCCGGGCGGCGTGACGGAAGAACAGGCTGTTGAATCCTATGGCGGCGGGATGATTGTGATCACCGCACCGCTTGCGCAGATTAATGCGACCCTGGCGGCGGGCGGGCTGGTCTACACGCCGGGTGAGAATTTCAGCGGCACGGACGCGTTGATATTGGCCGTCAACGATCTGGACAATGCCGGCAGCGGTATTGAGGCATGGGTCAACCGCACGATCCGGATTGATGTCGCATCCGTGAATGATGCGCCGGTGCTGGAGAACAACGTCACACTGACCTCGGTTCTGGAAGGATCCGAGGGCGGGGCAGGGCAAACTGTTGGCGAGCTGTTCGGCGGGGTGGTGACGGATGCGGATGACGGCGATTATCTGGCCGGTGTAGCGATCAGGTCGAACGAGACCAATCCGCAGAGCGAAGGCGTCTGGCAGTTTTCCAGCGATGGTCAGGAATGGGACGATATTCCGACCGGCCTCGGCAGCTCCCATGCCCTGGTGCTGGATGTGGACACGCTGATCCGCTTCGTGCCGGTGGCAGGCTTCCATGGCGAGCCGACACCGCTGGACGTGCGGGCTATCGATTCCACCTATTCCGGCGACTTCTCCGAAAGCCTGTCGGGCGAGGGAGAGGTCTACGCGGATGTCTCCGTCGCGGGCGATGCCACTCCCTTCTCGGATGACAGGGCCTCCGTCAGCATTGCCGTCATCAATGTCAACGATCGGCCGGAAATTCGGCTGGCCCCCTCCGGTTCGGCCGAATTCGCCGGCCAGTCCAGCCCGTCCCTGCTGCAGAGCGGTTCCTCGTCGGATTTCGTCGTCGGCAGTTCGACCGCCTTCACCGTCGAGGCCTGGGTCAAGATCGATACCCTGCAGGGCGATCCCCAGGCCATCTTCCAGATCAATCCCAGCTTTGGCGATTCCATGTCCATGGCGGTGAATGCCAGTGGCGAGCTGGAACTGCGCAATGCTGGATCGCCCACGGTCATATCCGACGGCGCGGTGATCGAGGCGGGCAGTTGGCAGCATCTGGCCTTCGTGTTCGAGAACGGACAGGTCTCGGTCTATATTGACGGCGCGCTGCATAGTACCGCCAGTGGCGTGACGGTAAGTCAGGGCCAGGCCGCCTCGTTCTTTCTTGGTGCGCGCAGCGATCTATCCTTCGCCTTCGATGGACAGATGGACGATGTCCGATTCTGGAGCGAGGCGCGCAGCGCCGCGGAGATCGCGGATAATTATCAGGAAACGGTCGAGCCATCCGCGACGCTGGTCGCTCACTATACCTTCGACACCGTATCGGGGACGGTGGCGGATATGGCGGAGAACGACCATGATCTGACCAATTCCGGGGTGGTGGCGGCCAATGCGGCTCCAGTGCTGCTGGAAGGCGGCACGGCGGCGATTTCCGGCCTGTCCTTCACCGATCGGGATGGCGATACGCTGACCGTCGTGCTGTCCAGCGATACCGGGTCGCTGGATGTGGCTGATGATGTGAACGGCGGCCTGTTGGCGGGGCAGATCGCCGGAGGTGGCACCGGCACGCTTACCCTGACCGGCAGCGCGGCAGCGATCAATGCGACGCTGGCCGGCGCAAGCGGGCTGGTCTTCAGCCATGACGGCACGGACGAGGCCTCGGCGACCGTGCAGGTCGTGGTGGATGACGGTTCGGAGTCCGAGAACTCTTCTGCCAACACGCAGTTGACCCTGTCGGTAACCGCAGTGAACGATGCGCCCGCGCTGGAAGGCGGGGCCGAATTGCCATCCTTCTACGAGGATGGGACGCCAGCCTATCGGACGGTATCGCAGCTTTTTGGCGCGCTCGTCTCCGACGACGATCCGGAGGCGGTGCTGGATGGCATCGCCGTCGTCGGCAATACCGCGAATTCTGAAACCCAGGGCGTCTGGCAGTTTTCCAGCGATGGCGGCTCCAGCTGGTTCGCGCTTGACACCAGTCTCAGCGATGCCGAGGCGGTGATGCTGTCGGCCAGCACGAAGCTGCGTTTCGTGCCGGTCGAGGATTTCAACGGTGCCGCGCCGACGCTGACCGTGCGGGCGGTAGATGGTACCTATTCCGGCTCCTATTCCGATTCCGCCCAGGCGGCCATAGCCGGCAATGTGTCGGCCCATGGCGGAACGACTGCCTTTTCCGCCAATACCGCAACGCTGGGCGTGACGGTCGATGCGGTGAACGACGCGCCCGTGGTGACCTATACATCACCGGCTTTGGGTGAAATCTTCACCGATATCGACCGTGCGCTGGATGGTGGGGAGCTGTCAGCCGGCGAGGTTGGTCTGGTGGTCGATATCACCGACCCGACCAATGGCGCGCCGGACACGCAATCCGTCACCAGCTACTTCTCCGTGCGCAAGCAGCCATCCGACCCCGACAATGCGCTGATGCTGGAGCTGGTTGCCGATTCGGGCGGCCCGGTCCGGTTCCTGGTGGACAATTACAAGGAACCGCCTGCAATCGGGAGCGGGGATACGATCGGCCCGGACACCAATGGTTCCTGGCACTATGAAGCCTTCGTGCCGAGCCCCGCGACGGATCGGCTGGTAGCCTTCCGTATCGATCTGGGGAATGGCGACTACCAGTATGGCTGGCTGCGTTACAGCGCCACGACGGATGCGCAGACCGGCGTCAGGACCTTCGAGCTGGAGGATATTGGCTATTCCGACATGCCCAATATCGGGATTGAGGCGGGAAGCGACGCGCTGGATGTGGTGCTTTCAGTTACCGAAGGCGCCAGCGTGGTGGTCGAAGGCCTGTCGGTCGGCGATATCGATGGCGATGTGCTGACGGTCGTGCTGTCGACGGAAACCGGCACGCTCGATATCAATGAAAATGTCCTGGGTGGCCTTGGCGCCTCGGCCATCACAGGGAACGGCGACAGCATCGTCACCCTGACGGGCAGTGCTGCGGCGATCAATGCCACCCTGGCCGATGCGGCAGGGGTGGTATTCACCCATGATGGTGGTGACGACGCCTTTACGGCCGTGGTCGATATCGATGTGAATGACGGCTCGGGCGAACAGAACGCCACGACGTCCACCTCCGTCTCTTTCAACATCGATAATGTGAATGATGCGCCATCCTGGAGCGGCAATGTCAATCTAGCGGCATTCCTGGAAGACGGGACACCGTCGGCACAGTCCGTGTACCAGCTTTTTGGGGCGCGTTATGGCGATGATGATATCGAAGCATCGCTGAATGGCATCGCCATGGTCGGCAATACCGCCGATCCGGAAACGCAAGGCGTCTGGCAGTTCTCCTCCGACGAGGGGGGAACCTGGCAGGATATTTCGACCTCGCTCGGCGATTCCGAAGCCTTGATGCTGTCGACCTCCAGTATGCTGCGCTTCCAACCCGTGGAGAATTACAGCGGCACCCCGCCGGCACTTTCCGTGCGTGCGGTCGATGGCAGCTATGATGGTAGGGGCTATTCCAGCAGCGGCGGTCCCGATCTGGTGACGGCCGATGTATCCGCCAATGGCGGGACGACGTCCTTTTCCGCCAATACCGTGACGCTGGGCGTGACGGTCACGGCGGTGAATGACGCGCCGGAAATTTCCTATGACGCCCCGGGCAGGGCACAGGTCTTTTCCGATATCGGCGCGCAGACTACGCTGAGTTCGATCGAATGGGGCACGGGCTATCTGGGCTTCAATCTCGACGACCCGCAGGGTTATTATGTCGGGTCGTCGCCCACGCAGGACATCTATCTCGACTATCGCGACACCCCGTCGACGGATTTCCTGCTGCGGGGCAGTAACGGCAATGTGCAGTTCCTGGTCGACCAGGACAATATCGTCTACTCCATCTATGCCGAGTCCAATATCGACGGGGATATTCCCGAAGACGCCGAATGGAGTTCCGCGGCCGTCGTGGCGGATGACGTAAGCGACAGGATCGTGGCCTTCCGGGTCGATCTGGGCGGCGGCGATTATGAATATGGCTGGCTGCGCTATACATCCAGCTTCGATCCGGGTGTATCCTCCCAGGTCTTCAGCCTGAATGAACTGGCGGCCTCGGACATTCCCAATGTCGCGATCATGGCCGGCGGCGGGGATCTGGACTATCAGCAGGGTGTGGTGGAGGGTGGCAGCTTCGCCCTGACCGATTTCTCGGTCCAGGATATCGATGCGGGCGCCGGCACCCTGACCGTGACCTTGAGTTCGGGCAACGGCAATTTTGCCGTGAATACGGGTGTTGCAGGCGGGGTCACGGCCGTTTCCAACAATGGCATGGGTGCGGTCACCCTGACCGGGACGGTGGCGCAGATCAATGCGACCCTGGCCCATGCCAGTGGCGTGGTCTACACCCATAACGGCAGCGAATCCCCGTCCGACTACATCATCATGGATGTCAATGACGGGGGGAACAGCGGCAATGGCGGGGCGCTGAGCTCCTCCCACACCCTGACCCTTGGCATTGATCCGGCCAATGACGCGCCGGAACTGCTGGGCAACGGCCTGTTGTTCGACCGGGTGGAAGATGCGGGCGGCGCGAATACCGGCCGAACCGTGAACACGATGTTCAGTTCCGAAGTGTGGGATGGCGATGAGGAAGCGTCGCTGGCGGGCATCGCCGTGGTCGGCAATACGGCCAATCCCACCACGGAAGGGATCTGGCAGTTTTCCACCAATGGTTCCGACTGGGAAAGCATCCCGACCGGTGCGTCCGATGCTTCGGCCTTGATCCTGTCAGCCAGCACCAGCATTCGTTTCGTGCCGGTACAGGATTACAATGGGACCCCGCCGGGGCTGACGGTGCGGGCCATTGATAACAGCTATTCCGGCGATTTTTCCGCTACTTCGCCATCCTCCTCGCTGGTGACGGCCAATGTGTCGGTCCATGGCGGTTCGACCGCCATTTCCGGCAATACCGCCAGTATCGGCATTACCGTCAGCCCGTCGAATGACGCGCCGACATCCAGCTTCATCAGCCGCGACGGCGTCAGCTTCGACGGCAATGGCGATTACATCACGGTAGCCCCCAGCGCAGCCTATAACGGCGCGATGACCGGCTTTACGGTCGAGGCCTGGATCAGGCCCGACAGGCTGTTGCCGTCCAACAATGATGTGCAGTCAACGATCCTGTCCACCGTGACTGTCGGGACTGGGCATGGTGATGGGTTTGCCGTTGTTCTGAACAGCAGCGGCAAGCTGGGTGTGTATGTCTATAATGAATCCAGCGGCACCGGAACCAACCTATCGACGGATCTGGCCATTGATGAATGGCAGCATATCGCCGTTACCTTCGACGATGCGAACAACAGCCTCAAATTCTACGTGAATGGAGAGCTGGCTGCGTCGCTGCCATTCTCCGCGACGATGACGGATTTCAGCGACAATCCCCTGGTTATTGGCGCCGAATACCGCACGACTGGTTCCAATTTCTACTATAATCGCTTCTTCGATGGCGACATCAGCGATGTCCGGTTGTTCGATACCGCGCTGGACGCCGGTGAAATCGCCGCGCATTACAATACGCCGCTGACCGGCAGTGAAGACAATCTGGTCGGCTGGTGGCCGTTGGATGAAGGCACGGGTTCCACCGCGACGGACCAGAGCCCGACCGGCAATAACGGCAGCCTGGGCGGCAATGCCGCCTTCTTTACCGATACGCCCGCGGTAACGCTGAATGAGGGGGCGGTGCTCAGCATGTCCCCGATCCTGATCGGGGATATTGACGGCGATACCGGCGTGATGACGGTGACGCTGTCGGTTGCCAATGGAACGCTGAATATCGACGAATCCATTTCCGGAGGCATCGCAGCCGGTTCGATCACCGGCGACAATTCGGGCACGGTAACGCTGACCGGCACGATCGGCGCGTTGAACGCCACCCTGAACACCGCCGGGGCCATTCTGTACACCCATGATGGCGGCGCCAGCACCAGCGATGGGCTGGTGGTGACGGTGGATGATGGCTCGGGGGAGGTCAATGCGTCTTCCTCCCAGACGCTGGCCTTGACCATCAACCAGATCAACGACGCGCCGGTGCTGACCGGGGCCGCCAATCTGACCTCCATCGCGGAAGATACGAATGCCATTCTGACCGGACAGACCGTTTCCAGCCTGTTCGGCTCCCTGGTGACGGATGGCGATGCGGGCGCGTCCCTGGCCGGTATCGCGATACAGGCCAATAGTGCCGATTCCGCCACGCAAGGCGTCTGGCAATATTCCACGGCGTCGGAAAGCTGGGCCGATATCCCGGCCGCGTTCAGCGAGGCGTCCGCGCTGTTCCTGTCCGCCGGAACCTATCTCCGCTTCGTTCCCGCGGCGAATTTCGCCGGTACGGCCCCGCCGCTGACCGTACGGGCCGTGGACAACAGCTATACTGACGGGTTCTCCGCCAGCAATGGGCCGAATATTACCGGATCGGTTGCGGTGAATGGCGGCAGCACGGCCTACTCCGACGAGACATCGACGTTGGGCATTACCGTGACGCCGGTCAATGACGCGTCCAGCCTCGTCGTACCCTCGACCCTGGGGGATTCGGGCGTTGCTTTCGACGGTACCGGCGACGCGGTGGCGACCGCGGCGGGCAACGCGGCCTATGCTGATTTGGCGTCCGGCTTCACGATTTCCGCCTGGATCAATCCGAACGATCCGCCGGGCAGCGACACCATACCCTTCATCGCGGGCAACGTGACCTATGAATCCACCGGTTCGCCCTATACGACGACCGGCGTGGCGCTGACGCTGAGCCAGAGCGGCGGCACATATCGGCTGTCCAGCCAGTTCGGCACCGGCACGGGGGCCGGGAGCGGGGGCACCTCATCCGTGCCGATTACCCTGGGCGAGTGGCAGCATGTCGCCATCACGGTGGATTTGGAGAACAATCAGGTCGTCTACTATATCAACGGTCAGCCGGTTTCGACCTACAGCTATAATGGCACACCGGTTTTCGGCGATAATTCCTTCGTCATTGGTGCGCAGGAATTCCTGAGCGGCACCGGCCTCAGCAGCTATTCGCATGGTTTCAGCGGGCAGATTTCCGATGTCCGCTTCTACGACTATGCGCTGGGTTCCGCGACCATGGCCGCGTCCTATGACCAGCCGCTGAGCGGGGCAGAAGACGGTTTGATCGGCTGGTGGCCCCTGAATGACGCGGAGGGAAACACCGCCACCGACGAAAGCAGCGCGGGCTATGACGGCGTACTGAAGGGCAATGCGGCCTTCTATGGCGAGGGAGAGCCGAGCCTGGCGGAAGGGGGCAGCTTCGCGCTGACCGGCTATTCAATTCAGGATATCGACGCGGGCGACAATCCGATCACCGTAACCCTGACCTCCAGCCACGGCTCCTTCCTGGTCAATGCCGCCGTGCCGGACGGGGTGGGCACGATTTCGGGCAATGACGACAACACCGTCACGCTGACCGGCACGGTCGATCAGATCAATACGACGCTGGCCGCTGAAGGCGCGGTTCTGTACAGCCATGATGGCAGCGAGACGAGTTCGGATGCCATCACCATCACGGTCAATGATGGCGGCAATACCGGCAGCGGCGGGGCGCTGATCGATACGGCCACCATCGGCCTGACCATCGATCCGGTCAACGATGCGCCTTCCGTCAGCGCGGGGTTGGGCGGTGCGCTGCAACTGGATGGCTTTTCCCAGTATGGCATGGCGGATAGCGCCCTGACGGATACCGACCCGCTGTCGGTCGAAACCTGGGTAACCTGGGCCGGGTCGGAGACGGATGACGATCAGGTCATTTTCGCCAATGGCAATATCGGTTCGGCTTCCGCTTCCGGCAGCAACGGCTTCGCGCTGGTGGTGACCTTTGACGAGGCGACGGAAACCAGTCGGCTTGCGCTGCGCGTCGTGGTCGATGGCGATTTCGGTCTGACCCGGGACTTCCTGTCGGATGTGGTGCTGGAAGAAGGCGTGCCGACGCATCTTGCCGTCACCATGGAAAACGGTAACTGGACCCTCTATGTCGATGGCGAGCCCAATATGCTGGGGCATGCCGAACTGGACGGGCCAATAAGCGAGACCTTCACGCTGGGCCGCTATACGGCGACCGCCGACGGCTATTTCCAGGGCGTGCTGGATGAGGTCCGCCTGTGGAGCGATCTGCGCACGGCCCAGGAGATCGAGAGCAACCGCTTCCATGTTCTCAGTGGATGGGAAGCCGGGCTGTTCGAATACTTCCCCTTCGATATGGAAGGGCAATGGTTCGGTGGCAGTTGGGCCGGTGAAAGCCAGACCCAGATGACGCTGAGCGGCGCGCCGGAAAGTGTTTCGTCTTCGGCGCCGCTTTTCGCGTTGCAGGAATATGGAGCCGTTACCCTGTCGGGTATCGAGATCGGTGATCCGGAGCTGGAATTCCTGGGCGAAAGCGCGCCGGATATTTCCGTTGTCCTGCAGTCCGACATCGGCATGTTCATGGTCGATACGGGCAATCTGTCCATTGCCGTTGATGGTGATTTCACCAATGCGGTGACGCTGACGGGCACACAGGAGGACATCAACGGACTGCTTCAGGGCGGCATGTTCGGCTCGGTCCAGTTCAACCCCTGGGGCGACGAATCGGGCCGGTACGGGCTGACCATCACGGTGAATGATGGCGGCGTGTCGGGCAGCGGCACGAATTCGATCACCACGACGACCTTGACCTATGACTATACGGCGAAAGACGCGACCACCTATCTGCCGGGCGCGGCCCTGCAGTTCGATGGCAATGATCTGGCCGTGGCCGGCGGCCCTGGTGATTTCAGCTTCGACGATGATTTCACGATCGAGGCCTGGATCAACCCGGCCGATACCAGCCAGACTACCCTGCTGGATACCCGCCAGACCGACGGGACCAATGGCGTCGTGCTGTCCTTCGATGAAACCGGCGCGCTGGTTTTCCAGATCGTGGGCGAGAACGGGCAGGGCGAGCCGCTGAGCCTGACCACACTGAGCGATGAGTATTCCACCATCCATACGGGGGTATGGACGCATATCGCCGTGCGGGTGGATGCCGATGTCGGCATCACGCTGTTTGTGAATGGCGAGCAGAGCCTGAGCGCCTTCGTTGACACCAGCGCGATGGATTTCGCCGGTGTCGGCGGGTTGCGCCTGGGCCTGGCGTATGACGGGCAGGATGGCTTTGTCGGCCAGATGAACGAAATCCGCATCTGGAGCGAGGCACGCAGCAATAACGAAGTCTCCGAGAATTACAACCGGCAGGTTGATCCCAATGATGCGGGGCTGCAGGCCTATTGGAATGCCAATAACGCGGTCAGCGGCGAGATGTCCGATATTTCCGGCAACGGTTTCGATGCGGTGCTGGGCGGTGGTCTTGGGCATGAACACGCCCCGGATGTCGTGTCCGCGCTCGGCAGGGCGGTGTCGCTGGACGGGGTGGATGATTCCATCACCGTCGAGAATAACGCATCCTTCGCTGGCACGAGCGAGGGCACCTGGAGCATCTGGTTCCGCAGCGAAGGGGATTGGGGCACCGATAACACCGCCGCCGGTGCGGCCCGGGGGGCGACGGTGCTGATGGCGCTGGCCGGTGCCGATGCCGACAAGGAAGGCATGGTCCTGCTGCTGAATCCCGATGGCAGTCTGGAGGTGCAGGTCAAGGACGCGGACGGGCTGGTTCATTCGATCGGTGTCGGGCAGGTTGATACCGATCTGGTCGATGGCATCTGGCACAATGTCAGCGTGACCTATGGCAAGGATGCCGGCGACAGTATTGGTATCCATGTCGACGGGCAGCTGGTGCGCAGCTTCCAACTGGATGACGCTTGGGAGTTTGCTGCGGGCGTCGCGCTGAAGGTCGGTGGGTCCGCCAGCGGTGACTGGGAGGAATTCAAGGGCGAGATCGCCGAGTTCGCCGTGTGGAACCGCATCCTCGATCCGACCGAGATCGACATGCTGGCCCTGGAAGGGGTGGAGATCAACGATACCGGTCTGGTGGTCTGGCAGAGTTTCGATAATGCCCAGGACGTGGAAGGCCATGTCATGCTGGCCGATTCCGCCTCGTCCGGGATCACCACCATGCTGGAACAGGGCGAGGAAAGCGGGTCCGCTGCCCTTGCCAAGCTGTTCGGTGCGGATGCGCCGGTCATGGGCGAAAACATGACCAATTACGAAGGCATCGTGCAGACGGGCCTAGCCAATCCCGGCGATGTGGATGGTGATTACACCTTCAGCGTAAACGGCGTGGAAACGGCCGATGCGAATGGCTTCATCCATGTCTCGCTCGCTTCCGGCAGTGGCGAGTTCTATCTGCATGAACAGTCGGGCCGCTGGTACTACGTCCCGGGGACCAATGCCGTGAATGGCGTGCCGCCGGTGACCATCAGCGTGACGGATGGCTATACGACGGATCAGAGCATCCTGACCCTGACGGTCGAGGATTATGACAGCGGCAATGCGCAGGGCGGCGCGGTGTTGCAGTTCGACGGCAATGACACGGTGTCGTTCGGCCGGGGCGATGCGAACCAGCTGGCGATTGCCGGCGACCTGACCGTGGAATTCTGGCTGAACCCGGCCAGCGCGGCCGATGGTGCCATTCTGCGCTTCGGCCCGGAGAGTAACCCCAATCCCAATAATGACAGCACCAATGTGCTGTATGAAATCGGCATCAATGATGAAGGGGTGATCTATTTCTATAGCCAGGGCGAGGAAGCCGGGCCGAACGACACCGTCTATTTCGATCAATACACCGCAACGGCCGATAGCTGGCAGCAAATCGCGGTGGTGCGCGATACCGGCGGGGAATCGGTCAGCCTGTATGTCAATGGCGCGCTGGTACAGTCCATCGACTACACCACGGTTGCCGTCGGCGGCTCGCTGAGCACGCTGACCATGGGCGGCAGTGGCTTCGCGGGCGCGGTGGACGAGGTGCGCCTGTGGTCGGATGTGCGGACCGCTTCGGACATCCTGTCGAATTACGACCAGTCGATGACGACCGATGAAGGGGATCTGGTCGCCTATTGGCGGATGGACAACGCATCCGGCGGTGTTGTGACCGATCAGATGGGCGGGGCGCATGGCACCATGTCGGGCACGGAGGAATTCCGGCCGGACTGGGTTGCGAACATCCTGAACAGCGTGGTGACCGGCAGCGCCAATAGCGGCCTTGTGGCTGCTGATTCCGATACGCTGGATATGAGCACCACCTTCACCATCGAAGCCTGGATCCGGCCACAGAGCCTGACGGGTGAGCAGACCATCCTCGAAAAGGCCGGGGCCTTCAGGCTCTATCTGCTGGATGACAAGCTGGTCCTGGGGCTGGACGATCCCCTGGAGGGGACCATCGGCACCGAGATGCCGGTTTCGCTGGAACTGGACGCCTGGACCCATGTCGCCGCGCGGTTCGAGGAAGGCGCGGTGGAGTTTTTCATCAATGGCGAGCTGGCCTATTCGGCCTATCCGGGTGTTTTGGCTCTGGACCCGTCCACCGGTGCGCTGTCGATCGGGTCGAATGTGGCGGCCAGCGGCGCGATCTTCAACGGCCAGATCGCGGATCTGCGCCTGTGGTCGGAGACCCGCAGCGATGCGGAAATCGCCGACAATTACATGGCGCCACTCGCCGATCCGCTGAACGAGACGGATCTGGCCGGCTACTGGACCTTCAATGTCGAAGACGGGGATACGGTGGTGACCGACCTGTCCGGCAATGGAAACAATGCCGAGATCGTCGGGCAGCTGACCTTTCCGCATGGCGCGGCGCTGGCAACCGATAGCGCGATCCATGCCAATGAAGGGCAGGTGGCCTATGGTCGTTGGGTGGCGGAGGAGTTGGGGGCGGAGCCCAGCTATGCGATCACCGGCGGCGACACGGCCGATGGCTGGTCGGTGAAATCCACGGATGCCGGTACGCTGCGGGTGAATATCGCGACCGGGGACTGGACGTTCAAACCGGCCGAGGGTGCTACCGGTGACTTCTGGGGCGCGAATGGTTTCACCATTACCGCCAGCTCCGCGGCGGGCAGTGCCAGCACGACGCTGTCGGTGGAAATCACCGATCTGCCCGAGGCGGCAGGCTACACGCCCAGCGCGGTTCTGTCCTTCGATGGCGATGACCATCTGCTCGTTGCCAATGATGGCGGTCTCGATGTTGGCGCGGGTGACGATTTCACCTATGAGGCCTGGATCAACTGGGATGGCGCGGCCAGTAAGGGTACCATCTTCTCCACCATGGATGCGGGCGGGCAGAAAGGCGTCAGCCTGGAATTGCAGGCGAACGGCACGCTGACGCTGATCCTGAAGAACGCGGCGGAGAGCCCGTCGGTCTATCAGCAGGATCTGCCCTCGGCCGTGACCGCTGGGGAATGGACCCATCTGGCGGTCAGTGTCGACCGGGATGGCGATACGATCTTCGTAGTGAATGGCGTGGTGGCGGCTACGCTGGATACGCAGGCCGAATTCGGCGGTACCGGCCTGCCTGCGGGCTTCGATGCGTCCAGCAGCCAGCCGGGCCATATCGGCAATGCGCAGAGCGGTACCTTCGGTTTCGACGGCATGATGGACGAGGTGCGGGTCTGGTCAACGCCCCGCAGCGCGGCGGAAATAGCGCAGAGTTACACCACGCAGCTGACCGGGAATGAAAGCGGGCTGGTCGGGAACTGGCGCTTCGATGATCCCGAGGGTGATGCCTTTGGCAATCAGGTGCCCTATGGTTCAACCGCCTTTGCCGGCGGCCGGGTGGAGGTGCAGCGCATTTCCATCAACCCGCAGGCCGGACAGACTTATGTATTCTGGCTGAATGGCGGCTGGACCTACAGCACCGCCCTGGCCGGTGCCACGCTCGCCGATCTGATCCAGGCCTTCCAGACGGAGGACTTCACCAGCCAGACCGGGGTCACGCTGAGCGAGGATAATGGCGATCTGCTGATCACCTACACCTATCCGGGGGCACGGGACCCTGCGGAACTGCGTATGTCCTCCACCATCGAAGTAACGGCGCAGACCGTCGATGATGAAAACTATACGGTGGACGTGCCGGTCTTCGATCCAAATCTGAGCTATGCCCTGAAGGTCGGTTCGACCACCTATGGAGCGACATCCGGTATCGAGGATGTGGGCGACCTTGTTGCCTATATGGCGGGAATTTCCGCCCTGAATTCGGTGCTGAGCTTCTCGGCCTCCGGCGATGACGTGGCCATCGTCGCGGTTTCGGCCCAATCCCTCAGCCTTGTCATCACGCAGCCCGATATGATGTTGGCCAGTGATGAGATCGTCGGTACGGAATTTGATCCCGCGGCGGCGCCTGACCAGATCACCCATCTCAGCGATGCGCTGCTGCTGGATGGCAGCGGTGCCGTCACCACCCCGCTGGATGATGCGGTGATGGGTGGCAGCTTCTCCGTCGCCGGCTGGTTCCGGCTCGACAGTCTGGATGAGGATCAACAGCTCGTCTCGCGCATGGATGGGGTGCATATGGATTTCGGCGCCTTCGTCAGTGAGGAGGGGGAATTCCATTTCCAGATGATGGACGACGCAATGATGAATGCGGTCGATCTCTCCACGGGCGAGGGGGCAGTGCAGGCCGGTGCATGGCACTACTTCACCATTACTTTCGATAGTGCCGACAATGCGATGACCGCCTATCTCGACGGGACGGAAGTGGACAGCTACAACCTGACGGGTGACCGCTTCAATCCGGAGGGGATCGCGGTGCTGTTCGGCAATGGCATGACCGGCGCGCTGGATGATCTGTCCGTATGGAACACCGTCCTTTCCCAGAATGATGTGAATACGCTGATGCAGGGGCCGCCCGACCTTGGCGACAGCAGCCTGCTGGCCTATTACACTTTCACCGACACGGATGGGGCGAGCGCGGTCGATGCCAGCTCCAACGGCAATGACGCCACGATCACGGGCGGGGTGCTGGAAGAGGCGGGGTTGTCCCTGCAGGGCACGGAGCTGGAGGCCTGGGCCGGCAATCCGCTGACCGGTCGGGTGGAGTTCGAGGCGGGTGCGACGATTTCCGTGTTCGACGGGCCGGACAATTCCGGCTCCTCGATCAACCTGAATGCGGAAACCGGCGAATGGACCTTCACCGCCGCCGTGGACAACTTCAACTATCAGGACAGTTTCAGCTTCCAGGTCACCGACAGTTCCGGCCAGACGCGACAGATCACCTATTCGGTGGATGTATCCGTGCCGGGTGAGGGCACGGTGTGACGGCCAAACCCCGCGTTTCGGCTGGTGAGGAAATGGGCTAAGCTGCTGGCATGACAGCGACGGGGAAGGCATCGGTGTTGGGGGAGTTGTTCGGCCCGCTGAAAACGCGGCTGCTCGAACTCGTCTCCTTCTCCGTCTTCATCAACATTCTGGCCCTGGTCGTGCCGGTCTTCGTGCTGCAGGTCTATGACCGTGTCGTCTATCACGCCGGGCTTACGACGCTGCAGGGGCTGGTGATCGGGGCCGGACTCGCCGTGGTCTTCGACTATCTGCTGCGCCAGGCGCGCTCCCGACTGGTGCAGCGCATTGCCACCCGCATCGACATCGCGGTCGGGCGCATCCTGATCCGCAAGCTGACGGCCCTGCCGCTGCGGGTGCTGGAAAGCCAGACGGCGGCGCAATGGCAGGCATTGACCCGCGATGCCGAAGCGGTGCGCGACACGCTGGCCGGGCCGCCGCTGGTGCTGGCCATCGACCTGCCTTTCGTCGTGTTGTTCGTCACCGTGATCGCCATCATCGCCCCGCCGTTGGCGCTGGTGCTGGCGGCCCTGATCCCCTTGTTCCTGATCACCTCCGTCCTGTCTGCCTGGCTGATCGGCCGGTCGACGAAGGAAGAGCGAGACGGTGCGCTGGAGCGCGATGCCGTCCTGGTCGATATGGTGGCGGGCCGCACCACGGTGAAGGCGCTGGGGCTGGGCGCGCCGCTGGCCCGGCGCTGGGCGGAAAAGCATGCGGTCAATATCGCTCAGGCGGTGCGCCGCGGTGGTTATGTCGACGGCTCGTCGAATATCGCGGTGTCGTTGGGGCTGATCTCGACCGTTGCCATGACCTCCATCGGGGCGATCGCCATTATTGACGGCGCCTTGACCATGGGGGCGCTGGTCGCGACCAATATGCTGGTCAACCGGGTGATCGGCCCGCTGAACCAGATCATCGGAACCTGGCGGCAGATCGTGCGCTTCCGCCAGTCGCTGTCGCGGCTGAGCCAGCTTTTCGCGCAGGCGGATGAGGAATCCCAGCCGGTACTGGAACGGCCGCGCCCACAGGGCGGGCTGGCGCTGGATGGGGTTTCCTTCAGCTATGTCCAGGGTGCCAAGCCCGCGCTGAAGGAAGTGTCGCTGCGCTTCGGCCCGGCTGGGCTGCACGGCATTGTCGGTCCCAATGGCGGTGGCAAGACGACGCTGCTGAAACTGTGTCAGGGTCTGTATCGGCCGGAGCAGGGAACCGTCTCGCTGGACGGGATTGACCTGGCCCAGCTGACCCGGGTGGAGCTGGCGCGCTGGGTGGGCTATGTGCCGCAGGACCCGTTCCTGTTCAGCGGAAGCATTCGCGACAATCTGTCCCTGGTGCGCGAGGGGCTGGAGGATGCCGATCTGCTGAAAGCGGCCGAACTGGCGGGGGCGGCGGATTTCATCAATGCCCTGCCGGACGGCTATGCCACCGATCTGGGCGAGAATGGTCGGGCGTTTTCCGCCGGGCAGCGCCAGCGTATCGCCCTGGCGCGCGCCTTTGCTGGCGATCCGCCGGTGCTGCTGCTGGATGAGCCGAGCGCGCATCTGGACCGCAAGGCGGAAGAAGCGCTGGCGGAGTCCCTTGGCCGGCTGGCGGAGGATCATACGGTGGTGGTGGTCAGCCACAGCCAGGCCCTGCTGCGCAACGCGCGTACCCTGACGGTGATTGATGGCGGCATGATCCTGGCCCATGGCCCGGCCGCCCGCGTGCTGGAAGATGTATTCGGCATCCGCCAGCCGATGCCCGCCCCGGCGGACAGGCAGGCCCGGCCGGCCACCACGCCGCGCCCGATCGCTTCCCGTCCGCCCGTGCGCAAGCGCGCCCAGCCGCGTCCGGTATCCGGCGCGGGGGAGGGACCCGCCGATCCGACGATTGCGCCTGCGAAGGCGGGACAGGCCGGCGATGACTGATCGGGGCATGGCTGGGGAAGACCCGCTCGACCTTGCGCTGCGGCAGCACCCGCTGCCGGGCTGGCGCATCATAGCCTGGATCGTGATGGCCGCGCTGGCGGCGACCATCGCCTGGGCCTTCCAGGCGCGGCTGGATGTGGTCAGCACCGGCGAGGGCAGCGTCAAGCCACAAGGCCAGCTGCGCGTTGTCCAGCATCTGGAAGGCGGCATCGTGGAGGCGATCTATGTCACCCGCGATCAGGTGGTGGAGGCAGGCCAGCCGCTCCTGCGCCTGAATCTGGGGGCGGGCGGGCTCAATCCCGACGAGTTGAATGTACGCCTTGATGCCTTGCTGCTGCGGGAGGCCCGGCTGGGGGCGGAGCGTGATGGCAGCGCGCTCTTCCTGCCGGTGGAGGAGGCGGCGCGTCGTCCTGCTTTGGCGGCGGCGGAGGAAGCCACCTACCGGTCCCGCGTCCAGACCTTGCAGGAGACCATCGGCGTGCTGGAAAACCAGCGTCAGCAGCGGGAATCCGAAATCCGCGAGACGGAGGCGCAGCTGGCCTCCATTCGGGAAGCGCTGCGTCTGGCGGAAGCCGAAAAGCAGCGGGTTGCTCCGCTGGTGGCCCGCAATCTGATCACCCGCACCGAGCTGAACACCATCGAGCGCGATCTGGAAAGCCTGTATGGCCAGCGCGAGACCCTGACCGCATCGCTGACCCGGACGCGGGCCGGCCTGCAGGAGGCGCGCAATCGCCAGGAACAGGCGCGCAGCGAGTTCATGAGCAAGACGACGCAGGAACTGTCGGAATTGCAGTCGGAACTGGCGCGGCTGCGCCAGCAGGTGGAACGCGCCAGCGACCAGGACAGCCGGACGGAAATTGCCAGCCCCATCGCGGGCGTGGTCAAGAATATGCGCGTCAATACGATCGGCGGGGTGGTGCGGCCAGGCGAGCCGATTCTGGAGGTCGTGCCGACCGAGGACCGGCTGGTGGTGGAGGCCAGGATCAACCCCGCCGATATCGCCCAGGTCACGGTCGGCCAGCGCGCAGTGGTGAAGCTGACCGCCTTCGATTTCATGCGCTATGGCGGGCTGGAGGGCAAGGTGACGCAGGTCGCGGCCGATGCCGATCAGGACCAGCAGACCGGCGTCTGGTATTATCGTGCCGAGGTGGAGACCGAAAAGGTGTCCTTCGATGTGGAGGGCGGGGCGAAGGCGATCATTCCCGGCATGCAGGCCGTGGTGGAGGTGCATATCGGCACCAAATCCGTGATCGACTATCTGATCCAGCCCGTCCTCAAACTCCGGCATGAGGCGTTTCGGGAACGGTGATATTCGGATTCGGCGGAAAGAAGCGCTTTTATTTCAAGGTATTCGATGATGCGGCCCGGCGCTGCGGGCTGCATGGCGCCCTGGTGGAAGATGCCTTTCGCCTGACCATATGGCGCTGGGTCGAGGCGGATTGCGCCCGCAGGGAACCCGATGCGAAGGGTCCCGACGCGAATGATTGCCTGTATCACGGTATGGAAGCGGTGGCGCGGCTCGCGGCATTTGCTATGCTGGAGCCGGAGGAAAGCCGCGATCATCTCTCCGAGGAGGAGTTCGCGGCCGTGGCAGGCAGGCTTGATCAGGTTCTCGACCACCCGGAACGGGGCGGGTTGGACAATCAGGTGATCCGCTTGGTCCTGGCAACGGGGCGAGCCAATCGGAGCATTACGGACCGCGTCGAGCTGGATGTGGAGGGGTAAGCGTGCGCCTGTTATTCGCTGTCGTTCTGGCCGGGCTGCTTGGTACTGCCCCGGGGCTGGTTCCTGTTGCAACGGCCCAGGATGCCAAGGCCGACAACTGGTTCGTGCTGCGCTATGACCAGAACGGCAATCCCATCGGTGCGGATGCCGGGCAGGCACCAACCCTGTCGCCCATGAATCCGGGACAGCAGGATGGCGCGCCGGCAATCGGCGCTCCGAACTCCCCCGCCGGCAAAGCGCCGGAGCAGATTCCGGCCGGACCCGAGCCGGAACTGCGCACCGACAAGCCGCATGAAGATGGCGAATTGCTGGTGATGCAGACGGATAACCGCCAGTTGGAGGCGCTGCGTCGGCTGAATTTCGCCATTCTGGAACGGATGCGCCTGGGCAATCTGGGAATCGAAGTGCTGCGGCTGCGCAAGCCACCCGAGTTGACGCTGGATGCCGCGATCCGGCTGGTGGAAACGCAGTTTCCGGGTCTGGTGGTGGATACCAACGATCTTCTGGACCGCTCGCAGGGGGCTGGCGCCACCGTCGCGTCCACGGCCGGCGGCGCGGCGGATATACAGCCCGATTTCTCGCGGGAATTGACCGGCTGGGGTGTCGTGCCCGATAGCTGTGGCACCGGCATGCGTATCGGCATGATCGATTCCCTGGTGGACACGCGCGCGCGCGCCTTCAAGGGGCGCAGCGTGGTCTATCGCAGCTTCACCGATCCAGCGCGCACGCCTTCGGACGACGAACATGGCACGGCCGTCGCCTCCGTCCTCGTGGGGAATGGCAATGGTACTTCCCTGCCAGGGGGGCTGTTGCCAGGGGCGCAGATCTATGCCGCCGGAATATTCGAACTGCGCGGCGGCAAGAGTACCGGCAATCTGGCGGCACTGCTGCGGGCGATGGATTGGCTGGTGGCCCAGAAGGTCCAGGTCGTCAACCTGTCGGTGGCCGGGCATGGCAATGCGGTGATGACCATTGCGCTCAACAAGGCGGTGGAGGCGGGGCTGGCCCTGGTTGCGGCTGCCGGCAATAATGGACCCGGCGCCCCGCCAGCCTGGCCGGCCGCGCATGCCAAGGTGATTGCGGTAACAGCCATCGATATCGACATGAATGTCTATCGCCATGCCAATAGCGGGGATTATATCGACTTCGCCGCCCCCGGGGTGAATGTCTCCACCGCCACACCGCGCGGTGCAGCCCGACAGAGCGGTACCTCCTTCGCGACCCCTTTCCTGACGGCCATGGTGGCGATCCACCGCGCGGCGGGCTTCACGGGTGATGCCGATATCCTGCGCGCCAGCCTGCGCCGCTATACGGTCGATCTGGGGCTGAGCGGGCATGACATGACCTTCGGCTGGGGCCTGGCGCGGCTGCGGCCGAATTGTTGATCGTTGATCCGGGTGATGCATCATGAGTGATCCGCAAACGACCATCGCGCTTCTAACCGAGCAGCGGGACCGGTTCGTTGCTTTTGCCTTCGCGGCGGCCGAGGTGCTGCTGGAGGTGAATGGCGAAGGGCGGATCAATTTCGTGGCGGGCGGGGTCAAGGCGCTGCTTGGTTTGCAACCATCCACCCTTTCCGGCCGCAGTCTGCAGGAGCTGGCGGTGCCGGGGGATCGCTTCCTGGTGGGGGAGCATCTGGTGCGCTTGCAGCAATCGACCCGGGCGGCCGACATGATCGTCGGCTTCGAGGTCGCGGACGGCAAGCCTCTTCCCGCCCTGGTGTCGGGCATGAAAAGCCCGCAACGCGACGATGTCTTTCACATCACGCTGCGGCATCTGCCGCTGGTCGCGCGCGGCACGGATCGGCAGATCCTGGTAAGCCCGATCGCGATCCAGGATTTCTGTACTGCCGCATCCGATATGGGCCGCCAGGCAGCCCAGGCGGAGGAGAAGCCCAAACTCGCGCTGTATGAAATCGATCTTGGCCTGCTGCGCGACAAGCAGGGGGCGGAGGCGGCCGAGCAGGTGGAGACCGATCTGGTGCAGTCGATGCGGGCCTGGGCCGCCGGATCCAGCGCGGTCGGGCGGGCCGGGCAGGGCCGATACAGCCTGCTGATGGATGAATATTCCGACCCTGCGGTTCTGGCCCGGCGCCTGCGCGAGGTGGCGAAGGCCAGAGGGGCAGAGGTCGAGGTCGGGTCGACCGTGCTCGATATTTCCGATGCGCTGGAAGATGAGAGCCTGTCGCTGATGCTGGGCAGCGCGCTGCGGCGCTTCGAGGCGGAAGGGCTGGAGAGCGTTTCCAAAGGCACGCTTCGCGATTTGGTGGTACCGTCCGCAGGCCGAAAGGGCGGTGCTGGCGTCGTCATGAACGCCAAGCGCAAAGGAACAAAAGAAAGCTGGGGATAGGAAGCATGGGCGAAGGGATGATTGCCGCGACGACCCTGGAGGATGACGCGGCGGCCCGCGCTTTTGTATCCGGTTTCGATCTGCGGCAATTGCCCGATGGTTTCACCGCCGACCCCGTTCCCTTTTACGCCGCGCTGCGGCGCCATGATCCGGTCCATCGCCTGCCCGATGGCGGGGTGTTCCTGACCCGCTACGAGGATTGCGCCGCGGTCTATCGTGATCCGGCGCGCTTCCTGTCCGACAAGAAGCCGGAATTCGGGCCGAAATACGGGATCGGCACGCCGCTGTTCCGCCATCACACCACCAGTCTGGTTTTCAACGATCCGCCTTTGCATACGCGCGTGCGCAAGCTGCTGGCACCGGCCTTCACGCCACGGGCGCTGGACCTGCTGCAGCCGCGTTTCGAGGCGATGGTGGAGCGCCTGCTGGACCGGGCAGCGGCGGCGGGCGGCATGGATGTGATCAGCGATTTCGCTGCCGCCCTGCCGGTGGAAATCATCGGCGACATGCTGGGCATTCCGCAGCAGGAGCGCGGACCGCTGCGCGATTGGTCGCTGGCTATTCTAGGCGCGCTGGAACCGGCGCTGACGCCGGAGGCAGAGGCCTGGGGCAACCGCTCCGTCGCCGATTTTTCCGACTATCTGGATCGGCACATCGCGGCCCGTCTGGCCTTGCCGGAGAGCCGGCGCGGCGCGTTCGGCGCGGTGCTGGACATGTTGCTGGCGGAAACCCATGCCGGGGATCGCCTTACAGGTGAAGAACTCGTCCAGAACTGCATTTTTCTTTTGAATGCCGGGCATGAGACAACCACGAACCTGATTGGAAACGGCATCGATCTGCTGCTGCGCTTCCCTGACCAGAAGGCGCGGCTGATCGCCGATCCGGCCCTGATGCGTCCGGCGGTGGAAGAAATGCTGCGCTGCGAAAGCTCCAACCAGCTTGGCAACCGGCGCGCGGCGGAGGATTGCGCGATTGGCGGCGTTGCAATCGCGAAGGGAACCCAGATCACCATTGGCATCGGCGCGGCCAACCGCGATCCGGACCAGTTCCCCGACCCGGACCGCTTCGACATTACCCGCGAGCCCAACCGGCATCTGGCCTTCGGGCTGGGGATCCATGCTTGCGCGGGCATGACGCTGGCGCGTATGGAGGGACGCATCGCGATTTCCCGCCTGCTGGCCCGGTTTCCGGATTTTCGGGCGGCCGGTGGCGCGGTGCGTGGGGGGAGGGCCCGCTTCCGGGGCTTCCTCAGCTATCCCATCCATCTGGGCTGATCCGGTACCGTCCGGTCGGCCAGCGCAGAGACGAGGCATCATGGCCGAACAGATTCCGGGGCGGGGCAGGGC
>Ga0209066_10000789_pt1 | contig 45188 bp, 50 predicted proteins | sample All_14_2_FD_187198 | JGI IMG/M metagenome (GOLD analysis project Ga0209066, IMG submission 187198) | Freshwater microbial communities in response to fracking from Pennsylvania, USA - Allegheny Zone_MetaG_DW_15 (SPAdes) (version 2) ... | reverse complement strand
GAAAAACGCCCTTGCCAGCACCCCGAAAAACATCGATTCTTGACCCCCCAACGACGTCCGTCAGAGCCCGGTTCGAGTGGCTTCTATATGCCGATCATCGGTGGCTCTATTGTGGCGGTCAGTGACAGCCATTGAGCGAAACCATGCGCCAACAAAAAACCGCGACAGTGCGCGGCCTTATTGGCCTGAGCATTTCCGGGTTTCCACGCCCGGCACCGTTTGTTTCCGGTGCGCAAACATCATGGCCCATCCCGTCCGGTTCGGTCAATACCTGCTGCATGCCGGTTTTGTCGATGGCCTGCTTCATGTATTCCGGGAATCCCCGGAACCGAGGCCGACCTTCAGCGCGTCGATGTCGCACACTACGGGCGTAAAAAAGCCCGCGCAGGGCGGGCGTGTGGCAAGCGCAGGGGGTGTTGTGAATCAACCTGCCAGGTTTGCGCTCCGGCGACGGCGCACCGCAAACAGCCCAGCGAGGCCCAAGCCCAGCATTGCCAGGCTGGCGGGTTCAGGAACGCTGCTTGCGTTGGGCGGCGTTGCAGTGGAGGCGGTAAGACTGAACTGAGAAAACCGCCCACCGTCGGGACCCACTGACCATCCCTGGTCCGGGTACTGTTCATCTACATAAACAAACTGATAACCCGTGCCACGGTCGTTGTAGAACAGAAGCCAAAAATCGGTCGTTCCGCCAAACATCGAGCCCACTCTGTCATTTGCAGAGATGACGCCGCCAAGCGCGGACATGTTGGGGTAGTTGGCATCGTAAGGTGACTGGATGCCGACGTTGGCAACCGAAAATGCGGTGCCGCCAATGTTGAGGTCGACTGAGGTTAGCGACTGGATTGGCGCTGTCAGCGATGCGGCTTCATAGACGATGGTGCCGGAAATGCTTGTATAAGGGCTTGCGGTGCCGAACCACGAGCGAAAGTCCGTAGCCGTAAACTGGAGCGTGACTGGAATAGCTTGGGCGACTCCGGAGAACGCAAGCGAGAGCGTTGTTGCGAGCAGCAGCTTTTTCATTTGTATGCGTCTTGATAGCAAGGGTGGTTAGTGAGGTCCTCTCGTCATAAGCAAAATGGATGCCTAGTCATTTGAATCAATGACTTGCAGGTTTTTGTGTTATGAGTTGTAAATTCTGCCGACGCAGACCCGGGCGCGCTCCAGCTTGCACAAGCTCGCCAATACCTACGGCGTGTCGGTTTTGGTAGCGCACCCCTGCGCCCTGTGCCTGACTACGATTCCCGTCGTCATCAAACGCGGGGACCGACATGCAGAGCACATCCATTCCGAAAGTCCGTCAGCGCCACGCAGATGTTGCGGCCTTGCTGGTGCTGTCGGTGTATGACGGTGAGTGGGTCAGCGCGACCGCTGCGGCGGGCAGGCTTGGCACAGCATACCGGCCTCTAGCCTTCGCCTTCCGTCGCCTGGTGGAGCGCGGCCTTGCCGTTGAAAAGGTTGTGACCTATCGAGGCACGGCGCGCAGCAAAGAAGAACGGCGCGAGTACCGGCTGGCTGATGCGGTGCCACCTCACAATCCCTTCGTCCCGGTCGTGCTACCCAAGCGGGTAACGGGTCGCGTCATCCTCAGCAAGTGGTCGTTGTGCGACCGCTGGGGGCGTCAAGGGCAGCAACATCGCCACCCCTGACGGTGCAGGTCAGGAAACCGACAGCATCCGGTTTTGCGCCAGGGCAGCAGCTTTACGCGCCTTGCGCTGTTGGCTGTGCAGACCGAAGTGCTGCATACGCTCACGCTCCACTGCTTCGATAGCCTCGCGGTTTCGGACTGCCGTTTCCTCGATGATGCGCTGACGCTCACGAATGCGGGCCTCCGTGCCGTCGACACGCTCACGCTTCAGCCGAAGGATGGTTTCCTCCACGCGAACCGCGAACATATCAGCCACGCTGGCGAGTTCTTTCAGGCTGGCGTCGCTCGTATCGACCTCAATCCCAGCCAGGAATGCATCCCACCCGGATTCGAGCGTGGTGAGTTGGTCAGCCAGGGTGCGTAGTTCGGCACGCGCCTTCACGGCTGCCGATGCCTCGACGTCACCCTTGGCGACCGCTTCCACTTCAGCCGCACGCAGTGCTGGTTCTCGACGGGCAATCTCGGCCTTCAGTTCTGCGATTTTGGCAGGCGTCGGGTTCTTGTCGATTTTGGCGCGTGCGGCCTTGGCGGCCTTCAGTTCAGCCGTGGCGGTCGCCAGCTTGCTACGCAGGTCGACAACCTCGGCGTTGTCGTCGAATGCGGTGTCGGGGATAGCGTCCATTGCGGCCTCAAGCTCGGCCTGTGCAGCGGCTTTCCTTGCTTCTTCGGCTTCGCGTTCGGCGGCGAGTTGGGCGGGGTTGATGTAGTGGCCTTTGTGCATGATGTGGTTGTCCTATCGGCTGGTGTCAGGGTTGGGGGGGCATGGAGTCCAATAGCGTTTTGGCAATTTCCAGCCTCACGTCATTGGGCAGATTGGCGATGATTGGGCTGGCGTCCTCTGCGCCAAAAGCGATTAGTCGCAAAATGAGTTCATCCGACTTGATTTCATCGTTCATTGTTTCTGTCTCCGCAACAATCGACCGTCAGGACGGGTCCGGCTCTCGCGCGGGCGGCGAAACGAAGTTGATGTTCGTCACGCGATGCCCTTCAAGCGGTCCGTCATACGGCACGCCTTCGCGCTGCATCCCGGTCAGGTTGCCGTCCAGGTAGAAGCAAACGACGCTCGGCAAGTCCCAATGGCTGCCCTGCTCGCGGTGCGCTTCAAGCCGTTCAACGCGGCTCTCAAGTCGGCTCACGGTGTCACCTCGGTTTCGTCGGCCCACTTAATGACGGTCACCGGCTGGTCGTCAGGCACCTCGGCAGACAAGGTGCCGTCCTCGGCTTGCCACAGGAACACATGCTCTTGCTCGGGCTGGCGTGCCTCTAGGCGCTCGATGCGGTCAGTCAGGCGGCGCATGTCCGTGCCTCCAGTTGGCGCAGGCCGTCCAGCCAGGCCGAACGCACATCGTTTTCGCTTACGCCATCAGGCAGTGGCGGTGTCGGCAGGTACTCATCCGTCGCACGCAGCACAGCCAGCACATGAGCGGCTGCACGCTCGGCAAAGTCGGCAGGACGGGCGATGCCCTCCAGGGCTTGAATACGGGCGCTCAGGCGGCTCATTTGCGGTTCTCCAATGCGAGGTGCGCTGCTCAAGCTCGTGGGTTTCCAGCGCCTTCCGACGGCTTTCAAGGATGCTGCTGAGTGTGCCGCCTTCGCCGGGCGTAATCCCGCCATCGGCCACAGCCTCAAGGATGCGCTGCTGCGCTTCGGACACGCCCGCTACATTGTGAGTGCTCGGCAGGTCGGGCAGGTTGATGGGCCGGTCCTTCGGCGCAGGACTCACGCGCTCCAGCACCAAGCGACAGGCTTGCAAGTCGCCTTGCAGGGCTTCATCAATGACGCGCTGCGCCACAGCCTCGGCGTGCTGCCCCATCAAGGCGATGATGGGGCGCTCGATTTTGTTGCGCGTACCTTTGGGCTTGCCTGCTGGATTCCCGCTCACCCCCTTCGGGAAAGCATGGGGCGGGGCCGGTCGTTTTCTCTCACTCACTTTGAATCCTCTCTGAATCGTTCAGAAAATTCTCTGCTTTCTGGCTGAGTAGGGGCGCCCTCAAGTTGCTGCCTCCTCCTGGTCAGTTCGTCCAGCCAGTCGCCCACGGTGGGTGGCACAACGACCTCCACCTCGTAGCCCTTCAGCGCCAGCCGATGCGCGGCTCGATACGCTGCGGCCTGCCCGGCGAAGTTGGCATCGTTGTCCGCGAAAATGACGACATGCTCCACCCCCTCGGGCGGCTCGAAGCTCTCGATGCCCGACGTGCTGATGCAGCTCCATGTGGGCACCTCGAACAGCTCCGATGCCGCGAGTGCAGTCTCGATGCCCTCAGCAATGCCCAGACTGCGAGAAACGGGCGTCAGGCGGATTGCAGCACCAGCAAGGGGTAGCCCCTGCATCAGTTTCTTCGGGGCGCTTACGGGCGCTTTACGTGCGTCCTGGATGTATGTCCGGTGCATCGACACCGCACGGCCGGCCGCATCGGTCACGGTGGCGAGCATCGCAGGGAACGTGCCCACCACCGCGCCGCCGTCCCGGTACTGCATGCCGGGGTGCGTGCGGATGCCTTCGGGCAGGTCGTACAGGCGCAGACCTCGCCCAGCCAGATAGCGGCATGCCTCGTCCCCGCGCTCGATTGGCTTCGACTCCTTGAAGGCGCGGCGCAATGCGGCAAGCTTGTCGTCATCGCTGCGCTCGGACTTGGTGGCGGACGGTTTGACCGTGCCGGCGATGCGCTCAACCTCGGCGGCCACATCGCGGAAGGACAGGCCGGTGATGCCCATTGCCAACTGCACACCGTCACCCGCGCCACAGCCTGAGCAAAAGTAGGTCCCGCGCCCCTCGCGGTCATCGAAGCGGAACCTGTCCTTGCCTCCGCACAACGGGCAGGCGGTGTGCTTGCCCGACAGCGCGCGCTCATCCATGCCCAGGACCGTCAGAATCGACCTCCAGCGGCCTTGTGCAATGTCGCGTAGGTTGAGCCTGTCACCCATGTGCGCGGCCCCCCTGCTGCTTCTCGCGGGCCTTGCTGAATGCAATCTGTTGCGACTTCAGCCAGGACAGCAGTTCAGGGGTTGGCGTCGCCGGTACATCGCGCATGTTGCGCGGCCACACGTCGAACATGGCGCGGTACTTGTGACTTACCCAGCCGGGTGAATAGCCTTTGTTGCGCGCCACTTGCAGCAGCTGGGAATAGACGTGCTGCTTGCGGTCGGGTGTCGCGGGCTTTTTGGTCTTGCGCTCGAGGCGTTGAAGCTCACCGTCGACCGTCTGCACATCGTTCTGGCGCTCGGGCTTGAATCCACACTTCGGGCACTCGTGCGTCCCAGCCGGTTTGACGTACTTGCAACTCGGGCACGGCTTCGGCTCGGGTGTCTCGCGCTCTTGCCTGCCGGACTTGTTCGGGTTGCCGTCGCACAGCTCCAACGGCAGGTCGTCAAACGGGTGGCCGATGCGCTCCACGCTGCCGGAATGGTCCAGCAGCAGGGCGTGAGTCTTGCCCGGTGCCGGTCGCAGCACGCGGCCCACCATCTGCAAAAAGCGGGTCAGGCTCTTGGTCGGCCTCGCCAGAATCATGCAGGCGGTGTCCGGCACGTCGAAGCCCTCGGACAGCAGCGCCACATTGGACAGCGCCGTGAAGTCACCACGCTCGAACCTGCCCAGGATATCGGCGCGGGTGTCGTCGTCCATGTAGCAGTCGAGATGCTCGGCAGTCACCCCAGCGGCGCGGAACTGCTCCACGATGTGCTGCGAGTGCGCGATGCTCGAAGCGAACGCAATGGTCTTGCGGCCCTCTGCCAGCTTCAGCCAATGCCGCACGATATCGCCCACCAGCTCGGGCTTGTCGGCGGCCTGGTCGATATCGGCCTGTCGAAAGTCTTGCTCACCCTCGGGCGTGCGGGTCGTCTTTGCGCCGGTCATGTCCGGCTTGCTGGGGCAGTAGATTTCGATGTCGGTCAGGTAGCCGTCATCCACCAGTTTCTGCACCGTCGCGCCGACGACAAGCTCCTCGAACAGCGGCTTGTCGCCCAACTCGGGATAGGGCTTGCCCAGACCTCGCGCAAACGGCGTAGCCGACAGCCCCACGCACGGAACCCGGTTGTAGCGGAACAGCAGCCTGCGGTACTTCTCGCTACCTGCGACCGCGTGTGCTTCGTCGACGATGAACAGCGCCACATCGTCGAAGGTGTAGTTGCGAGCGTGAACCGTGTCGATTGAGCACACCACTACCCGATGATGCAGTCCGGTCGTGTTCTCGCCTTGCGCGATGCCCACGTCCAGGCCGGCGTCACGCAATGCCTTGGCGAACTGATGCACCAGTTGCTTGCGGTTTGCCAGCACGATGACGCGATTTTCGGACTTGCCCAGGGTCATCTGCGTGATGGCGGTTGCAACGCGGGTCTTGCCCCCTCCGGTCGGCAGATAGGCCAGAGGGCGGCGCTTGCCACCGCGCAGCACCTCGCGGATGCGCTCCACCAGTTCGGCCTGGTACGGGCGCAGGCTAATGATTCCCCCAGCCAGGGGCGGGTGATTGGTCGTCATGCCGCACCCCCAATGCCGAGGTCGCGCTCGGCAATAGCTACGTCGTCATCAAAATCCTTCGCCTTGGCTAGGGGGGGTTTGGGCTGGGGCTTGGCTCCGGCGCTCGGTGCGTGCTCCTTCTCTTTCTGTTGGAACTGCGATTCGCATTGCGACCGCATTGCGACCGCATCGGATACGCCTTTGTCATTGCCTGCCGTTTGGCCTTTTGCCTTGTCCCAACGGGCTTTTGCGGCGGTTTTGCCGGCGCGGCTCGACCTCTCGATGGCCTCGTAAGCGGCTTGCAGTTCGTCGTCAGTGCGCCAGTGAAGCCATTGGCCGTGCAGCACTTCAAAGTACGGCTCAACCATCGGACGGACCTCGGCCCACTCATCGACCGACAGACCGACGATGCGCGCCAAAACGCGGTCATCGTCCTTCGGTGGGCCGGACCGCCAGTAGCTGAACAGCAGGCGCAGGTACGCGCCGTGTTCCTCGGCGGTCAGATGCACCGTGTCTGCAACATGGTCCGGCAGATGCAGCGAGAACTTGAACGGGGTACGGGGGGCGTAGCGGCTCATGGCAGCATCCCCTTCGCCAAGTGCGGCCTCATGCTCAGTGCCGCAGCGGTTGCCGGGTCCTGTCGGTCGATGGTGTACTCGGCAATCAGTGGCTTGCAGCGCGGATGCTTGAAAAGGCGCGAGAGAATGCGCCACCCGCGATATTCCAAGTCCTGAACATATGCGGCCAAGCGCCAGCCGGGGCCGTAGTCGGCTTGGTTCTGTGGGCCTTCCAGCAGCGCCAGCAGGGCGGCATGAGCGCGGGAGCCCTCGCTAGGCCACACAGCAGGCACGACAGGCGGCAAGGTGGCGGGGAAAAGGTCTGGTGCGGTATCATGGCGGCGCTTGCTCAGGGCGCTCGCTTTCACTTCGGTGGGGCGGGCGTTTTTCTTATTCATCGCGCACGCCCTCCATCTCGACAGCCAGCGCCAGCAGTTCGGCGGCCAAGTCGCGCATGCCACCAGCGCCGATGGTCACAAAGACGGTTTGCCCAGCGACCTCATTGCTGACGACGAGGCGACCGTTTGCCGGGTCTGACTTGATGGTGCCCAGGCCGTCCGGGTGGCGATACATCAAGCTTGGGCGTGTGCCGTTCGGGCCTTCAGGAAACAGCGCGGGGCGAATCCACGACATCAGTTCCAGCGCGACCGCTTCGGCCACAGCGCGCACGTTCTTTGTGTCGGTGAAGGTTTCCGTCAGATGGTCGGCAAGCTCGGCAGCGGCGGCATAACCGCAATCGACCTGCATCACTTCGAGCATTGCTTCGGCGGTAAGGCTGCCTGCGAACTCGTCGGCAGGCATGGTGTAGCGGGCGGCGCTCATTTAGGCCACCTCGCCACGCAGGACGCGCTCAACAGCCTCAGCAGGCCATGCCAGCATCCTATTCGGCAGCTTTACCGGGCGGATGCCGAAGTAATGACCGTCGCGACACAGGGCGGCGCGCAGGGTTTGCGGTTGAACGTGAAGCTCGCGGGCGGCCCGCTCGGTCGAGTAGGTTCTGGATGCCAGCGGCGCGTCATTGCGCCATACGGTCGGGATGGTTTGGAGTTGCATTCGTCGGTTCTCCTTTCGGAAAACCACCGCTGAAACCTCGCGGGATTGCTAGGTCGTTCAACGTTGGCGAACGCAAATCTATGTGCGCGCACTCGTGCTGTTTTCCCATACGGGAAATGGGAACGCCTGCGGGAACACATGCGGGAATCTATTTTTTAGGCGGGAATTTTTCCGGCCTTCCTCCACGCTGAAACCATGTTTGCAACGGTCTTTTGTGCAACTGTCTGCATGTTCCCGTTGCCGTCAACCCATCGTAGCGTGTAGCGGTCGGGCTGCTCATTCGGGAATACGTCACGCGGGCCGTGCTTCTTCAGCCAAGCCACAACATTGCTGGCGGTCGGCGCTCCCCGGTATGCACTTAAGATTTCAGACCATGACTCGATGGCAATGGCCTGCCACGCGACAAGACCGGACGTGTCCGCCTCCGGTGAGTCTTGAGATGTCTCGGCATCAGGCCGGGCCTCGGGCTGCTCCGCTGCGACAATCTCGGCAAACTTGAGCAACTGGCTTCTTCGCACGCACAGCATGTCGAGCGTGACGTCGACGTGGTTGCCGAACTGAATGGGCTTGCCTATCCAGCGATTGAAAACAGACACGCCTCGGTGAAGTTGCTGCACCCCGTGAACGTCCAAAAGGTATAGGTCACGCGCCGACAGCAGATATACGCCTTCTTCGTGGGCGATTTTTTCCCACTCGAAGCGCAGGGCTGCATCTTCGGGCAGGGTTTCAGTCGCCAGCTCAACAACATCCACCAACTTCGGCGGGACTTTCTTCGCCATGCCGTCGACCGCTGCCCCAACCTTGATAGCCTGCTGCTGAACAGCGTGAAGCACTGCGGCTGAATATTCGGGGCGGGCGAGTGACTTGGGGATTCGCGCATAAATCGGCAGCCTGTCGTGCGCGTCGATTAAGTCGGCAGAGGTGAATGTCCTGCCGGTGGTTTTTGATAGCCATTCGGCGGCGGCGTCGAGCCGCACGGTGCCGTGCTTGAGTTCCATTCGCGCTCCATCTTGCGCACCATCGTGAAAGGTGCCGCGCCAGGGGGGCGATGGTTTCCCCCTTTTCGGATGGCCGTCCTAGGCGCGGCATTGCCCGGTCAGGCTGCGACAGTCTCACGCAGCGGGTACGGCTGAATCAGAATGTCGGCAGGCAGCCCCAGGCCAGACGACAGGCGGCGAATCATCCCCACGGACAAGGGACGGGTTCGGTTCAGGATATCCGCCACGCGACCACGCGGGCCGATGTACGGCTCCAAGTCTTTGCGCGTCAGGCCGCGTGAATCCATGACGTACTCGATAAACTCAATCGGGTCGGGGGCTTCAATCGGGAAGTGCGCAGTCTCGTAGGCTTCCACCAGCAGGGTAAGCACCTCAAGGCGGTCGGCCTCTGCGCTGCCCTCCGGGGCGTCCCACAGGCGTTCGATTTCGGCCAAGGCTTCGGCGTGCTCGGCTTCGGTGCGGATAGGCTTAAGTTCCACGGCAGGCTCCTAGATGGTTTCGGCGTCGATGCGGTCGTACTCGGCATGGGTGCCGACAAACCGAATGAACATCGTGGTGGACGTGTAACGCACCGCCACCACCAGCCGGTAATCATTGCCCTTGATGTTGAACACCACGCGGTTGTTTGCCAGGAAGCTGGCGTTTCGGTGTGCCGCCTTGATGTCTGCTGGCGTACTCCATCGGGCGCGGGTCGCCTCTGCATACCAGCCACGCAAGGGCGTTTCAGCTTGCGGATGCTTCTCCCAAAACTCGCGCAGCGTTTTCAGTGCAATGATGTGCATGGCCTACTCTAGCACGCTACCGTTTTGGTATCAATCACTCAGACCACCACGCGCAGCTCAGGCGCGGCCTCTACCTGGTGCGGCGGCTCGATACCAGCCTCGGTCAGAATCCACGCCTCGATACGCTCATGCCACTGGCGCAGCAGGTCGATAGGTCGGACGCGATAATGCTTCTCGGCGGTCGCGCTCGGCTTGTGGCCTTGAATCTGCGCCACGACACCCGCAGGCGCTTCAACCCACTCGGTCAGGCTGCCAAAACTGCGGCGCAGACCATGCAATGTTAGGTCGGTGGGCAGGCCAGCGTCGGCCAGTGCGCGCTTATGGGCGTGTCGAGGCTCTTGCATCCGGCCTGATGCGGCGGTCTTGCTGGCAAACACCCAGGGCGAAGGCGTCCAGGCGTCTAGGTCGATTTTGATGCGCTTGCCGTGCAGGATGCGGTACTCGGGCGGCGGCGTATCGTTGATGGCCTTCAGCGCCAACAGCAGATTGGCGACATAGGGCGTCAGGGGGGTGGTGCGCTCGCCTTCCACCTTGTCGCGGATGATGACCTTGCGCCACTTGAAGTCGACGTCCTGCCAGCGCAGGGCGGCCACTTCGCCAGGGCGTGCGCCGGTCAGCAACAGGGTTTGCAGGTAGGCAGAATGCACAGGGTTGTTGAGTGCGCGAACCTGCTCGAACCAAGGGCGCAGCATTTCGCGCTCAAGTGAATCCTTCTTGGCTTGGCGCTTGGACAACTTCTCGCGCACGGACTTGGGCTTGCAGGCGTCGGCCCGCACCTGATGGCGGTACTCAGGATGCTCGGCGCACCAGTTGATGAAAGCACGCAGCATCCGAAAGGCGAGAGCCGCCTGCGTCGGGCGCTTCTCGGTTTGCACCTTCAGCCATGCCTCGACCTCGACCGGGCCAATCTCAGGCAGGGGATGCGTCAGCAGGCCACGCAATAAACCGGGCTGGGTCTTGCCGTCCTTCGTCGTCCTGGTGCCTCGGGTGATGACCTCCCCTCCTTCCTTGACGGCTTTCTCGTGCGCTTCGATGCTGCGCTCGCCCCACTTCGGCTTGCGGTCCTCAACGTATGCCGCCCAAGCCACGAGAGCGGGCGTAGCAGCACGCTCGGCTTCCAGACGGGCTGCTTCCTCGGCGGCTGCGGCTGCGGCTTTGGCGGCCTGCCCTGCTGCCTCCTGCTCGCGGATGACATCACGCGGGTCTTTGCCCTGGTCAATCAAGTCCTGCCATTCACGGGCCTTTCTGCGGGCCTCGGGCAGACCTTTGCCGGTCGCCTCGCCAATGGTGATACGCACGTCCCTGTAGTTCAGCGTCGAAACGAAGATGAATACCTTGCTGATGCCGCCACGGGCAGGACGTGCCCTAACTGCCAAGTGCGATTCAGTGTCCCGCAGCCACCCCTCTTTGGCGGGCCTCCAGTTCTCGATGCGGTTGTCCGTCAGGCGCTCGCGGGGCATGTCTTTTTGCTCTGGGTAGGAATTGGGTAGGAATAAACGGCATTCTACCGCATTCATCGACATGCACCCAAAACACGATATCCTTGTTTTTCAGTACCTTATCGTTTTCCATGCACGTCGATGCACGTCAAAAACAGGGTTTTTGAGGGACTCATAATCCGTTGGTGCTGGGTTCGACTCCCAGGGGGCCCACCAGTTACATCAAGCACTTACGCCAATCCTTCGGGGTTGGCGTTTTGCTTTTGTATTCGGACTCGTCTAGTCACTGAATAAGCACGCTCAGCCGGCTGGCTCGTTGTACTGCGACCCCGGCTTCAATAACCCTTGCGCTCGCAGCGCATCGCCCACCATCGGCAGTAACACCAAGTAGCGGCCGTATTTATCCCCGACCAAGGGTTTCTCGGTCCGGATCACCACGGTCGAGCCCGGTGGATAGATCCCCTCGGCCAACTGCCGCGCCTCGAGGTAGCCCACCTCACCACGCTCGGGCGTATCGACGCCCAACAGTCGGAAGCGCTGATGCGTCGTGATCCGAAAACCCAGATCGACAACCATGTCGACAGTGTCTCCATCAACCCATCGATCAACATTGGCTCGGTACTCATACATGGCGGGCTCCTCGAAAGGACCTCATCTCACTGTAGCAGCCGGCGAGTACCTGCGCGCCCGATAAAAGACGCGCGCTGTAGACGTGACGATGGGGACCGAAGTCCCCATCGGCTGTCTTGGGTTACAAGGCTTCAGCGGCCCCGGCAGTGCTTATGCAGCGACTGCGAAACGCTCATCGTTGGCGTTTATGGTTTTGCGCGGATTACGTCCGTCGCCTTTCGGGTTGCCTGCGCACCTTTGCCCGCCCTGTCGAAACCAGTACACCCCCACCCAAACACACTCGCAAATGCCCTTGGGTGGAGGTGAGGGGAATCGAACCCCTGTCCAGAACGCCTCCGGGTTGCCGGAATTACAACCATGGGCGCTATGGTACGCAGGCAAGCGACAGCATTCAATGCCCGTACGCAGCTTATTTGCGGCAAGTTTGTAAGCGGGTCTGTCGCTCGCCCCCCAACGCCAGACGGGCACGCGAAGTGGCTTGCAGCGTTTTAAGCGAAGCGCGGGGCTGGGCCGAAGACGCGAGTCGGGTGATAATGTCGGACTGCCGATTTAACGGACTGGATGCAATGAAGCGCGTTGACGACTTTCGTCTGAAACTGGGATCCCAAGAACTGGTGCCGATCATGGTGGGCGGCATGGGTGTCGATATCTCGACGGCCGATCTCGCCCTCGAGGCAGCACGACTGGGTGGCGTCGGTCACATCTCCGACGCGATGCTGCCGACAGTATCGGACCGCCGCTACAACACCAAGTACGTCAAGAACAAGCTACAGCAGTACAAGTTCAACGTTGCTAATTCCGACAAGTCCGTCGTTCAGTTCGATCTTGGACTGATCGCCGAGGCTACCGCGACTCATGTCAGCCGCACCATGGAGCGCAAGCGGGGGACGGGCCAGATCTTCATCAACTGTATGGAGAAGCTGACCATGAACGCCCCGAAGGACACGCTTCGGGCCCGATTGCTGGCAGCGATGGACAACGGCATCGATGGCATCACCTTGGCTGCGGGCCTGCATCTGGGCTCGTTCGCACTGATCGAAGACCATCCGCGCTTTCATGACGTCAAGCTGGGCATCATTGTCAGTTCGCTGCGGGCGCTGCAATTGTTCCTCAAGAAAAGCGCGCGGACTGGCCGCCTGCCCGACTACGTCGTGGTCGAAGGCCCGCTCGCCGGCGGGCATCTCGGTTTCGGCATGGATTGGGCGCAGTACGACCTCGCGACCATCGTCGTCGAAATCCGTGACTGGCTGCAGGCGCAACAACTCGACATCCCGCTGATTCCAGCCGGCGGCATCTTCACCGGTACCGACGCAGTCAATTTCCTCGAGATGGGTGCTGCGGCCGTGCAGGTTGCAACGCGCTTTACCGTCGCCAAGGAATGTGGCCTGCCCGAGGACGTGCAACAGCATTACTTCAAGGCCAGCGAGGACGAGATCGAGGTCAACCAGATTTCCCCTACCGGCTATCCAATGCGCATGCTCAAGAGCAGTCCGGCAATCGGCAGCGGCATTCGCCCCAACTGCGAAGCTTACGGCTATCTCCTCGACTCAACCGGCAACTGCCAGTACATCGAGGCTTACAACCGGGAAGTGGCCGCGCATCCCGACGCGAAGAAAATCAAGGTCTTCGACAAGACCTGTCTGTGCACCCACATGCGCAACTTCGATTGCTGGACCTGCGGCCATTACACCTATCGCCTGAAAGACACCAGCGTGCGTGACGAAAACGGCAACTACCGCATCCTGTCCGCCGAGCACGTCTTCCACGATTATCAGTTCAGCACGGACAACAAGATCGCGCTACCTGTCTGACACGGCGCTCCAGGCACCAAACAGCTTGAGCCGCAGCCTGCGGCTCAAGCTGTTTTCAGGTCTGATCAATAACTCTTTGCTTCGATGAGTTCGACCTTGTAGCCATCCGGGTCCTCAACGAAGGCGATCACCGTCGTGCCATGCTTCATCGGACCTGCTTCACGCACAACCTTGCCACCTCGGGCACGGATGTCATCGCAGGCCTTTTTGGCATCTGGCACTTCCAGCGCGATGTGGCCATAGGCTGCACCAAGTTCATATTTATCGACGCCCCAGTTGTAAGTCAGCTCGAGCACCGCGCCATCCCTCTCATCCTGGTAGCCGACAAAAGCCAGCGTGAATTTTCCGTCCGGGTAATCGTGCTTGCGTAGCAAACGCATTCCGAGCACGTCCGTATAGAAAGCGATGGAGCGGTCGAGATCTCCGACGCGCAACATGGTGTGCAAAATTCTCATGTTCAATTTTCCTTGAAGTTCGATTCATCACCGACGACGAATACTCAGTCTTCCGAGTCGATAAAACCCACGTCGACCTCCGTCATGGCACCGATCACCGGCAAGGTGTGAGCGATCTCCCGCAGGCGTGCCCGCGCAGCACGCCAGTTCGGATAGACCGACTCGACCACTGCCCAGAAACGCGCTGAGTGATTCATCTCGCGCAGGTGCGCCACTTCGTGTGCAACCACGTAATCGATGAGATCCGGCGGCAGATGGACGAGCCGCCAGTGCAGGCGGATGCCCGAGCGGCTGCTGCAACTCCCCCAACGCGTCCGCGCATTCGACAGCCGCAGCTCAGGCACCGGCAATCCCAGTCGCAGACAGTACTCCTCGACGCGTCCGCGGTACCAGTCCAGCGCACGAGCCTGCAACGCGCGTTGCAGCGCACGCACGGCATCGACCCGTGCAGAGAGATGCAGTTCCTCAACGCCATCGACTGCGCCACGCCACTGCACACGCCCGGCTTCGCCGAGACGCAATCTCAGCCGGCGCCCCAGAAAGGGCAATTCGAGGCCATCAACGGGCTCCAGCACCGGCACTCGCGCAACGCGTTGCGCGCGCCTCAGGCGGTCGAGCAGCCAAGCCCCGTGTCCACGGACGAAATGATTGACCTCGGCCACGGACGCACGCAGCGGCACCGAAACCCGCACGCCGCGATGATCGACCTGCAGCGCAAACGAACGACGCGACGAACGGCGCAGCGTCATAAAGATGCGCTGCCCTTCGATGTCGATATGGTGCGGCACCTCGCTCGCAGCAAGCGCCCGTCCGCCAGGCGAGTGCTTCAAACCTTGTCCTGCCACTCCAGCCCACGCGCATCCATGTCCGCCTTGATCAAGGCCATGGCCGCCGCGACGCGCGCGGCAGCACCCTTCATGCCCAACTCGAGCGAGCGGCGTTGCCCCTCGGCGGCCAGCGTAGGCAGACTGAACAAGGTGGCATCGGGGAAATCGGCAGTGATCTGTCGCATCAGCCCGATCAACTGGCCTTCGTAGGCATCCCAAACCGTAATCGCCTGCTCGACATAGTCTTCGGCGTGATGCAAATGCGCGTAATGGGTATCGAGCACCCACTCAACCATCGGCCAGGCCATCACGGGAAAACCCGGCGTGAAATAGTGCTGCCGAATGGAGAAGCCGGGAATGCGGTTGTAGGGGTTGGGGATGATCTCGCTACCGACCGGATACACCCCCATCTGCAGGCGCTCAGGCGTGACTTCGTCACCAAAGCGAGCGCGGATCTCGGCTTCGGCCTCCGGGTGTAAGGCCAGCTCGAGACCCAGCGCCGCGCCGGCCGCCTCGCGCGTCCGGTCGTCTGGCGTAGCACCGATGCCACCAAAACTGAAGACCACGGCACCGGTGGCGAAAGTCTGGCGCAGGGTGTCGGTGAGCCGTTCAAAATCGTCACCACAGTAGCGCGCCCAAGACAACTTGAGACCACGCGCACCGAGCAACTCGATGAGCTTGGCAAGATGCTTGTCGCTGCGACGACCCGACAGGATTTCGTCGCCGATGATCAGGGCACCAAAGTTCATGACATCGTCCGCGGCAAGTTGGAGGGTTCCGCATCGAGCAAAGTGACACCGCGCACACGACGATCAAGGCGCAGACGCTCGAGCAGGTAATGGACAAAAGCCAAGCCGGCGTAGGCCGGCGCGACCAGATTGACGAGCGGGACATAGGCCAGCAAGGCACTGCCTCCACCAAGCAACAACATCTGCGGCCGCCAGTCGCGACGCAGACGCTTGAGTTCGTCGTTATCCGCATGCAGCATCAGCGCGTCATAACCGAAGGCACGCTGGTTGAGCCAGCCCGTCAGCACGACCGAAGCCAGCAAGCCTACTCCGGGAATCAACCAGAACGGCAAGGACAACATCAGCGCAACCAAAAACAACACGCCGGCGACGATTGAATTCCAGGCGCTCCCCAGGTTCGACCCCCCCCGACGCAGCTCGATATCGGCGTAGTCGCGGTGGGCGACGCGCTCGAGCATCAAGGGCAAGGCGATAGTGGCGACGATCATCGCCGCAGTGACGTAGATGAGCGGTACGAAAGCGAGCGCCACGGCAATCTTGATCATCACCAGCATCACCGCCGCTGCCGCATCGGAAGCGGATATCCAGCTGCCGACAACACTCCAGCCGCCCACCCAGGCAAACACCCACTCCGTCACCGGCACCCAGGCGAGTACCGCGACCACCGTCCACACCAGCATCGACACCAGTCCCGGCCACACCAGATGCCAGAAGATGTCGCGCCGGAACAGGCTGCGCGTGGCACGTCCAAAAGCGATCAGGATGTCCTTCATTGCACCGCCCGCTGTCAGCGCGGCATGCCCGGCAGCCCACCCGGCATCATGCCCTTCATGGCACGCATCATCTTGTGCATGCCCCCCTTGGAGAATTGCTTCATCACTTTCTGCGTCTGCTCGAATTGGTTCAGCAGGCGATTGACTTCCTGCACCGTTACTCCCGCACCTGCGGCGATGCGGCGCTTGCGGCTGGCCTTAAGGAGTTCGGGCTTGGCGCGTTCGAGCGGCGTCATCGAATTGATGATGCCCTCGATGCGGCCAATGGCCTTCTCCTCCGCGCCGCCCTGCAGCTGGCCTGCCGCCTGGGCGAACTGCGCCGGCAGTTTGTCCATCATCGAGGACAAGCCGCCCATCTTGCGCATCTGCGCGATCTGTTCCTTGAAGTCATTGAGATCGAAGCCCTTGCCGCTCTTGAGCTTTTGCGCGAAGGCCTTGGCCTTTTCCTCATCGACGCCACGCCGGGCCTCCTCTACCAGGCCGAGGATATCGCCCATGCCGAGGATACGGCTGGCCATGCGGTCCGGGTGGAAGGGCTCGAGGCCGCTCAGCTTCTCGCCCACACCGGCAAACTTCAACGGCTTGCCAGTGACATGGCGTACGGACAGCGCCGCGCCACCGCGCGAATCGCCGTCCAACTTGGTCAGCACCACACCGGTCAGCGGCAGCGCCTCATTGAACGCACGCGCGGTATTGACCGCATCCTGGCCGAGCATCGCATCGACCACGAACAGGGTCTCGATGGGCGACACGGCGGCATGCAGGTCCTTGATCTCGGCCATCATCGCTTCGTCGATGGCAAGACGGCCGGCGGTATCGACCAACAGCACATCAGCGTGATGCTTGCGCGCGTAATCCAGCGCCGCCAATGCGATATCGACCGGCTTCTGTCCCACCGCGGAGGGGAAGAAATTGACGCCGGCCTGCGCGGCAACCGTCTTCAGCTGTTCGATTGCCGCCGGACGATAGACGTCGGTCGACACCACCAGCACCTTCTTTTTCTGCTGCTCGTGCAGCAATTTGGCGAGCTTGCCGGTGGTCGTGGTCTTGCCCGCCCCCTGCAAGCCGGCCATCAGCACCACGGCCGGCGGCTGGGTCGCGAGATTCAGCCCCTCATGGCTTATGCCCATCAGGTTGCGCAGCTCGTCATGCACCACACCCACCAGCGCCTGACCCGGCGTCAATGAGCCGATCACTTCCTGGCCGACCGCCTTCTCCTTGACGCGGGCGATGAAATCCTTGACCACAGGCAGCGCAACGTCAGCCTCGAGCAGCGCCATGCGCACCTCGCGCATCGCCTCCTGAATGTTGTCTTCCGTCAGGCGCGCCTGGCCGCGCAAGGTCTTGACGACTTTTGACAGGCGCTGGGTGAGATTGTCGAGCATGTGCGAGAGAGCCTTCGTCAGGGGATGACTTGGAGTAAACTTCTGATCTGTATGCGCACGATTCTACTTCATCTGATTCCCGCCTCGCTTTATGCCGGCCTCGGCTTCGTGTTCTGGCGCGCTTGCCTTGTGGCTCGCACACCAGCGGCGAAAGGGCAAGCGTGCATGTCGACGCGCGAACGCCTTTTCCTGCTCGTCGCACTATTGGCACATGGTGCGGCACTGCATACCGTGATCTTTCCAGGCGCACAGATGCGCTTCGGCTTCGGGGTTGCCGTGTCCCTGATGGTATGGCTGGCAATCTGCTTCTATTGGGTGGAAACGCTATACACCCGACTTGATGGCCTGCACGCGGTCGTGATGCCAGCCGGCATGCTGGCCAGTGTCATTCCGATGCTTTTCCCTGGCGAGCATGTGCTTGCGAATGCGGCATCACCCGCTTTCCGTGCACATTTCGTTATCGCCATGCTGGCCTACAGCCTCTTCACGCTGGCTGCCCTGCATGCCATGTTGATGTCAATCGCCAGTCGTCAGCTACACAACGCTCGCTTCAGTCGCTTGCTTGCCGGCTTGCCCCCCCTGCTGACGATGGAAGCGCTGCTGTTCCGTCTGATCGCGATTGCCTTCGTGCTGCTCACCCTGACGCTTGCCAGTGGGGTGATGTTCTCGGAATCGCTGTTCGGACAGGCCTTCCGGGTTGATCACAAGACGGTTTTCGCTTTCATCTCGTGGCTGCTGTTCGGTGGCCTGCTGCTGGGTCGCCGCCTGCGAGGCTGGCGCGGACGCATCGCGCTGCGCTGGACCCTGGCCGGATTCGTCGCCCTGATGCTCGCATACGTCGGCAGCCGCTTCGTCATCGAGGTCGTGTTGCAGCGTGCCGGCTGAACTGCAGCCAGCCTTGCGCACATCACCAGGCACCGTCCGCGCCACTTCCACCGTCGAGGCCTTTACAAGGCCTGAGTCGGGGTGCAACATCGGCCGCACTTCAGTGCAGGGCAAGGCATGGCGGCAAATCCTCAACCGGCCCTGAGCGGATTCGCTCGGGCCCTCATCCAGCACGGACGCCTGTCCGAAGCCGATGCGATCGCCTGCACCCAGCAAGCGACCGAAGGTGCCAATGCGTTCATGCTCGAGGTCGCGCAGCGCGGCCTGATGTCCGCCGCCGCGATGGGGCGCTTTGCGGCAGACACTTTCGGCTACCCATTGCTCGACATCGCCGCCTTCGACAAATCGACGCTCTCCGTCGATGCGGTCGACCGCAAGCTGATGCAGAAGCATCAGGTGGTTGCCCTGGCCAAGCGCCAGAACCGCATCACGCTCGCCCTTGCCGACCCGTCCAACATGCGCGTGCTGGACGAAATCCGTTTCCAGACCGGAATGCAGCTCGATCTGGTGATCGCCGAGGCCGACAAACTCAAGCGCGTGGTCGAGGGATTGTCGGAATCCGCCGCAGAGACGTTGAAAGAGCTCACAGGCGAAGACTTCGACATGGACCTCCTGAAACAGGAGGCCCCTGGCGACCAAAAAGCGGAAGAGGACACCAGCGAAGTCGACGATGCGCCGGTGGTCAAATTCATCCAGAAAGTGCTGGTCGATGCGATCAACGAAGGCGCCTCGGACATCCATTTCGAGCCCTACGAAAAGTATTACCGCATCCGCGTGCGTACCGACGGCGTCCTGCGTGAGATTGCACAGCCCCCACTGGTCCTGAAGGAAAAGATCGCGGCCCGTATCAAGGTCATCTCGCGCCTCGATATCTCGGAAAAGCGCATCCCACAGGACGGGCGCATGAAGCTCGTGCTGTCGAAGAACAAAGCCATCGACTTTCGCGTGTCGACGCTGCCCACCCTGCATGGCGAGAAGATCGTGATGCGTATTCTCGACCCGAGCTCCGCCATGCTCGGCGTCGACGCACTGGGCTACGAGCCGGAGCAGCGCAAGGCCCTGCTCGATGCCGTCGAACGGCCCTACGGCATGATCCTGGTCACCGGGCCAACGGGGTCGGGCAAAACCGTCTCCCTCTACACCTGCCTGAACCTGCTGAACAAGGCCGGCGTAAACATCTCGACGGCAGAAGACCCTGCAGAAATCAATCTGCCCGGTATCAATCAGGTCAACGTCAACGAAAAAGCGGGGCTGACCTTCTCGGCGGCACTGCGCGCCTTCCTGCGTCAGGATCCGGACGTGATCATGGTGGGCGAAATCCGCGATCTGGATACGGCAGAAATTTCGGTCAAGGCCGCACAGACCGGCCACCTCGTGCTCTCGACCCTGCACACCAACGATGCGCCAACCACGCTCGAACGCCTCAAGAACATGGGCGTGGCGCCGTTCAACATTGCTTCTTCGGTCATCCTGATCACTGCGCAGCGCCTTGCCCGACGCCTCTGCTCCTGCAAGAAACCAGCGGACATTCCACTCGAGGCCATGCTGGAAGCTGGTTTCACCGTCGAGGACATGGACGGCAGCTGGCAGCCCTATGCACCGGTCGGCTGCGATCGCTGCAAAGGCAGCGGCTACAAGGGGCGCGTGGGCATCTATCAGGTCATGCCGATCACGGAGGAAATTGCCCATATCATCATGACCGGCGGCAACTCGATGGATATCGCCGCACAGGCTGAGCGTGAAGGCGTACATGATCTGCGCAAATCGGGCCTGCGAAAGGTCAAGCAGGGCGTCACCTCGCTTGAAGAAGTGCTGGCCTCGACGAACGAATAAGGCAAAGGAAGTTCTCCCACATGGCAACCGCAAGCCGCAACGCACAACAGACAGGGCCGAGAGAGGACCTGTACAACTGGGAAGGCAAGGACAAGACGGGCAAGGTCGTCCGGGGTGAAATCCGCGCCAGTGGCGAAGCCGTCGTCCAGGCCATGCTGCGCCGTCAGGGCGTCCTGGTGACCAAGGTCAAAAAGCAGAAAATGTCGCGCAGCGGACGGATCGGCGAGAAAGACATCGCGCTGTTCACCCGCCAGTTGGCCACGATGATGAAGTCAGGCGTACCCCTGCTACAGGCCTTCGACATCGGCATCAAGGGCTCGCCCAATCCGGCGCTGGCGCGCCTGCTCAACGATGTTCGTACCGATGTCGAGACCGGCTCCAGCCTCTCGCAGGCCTTCGCCAAGCACCCGGTTCATTTCGACAAGCTGTTCTGCAACCTCGTCGCCGCAGGCGAACAGGCGGGCATTCTTGATAGCTTGCTCGATCGTATTGCCACTTATAAAGAGAAGATCCTTGCCATCAAAAGCAAGATCAAGTCTGCCCTGTTCTACCCGGCCGCAGTGGTCGTGGTTGCCGCATTGGTCATCTCGGTGATGATGCTGTTCGTCATCCCCGAATTCAAGAATGTGTTCTCCAGCTTCGGCGCCGACCTGCCTGCACCGACCATGATGGTGATCGCGATGTCGGATTTCTTCGTCCAGTTCTGGTACATCGTGTTGGGCATTCCGGTCCTGGCCATCGTGGTCATCGCCTGGATGTACAAGCGCTCACCCGCCATGCAGATCGCGGTCGACCGCGCGGTGCTGAAGCTGCCGGTGGTCGGCGCAATCGTCCGCAAGGCGACCGTCGCGCGCTGGACGAGAACCCTATCCACCATGTTCGCAGCAGGGGTGCCGCTGGTCGAAGCGCTCGACTCTGTCGGCGGCGCTTCCGGCAACTACGTGTACCTGACCGCCACTCGCCAGATCCAGAGTGAAGTCAGTACCGGCACCAGCCTGACCGTTTCGATGCAGAATGCAGCAGTCTTTCCCACGATGGTCGTACAAATGGTGTCGATCGGTGAAGAGTCGGGCCAGCTCGATGCCATGCTCGGCAAGGTCGCCGACTTCTTCGAACAGGAAGTGGACGATGCCGTCGCCGGTCTGTCCCAACTGCTCGAGCCCATCATCATGGTGTTCCTCGGCACCGTCATCGGCGGCCTGGTGGTCGCGATGTATCTGCCCATCTTCAAGCTCGGTGCGGTGGTTGGCTAAATGATGGCCTTCATGCAGGACCCGCTCATCTTCGCCATCGTCGCGAGCGTACTTGGCCTCTTCATCGGCAGTTTCCTGAACGTCGTGATCCATCGCTTACCGCGCATGATGGAGCGCGACTGGCACGCACAGGCTGCCGAACTGCGTGGCGAACCCGTACCCGAGACCGAACGCTTCAACCTCGCCACACCGCGCTCGCGCTGTCCTCATTGCGGGCATACGATCAGCGCGATGGAGAACATCCCGGTCGTCAGCTACGTCCTGCTGCGCGGCCGCTGCCGTCACTGCGGTGCAGGCATCAGCAAGCGCTACCCGATTGTCGAAGTCATCACCGCAGCGCTGTCAGGCTACGCCGCCTGGCATTTCGGATATGGGCTGGCGGCGCTCGGTGCGCTGCTCTTCATCTGGACGATGGTGGCGCTCACCTTCATCGACCTCGACGCCCAGTTGCTGCCCGACGATCTGACCCTACCCCTCCTTTGGCTGGGACTGCTGTTCAACCTCGGCGACACATTCACCGACCTGCCCAGCGCAGTGATCGGCGCAATGGCCGGCTATCTGGCGTTATGGTCAGTCTACTGGCTGTTCAAACTGGCGACCGGAAAAGAGGGCATGGGCTACGGTGACTTCAAGCTGCTCGCCGCAATCGGCGCATGGCTCGGCTGGCAGATCCTGCCGCTGACCATCCTGCTATCATCGCTCGTCGGCGCTCTAGTCGGAATGGCCTTGATCGTCTTCGCACGTCACGGTCGGAACGTCCCGATTCCCTTTGGCCCCTACCTGGCAGCGGCCGGCGTGATCGCCCTGTTCTGGGGCGAATCGCTGACGAATCATTACCTCGGCGCGCTCTAGACAAGGGGCAAAAGGACGCCGGCCGCAGCACACACTCTCCATAAGCGAACCTCGCGGAGAGGCTTGAACTCTGACCGATCAGCCCCCAACTATGCGTTTAGCCCCGCTTCGGCGGGCTTCGCCTTTTTCCTTATGCTGCATTGCGTTAGACTTGCGCACTTGTTTTCGGGAGCTCGTCATGCCCATCTATGAATATCGTTGCCCGAGCTGCGGTTTCCAGAAGGAACACCTGCAGAAAATGAGCGATGAACCCCTCAGCACCTGCCCCTCCTGCGGCGGCAGTGGCTACGCCAAACTGCTGTCGGCAGCGGGATTCCAGCTGAAAGGCTCAGGCTGGTACGCCACCGACTTCAAGGGAAGCAACAGCGGTGGCGGTAGCAGTTCGAGCAACACCAGCACCGCGGCCGCCCCGAGCTGTGCCGGCGGCGGTTGCGCCTGCCACTGAGGGACACTCCTCCCGACCGGCCTGCCCTGCGCAGGCCCTGCAAGAAGAACCCGTGAAGAAATATTTCATCACCGGCCTGTTGATCTGGATTCCGTTGGCAATCACCTTCATGGTGCTCGCCTGGATCGTCAACACGCTGGACCAGATCCTCTTGTGGCTGCCCAACGGCGCCCAACCTCAGGCTGTGCTGGGATTCAACATCCCGGGCATCGGCGTCGTGATGAGTCTGCTGATTGTGCTCGTCACGGGCCTGATTGCAGCCAACGTACTGGGACAGAAGATCGTACAGGTTTGGGAGGGTTTGCTTGCACGCATCCCGGTGGTGAAGTCGATCTACTACAGCGTCAAGCAGGTTTCTGACACCTTGTTTTCCAGCAGCGGCCAAGCTTTTCGGAAGGCCTTGCTGGTCCAATATCCGCGCGAAGGTGCGTGGACCATCGCGTTTCTCACCGGCAAGCCCGGAGGCGACGCGGCCAAACATCTGCAAGGCGACTACGTCAGCGTCTATGTGCCGACCACGCCGAACCCGACATCCGGCTTTTTTCTGATGATGCCAAAAGATGACGTCATCGAGCTCGACATGAGCGTCGACGAAGCGCTCAAGTACATCATTTCGATGGGCGTTGTCGCTCCGCCCGTGCGCCGTATCGAACGGCCCGCCTTGCTCAACGAATAAAACCGTTCATTTTCCAGACCTCCGTGCGGCGCCCTGCGCCGCCATCAAGACCTGCCGGAATCCATCCATGCGAACTCACTACTGCGGCAAAGTCACCGCCGCCGACCTCGACCAGATCGTCACCATTTGCGGCTGGGTGCACCGCCGCCGCGACCATGGTGGCGTCATCTTCATCGACCTGCGCGATCGCGAAGGCTTGGTGCAGGTGGTGTGCGACCCTGATCGTGCAGACATGTTCAAGATCGCCGAGTCGATCCGCAGCGAGTTCGTGTTGAAGCTGAGCGGCAAGGTGCGCCGCCGTCCGGCGGGCACCGAGAACGCCAACCTGACCTCGGGCGAGATCGAGATCCTGTGCCACGAGATCGAGGTGCTCAACGCCGCCGCCACGCCGCCCTTTCAGCTTGACGACGAGAACCTGTCCGAGACGGTGCGCCTGACCAACCGCGTCATCGACCTGCGTCGCCCGCAGATGCAGAAGAACCTGATGCTGCGCTACAAGACGACGATGGCCTTCCGTCGCTTCCTCGACGGCGCAGGCTTCATCGACGTCGAGACGCCGATGCTCACCAAGAGTACCCCAGAGGGCGCGCGCGACTACCTGGTGCCCTCGCGCGTGCACCCGGGCCAGTTCTTCGCCCTGCCGCAGTCGCCGCAGCTCTTCAAGCAACTGCTGATGGTGGCCGGCTACGACCGCTACTACCAGATCGTCAAGTGCTTCCGAGACGAGGACTTGCGCGCCGACCGCCAGCCCGAGTTCACCCAGGTCGACCTCGAAACCTCATTCATGAACGAGCACGAGATCACCGCGCTGGTCGAAGAGATGATCCGCTTCGTGTTCAAGGAAGCGATGGACGTCGAGTTGCCCGCGCCCTTCCCGCGCATGACCTACGCCGAAGCAATGCGCCGCTACGGCTCGGACAAGCCGGACCTGCGCGTCACGCTTGAGCTCACCGACGTCACCGACGCGGTGCAGGACGTCGCCTTCAAGGTCTTCAGCGGCCCCGCCACCTCGGGCGGTCGCGTCGCCGCCATGCGCGTGCCCGGCGGTAACAGCCTCACCCGCGGCGAGATCGACGAGTACACCAAGTTCGTCGGCATCTACGGCGCCAAGGGCCTGGCCTACATCAAGGTCAACGACGTCACCCAGCCCAACGAGCAAGGCCTGCAGTCGCCGATCGTCAAGAACCTGCACGAAACCGCGCTGCGCACCATCCTCGAGCGCACCGGCGCGCAATCGGGCGACCTGATCTTCTTCGGTGCCGACAAGACCAAGGTGGTCAACGACGCCATGGGCGCGCTGCGCATCAAGCTCGGCCACGAAAAGGGCTACGTGACGGGCGAAGCCTGGTGCCCGCTGTGGGTGGTCGACTTCCCGATGTTCGAGTACGACGAGGACGACAAGCGCTGGACCGCTTGCCACCACCCGTTCACCAGCCCGAAGGACGAGCATCTCGAACTGCTCACCACCAATCCGGGCGAGTGCCTCGCCAAGGCTTATGACCTGGCGCTGAACGGGTGGGAAATCGGCGGTGGCTCGGTGCGTATTCACCGCGCCGACGTGCAAGCCAAGGTATTCGACGCACTCAACATCGGCCCCGATGAGCAACAGGTCAAGTTCGGCTTCCTGCTCGACGCGCTGAAGTATGGCGCGCCGCCGCACGGCGGCCTGGCTTTCGGCCTCGACCGCATCGTCACCATGATGACGGGCGCCGAGTCGATCCGTGACGTCATCGCCTTCCCCAAGACCCAGCGTGCCCAGTGCCTGCTGACCAACGCCCCAGGCGAAGTGGACGAGAAGCAGCTGCGCGAGCTGCACATCCGCCTGCGCCAGAAAGTGGAAACCCAGCTCGAAGTCGGCAAAAACTGACAACGCCCCGAAGGCTGCTCGCCTGCACAAAGGACGAGCGCACCCCGGCCAGCATTCTTTTTGAGATCTGTGTCGTGGTGCGCTCGTTGTTTTATGACCTAGCGCGAACATGCCCGCCTCCCTGCCGCTTCAGCTTGAGGCCCGGATGCCGTAATCTCCCGTTAAGGCACGCCATTGCGTGCATCCGGCGTTATTACAGATGCTCCTCCCACACGAGCTAGAAGTTCTCGTCGTCGAAAGCCAGCCGACTATGCGCACTCAGTTGCGCACCATGTTGAGTTCGATCGGCATCGACTCCGCACAGTTTGCCATTTCAGCGACGATGGCCATGCGCCGTCTGCGCGAGCAACGCTTCGATCTCGTGCTGTGCGAATACAACCTGGGCGAAGGTCAGGACGGCCAGCACCTTCTGGAAGACCTGCACGCGCACGGCATCATCCCGCTGGACACCGTTTTCGTCATGATCACCGGAGAACGCAACTACGAACGCGTGGTCAGCGCGTGCGAGCTCACGCCCAACGACTACATCCTCAAGCCGCTCAACGCCGAAACCCTGCGCGTCCGCCTACTGCGTGCCTTCCAGAAGCGCGATGCTTTCTTGCCGGCCTGGCAGTTGATGCGACTGGGTGATCCGGTCGGCGCCATTGAATATTGCCGGATCGCCCGCGACGAGCAACCCCAATACATCATCGACCTGATGCGTCTGCAGGCTCAGCTTCACACCAGCATCGGGCAACTTGACGAAGCGCAGGGCCTGTACCACGAGATACTCGGCGCACGCAGCATCCCCTGGGCCGAACTCGGGCTGGCGCGGATCCTGGTAACGCGCAAGCGATACGTCGAAGCTGAAGCCGTCGTGCGTGACATCCTCGCAAAGCACGAGCATTTCATCGCAGCCTACGAGTTGCTCGCCGGCATTCTGGAGGAAACGGGACGCTTGGAAGAAGCCTGTACAACCTTGGCGAGCGCCACCGAACGCTCACCCCATCGCGTGGCGCGCCTGCGACAGCTTGGCGCACTTTCACTGGCAACGGGCAATCCAGCCGGTGCCGAACACGCGTTGGCCGAAGTGGTACGCAAAGGCAAGTACTCCGAATTCCGTGACCCGGAAGACCATGTCCGTCTGCTGCAGGCACAGTTGGCACAAGACAAGCTCGAGGACGCCGAAGACACCCTCGTCGACCTCGACCGCAATATGGGGCGCCAACCGAAAGGTGAGTTATGCAAGGCGGTCTGTACAGCACTCGTGCACGCCCATAACAACGATCGCACCCGCGCCCAGGAAGCATTGGCCGCGGCACTACGCACCGGCGGCAGCATTCGCGAACTGTCCATCGGCCTGCGTCAGGACATGATCAAGACCTGTTTTGAGCACCAGCTCAATGATCAGGGCAAGGAACTCGCCAGCGACCTGCTCCGCACGGCGGCCGATGAACGCACGCTTGCCACCACCCGTGCCGTACTGGAAGCACGGGGGCTGAAGACTTTGTCCCAGCAGATCGAGGCCGGCATCCAGGCTGAGGTCAAGTCATTGGTCACCACCGGCGCCGAAAAAGCGCAAGCAGGCGATTACGACGGTGCTGTTGCTGAAATGATGAACGCAGCCCGAAAACTGCCGGGCAATCCGCACGTGCTCTTCAACGCCGCACTCGCCTTGCTGCGTCATATCGAGAACCGCGGCTGGAACGATGCGTTCGCAAGCCAGGCCCGCGACCTGATCCAGCGCGCGCACCGCTTGTCGCCAGCCAGTCCACGCTTGGCAGCGATTACCGAGTTCATGCACGCCCTGATCAAACGCTACGGCATCCGCCCCGAACGAATCCTGCCCCGCGCCGCGCGCAATTCCTGAATCAGCCCGCTCACCCACTGACGTCTCATCATGCTGCGCAGCCTCTTCTTACGCCTGATTCTACTCACGGTCCTGCTGACCGGTTGCAGCCCGAGCGAGTCCGATACGGGGATGCAGGGTGGCCTACCCGCAGAAGCGATCGATACCCTCGCCCTGATCCAGCGCGGCGGCCCCTTCCCTTATCGCAAGGACGGCACGGTCTTCCAGAACCGAGAACGCCTGCTGCCGCAAAAGACGCGCGGCTACTATCGCGAATACACCGTGCCCACACCCGGCGCTCGTGACCGTGGCGCGCGGCGCATCGTGACGGGCGGCAACCCACCGGAAGTTTTCTACTACACCGACGATCACTATCGAAGCTTCCGTCGGGTGGAGCCGCAGCCATGACGCTCAACCACACTCACGTGCCGCTCGAGGTACGCATCGACTTGACGGGCTGCGACGACAAAACGGCGCTGCTTGCCCGCTTTGCAAGCGCCCTGAAGTTTCCGTCGTGGTTCGGGAGTAACTGGGATGCGCTGGCCGACTGCCTCACCGACCTTTCCTGGCTCCCAGCCCCCGCCTATCGGATATTCTTGCTGCAGCCCGGGCAACTGCGCCAAGCAGATCCCGAGGTCCTGGCGACATCGCTCGAGATCCTTGACGAGGCTGCCGCCTATTGGGCCGACGAAGGCGTTGCATTTACCGTCGAACTGATCGAAGACGGGGGCCAACCCACTACCGACCTGAAGCCTGACGACGCACCTCAATGAGCGCGGCGAGGCAGTCCGGGCAATAGCACGCCCCCGTCGGCGGTATATCTTCCGCCACGGGAACGGCGAATGCAGGCGGGAAATCCGCACACCAGCAACGTGCCTCGCCGGCACGCATGCCACAGGTAAATGCCGCCCCGCAACGAGGGCACATATTGGTCGGGGATGCCGCCGTCTCGGGTATCGCCATCGGACCTTTCTCTCCAGAAACTCGAAGCCCCGATCATAGACCGCGGGCGCCCTGCGCAGACCTTGAAAACAGCCTCAGCGCACCTATATTCCGAGTGAGGCCGGAATCCCACCGGCAGGCTTCGAGCAAAGGAGACACAGACATGAGCAACAACCTCACCCGTCGTCCCGACCCGCTGGAAGACTTCTTCCGCGGCTTTTTCGTGCGCCCGGTCGACTTTGGTGGCGGCCCAACGACCAGCCTCAGCACCGACGCCCCGCAGATGCGGGTCGACGTCAAGGAAAATGCCGACGGCTATGAAGTGCATGCCGAGCTCCCGGGCATGAAGAAAGAAGACATCCACGTCCATATCGATGGCCCCGTGGTGTCGATCAGCGCCGAGCGCAAGCAGGAAAAGGAAATCAAGGAAGGCGAGAAAGTGCTGCGCACCGAACGCTATTTCGGCAAGGTGTCGCGCAGCTTCCAGCTCGGCCAGGAAATCGACGAAGCCAAGGCATCAGCCAAGTTCAACGACGGCGTGCTCGAACTGGCCCTGCCGAAGAAGGCCGAAGCCCAGGCCAAGCGGCTGACCATCGACTGATCGCCGTCATAACACCGCAGCCATGTAGCCCGCACCAATCTGGGGTGCGGGCTTTTTGTTGCGCATCATGCTGTAACAGGCGTGATGACAGAATCCGCCCGGCGAGCCGCACAAAACCGCGATAGCCGCAGTAAACTGCGCGGAGTCTATCCGCACCGCAACAAAGGACACCCCATGACCGACACCCGCCCCGCCGATTCCGTCACCCCCGCCCGCAAGGCCGAGATCCTGGCCGAGGCCCTGCCCTACATCAAGCGCTTCTTCGATAAGACCATCGTCATCAAATACGGTGGCAACGCGATGACCGACCCGCACCTGAAGGACTGCTTCGCGCGCGACGTCGTGCTGCTGAAACTGGTCGGTCTGAACCCGGTGATCGTGCATGGCGGTGGCCCGCAGATCGAAACCCTGCTGTCGCGCGTCGGCAAGAAAGGCGAGTTCATCCAGGGCATGCGCGTCACCGACGCCGAGACCATGGAAGTGGTCGAGATGGTGCTGGGCGGCCAGGTGAACAAGGAAATCGTCAACCTGATCAACCAGGCGGGCGGCAAGGCGGTCGGTCTCACCGGCAAGGACGCCAGCTTCATCCGTGCCAAGAAACTGCTGATGCAAAAGCTCGACGCCCCGGTGGGCGACCTGATCGACGTCGGCCAGGTCGGTGAAATCACCAGCATCGATCCCAGCCTGATCGCCTTCCTCGATCAGGGCGACTTCATCCCGGTGATCGCACCGATCGGTGTCGGCGAAGAAGGCGAAACCTACAACATCAACGCCGACGTGGTCGCCGGCAAGCTGGCCGAAATCCTGAAGGCGGAGAAGCTGGTGTTGCTGACCAACACCCCGGGCGTGCTCGACAAGGCGGGCAACCTGCTGACCGGGCTGACACCGCGCGAAATCGACGAACTAGTCGCCGACGGCACCCTGTCGGGCGGCATGCTGCCCAAGATCGGCTCGGCGCTGGACGCCGCACGCAACGGCGTGAAGTCGGTGCACATCATCGACGGCCGCGTCGAACACTGCCTGTTGCTCGAAATCCTGACCGACCACGGTGTCGGCACGATGATCAAGAGCAAGTAAGTTGCAACACCCCGCCCTGCCGTCAGCGCAGAGCGGGGACCGCGCTCAGACGCGGTAATAGTCCCGATACCAAGCGACGAAGCGCGCAACGCCGTCCTTCACGCTGGTGGCCGGCGCAAAGCCGGTCCAGGCGTTCAAGGCCTCGGTATCGGCGTAGGTCGCCGGCACATCGCCATCCTGCAGCGGCAGGAAATTCTTTTGCGCCGTCACGCCCAGGGTGTCCTCGATGGCCGCCACGAAGTCCATCAGCTGCACCGGGTTGTGATTGCCGATGTTGAACACGCGATAAGGCGCATTGCTGCGGCCCGGATCGGGCCTGTCCGAATCGAAAGCCGCATCTGCCGCCGCCGTACGGTCAAGCGTGCGAATCACCCCTTCGACGATGTCGTCCACAAAAGTGAAGTCGCGCTTCATCTTGCCGTGGTTGAAGACGTCGATCGGACGCCCGTCCAGAATGGCCTTGGTGAACAGGAACAGCGCCATGTCCGGCCGCCCCCACGGGCCATACACGGTAAAGAAGCGCAGCCCGGTCGTCGGCAATCCATACAGATGGCTGTAAGTGTGGGCCATCAACTCGTTCGCCTTCTTCGTCGCCGCATAGATGCTCACCGGATGGTCGACGCTGTCGCGTTCGGAGAACGGCATCTTGGTGTTGCCACCATAGACGCTGGAACTGGACGCATACACCAGGTGCTGGACCTTGGCGTGCCGGCAGCCCTCGAGGATGTTCATGAATCCGACGACGTTGCTATCGATGTAGGCCTGCGGATTCTGCAGCGAGTAGCGCACCCCGGCCTGAGCGGCGAGGTGGATCACACGGTCGAACTTTTCCTCGGCAAACAGGCGTTCCATGCCGGCACGATCTGCCACGTCCATCTTCACGAAGCGGAACCCGGCGTGCGGAGTCAGGCGGGCAAGCCGCGCTTCCTTCAGCGTCGGGTCATAGTAGTCGTTGAGATTATCGAGGCCCACCACTTCATCGCCACGCGCAAGCAGGCGTTCGGAGGTATGCATGCCGATGAAGCCGGCAGCGCCGGTAACGAGGATTTTCATGGGAATTAACGCGCTGACTGACAAAGAAACCCGATTATGGCATGCGGCTTGAGCGGCCGTATGACAGTCCAGGCGTCACGATTCTTCCTTATACTTGCCCGATCGCTTTACCGCTCGTCTTGATGCTGACCCGCCTGCCCTACACCCTGCTCTGGCTCCTTGCCCTGCCCTTCGTCCTGTTGCGCCTGATATGGCGCGGACAACGCCAGCCAGGCTACCTCAAGCATCTCGGAGAGCGTTTTGGCCGCTACACGGTACGCGCGCCCACTCAGGTGATCTGGGTCCATGCGGTTTCCGTCGGCGAGACCCGCGCTGCCGAGCCCTTGATCAGAGCCCTCCTCAAGCGCTGGCCCGAACACACCGTGCTGCTCACGCACATGACTCCCACCGGGCGCGAGACCTCGAAAAGCCTCTTCAAAGGCGACGCCCGCGTGCTGCGCTGCTACCTGCCCTACGACCTTGGCTGCTTCTCACACGCTTTCCTGCGCCATTTCCGCCCCCAGTTCGGCGTCATCATGGAAACCGAGCTGTGGCCCAACCTGCTGGCCGCCTGCCGGCGCCGCCAGATCCCGGTCATGCTGGCCAATGCCCGACTGTCCGAGCGCTCCGCCCGCCGCTACGCCAGACTCCCCACTCTAAGCGCGCTCACCTTGGGCGGAATCAGCGCAATCGGCGCCCAGACGGCCGCCGACGCAGCCCGTCTGTCCGCACTCGGCGCCCGCCGGGTGATGGTCACCGGCAACATCAAGTTCGACATCACGCCGCCCGATGACACGACCGCCCGGGCTCAGCTGTTTCGCGCACGCATCGGCTCACGCCCGGTGTTGCTGGCTGCCAGCACCCGCGAAGGCGAAGAGCTGCTGCTGCTGGACGCGTTTGCACGACTCGCGCCCCCCGAGGTGCTGCTCGTTGTCGTACCGCGCCATCCGCAACGCTTCGACGAAGTCGCCAAGCTCGCCAGCGCACGCGGCCTGAGCTTGCAACGTCGCACGGAAGAAGCGCCGGTCAGTGCGGACACACGCGTCTGGCTAGGCGATTCGATGGGAGAGATGTTCGTGTATTACGCCACGGCCGATGTGGCGCTGATCGGCGGCAGCTGGCTGCCGCTGGGCGGGCAGAACCTGATCGAAGCCTGCGCGGTCGGCACACCCGTCGTTGTCGGCCCACACACTTTCAACTTCAGTACGGTCGCCGAGCACGCGATCAGCGCCGGCGCCGCGCAGCGAGCGGCGGACGCCGAGACGGGCGTGCGCTACGCGCTGAAGCTCCTGGCTGATTCCGACACACGCAATGCGATGTCCGCCGCCGGCAAGGCGTTCGCCGAAGCCGACAGGGGTGCAAGCGCGCGTACGCTGGACATGCTCGAAGGGCTCAAGCCCTGATTTGGACAAGAACAGCGTAAATCATCAGGGGACAAGCAATGCATTGATGGCGCGGACATCGTCCTCGCCCAAGGTACCCGCTGCCGCTTTCAGACGCAGCTGCGCGAGCAGCGTGTCATAGCGCGCGCGCGACAGTTGCTGCAAGGTTTCGGCAAGCTGGGTCTGGGCATTCAGCACGTCGATATTGATACGCACCCCAACTTCATAGCCCAGCTTGTTGGCATCGAGCGCCGAGGTCGACGACACCTTGGCCGCTTCCAGCGCCTTCACCTGCGCCATGCCACTGGTCACCCCCAGCCACGACTGACGCGCCGCCAGCGCCGCCGTCCGACGGGCGTCCTCGAGATCGGCGTCGGCTTTCATACGCAATGCCGCCGCCTCGCGACTCACCGAGGAAACACGCCCCCCCGCATACAGCGGCAGGTTCAACTGCAAACCGATGCTTGTCGCCTCGCTACGGTCGGTCGCCAGTTGAGGGTTGTGATTCACTCCGTGCGACGCCACCAGATCGACCGTGGGAAGGTGCCCGGCACGCGAACGCTCGACCTCACGCGCAGCGATCTCACGCACCAGTTGCTGCGCTTGAACACCCAGGCTGCCCGCCTCCGCCGCGCTCACCCAATCGGCGATGTTGTCGGGTTGAGGACGTTGCAGTTGTACGCCTTCGCGCAAGCCTGCCAGCGACTCGGGTTGCTTGCCGATGATCTGGGCCAGGCTCTGGCGCGCCACCTCGAGCTGATTTTGCGCCGCAATCTCCTGCGCCGATGCCAGATCGAAGCGCGACTGGGCCTCGTGCACATCGGTGATGGTGACCGTGCCCACTTCGAAACTGGTCTTGGCTAACTCGAGCTGCTCGCCCGCTGCGGTACGCAACTGGGTCACGGCGGCCAGAGCGTCCTGCGCATTCAGCACATTGAAGTAGGCCTCTGCCACGCGCAGCACCAGGTCCTGCTTTTGCGTGCCGAACTGCGCCCCCGCCAGGGCGGTCTGCAACTCGCCCTGCTTGAACTGCACCCAGTTCTGCCAGCGGAACACCGGTTGCGTCAGTTGCACGCCGTATCCACGGCTGTCGTAGTCGCCCGAAGTACGCCCAGCGCGCGCCACGATCTCCGCGTCATTCCACCCTGCATTGGCACTCAGGCCAAGCTGCGGCAACAAGCCCGCACGCCCCTGAACCACCTTTTCCTGGCCGGCCTCGAACTGAGCACGCGCAGCGGAAAACTTCGCGTCGTTCGCAAGCGCATCCTGGTACACCTGCATCAAATCGGCGGCCAAAGCACCGTTCGAGAACAGACCGACCAGACAAACCGCCAACGCTTGCTTCATTCAGCCCTCCGGGGAATTGCAGCCGCTCAATATTGCGGCATGTTGGGATCGACCTGCGCCGCCCAGCCGGCAACACCGCCGCCCAGATTGATCACATTCGTGAAGCCGTGATGTTCGAGGAACATGCACACCTGTGCGCTGCGCCCGCCATGGTGGCAGATCACCACGGTCTCGCGATCGCGGTCGAGCTCCAGATAACGGGCAGGCACACTTCCCATGGGCATTGCGACCGAACCGTCGATATGACAGGTCTGGAATTCCCATGGTTCGCGCACATCCAGCAGTAGCGGCGCATCCTGGGCGTCATCGCCCAGACGCTCGGCCAACTCACGCGGACTGATCTGACGCATCGTGATCGACTCAGAAGCTGAAGCGGTCATGCCGCGGTGCGTTTTTCAGCATCGGCACCACCGTTTCGAACAGGTCTTCGGTGCGGAAACGCCCTTCGGCCTCGCAGGTCACGAGCCGAGCCTTCATCACCGGCGCCTCACCGACGAAAGCAAACAGACGACCACCGACCTTGAGCTGCTCGAGCAAAGCCTGGGGCACGTACTGCAAGCCACCCGACACCACAATCGCGTCATAAGGCGCACGCTCGGCCCAGCCATCGATGCCATCGCCCTGTGCAACCACGACGTTCTCCACACCATTGCGCGCCAGATTTGCCGAGGCGAGCTTCACCAGTTCGGGCTCGATCTCCATCGTCCGCACCCATTCGCAGCGCGCCGCGAGCAAAGCCGCGAAAAAGCCGGAACCGCTACCGATCTCGAGGACGGAGTCGGACTTATTCAGCTGCAAAGCCTGCAGCACCTTGCCTTCGATGACCGGCTTCAACATGACCTGGCCGCAGCCGATCGGGATCTCGACATCGGCAAAAGCCAGCGCACGTGCGCTGGCCGGCACGTATTCCTCGCGCTTGACCGTCATCAGGAGGTCGAGCACGTTTTGATCCAGCACCTCCCAGGGGCGGATCTGCTGCTCGACCATGTTGAAACGCGCTTTTTCGAAGTTCATCAGGTACTCCTGGCGGAATATTAGCAGACGCTAATCAGATGCGTCATCCATTACGGTAAAACCGCGTCATTCTAGCGCAGTTGGTGCACCGCGATGGGGACGGACAGGCCGGAGAACTGACGAATCCGCGCACCTGAACCGCGGCGGATACAAGGTCAGCGCGACTCCAGGATGAGACGGCCATTGGTCGGCTGGATCGGTCGTATGTTGCGTGGATAGAGCCGCGCAAAAACCGCCAGCTGATCTGCGCTCATGATGACCGGCGTTTTCATCACCACCCACACGACGTCTTCGGTGCAAGGGGGGGCCGGTAGCGAACCGATATAAAGGAAATGTGCGGGATCCGTGGGCAGGAACGCAGCAAGGTCGATCATCGCATCCGGCACGAACTCGCGGCCACGATCGAGCGGCAGGTTATTCCACAAAGTCTGGAGCAGCGGATTGGGGGCCTCGCCCGTCGTCAGCAAGACGGACAGAATCGCAACCTGACCGTCTGCACTGCGGTGCTCGAGATACATCGTCATATCATAGGCCATGCCGCCGACACGCTCCTGCGATGGACGATGCAGGGTGAAATGTTCGAGTTCATAGCGAACACCGCGCACCTCCATCCCCATCCCTTCGCCGACATCGACCTGCAAGGTGTTGCCCGTGTCGCGAATGCGGAAACCCGTGGAACGGTATTGAAACTTGACCGGTGCCAGATCGACCGCCAGACCGTCGCGCAGGTCGATCGGTGATTGCCGCCTCCCCTCGCTGCACACCCGCCAATCCGGGCGCAAGCGCCCCCAGGCATCTGGCCCTGTTTCACCCTCGTAACTCCATCCCGGCCCCACGGGCGTGCCGCGATGTGCCAACAACGCTTCCAGTGCGTCTGGAGCCAAGACCGTCGCCTGCCGCGCGGTCCGCACAGGCGCTTTCGGCCGGACGGCCGGCGGCTTGGGAGGCTGACGCACCGATGAGGTCGGTGTGGCGGCCACCGGCGGCGACACCGCGGACGGCGTTGTCGCCAGCTCGGGGCGTGCCGCCTTGGGCGCCGGCTCGGTCGCCGCAGATTTGGGCCTCTCGCGCTCGAGCGTCTCGGGGTCGGGCTTAGGCGGCTTGATGCTCGGTAACGGCGGGATGATCGAAGCTTTGGGCGCCTCCCCCCCCACCGCTGCCTCAGCGGATTTGGAAGGTGCAGCAGGAGGCTCCGCAGCACGGATCGATCGAACCGCGGTATCCCGCGCATCGATCGGCGCCGGACGCGCTGCGTCGGCCGTCACTTTTGGCGCCGGCGGCGATGGCATCGCAGGCTTGACAGCCGGCGGGACCGCATTTTTCGCAGCCGGTACAGCGGGCTTGTCCTGCGTTGGCGCTGCCCCACCCGGTGCTTGCACAGCCGCCGCCAGCTTTTGCACTTCACTCGCGACTTTCTGCAAGTCTGCCGCAGTGGGTGGGTTGCACACCTCGCGCCACATCCGTTCATCCACCGAATTGGCGGTAACGCGAAGCGGCGTCTGATCCGACACGGACTCCTCACGCACGAGATGCTCGCTGCTGTCGAGGTACACGCGCTTGATCGTGATGAAGGTCCGATTCTGGCAGTCGTAACGGTTGAGCGCCTTGATCGTGGCGTAACCGGCCGCAGCCGCTTCCTGGTTGGTCAACACAACCCGTCCCCACGACACTTTGGTGCCCGCATCGGAGGCGAGGATGCTGGCCCGATCGATCTCCACGCGCCGATTGCGATCGCTCAATACCAGCTGCCAGTCTGCAGCAAGCGCGTCCTGCAAGGGCACGGCGATCAACACGGCCAAGAGTGCCAAGCGAGAGGGGTTCATCGAAGCAACCGAATTGAAGATGAATGTAATGCTATACGGCGTTACCCAAGAAATCTTGAGATCCTTGCCACACTCGAGTGCATACAGTATTGTCTTCCGCTCTCGTTAGGGGTGCCCGCTGCGCACGGGCTGAGAAACACCCTTGGAACCTGATCCGGCTCGCACCGGCGTAGGGAAACGTCACAATGAACGCATCCGCCTCGTCTGCCGCGGTCCATGGCAGCGCTTCTCGCATTCCCAACGTTCTCTCGATCGCCGGCGTTGATCCGTCAGGCGGTGCGGGTGTGCTCGCCGACCTCAAAGCCTTCTCGGCCTTGGGCGCCTACGGCTGCGGCGTCATTGCCGCCCTCACTGCACAGAACACCCAGGGCGTCACCGGCGTCCATGTGCCGCCCACCGATTTCCTACGGCTGCAAATCGACACCTTGTTTGCCGACGTGCGAATCCACGCCACCAAGATCGGCATGCTCGGCAGCGCTGAGGTCACCGCCACGGTGGCCGACCGCCTCGCCCACTGGAAGGCGACCCACGTCGTGCTCGATCCGGTCATGGTCGCCAAGAGCGGCGACAGCCTGCTGGCGAAGAGTGCCATCGCAATGATGCGCGAGGCGCTGTTTCCCCAGGCCTTCCTGATCACCCCCAACCTGCCCGAAGCCGGCGTGCTGCTCGAGCAGCGCGCACCCGAGACGGTCAAGGAGATGTATCGCGCCGCCGAGCGTCTGCGCGAACTGCTGCCCTTGTCGTCGGAGCGCTGGGTGCTGCTCAAGGGTGGGCATTTGCCCGGCAACGAGCTCGTCGATCTGCTGTTCGACGGCGACCGCATGGTCGAGCTGCCCGCGCCGCGCATCGACACCAAGAACACTCACGGCACCGGCTGCACGCTGAGCTCGGCCGTTGCCGCGCTGCTGCCCCAGGCCGAAGGCCAGTTCCGCCCGGTAGAAACCGCTGTGCGCCATGCCCGGCAGTGGCTGCTGGGCGCCATCGCCCATGCTGACGAACTTGCAGTCGGCAGCGGCCACGGCCCGGTCCATCACTTCCATGCGCTGTGGCGCCAATAAGACACCCCCAGGAGAGCCCATGAACGCCAACGAAAAATTCATCGCCGCCGACGCCCACGTCGACGAAGCCGCGATCGCCCCGCTGCCCAACTCACGCAAGATCTACGTCGAAGGCTCGCGCCCCGACATCCGCGTGCCGATGCGCGAGATCACTCAGTCCGACACGCCAGCGTCGTTCGGTGCCGAGCCCAACCCGCCGATCTTCGTCTATGACTGTTCGGGCCCCTACACCGACCCGGCGGCCAAGATCGACATCCGCTCAGGCCTGCCCGCGCTGCGCCAGCAGTGGATCGAGGAGCGCGGTGATACCGAGGTGCTGCCCGACCTGTCCTCCGAATTCGGCCGCCAGCGCGCCACCGACAAGGCCCTGGACGAGTTGCGCTTCCCCGGCCTGCACCGCAAGCCGCGCCGTGCCAAGGCTGGCGCCAATCTCAGTGGCAATGTGACGCAGATGCACTACGCGCGCCGCGGCATCATCACGCCCGAGATGGAATACATCGCCATCCGCGAGAACCTGCAGCGCCAGCAGTACATGGAATCGCTCAAGGCTGCCGGCCCCACTGGCGCCAAGATGGCGGCAATGATGCTGCGCCAGCACCCGGGGCAGAACTTCGGCGCCAGCATTCCGGCCGAGATCACCCCTGAGTTCGTGCGCGACGAGGTCGCCCGTGGCCGCGCCATCATCCCCAACAACATCAACCACCCGGAATCCGAGCCGATGATCATCGGCCGCAACTTCCTGGTGAAGATCAACGCCAACATCGGCAACTCGGCGCTCGGCTCCTCGATCAACGAGGAAGTCGACAAGATGACCTGGGCGATCCGCTGGGGCGGCGACACGGTGATGGACCTGTCCACCGGCAAGAACATCCACGAGACGCGCGAATGGATCATCCGCAACAGCCCGGTGCCGATCGGCACGGTGCCGATCTACCAGGCGCTGGAAAAGGTCAACGGCAAGGCCGAAGACCTGACCTGGGAAATCTTCCGCGACACCCTGATCGAACAGGCCGAACAAGGCGTGGACTACTTCACCATCCACGCCGGCGTGCTCTTGCGCTACGTGCCGCTCACCGCCAACCGGATGACCGGCATCGTCTCGCGCGGCGGCTCAATCATGGCCAAGTGGTGCCTGGCGCATCACAAGGAGAGCTTCCTCTACACCCACTTCGAGGACATCTGCGAGATCATGAAGGCCTACGACGTGGCCTTCAGCCTGGGCGACGGCCTGCGTCCCGGCTCGATCTACGATGCCAACGACGAGGCGCAACTGGGCGAACTAAAGACGCTGGGCGAACTCACCCAGATCGCCTGGAAGCACGACGTGCAGGTGATGATCGAAGGCCCCGGTCACGTGCCGCTGCACATGATCAAGGAAAACATGGACCTGCAGCTCGAGCAGTGCCATGAGGCACCCTTCTACACCCTGGGGCCGCTGACCACCGACATCGCACCGGGCTACGACCACATCACCAGCGGCATCGGCGCCGCCACCATCGGCTGGTACGGCACCGCGATGCTGTGCTACGTGACGCCCAAGGAGCACCTGGGCCTGCCCAACAAGCAGGACGTCAAGGAAGGCATCATCACCTACAAGCTGGCTGCCCATGCTGCCGATCTGGCCAAGGGCCACCCGGGTGCGCAGATCCGCGACAACGCGCTCTCCAAGGCGCGCTTCGAGTTCCGCTGGGAAGATCAATTCAACCTCGGCCTCGACCCGGACAAGGCCAAGGAATTCCACGACGAGACCCTGCCCAAGGACTCGGCCAAGGTGGCGCACTTCTGCTCGATGTGCGGCCCGCACTTCTGCTCGATGAAGATCACCCAGGACGTGCGCGACTTTGCGGCGCAGCAGGGCATCGACGAAGCCGAGGCGCTGAAGAAGGGCATGGAGGTGAAGTCGATCGAGTTTGTGAAGAGCGGCGCCGAGGTGTATCGCAACGTATAGGCTGTAGCGATGAGCACTGCCGCGCGCCTCTCCGACCACACCATCGCCTCCGCAGTCCGGGCGCTGGCGGAGGGTGCGCGGCCGCAGAAGATCGTGCTTTTCGGCTCTTATGCGCGCGGCGACGCGACGGCCGACTCCGATCTCGACCTGCTCGTGATCGAAGACGAAGTCACGGACCGGGCACGCGAAATGGTGCGACTACGCCGCCTGCTGCGCCCGCTGCGCGTCCCAGCTGATGTTCTTGTCTATTCCACCGACGAAGTCAGCCGCTGGGGCACTGAACCCGGCACCGCACTTTACTGGGCGCTCCGCGAAGGCAAAGTCGTATATGGCTGAATCGGTCGCCGCCATGCTGGGTAAAATGCTAAAAACATGCTCTGGAGCGTCCTGTGGCAGTTCCACCGTTTCAAGACCTGTTCCTCCCTTTCTTGCGGTTTGTTGAAGATGGTGAAGTTCACAACCGCCAGGAGGTATCCCAGCACTTGGCCGCTCACTTTCGACTCTCGCAATCGGACGTGGAAGAAGTGCTACCCAGCGGTGCTCAGCGGCGCTTCGATAATCGAGTTGCCTGGGCCAAGTCGTTCCTCAGCAAGGCATTACTGATCGAGGCTACTGGGAATCGCTTTCAGATCACCGACCGAGGCCGGGCACTGCTAGCCACTAACCCGACCCGCATCGATAACCGTACGTTAGCGCAGTACCCTGAGTTTCAAGCTTTTCGAGAGGGCAGCGTCGCCGAGGGTGATCAAGCCTCGAGGCTACCCTTGGTACGAGAGGAGGCGGCTAGCACTGAGACCCCGGAAGAGCGGCTGGAATATGCATATCAAAGCCTCCGGGAGCAACTCGGCGACATGCTGATCCAGCAAGTCATGAAGTGCCCCCCAGTGTTCTTTGAGCGGCTGGTCGTGGACCTGCTCCTTGCCATGGGTTATGGCGGATCGAGAAAAGACGCTGGGCGCGCAGTAGGGCAGACGGCTGATGGTGGCATCGACGGCATCATCAATGAAGACCGTCTCGGACTCGACGTCATCTATATCCAAGCTAAACGATGGGAAGGCACGGTCGGTAGCCCAGTTGTCAGGGATTTCGTCGGTAGTCTCGTAGGGCACGCTGCGAGCAAGGGCGTCCTCATCACAACGTCCCGATTCTCCCGCGATGCAGAAGATTTCGTAAAGCGTGTCCCGCAGAAGATAATTCTGATCGACGGTGCCCGGTTATCGGGACTGATGATGGACTTCGGGATTGGCGTTGCACCGGTAGCCAAGTATGAAGTTCAGCGGCTAGACGCTGATTATTTTGAGTCTGAGTAAGCCTGAAAAACCGGCCGATTACAGAACTGCGTAAAGCCTCACAGCGTAACGACTGTCTCAAGTCGGTGACGAAACCGGGGCGTCAAGTCAGCACCAATCGCCATAAGCAAAACGCCCGCCGGGAGACACCTCCCCAGCGGGCGTTTTGCTTTACCAGCCGACAACCGCGCCGGCCGGAGACCGACGCAAACTCAGCGATTCTGTTCGGCGACGAAGATCTCGACGCGGCGGTTCATCGCCCGCCCCGACGCCGTCGAGTTGTCGGCGATCGGTTGACGCGAACCACGGCCATCGATGGCGATGCGCTGCGCCGACACGCCACGTGCAGTCAGGTAATCGCGCACCGCAGCCGCACGGTTGATCGACAGCGGGTTGTTGACCGCATCGCTGCCGGTGCTGTCGGTGTGGCCGACGATGGTGATGGTGGTGATCGGATGCTGGTTCAGGCTGCTGGCCAGGTTATCCAGCACCGGACGCATGTTCGGCTTGATGTCGTAGCGGCCGGTATCGAAGGACACATCGCTGGGGATGTCGAGCTTGAGCTGGTTGTCGGCCGTCTGGCTGACCGAAACCCCCGTGCCCGCTGTAGCTTGCTCCATCTGGGCACGCTGCTTCTGCATGTTCTGCGACCACAGATAACCGCCACCCGCACCGACGGCGGCCCCGATGGCCGCGCCGGTCGCCGCGCTGCGGCCCTTGTTGCCACCCGCGGTCGCCGCGCCGATCAGGCCACCCGCCACCGCACCGATCGCGGCGCCCATGCCGGTATCACGCTGGGTCTCGTTCATGTTGGCGCAGCCGACAAGACCGCTGGCCGCGAAGGTCACTGCAGTCAGAGAAACGAGAATTTTATTCATGGTTTTGAGCCTCCAATTTGTAACAGGCCCGCCGATTATCGGCGCAGGGCACGACATGAGGTCGGGTTCAGTGTGCAACAAAGCATGACAGCCCCATCTGGGATGACGTCACACAACATCGCTGCAGTCTCATCATCCACGCAACGCATTGAACAATGAATAACCCGCCCAGGTCATCAATACCGAGCCGCTGACATGCAGCAGCACATGCAAGCCCAACCAGCCCATCGCGCCACGTTGGAGCAGATGAAAAGCCTCCGCCGAAAACGTCGAGAAGGTGGTCAGCCCCCCCAGCAAACCCGTCGTCAGCAGCAGTTTCAGCGCGGGCGTCATGGCCGGCCAGGCCTGAATCACGGCCAGCGCCACGCCCATCAACAACCCACCTAGAAGATTCGCCGCCAATGTTCCCATCGGCACCATGAGGAACATCGGGTTCAGCCATAAGCCTAGACCCCAGCGCAACCAGGCGCCACATGCAGCCCCCAGCCCCACCGCCGCAAAAGCCATCGGGCTCATGCGATCATCCTTGCCGACAACGTCATGCTGTAATACTCCGAATCAACGCGCTCTTCATTGTAGTCGCCAGCCGAGGGCATTCCGACCTCATTCCCACGCTTCAGCTCGCAGCCTGATTTCGCTGCTTCGGGACCGGCGCCGAGCCCGCACAGCGGATCGGCTACAATTCGGCCATCAAGCACAATGGCCAACACGGCCGCTCACTCCAGACTTGCCCCGCTGATGAAACCTGAAAAAAACTCCGCCGCCGAAGCCTCACCCGCAGCTGTCGCCTCCAACTTCATCCGTAACATCATCGACGAAGACATCCGTACGGCGAAATGGGGCGGCCGCGTCGAAACGCGTTTCCCGCCCGAGCCCAACGGCTATCTGCACTACGGCCACGCCAAGTCGATCTGCCTCAACTTCGGCCTCGCCGAAGCCTACGGCGGCGTGTGCCACATGCGCTTCGACGACACCAACCCCGAGAAGGAAGAGCAGGAATACGTCGACGCCATTCTCGAGGCGGTGCAATGGCTGGGCTTCGAATGGCGCGAACACCTGTATTTCGCCTCGGACTACTTCGACACCATGTACGCCTGCGCGCTGAGCCTGATCAGCGCCGGCAAGGCCTATGTCGACTCGCAGTCCGCTGAAGAGATGCGCGCCAACCGCGGCACGCTGACCGAACCCGGCAAGAACAGTCCCTACCGTGAGCGCAGCGTCGCGGAAAACCTCGACCTGTTCGAGCGCATGCGCGCCGGCGAATTCGCCGAAGGCACGCACATCCTGCGCGCCAAGGTCGACATGGCCAGCCCCAACATCAACCTGCGCGACCCGGCGATCTACCGTATCCGCCACGCAGCCCATCATCGTACCGGCGACAAGTGGCACATCTACCCGATGTACACCTTCGCCCACCCGATCGAGGACGCAATCGAGAACATCACGCACTCGGTGTGCACGCTCGAGTTCGAAGACCAGCGCCCCTTCTACGACTGGCTGCTGGATGCGCTCGCCACCGCCGGCCATTTCACGCGCCCGCTGCCGCAGCAGATCGAGTTCGCCCGCCTCAACCTGACCTATGTCGTGCTCTCGAAGCGCAAGCTGATCCAGCTCGTCAATGAAGGCCATGTCGCCGGCTGGGACGATCCGCGCCTGCCGACGCTGGTCGGCGCCCGCCGCCGCGGCTTCACCGCCACCGGCTTCCGCCGCTTTGCCGAGCGCATCGGCGTGTCGAAGTCCGACTCGTGGATCGACATGAGCGTGCTGGAAGAATGCATGCGCGACGACCTCAACGAAGCCGCCGAGCGCCGCGTCGCCGTGCTCGACCCGCTGAAACTCGTCATCACCAACTACGCCGAAGGTGCGTCCGAGCTGTGCCAGGCGCCCAATCACCCGCTCAAGCCCGAACTGGGCAAGCGCGACATGCCGTTTTCCCGCGCGCTGTGGATCGAGCGTGAGGACTTCATGGAAGAGCCGGTCAAGGGCTTCCACCGCCTCTACCCGGGCAACATGGTGCGCCTGCGCTACGGCTTCGTCGTCAAATGCACAGGCTGCGAAAAGGACACCGCGGGCAACATCACCGCGGTGCTGGCCGAGTACATGCCCGACTCCAAGTCCGGCACCCCCGGCGCCGACAACTACAAGGTCAAGGGCAACCTGCACTGGGTTTCGGCCGCGCACGGTTACGAAGCCGAAGTGCGCATCTACGACCGCCTCTTCGCGCATCCCCACCCCGGCCAGCGCCGCGAGGGTGATGCGCCGGACTTCGAGCGCGACTTCCTCACCGACATCAACCCGAACTCCAAACAGGTCATCACGGCCTGGCTGGAACCGGCCTTGAAAGACGCCCAGCCCGAAGACCGCTTCCAGTTCGAGCGCCACGGCTACTTCGTCGCCGACCGCGTCGATTCGAAACCCGGCGCGCCGGTGTTCAACCGCACGGTCACGCTGAAGGATTCGTGGGCGAAGGGCGGGAAGTAAGACTTACGCGTCAATGCCATGAAAACCTTCCGCCGCCTTCTGCCCCTGGTGCTGATATTGACCCTCCTGGGGGTGGCGGGTTGGTGGTTCACCCGCCCCAAGCCCGTTGCCGTCGTGGTGCATGAAGTCGGCCGCGGCTTGGTGGAATCCACCTTGTCGAACACCCGCGCCGGCGAGATCGAAGCCTGTCAGCGCGCCAAGATGGCGACTATCGTGGGTGGGCGCATCGAATGGCTGGGGGTGAAGGAAGGCGACCGGGTCGAAGCGGGACAGGTGCTGATGCGCCTGTGGCATGGCGACCTGGAAGCGCGGCGCGCGGTGAATCAGGCGCAGCTGGCCACCGCCCGCCAACGTGTGCAGGAAGCCTGCACCATGGCCGACAACGCCGAGCGTGAAGCAGCGCGCCAGGCGCAGCTGGTGAAGCGGGGTTTCGTCTCCGCCAGCGCCGAGGAAAAAGCCCGCACCGAAGCCCGCGCCCGCCGCGCCGCCTGTGCAACCGCCCAGGCCGACACCGTCACCGCACAGGCCCAGCTCACCGCCACCGAGACCGACCGCCAGCGACTGGTGCTGGTCGCGCCCTTTGCCGGCACCGTCGCCAAGCTCAGCGGCGAGCTCGGCGAAATCTCCATTCCCTCTCCGCCTGGCGTACCGACGCCGCCGGCGATCGATCTCATCGACGACAGCTGTCTTTACGTCAAGGCGCCGATGGACGAAATCGACGCGCCCAAGATTCGCCCTGGCCAGCCTGTGCGCATCACCCTCGAAGCCATGGCGGGCACGGTATTCGAAGGTCGGGTGAAACGCGTCGCGCCCTACATCACCGCAGTGGAAAAACAGGCCCGCACCGTCGAGGTCGACGTCGACTTCGTCCGCCCCGACGAAGCCCGCGGCATGCTGGTGGGCTACAGCGCCGACGTCGAAATCGTGCTCGACACCCGCGCCGACGTGCTGCGCATCCCCACCGCAGCCCTGCGCGAGGACAATCGCGTGTTGGTCGAAGCCAACGGCGTACTCACCGAGCGCAGCCTGCGCATCGGGCTCTCGAATTGGGAACAGACCGAAGTGCTCGAGGGCCTGGCGGCGGGAGAACACATCGTCACCTCGCTCGAACGTGCCGGCG
>Ga0209066_10000788_pt1 | contig 45202 bp, 38 predicted proteins | sample All_14_2_FD_187198 | JGI IMG/M metagenome (GOLD analysis project Ga0209066, IMG submission 187198) | Freshwater microbial communities in response to fracking from Pennsylvania, USA - Allegheny Zone_MetaG_DW_15 (SPAdes) (version 2) ... | reverse complement strand
GCTTCCTCAACCGCGATCTCGTCAAACGGGTTCATGCTCATCTTCACGTTCGCAAGATCAACACCCGTGCCATCCGCCTTCACGCGGGGCTTCACGTTATAGTCAATCACGCGCTTCACGCAGACCAAGGCTTTCATGGCATTCGCTCCTGCGGTTGTGTTCACCGGGGTGCTTTCGCACCTTCACTGGCCGCGATGGCTTGGATCAGGCAGGCTGTCCACGGTAAAATTGCAAAGGTGCAAAGCGAAACTTTGCAGTTTGAGCATGCCACAAAGCAAAAGGGGAGCGGTTGCCCGCTCCCCTTTCCTTCAGGTAAACTGCCCGGATCGACTTAGAAATCGACCGCGAGACGAACCCCGTAGGTACCCGGCGTACCGAACTGCCAGTTGAACACGTCATCGAACGGTCCGGCCGATACGAAGCTGCCGTAAGTCAGAGGACGCATGTTCTCAAGATTCTTGGCAAATGCGGTGAGCGAGAAGCGGCCATTTTCCGGCTTGTATTCAAGGCTCATATCGGTTTGCGTGAATGCTTTCTGCTGGCCATCACGATAGTTGTAGAAATCGGTGAAATACGAGCTTTTGAACGTTGTGTTCGCACTTGCCCGCACCGTACCGGCGCTACCCAGGTTGAACGTGTGATCATAGCCAGCCGTAATTACCCATTCAGGAGAGAACGGGGGGCGATTGCCCGCAAAGTTCGGCTGCTGCACGCCCGGCGTTACCGGGTCGAGATCGCCAATGCCATTGAGTGCGCTCGTCGTATCGAACACGTTGAACTGGGCGAACAGTTCCTTGTACTCGGCATTGAGGTAGTTCACCGAGGCGTGGAAGCGATCATTGTCGCTCAGCGAAAAGTCTGCGGATGCCTCTATGCCCCAGATCTTGGCCTTGCCCGCATTGAAGGTCTGGCCACCGACAGCAGTATCAAGCAGGACTGAAACCTGAAGGTCTTTGTAATCGTAATAGAAGCCGCCGAGGTTGAACTGGTGCTGGCTTTGATCGCCGAAGGTCTGCTTCCAGCCCAGTTCATAGGCTGTGTTGGATTCTGGCTTGTAGTCGCCCACAGAGTCAAAACCGCCACCCTTGAAGCCGGTCGAGGCCTTGGCAAAGATCAGCGTATCGTTGTTAGGCTTGTAGTTCAGGCCAGCGAGCCAAGTGATCTTGTCTTCCCGGCTGGACAGAGGGAAGATTGTCTTGAACCGGAGGTTGGCAAAGTCGCGGCGAGCGGGTTCGATACCGAACAACTGCGGATCTGGCGGCCCGGCGCCGAACGGCGTTGCGTTGCGATACAGCGCATCGCGCGAATTTTCGGTGTAGCGCAGTCCGCCCACGGCGGTCAGCGTTTCACCGAGCGGGACTTCAACCTGACCGAACGCCGACTTGCTTTCGCTGGTGATATCACGGCCAAAGTAGGACAGCGTCACCACGTTCGGACCGAACGTGGTTGCAAAGCTGCTTTCGGAGTTGACGGTTTCCTTGAAGTAGAAGCCACCGACCTGATAGGTGATGCCGCTGGCTTCACCGGCGAACCGGAGTTCATGGCTCTGCGTGCTGGTTTGCTGGTTCCAGCCAAATGACCGATAATTCACGGGCAGCGTGATTACCTGACCGGGCGTGCCGTCGAACTTGCGATAGCCGCCGATGTAGCTGATCGTGAGAGCATCGCTAACTTCATAGGCGAGACGGCCGCGCAATGCATAAGTGTCCTGCGTCAGCTTGCCGAGACCAAATGCCGGAGCCTGATATTCGCCCCGGTCGAAGTTGGCGAGAAAGTTGGTCTGGTTCGGAATGCACAGAACCTGGCCGCGCGCCGCATATGCCGGTGCAACCTGGCTGAAGCCGGGGGCCGTGGCACAGTTGCGGTTTGTGGGACCATTGCCGGCAGCGTTCAAATCGGCGGCGGCAAAAGCCTGAGGCGTAAATTCGCGCTTGGCATATTCACCGGCTACATAGACCGTCAACGCGTCGGTCGGCTCAAGCTGGATCGAAGCACGGCCACCGTAGGACTTGTTGTCGTCCGACCGTCCACCAGCAAAGGCCGGGAAATTGAAGCCACGAAGATTGAACGGCGCGCGTGCGGGGTGCTTCACGTAACCATCGTGCTCGTCATAGAAGCCGGCCAGACGGATGCCACCGACATCACCGAGCGGCACGGTCACGCCGCCATCAAGACGCACGGCATTGTAGTTGCCATAGCTTGCCGAGGCGTTGGCAGCGAATTCCTTGCCCGGCTTGCGGGTAATGAAGTTGATCGCACCACCGGTCGCGTTGCGACCGTACAACGTGCCTTGCGGCCCGCGCAGAACTTCGACGCGATCGAGATCGAACAGCGCGATGCTGAGCGCCTGCGGACGGTTCATGTACTCGCCATCGATATTCACGACGACAGACGTATCTTGCGATTCATCGTTCGAGTTGGTGCCGACACCACGAACGGTGACCTTGATGGTCCCCTGATCCTGATTGAGCTGAACCGCCGGAGCGATCTTACCGATGTCATTCATGTTGGAGAAGCCGGCCTGCTGAAGCTGCTCGGCATTCACCACGCTGATCGCGATGGGAACGTCATTGACGTTCTGCGCGCGGTTCTGCGCGGTGACGATGATGACGTTGGGATCAGTCTCGTCGGCTGCATTTTCCTGCGCAACGGCCGGAAGCGCAAAAGCCATTGAGCAAGCGCTCATCAGCAATGCGCGCGTGAAAGTGGTCTTGGGCATGGTCGTCTTTCCTCCCCATGTAGCGCCATTTTTGGCGTGCTTCGCTCGCTAGCATATTTAAATTCACAAAACTAGAAGCAATGTTCTATTTGTTGTGAGAGTTGTGTGAGCCGGGTCCCAAACCGGGCTGCGGGCAATTGGCAAGACACGCGATGACGCAAGCTTTGCATCAAGTAAAATAATGAATCTTGCAGGTGATATAGGCTGAGACTCTGCATTCAGGGCTTATGCCGTGTTCTCCTGCGACACTTCTGATACCGTCAAAAAAATGATCCAAATAGGAAATAATATGCATGATTTATGATCTATGGAATGAATGCATAGGTCGCGGACAAAAAGAAACGCCGACAGGATGGTCCTGTCGGCGTCTTGGTTAAGCGGCTGGCAGAGCGCGTTCAGCCGATGCCCATGAGCCTTGCATTTAGCGCCCGATCGGCACCGCCCGCTGCGAAATCATCAAAGGCGTGTTCGGTAACCTTGATGATGTGCCGATCAATGAATGGCGCGCCTTCGGCTGCACCCACTTCGGGATGTTTCAACGCGCATTCCCATTCAAGCACCGCCCAGCCCGCATAGTCGTTCGCAGCCATCTTGCTGAAGATGCCGGGGAAATCCACCTGCCCATCACCCAGACTGCGGAACCTGCCGGGGCGATCAACCCACGACTGATAGCCACCGTAGACACCCGAGCGACCGTTCGGACGGAACTCAGCATCCTTCACGTGGAAGCATTTGATACGTTCGTGGTAGATGTCGATGAAAGCCAGATAATCGAGCTGTTGCAGCACGAAATGGCTCGGATCGTAGAGAATGTTGGCGCGCGGATGGTTGCCGACGCGTTCGAGGAACATCTCGAAAGTCACGCCATCGTGCAGGTCTTCGCCGGGGTGGATTTCATACGCCACGTCGACGCCATTCTCGTCGAACACGTCGAGAATCGGCTTCCAGCGGCGGGCGAGTTCATCGAAGGCATCTTCGACCAAGCCCGCTGGACGCGCGGGCCAGGGGTAGAAATAGGGCCATGCGAATGCGCCCGAGAACGACGCATGGGCGGCAAGGCCGAGATTGGCACTGGCCTTAGCGGCATACTTCATCTGCTGCACGGCCCATTCCTGCCGGGCGGCGGGATTGCCGTGTACGGCTGCGGGAGCGAAGCCATCGAACTGCGCGTCAAACGCCGGGTGAACGGCCACGAGCTGACCCTGCAGATGGGTGGAAAGCTCTGTGATCTCCAGCCCCTTGCTGGCCAGCATGCCCTTGATCTCGTCACAGTAAGTCTGGCTGGTGGCGGCCTTTTCCAGGTCGAACAGGCGGCCATCCCAACTGGGGATCTGCACGCCCTTGTAGCCGAGGCCCGCCACCCAGTCGGCGATGGCTTCAAGGCTGTTGAACGGTGCGGTGTCACCCGCAAACTGGGCGAGGAAAATGCCCGGGCCTTTGATCGTCTTCATTGTGGCTCTCTCCTCAGGCGAGCTTTACCCAGCCCGCATTGTTGCGGCTGGCAGAAACGGCGGTGTCGATGAAAGTCATGCCGCGCAGGCCATCGGCAATGCCGGGCAGCAACGGTGCGCCTTCGCCCCGGACCAGCGCGGCGAAATCACGGTATAGGTTGGCAAAGGCTTCAAGATAGCCCTCCGGGTGGCCGCCGGGCGTGCGGGTGCGCGATGCGGCGTCGGGGCCGAGCGCCCCAGTTCCAGAGCGGACCAGCGTGCAGGTGCCATCAAGGTGGGCAATCGTGAGCGTGTTCGGCTCCTCCTGCTTCCAGGTGATCCCGCCCTTGTCGCCATAGGCACGGATACGCAGGCCGTTGAGTTCGCCAACTTCGATCTGGCTGGCGAGCAGCACCCCGCGTGCCCCATTTTCGAAGCGCAGCAGGATGGAACAATCGTCGTCCAGCAGGCGACCCGGCACCACGGAACCGAGGTCAGCGAGCATTTCGGTCACGCGCAGGCCGGTCACGAATTCCGCGAGCTGGAACGCGTGGACACCAATATCGCCGATGCAGCCGCCCAGCCCTGCCTTGGCCGGATCGACGCGCCATTCGGCCTGCTTGCCCACTGCTTCACCGGCCAGCCAGCCTTGCGGATATTCGACAACGACTTTGCGGATCGTGCCGATTTCACCTGCAGCGATGCGGGCGCGCGCTTCGCGTACCAGCGGGTAGCCCGAATAGGTGTAGGTCACGCCGAAAGGTAGGCCGGCCTTTGCCACCAGCCCGGCCAGTTCGTGCGCTTCGGCAAGAGTAGCGGTCAGCGGTTTGTCGGTCATCACCGGGAACCCCGCCGCAAGAGCGGCACGGGCCGATGGCAGGTGGTTGTGATTGGGCGTGACAATCGAAACGAAATCGATGCCGTCCGCGCGTGCAGCCTCTCCCGCGAACATCGCGTCCAGCGAGGGATAGGCGCGCGCAGGATCAATGCGGTAGCTGTCACCCGCCGCCGCGCTGCGCGCTGCGTCACTGGAGAACACGCCTGCAACAAGTTCGATCTCGCGGTCCATCTCGGCGGCATAGCGATGTACCGGGCCAATAAACGCACCCGGCCCGCCACCGATCATGCCCATTCGCAAACGCCGCATCTTATTCTCCCGCTCTGTCATCGCTGTCATTAGAAGGTGTATTCTAGTTGTGAACATTGCCGGGTCAACCGGCTGCGTGTGCCTGCCTCGCATTTTTGGCTTCGCCTTTGAAGGTATTTCATGCAAAACCTGCGGCGCAACAGCATTCTAGAATTTCCATTTCAGGATTGGCAGACGAAGACGATGGCGCGAAGCGCAAAGCGGCCTGCGGAAGAACCGGCGCTGGCAGTCGAAACCGTGAGCAGAAAGCCGCAGCAGGGCCGCAGCAAGGCCTCGCTCGAACGCATGTTGAGCGCGGCGCGCGAACTGATGCTGGAGCGCGGCAACGAGGATTTCACGTTGCAGGACGTGAACCAGCGCGGCGCAGTTTCAATCGGATCGATCTATCTGCGGTTTCAGAGCAAGGACAATCTGGTGCGTGCAGTCATCGCGCGCGCGCTTGAAGAACTGGCGCTGGCCGAAGAGACAATGGTGAACGACGTGCTGGCGCAATCGCCTACGCTCGATGAATTCATGCCGCGCTATGTGGCCGATTATGCCGAAGTGCTTCGCATCAACGCACCGCTGCTGCGCCTTGCGATGGAACGCGCGTCGTTCGACCCGCTGGTGTCCAAGCCGGGCAAGGACCACGCCCTGCGCGCAACGGATCGCGGGATGCAGGCCATGCTGCATTATCGCGCCGACTTTGGTGGAGGCGACCACGAAACCAGGGCCAACTCGGCCTACAAGATCGTCTTCGCAACGCTCGCCCGCCAGCTGAGCCTTGGCTCATCGGGCGAAGCGGCGCACGATTACGATTGGGACGTGCTCAAGCGTGAACTCGGACGGATGTGTCTGGCCTATTTGCGCGCGCCCTGAACGACAGCCTGCTTACCCCTCGGCAAGCAGGCGCCGCATGATGGCGCGCACTTCGTCGGCCATATCGGGCCGCTCAAGCGCCAGTGAAAGCGTCGCTTCGACAAAGCCGACCTTGCTGCCGCAATCGAAGCGTCGGCCATCGAATTTAACCGCGTGGAACGGCTGCTGGCCGATCATGCGTGCCATTGCATCGGTCAGCTGAATCTCGCCACCGGCACCCTTGTCCTGACTTTCCAGCGTGCGCATCACTTCGGGCTGAAGGATATAGCGGCCCGAAATGATCAGGTTTGAAGGGGCATCTTCAGTCTTCGGCTTTTCGACAAGGCCGGTAACCTCGGTCAGCGAATCCGAGACTTTGGCACCCGGCGCAATCACGCCATAGCTCGACACCTCTTCGCGCGGCACTTCGAGCACGGAGATCAGATTGCCGCCAACTTCATTGTAGGCATCGACCATCTGCTTCATGCAACCGGGCGTGCCGACCATCATTTCGTCAGGCAGGAAGATCGCGAAGGGTTCATCGCCCACAACAGCGCGTGCGCACCAGATGGCATGGCCAAGCCCCATCGGCACCTGCTGCCGCACGGTAACCAGATTGCCGGGCTGGATGCGTGTCGCATCAAGCACATCTAGCTGCTTGCCACGGCCGCTCATCGTGTGTTCGAGTTCGTAGGCGGTGTCGAAATGTTCGACAATCGCAGTCTTGCCGCGCCCGGTCACGAATATCAGCTGTTCGATGCCCGCCTCGCGCGCTTCATCCACCGCGTACTGGATCAGCGGACGGTCGATCACCGGCAGCATTTCCTTGGGAATCGCCTTCGTTGCCGGAAGGAAGCGGGTGCCAAGGCCCGCAACAGGAAATACGGCCTTGCGGATCGGTTTGCGCGGCTGGTTCAAGCTCATTTGCCAATAATGTCCACGGTTTGTTGCACCCTCATGATGCACTGCACAATTACTGAGGCAGAATGTCAACCCAGTGTGGCCGGGTTTCGGCATCGCTCATGCTTGCACGGGGCAGCAAACCGGCTAAATGACGGCGATGGACAAGATCATCATTCGCGGCGGAAAGCGCCTTTCGGGCACGGTGCCTGTCTCCGGTGCAAAAAATTCGGCCCTCACCCTGCTGCCGTGCGCACTGTTGACGGATGAGCCGGTGACTTTGCGCAATCTGCCGCGCCTTGCCGATATCGATGGTTTCCAGCACTTGATGAACCAGTTCGGGGTGTCCACGTCCATCGCTGGCGCACGACCGGAAGATTTTGGCCGCGTGATGACGCTGCAGGCCACGCGCCTGACCTCCAATGTTGCGCCGTATGATCTGGTGCGCAAGATGCGTGCGTCTATCCTCGTGCTCGGTCCGTTGCTGGCCCGTGCCGGTGAGGCAACCGTATCGCTTCCCGGTGGCTGCGCCATTGGCAACCGCCCGATCGACCTTCACCTGAAGGCTTTGGAAGCGCTGGGCGCGACCATCGAGCTGGCCGCTGGCTATGTGCGCGCGATTGCGCCTGATGGCGGGCTTCCGGGCGGCCGCTATTCCTTCCCGGTGGTGTCCGTCGGCGCGACCGAGAATGCGCTGATGACCGCCGTCCTCGCCAAGGGCAAATCCACGCTGCACAATGCTGCGCGGGAGCCGGAAATCGTGGACCTGTGCAACATGCTGGTGGCGATGGGTGCGCAGATCGAAGGCATCGGCACATCTGATCTGACGATCCACGGCGTAGACCGGCTGCACGGCGCGACCTACATGGTCATGCCCGACCGGATCGAGGCTGGCTCCTATGCCTGCGCCGCGGCGATCACCGGCGGTGACGTGATGCTGCAGGGTGCCAGGATCGAGGACATGGAAGCCACCGTGCAGGCGCTGCGCGATGCAGGCGTGCATGTGGAACCGCGCAAGGGCGGCATCTATGTTGCAGCCGATGGTCCGTTGAAGCCGGTCACGCTTTCGACCGCGCCGTACCCCGGCTTTGCCACCGACATGCAGGCACAGCTGATGGCGATGCTGTGCCTTGCCAAGGGATCGTCGGTGCTGACCGAGACGATCTTTGAAAACCGCTACATGCACGTGCCCGAACTGAACCGCATGGGCGCGCATATTGAGACCAAGGGCCGCACCGCTGTGGTCCACGGCGTGGAAAAGCTGACCGGTGCCGAAGTGATGGCAACCGATCTGCGCGCTTCGATGAGCCTTGTGATCGCCGGGCTGGCGGCAGAGGGCGAAACGCAGGTCCACCGCCTGTACCACCTTGATCGCGGGTATGAGCGGCTTGAGGAAAAGCTGTCGCTGATGGGCGCTGAGATCGAGCGGGTCGGCGGGGACTGAGCCGGGCCTCGTCCACAAAAAACCTTCGTCATTCCCGTGTAGACGGGAATCCAGTCCAACAAGCAGGCCGTCGCACGGCGACGACTTTCCTGACACTGGATTCCCGCCTTCGCGGGAATGACGGGTGAAGGAAGCGGACTGAACCGCTCTAATCCAGCTTCACCTTCCCGCGTCCGGCTTTCACCACGCCACGGATTTTCTTGCCCGCCAGCCGCTGCACCTTACCCACGCGGTTGAGGCGGGATTTGGCGCGTTTCTGCGGCAGGTTGCAGGCATCGCGGAGCAATTCGCCAAGGCGTTTGCGCGCGTCTTCGCGGTTCTGCTCCTGCGTGCGATAGCTGCGCGCGGTCATGACGATCTCGCCCTTGGCGGTCATCTTGCTCCCCGCCAATTCCTTCAGCCGATGGAATATTTCGGGTGGCAGGCGCAGCATGAAGACATCGAGCCGCACCTGCACGGCGGTTGCCACTTTGTTGACGTTCTGCCCACCCGGCCCGGCAGATGCGATGAAGCTTTCCTCGACCAGCGTCAGCGCGTGGGCGACGAGAGCGTCAACGTTCATGTCAATCTTCGGTGGCAGGCACTTCGCCCACTACGGGCACATCAAACGCGAAAGCCGCGAAATCCAGCGGCATGGGCGAGTAGGCGTCAATCGGCTCCTTGCCTTCGCGCGTGACCTTCAGTTCCGAAGCATGGAGCATCGTGCGCCATGCAATCTTGCCATCACCATAGATCGGATCGCCGACCAGCGCGGCCCCAAGCCCTGCAAGCGCATGAATGCGGATCTGGTGGGTGCGCCCGGTTTCGGGGCGGAATTCGACCAGCGTCATGCCAGGTTTGCGCGCTACCACTTTCCAGTGCGTGACCGAAGGCTTGCCCTTCTTCGCCGGGATCATCCGCCAGCCCTTTTCGGCCGAGCTGATCTTGGACAGCGCAAGGTCAATGGTGCCGCTTTCGCCCTCAACTTCGCATGCAACGATGCCAAGATAGACCTTCTCCACTTCGCGCGCTTCAAACGCAGCGGAGAAGCGTTTCAGCGCCTTGGGGTTGCGCGCCAGCAGCAGGCATCCCGAAGTGTCCTGATCAAGCCGGTGGACGGGATGCGGTTCGCGCTGGAAGCCGAAGCGCAGGCCATCGAGGTGGTCTTCGAGGCACGGCCCGCCCGCGCGCGGACGGTCCAGCGGCAGGCCCGCTGGCTTGTCGATCACCAAGGCTTCGCCGTCTTCGAACAGGATGGAAAAATCGATCACGCTACGGCCTTTTCTATACGCCGGAGCGCTTCTTCGAGTTTTGCTTCGTCCGCCGCGAAGCTGATGCGGAAACCGTCACGGCCACCGAAGGCCGATGCAGGGACCACTGCCACGCCGCTTTCCAGGAGGTGGAGGCAGAGCGCTTCATCGTTTCCGAAGCGCGCCATCAGCGGCGCGGCATCGACCATGCAATAGAACGCGCCGTCGGGGATCGGGGTCGACAGGCCGGGAATGGCATTGATCGCAGCACAGACCCTATCACGCCGCGCGCGGAAACGCTCGCGCCAGTCGATGAGGAAGTCTTGCGGGCCTTCGAATGCGGCAACGGCAGCGGCTTGACTGATCGAGGCTGCATTGCCCGACGAGTGCGATTGCAACCGCCCCATCGCGCCGATAAGCCATGCCGGACCGGCCGAAACGCCAATGCGGAAGCCTGTCATCGCGTGGCTTTTCGATACGCCGGATACGGTCAGGATGCGGTCGGCCAGATCGGGGCATTCCACTGCCAGCGTGGCGTGCATCCCTTCGCCATAGCGCAGGGGGGCGTAGATATCGTCGCTCATCACCAGCACGCGGGGGTGGTGGCGCAGCACTTCGCCAAGGGCGCGTAGTTCTTCTGCGGGGTAAGTCGCGCCGGTGGGGTTGCCGGGGCTGTTGAGCAGGAGCCAGCGCGTGGCGGGCGTGATGGCAGCGTCAAGCTGGGCGGCGGTAATGCGGAAACCGCCCGCCGCATCAGTCGGCAGGTCCACAACCTCCGCGCCCGCAAAGCGGACAATTTCAGGGTAGCTCACCCACCACGGGCTGGGGATCAACACGTTATCGCCCGGATCGAGCGTGGCCAGCAGCGCGTGGAAGATGGCCTGCTTTCCGCCTGCGCTGACGATCACCTGCGAGGGCGGCACTTCGATGCCCAGATCGCGGCGGAAGTGCAGCGCGGCCGCTTCGCGCAAGCGCTGTGTGCCAGCGACGGCGGTGTATTTGGTGTCGCCTGCGTCAAGCGCATCTTTCGCCGCCTGCACCACGTGCGCGGGGGTGGCGAAGTCTGGCTCGCCCACCGAGAGCGAGATCACATCGCGCCCTTCGGCCCGCAACTGGATGGCGCGGTCGGTGATGGCGGTGGTCTGCGACGGGGCGATCCGCGCGAGGGCATGTGAAAGCTGGGTCATGCGCCGAGCAGCCGTGCGGGGATCAGCCCGCGCAGGGCGTTGCCGACAAAGAAGCCGCCTCCCAGATCATCCAGCGTCAGGTCCGACTCAACCGCGCGCCCAGCCTCGATCAGCGAGCGCCGCAGCACGCCGGGCAGCAGGCCAAGTTCGGCGCGCGGGGTGATCAGCACGCCATCGCGCTCCACAAAGATGTTGGTGAACATGCCCTCGGTCAGCAAGCCATCATCGCGCAAGAACAACGCCTCGCCCGCGCCTGCCTGCTTGGCCGCGGCAAGGCCTGCTTCGTAGAAGCCTCGGTCGGTGGTCTTGTGGCGCAGCCGCCAGTCACCGTCCGACACCGGCAGCGGCAGCACGGCACAGGTCAGGCTCTCCAGCGGCGCGGGCAGCGGCCCGGCGTCAAGCGCGTGCGCCCCGCTTTTTGACACCACCAGCCGCACCTTGGCGGGCGCATCCAGATCGAAGCACAGCGCGTGGATGGCATTGCGCAACGCGTGGCGATCAAAGCTGAAGCCCAGCGTCAGCGCGCTGGCCTTCATGCGTTCAAGATGCAGTTCGAGCAGGGCGATCCCCTTCACGGGATCAAAGGCCATCGTTTCGATCAGGTCGGCATGGCCAGCAGACAAGCGCAAGAAATTCCCCTTCACCACGCATTCGCGCCATTCGCCGATCATCACGGAATCGGCAACGACCGCCGACCCTACCCCCATTACCGCGCGGCCATCCGGCGACAAGCGCACCGTGCGGATTGCCACATTGAACGCGGCATCGCCAGAGGGGTCTATCCGCCCGATTGATCCGCAGTACACCCCGCGCGCATCGCGCTCTGCCTGATGGATCAGCTCCATCGCGCGGATCTTGGGCGCGCCGGTGATGGATCCGCAGGGGAAGATGGCGCACAGAAGGCTGCGCACGTCCTCGCCCGGAGCCAGTTTCGCGCGCACCGTCGTCACCATCTGGTGGACCGTGGGATAGCTTTCGATGGCAAAGGGCGCTTCGACCTTGACCGAACCCGCATTCGACACGCGCGACAGATCGTTGCGCATCAGGTCCACGATCATCAGGTTTTCGGCGCGGTCCTTCACGCTGGCAGCAAGGTCCGCCTTGAAGCGCGCGTCCTCTTGCGGAGTGACCCCGCGCGGTGCGGTGCCCTTCATCGGGCGCACACGCGCTTCGCCGTCTGCCAGCTTGAAGAACAATTCGGGCGAAAACGAGAGGTGCCAGTGCGCCCCGTCCCAGACCACCCCGCCATAACCGGCGCGGGCATCGCGCCGCACATCGGCATAGATCGCCAGCGGATCACCGTCCCACGTGCCCGCCAGCGGAAAAGTGAGGTTCGCCTGATAGATGTCTCCGGCGCGGATCGCTTCCTGCACCAGTTCAAAAGCCTTGGCATAACCCCCGCACGAGATCGCCGCGCCCATCGGCCCAAGCCGCCCCGGCCCGCTTGTACGTGTCTCTAACCAGCGCTCCACTTCGGCGCTGGCCATGCGTGTAACTTTGGCAAAGCGCGCGAACCATACCAGCGGTCCCGCCGCGCCGGTCCGCTGCGCAGCCAACACGGCGAGGCGCGGTTCGAGCGCCAGCCCTGCTTCATAGGCAAGATAGCCTGCCCAATCGCCCGGCGTTGCCGCGATCTGCGCCAGCGCCGCCTCCACATCTTCGGCCCGCCGCGCGATCACCACTTCGACCGCGTCCTCATAAAGACGCGCGTCGCTGGCACCGTCGCGGCGGGCATCGTCGAGCAAGATGAAGGGCTTGGGCGTCATGGCTGGAGCGCGCTCTAGCCGTTCCCCGCTCCGGATGCAAAAACCCCTCGCAAGGGGCGGTTCCCCAGCCTAATCATCGGGCAAACGAACGGGGTTTCTGGCATGGACGATATCTACCTTGGTCTTGCATCCAACGGCGAACGGCAGGTGCTGCGCCTGCGCCGGGCCAACCGCCACGGGCTGATCGCAGGGGCGACCGGCACCGGCAAGACGGTGACCTTGCAGGGCATTGCCGAACAATTTTCGATGCGCGGCGTACCCGTGTTCATGGCCGACGTGAAAGGCGACCTTGCGGGCATTTCAATGGCCGGCAGCCCCACCTTCAAGCACGCCGCCAGCCTTGAACAGCGCGCCAAGGATCTGGGCATCACCGACTATGCCTATGCCGATAATCCGGCAGTGTTCTGGGATCTTTATGGCGAGAACGGCCACCCGATCCGCACCACCATTTCGGAAATGGGGCCGCTGCTGCTGGCGCGCCTGATGGGCCTGAACGATACGCAGGAAGGCGTGCTCAACATCGCGTTCCGCTATGCCGATGATAACGGGCTGCTGCTGATCGACCTGCCCGATCTGCAGTCGGTGCTGATGGCCTGCGCGGAAAACGCCAGCGAACTTTCGGGCAAGTACGGCAATGTATCCAAAGCCAGCGTCGGCACGATCCAGCGCCAGTTGCTCAGCTTCGAAAGCCAGGGCGCAGACCGGTTCTTTGGCGAACCCGCTTTTGAAATCAACGACTTCATCAAGGTGGACGATCAAGGGCGCGGCATCGTCAATGTGCTGGCCGCCGAAAAGCTGATGCAAAGCCCCAAGCTCTACGCCACGTTCCTGCTCTGGCTGCTGTCAGAACTGTTCGAGGCGCTGCCCGAAGTAGGTGACCCGGACAAGCCGATCCTCGTGTTCTTCTTTGACGAGGCCCACCTGCTGTTTGAGGACGCGCCCGATGCGCTGATGGACAAGGTGGAGCAGGTCGTGCGCCTGATCCGATCAAAGGGCGTGGGCGTCTATTTCATCTCGCAGAACCCCATCGACATTCCCGAAAAGATCGCAGGCCAGCTGGGCAACCGCGTGCAGCACGCCCTGCGCGCCTTCACCCCGCGCGATCAGCGGGCGATCAAGGCAGCGGCAGAGACCTTTCGCATCAACAAGGAACTCGATGTCGAAACGGTCATCACCGAACTGCGCGTCGGCGAAGCGCTGGTTTCGACGCTGAACGACGATGGGTCGCCGTCGATTGTCCAACGCACGATGATCACCCCGCCCCGCTCGCGCCTCGGGCCGGTGACGCCAAAGGAGCGCGCGATCATCCAGTCGATCAGCCCGTTCGATGGCAAATACGACAGCGCCGTAAACCGCGAATCCGCTGCCGAAGTGCTGGCGCAGAAATCCGCAGATGCCGCCGCCGCCGCGCAGCAGGTGGACGAGGAAGGCGAGGAAGCGCAGCGTGCCGCACCGCGCCGCACCACTTCGATGTGGGAAAAGGCCGGTAAGGCCGCAGCAGGAGCCGTTGCCTCGTCCGCAGGCGCCGTAATTGCCGCCAAGATCACGGGCAAAAAATCGAGCGCATCGCCAGTATCCACGGGCCTCACCGCCGTGGTCGGCACAATCGCCACCTCCATCGGCGGAGCCGCCTTCGGCCGCTTCGCACGCGGCATCATGGGCGGATTGCTGCGCTGAAAACAGGGCCGCGCTGATGCCCTAGGGCACCGGCGCGGCCAACTTTGCTTACTTCTTCAGCTTCGCCAACCAATCCGACAGGCCCTTGGCATAGAGCGGACGCGACTTGGCCTTCTCGGTCAGCACCGCAATCACACGATCAACCGGGCGCGCCGCCTCAGCCGGAACCGTGGCCTTGAAGGCGTTGAGCTTGTCGATCATCGCCGGGTCGCTGGAATTGGAACCCAGCCCGGCGATGAACGTCACGCGGCTCTGCGCATCGACCAGCGCCTCGATCTGCGCGCGGTTGGCAAGGGCAAAGGCGTAAGTCTCATCCGCATGCAGCCCGGCTGACGCCACGATCATCGCTGCGCTGGTGGTCTTGCCCGGAGCATCGGTCAGCGCAAGGTCACGCGCGGCCTTGGCCAGCGAGGCATCCACCGGACGGCCCAGCAGCGTATAGAGGAACTGCCGCTCCACCCCGCTGTTCGATGCCGCCGCCAGATCGCGGATCGCATCCCACTCTGCCTTGGTTGCATTGCGGGCAATGATGTTCAGCCACGTGGTCTTGAGCGGCCCGTCCATCGCCTTGGGGTTTGCAGCAAGCTGCCCAAACCGGCGGCGCGCTTCGGCCACCACATCGGCATCGCCCATTGTGCCGAAACCGGCGATCAGCGTTGAGCGCAGGTCTGCATCGGGCAGGCTTTCACCCGGCTTGGGTTCGAACCCAAGCGAAAGCAGGCGCGGCTTGTAGTTTGCCGAAACCTTGGCAGCGAGTTTCTTCTGCGCCGCTGCGTCCTTGTCCAGCGTGCGCCACGCACCCACGAAATCGCCGAACGCATTGCCCAGCACCACCGGATTGGCATTGCCAGGAATGGCGGCCAGCAGATCAAACGCCGGACCATAAGGCTGATAGCCGCTGGCCGAGAGCGCCAGATTGTCGGCAATCAGACCCATCTGATCAACCGGTGCAAGGCTTGGCATAGCCGCCTTCAGCGATTGCAGCATCTTGGGCGTGTAGAGCGAGCGGTAATAGCCAAGCTGCCCCGCGTTGATAACCACCGGCCCGCAGCCATTGACGCTGACCGTGGCTTTTCCGCCATCAAGGATGGTCCGCACCGGTTCGCCCGAACCGCTGGAAACCAGCAGCGGAACCTTCCACTGCTGCGGCTTGGCGGCAACCTCCGCCTTGCGGTCCACGCTGAACTCGCTCTGCTCCAGATTGAGCGTAGCCACGCCCTTCTTGCAGGTCATGCCCATCACCTTGACCAGCGGAATGCCGGGCTTGGTGGTGAAATCGAGCGCGATGGCGGTCAGCCCCGGCGCGCCTGCCTTTTCAACGGCCTGCCACAGATCCTTGGACTGCGTGTTGCCGAACTTGTGATCGCGCATATAGGCGCGCAAACCATCGCGCCACACGCCTTCGCCCGCAAAGGCTTCAAGCATTGAAATGACCGCTTCACCCTTCTGATAGGTGATCGCGTCGAAGGCCTGATTCGTCTCGTCGACGGTCTTGATTTCCTGCACGATGGGGTGCGTGGTCTTGTACCCATCAAGGCCCATCGCCGCATCGCGCCCGTTCACGCGGCCCAGCAGCGGGAACCAGTCGGGGTGGAAATGGGCGGTGGCCTTGGTTTCCATCCAGCTGGCAAAGCCTTCGTTCAACCACAGGTCTTCCCACCACGCCATCGTCACCAGATTGCCGAACCACTGATGCGCCACTTCATGCGCCTGCGTAGTCACAAGGTTCTGGCGCGCAGCCGCGCTGGTGATCGCGGGATCGACGAGCAGGATGCGCTCGAACGTCAGGATCGCGCCCCAGTTTTCCATCGCCGAAAAGAACTGCGACTGGCCGGGTGCGGCCACGTTATCCAGCTTGGGCAGCGGATAGGGCTGGCCGAAGTATTCGGCGTAATAAGGCACCAGCGGCGCAAGTTCGTTCAGCGCATAACGGGACTGCTCGCCGCTGCCTTTGGGCGCGACAATGCCGACCTGCACGCCGGGAGCCGCTTCCTTTGCCATGCGTTCAAAATCGCCGAGCGAGAAAAACAGCAGGTATGACGACATCTTCGGGCTGGTGCCAAACGTCACGCGCTTCAGCCCGCCGTCCAGCGGCTCTTCCTTGGCCACCGGCATGTTGCCAATCGCCATCTGAGCGGCAGGGACAACAGCAGAAAGGTCGAACGTCGCCTTGTAAATCGGCTCGTCGAACATCGGTGCAAAGCGGCGCGCATCGGGCGCTTCGAACTGGGTGAACAGGCCGCGCACGTCCTTGCCGGTGATCTTGTCAGGATAATCGAGCGCAAACAGGCCGTTGGCCTGCGTGTTGATGATCCCGGTATAGGTCGTTTCGAGGCGATACTTGCCGGGGGCCAAGGGCTGTGCAGCAGTGAAGCGCGCGGTCTGGCTGGCTGCGTCCATCGTGATGGTTACAGGCATCGCAGAGCCGCCTGCAGGCGTCAGTGTGGCCGCAGAAATGTTGAGGTCCAGCGCGTGGAGCGTCAGGAACGGCGTTGCCTCAGTCACTTCCAGATCGACCGAGGACTGGCCGCTGAACTTCAGATTCGCAGCATCGGGCGTGATCGCGATGGTATAGTGCGAAGGGTGGGCGACACGCGGCAGATCGGTGTGAACGCCCGCTGCGGCTGAGGGATTGGCGGAACTCTGGGCAAACGCCGGAGCAGAGACAGCAGCAATCGACAGCGCCATTGCCGAAACAAAGGAATGCGCTGAAACAAGGGAAAGGGTACGCATCGGGGGCAGGAACTCCGGAACCTGAAAGATTGGTTGCACTAGCAACCGGTCCGCTCCCCCGCGAATCCTTTCGACAAAGCGCCTTGCACGTCCGACCAACGTCGGTTGACTATGCCCCGATTGGCAATTGCACTATGGCGGTGAGGCCCTGCACCTGCCCGCCAGACGCACGCCGGTTGGCCAGCGTGAGCGTGCCGCCATGCTGGTCGGCAATTGCGCGGGCGAGTGTCAGGCCAAGGCCACTGCCGCCCGTGCTGCTGTTGCGGGAAGCATCAAGCCGGGTGAACGGCTCCATCATCCGCGCGATCTCGTTTTCGGGGATGCCGGGGCCATCGTCTTCGATCCGCAGCACTGCCATGTGCCCTTCACGGTGGAGCGATACCCGCGCGCGTTCGCCATAACGCATGGCGTTGGACACCAGATTGCGCAGCGCCCGGCGCATCCATGTGGCGCGCACCGGCAGGACGATGCGGTCCGTCTCCCCCAGTTCCACCGGCTCGCCCATGTCCTCGAACTCGCCGATCACATCGGCAACCAGCGCCGCAAGCTCGGTCGGCTCCACCGGATCGGACGGACGGCCAACCCGTGCCAATGAAAGAATATCGTCGAGCGAGCGGTTGATGTCCTCAATCGTCGCGGCCATGCGTCCGCGCTCGGTATCGTCCTCAACTGCCTCTATGCGCACTCTAAGTGCCGCTAGAGGCGTCTTGAGGTCGTGCCCGATCGCGCCAAGCATCACGTCCTTTTCGTCAAGCATCGCCGCGATGCGCGCTTCCATCGCATTGTGCGCCACGATCAGGCCCCGGATGTCGTCCGGCCCCTCAGGCTGCAATTGCCCGTCCAGTGCGCGGTTTCCTGCAAAGTCCTCAACCCGCCGGGTCAGCGCCTTGAGCGGGCGGGCCATACGCCGCAGGATCAGCGCCATCGTGCCCACCAACACAAGGTAAAGCACGATGGTTTGCGCGACGAGCGGGGCCAGCACGCGCATTTCGCCGCCTTCAGTGAAGACGCGGGTGGAGGTCCAGCCGCCTGTCTGCCGCCGGATCGAGGCGATGACCAGACGCGGCATCGGTTCATTGGTGACCGCAGCCAGCTTTCGCTTGTTGCGCTGCCAGAACTCCAGACTCGGCCCATCGCGCATGGGGTTGCGTTCAAACACCACAACTTCGGCGGCATCGACACCCTGGGCGCTCAGCACTTCGGCCAGTTCGCGCTCCACGCGCGGCAGACGGCGTTCGCCGGCACGCTGGGGCGATTGGTCGCTATGCGAAAGCCGGAACGGCGGCGGTGCGCGCTCTTCGCCGTCTCCGTGCCTGTCGCCGCGCCGCTGCCTGCGCTCCTCAGGGGTTGGTCCGATGAGGCGAAAGGCAGCCGAACTGACCATAGACACTTCGCGGCGATGGTTCTGTTCGCGCCAGATCAGCGTGGCCGAAATAGCCTGCGCCACCAGCAGTGCCAGCGCGATCGCCAGCAGAACCTGCCCTTGCAGGCTGCGCGGCCAAAGGCGAATACCCCCCATGCCGATCAGCTTTCCGCGTCCGTAGCAGGGCGTTTGCGCACTTCGGTGGCGAGCATGTAGCCGCCGCCCCACACGGTCTGGATCAGTTGCGGATTGCGGCTGTCGACCTCAACCTTTCGGCGCAGGCGTGAAATCTGGTTGTCTACCGCGCGATCAAACAGGTGCGCCTCGCGGCCCTGTACCATGTCGAGCAGACGGTCACGATCCAGCACTTGCCGGGGGTGATCGAGGAACGCCAGCAGCAGGCGGAATTCCGCCGAGGAGATGGCCACAACCGCGCCTTCACGGTCAAGCAACCGGCGCTTGAGCGGATCGAGCCGCCAGCCTTCAAATTCGTAGATGACCGCATCGGACACTTCGCTCGACTGCTTGGTTGCGCGGCGCAAGACCGAACGGATGCGCGCCACCAGTTCGCGCGGGTCGAACGGCTTAACCACATAATCGTCTGCGCCGATTTCCAGCCCGACGATACGGTCGGTGGATTCACCCTTGGCGGTGATGAAGATGACCGGCAGCCGCTTTGCCTCCACCAGATGGCGGCAGAACGAAAGCCCGTCCTCACCCGGCATCATGATGTCGAGCAGCACGAGATCGCACCCGGCCTCGTTCAGGCGACTGCGGGCCTCGGCGGCTGTGCCGGCCTGCGTCACGACAAACCCCTGCCGGACCAGATAGTCCGCCAGGGGTTCGCGCAGGGCCGGTTCGTCATCGACCAGGAGAATGCGGATCGGCGCTTCGTTCATGACGCTCAGTTAGCAGGAGGCGGGGGCGGCGGTCCATCGCCCATCGGGCCTTTACCGCCCATCGGACCACGCATCTTGCCCATCATGCTCTTCATCGCAGCGCGGCGTTCGTCCGGCGTGATCTTGCCGTCCTTGTTCGCATCGGCCATGTCGAAGTGCATTTTCACACCGGCATCGAATTCAGCGCGCGAGACTGCGCCGTCCTTGTTGGTATCGGCCATCTTGGCCATCTGCATGGCACCGCCCATCATGCCGTGATGGCCCATGCGGCCCTTGCCACGGCCTTTCCAGCCTTCGCGCTTGCCTTCGGCGGCATTCGCGCCAGCCGGGGGAGCCTTCATCGCGGTGTGATGCGCCATGAATTCGGCGCGGCTGACCGAGCCGTTCTTGTCGGTATCGATCTTGTCGAACATCACGCCCATCTTCGCCGCACGGTCGCCGCTGTCGAGTTTGCCGTCCTTGTTAAGGTCAAGCTTGACCCACATTGCGTCGGCCTTGGTCTTCATCTCGGCCCAGGTGACGGTCTTGTCGCCATCGGCGTCCATCTTCTGGGCCCCGGTGTTTTGAGCCATGACTGGCGAGGCGGAATAGAGCGCGACCGAGGCGGTCGCCATTACGGCGGCAGCGGCAGCTATCTGGAATTTTTTCATCGCGGTGCTCCTTGAGCAACATAAGGGGTCAGAAACTGCGGCCACTCGCTAGCAAGGAGAGGGGGAGGGAGGCCTTGCTCAGGGGACTGAGAGCGGACGGCCGCAGTTTCTGTGACACCTATCTAGGCGCAGCTTGTCGCGCGACTATGCCGGAGCACGGGGTTTATTGTCGCAATTTGTCGCGCATGGGGGGCACCGTTCATCACGGCGCAAGCGCATGGCCTATCCCATCAGGAAAGCGTTGAGCTTGTTGCCATCGGGATCGCGGAAATAGGCAGCGTAGAATGTATCTCCGCGCGGCCCCGGAGGCCCTTCGCAAGTGCCGCCATTGGCCAGCGCGATGGCGTGCAGCCGATCGACCTGATCCTTGTCCTTGGCCTCAAGCGCCACCATCACGCCGTTGCCCACGGTTGCCGCGTTGCCATCGAAAGGCTTGGTCAGGCCGATGCCGGCACCGCCGCCCGGCGCGCCCCACGCAATCGCACCGTCCCATTCCATCATCCGCGCCACGCCCAATTCAGCGGCAATCGCGTCATAGAACTTCGCGCCGCGCTCCATGTCGTTGGTTCCGACCGTTACATATCCGATCATGGCATTCCTCCTTCAACCCGAATCGCCGGGAAACAGAACATTACATGAACAAAAGTGCGGTCACAAGGAGGCGCAAGCCGCTTCCAGCCACGCCAGCTCCGCGCCTGCCAGCTGTGGCGCAAGGACGCTGCGCACCTGCGCATGATAGGCGTTGAGCCAGCCCAGCTCCTCACTCGAAAGCAGCGACACGTCCACCAGATCGCGCGCAATGGGGGCGAAGGTGAGCGTCTCGAACCCGCAGAATTCGCCTTCAGCGCCAGCGATCTCTCGCCGCTCGACCAGCACCAGATTTTCGATGCGGATGCCGTATTCACCAGTCTTGTAGTATCCCGGCTCGTTCGAAAGGATCATGCCGGGCATCAATTCCTGCCCGGTGCCCGCCTGTCCGCCTGCCGCCTTGGCAATGCGCTGCGGCCCTTCATGCACGGCAAGGAAGCTGCCCACGCCGTGGCCGGTGCCGTGGGCATAATCCAACCCCGCCGCCCACAGGAACTGGCGGGCAAAGCTGTCCAATTGGCTTCCAGCCGTGCCCTTGGGAAACACCGCGCGGGCCAATGCGATGTGGCCCTTGAGCACGCGCGTGAAGCGATCCTTCACCTCGGGTGGCGGTGCATCCGGCCCAACCCAGACGGTGCGGGTGATGTCAGTCGTACCATCGAGATACTGCCCGCCCGAATCGACCAGATAGACGCTGTTGCGCTCAAGCGTCCGGCTCGTCTCCTCGCTCACGCGGTAATGCACCACCGCGCCGTTCGGCCCCGCGCCGGAGATCGTGTCGAACGACAGATCGCGCAGCAGCCCGGTCTCGGCGCGGAAAGCCTGCAAGCGATCCGCCGCCGCCAGTTCGGTCACGCTGCCCTTCGGCGCTTCCACTTCCACCCAGCGCAGGAAGCGCGCGATGGCCGCCCCGTCGCGTGCCTGCGCGGCGCGGTGCCCGGCCTGTTCGACCGGGTTCTTGATCGCCTTGGGCAGGACCACCGGATCGGTCACCGCCACGATCCTTGCCCCTGCCCTTTCAAGCGCGTGGAAGATCGCCGCCACTGCGCGTTCCGGATCGACCGCCACCTTGCGGCCCTTCAGGGCCTCCAGCGCAGGCACGAAAGCCTCACGCGGCTGAACGCGCACTGCGTTCCCAAGATGCGCGGTCAGTTCCGGCGTCACCTTTTCGGGCGCAATGAACAGGTCCGCCGTACCATCGGCATGGGCAATCACGAACGACAGCGCCACAGGGGTGCGGTCCACGTCCGCCCCGCGAATGTTGAGCAGCCACGCCACCGAATCGAGCGCCGAGACAACCGCCGCATCCAGTCCGCGCGCAGCCAGCCATTCGGCCACCTCAGCGCGCTTTTCATGCGCAGACTTGCCCGCATGTTCATCGGCATGGGGCACCGCCGGGGCCAGCGAAGGCGCAGGCTGGTCCTGCCACACCGCGTCTACCGGATTCGCCGCCACCGGCGAAAGCACGCCCCCGCGCGCATCAAGCGCCTGTGCCACGCCATCGGCCCAGCCCTTGGCATGCAGCCAGGCATCATAACCGATCTTCGCCCCTTCAGGCGCATGCTCAGCCAACCACGCCGCTACACTCGTCTGCGGAACTGATTCATACGACCAAAGCGCACCATCCACCTGATCGCGCACTTGCAGCGTGTAACGCCCATCGACGAAGATTGCCGCCTTGTCGGCCAGCACCACCGCCGTGCCCGCCGATCCGCCAAAGCCGGTCAGCCATTCCAGCCGCTGGGCATAGGCACCGACATATTCGCTCATATGTTCGTCCGAAATCGGGATGACGAACCCGTCCAGCCCATCCTTCGCCAATTGCTTGCGCAAGGCGGAAAGGCGGGCTTCATGTGTCTGCATCAGCATGGTCTTGGTCCTGAATGTGGGCGGCCCGCCTTGCGGGCATCATGCAAGCAACATAGATGCGAGGGATGAGCATTGCCACACCTCCTGTCGCCGCCAAGCACCCCCACAGCTTTTCGCACCACGGCCTGACCGTAACCGACGATTACGCATGGCTGCGCGATCCCGGCTATCCTGAGGTGACCGACAAGGCCGTGCTGGCCCATCTCGAAGCCGAAAACGCATGGTTCAAAAGCCGGATGGACGAACGCCAACCAGTGATCGACGCGCTGTTCAAGGAAATGCGCGCCCGCATCAAGGAGGCTGACAGGTCGGTCCCGCAGAAGGATGGCAACTGGCTGTACTGGATCGAATTCGAAGACGGCGCAGAATACAAGAAGTGGTGGCGCAGGCCAGTCGGCGCGCCCGGCGATGGCAGCGCGGACGAGCTGATCCTCGATGAAGTGGCACTGGCAGAGGGCAAGGACTACTTCCGGCTTGGCGCCATCTCGGTCTCGTCCGACGGCACGAAGCTGGCGTGGTCGGTGGATGACAATGGCTCGGAACGCTTCACCGCGCGGATCAAGGTCATCGCCACGGGCGAAATCCTGCCTGACGAGATCCCCGGCACGCTGTCCGGCCTGATCTGGGTGAAGAACGACACCGGCCTTGTCTACAGCCTCGCCAACGAAAACTGGCGGACAGACAACGCGCGCCTGCACTGGATCGGCCAGCCGCTGGAAAACGACGTTGAACTCTATCACGAGGATGACGAGGGCTTTCGTGTCGGTGCGTCGCTCTCCGCCAACGAGCAGTGGCTGATCATTGCCACCGGCGATCATGAGACAGGCGAAGTCCGGCTTGTCCCTGCCAACGACCCGCTCAATCCACCGCTGCTGGTGAAGGCTCGGCAAAAGGGTGTGGAGTATGACGTCGATGAGCGCGACGGCGTGCTTTATATCCACGCCAACGACACGCATGAAAACTTCCGTCTTGCCACCGCGCCGCTCGCCAATCCCGGCGAATGGACCACGCTGATTGAGGGCACGGACGATTTCTACCTGACCGGGTTTGACCTGTTCCGCGATTTCTACGTGGTCGAAGGCCGGGTGCGCGGGTTGGACCGGATCGAACTGCGCTATTACGACGATCCCGCGCGGGTACAGCCCATCGCCTTCCCCGAAGCGAGCTATGAGGCATCACTGGGCGACAATCCCGAATGGGACATGAGCGTGCTTCGCGTCGGCTATGAATCTATGGTCAGCCCGGCCTCGGTCTATGATTACGATGTGGCAACGCAAAGCCTGACGCTGCTGAAAGTGCAGGAAATTCCCAGCGGCTACGACGCATCGCTTTATGAAACGGCACGGCTTGAGATTGCCGCGCGCGATGGCACGATGGTTCCGGTCAGCGTGGTGTGGCGCAAGGATCGCGCGGCGAGCGGCCCGCTGCACCTCTATGGCTACGGCGCTTATGGCATCGCCATCGGGCCGGGCTTCTCTACCACCCGCCTCAGCCTTGTGGATCGCGGCTTTGCCTATGCCATCGCGCATATCAGGGGCGGCGATGACTTGGGCCGCGCTTGGTACAAGGCGGGCAAGCTGGAAGCGCGCACCAACACGTTCAACGATTTCGTCGATGTGGCCAAAGGCCTGATCGAGCGCGGCTTTACGCAGGCAGGCAGGATCAGCATTTCGGGCGGATCGGCAGGCGGCGAACTGATGGGCGCGGTGATCAATTCCGACCCGGACCTGTGGGGCGCGGTAGTAGCGCACGTGCCATTCGTCGATGTGCTGAACACGATGCTGGACGAAGACCTGCCGCTGACGCCGGGCGAATGGCCCGAATGGGGCAACCCGATCGAGGACAAGGCAGCGTTCGAACTGATCCAGTCGTACTCACCCTACGATCAGGTCGCTCGCCAAGCCTATCCGCCGCTGATGGTCACCGCAGGGCTTAACGACCCGCGCGTGACCTACTGGGAACCCGCCAAATGGGTCGCCCGCCTGCGCGAAGCGAAGACTGACACCAACGAACTGATCCTCAAGACCAATATGGGCGCAGGACACGGCGGCAAATCGGGGCGGTTCGAAAGTTTGAAGGAAACGGCAGAAGAATTCGCCTTTATCCTGTGGCAATTGGGGGTGCCTGCTTGAGCAACCGCCACACCCTCACCTTCACTGCCGGGCCGGAACACATCGACGAACTTGGCCACGTCAACAACGCGGTCTGGGTGAACTGGATTCAGGACATTGCCACGGCGCACTGGGCGGCAGTGGCAAGCCCTGAACATCAGGCGACTTACGTCTGGGTCGTGACGCGGCACGAGATCGATTATCGCGGCAACATTTCTGCAGGCGAAAGCGTCACCGCCGAAACCTTCATCCCCGAACCACCCACCGGTGCGCGGTTTGATCGGCGTGTCGATTTTCGCAATGCGGCGGGCAAGGTGATCGTCAGCGCAAAGACCACGTGGGCGATCATCGACCGCGCATCAGGCCGCATCCTGCGCGTGCCAAAGGACGTCGCTGCGCCGTTCTTGCCATAGAGCGCCAAGGCCAAACTCTCCACCACTCCCCCGCTCACCCTGAGCCTGTCAAAGGGTGCCCGCGTAACGCTGCAACAACATGCTTCGACAAGCTCAGCATGAGCGGGTTTTGGGAAGCGTCAGTCCAATTTTGCGCGGGGAGCCTTAAACCGCCTCTGCCAGCGCAGGCTGGAACCCGGTCACCTTCTCGCGCATCGTGCGGTTGCGGCCCAGCCGCTTGGCTTCATAAAGCAACTGGTCGCACCGGGCGTAAAGCGAGGCAAAGTCGATCTGCAGATTGCCGCGCGTATCGTGCTCGACCAGGCCCATGCTGGCGGTGACAATCCGTTCCAACCCCGGCACTTCGGTGGTAATTCGCGCGCTGATCGCCCGGCGGCAGCGTTCGGCCCGCGCGGCGGTATCATGCCCACGCAGCAACAGCAGAAACTCCTCGCCCCCCATGCGGATCGCGCGTGTATCGCGGTCATCGGCCAGCGCATGGGCGACGGCGCACAACACCATGTCTCCCGTGGCGTGGCCGTGGGTGTCGTTGACCACCTTGAAGTGATCGAGGTCCAGCACGGCCATCGTGCGGAAACCGCGCCGGAACAGCTCGTCGAAGCGCGCCTCAATCGTGCGGCGGTTACGCAGTCCCGTCAGCGGATCGCGGTCTGCCACGCCTTCCAGTTCCAGCGCGCGAGCGGTGGCCTCGTCACGTTCTTGCCGCACTTCGACAAAACGGCTGACGATGCCCAGCGCGGTCACCAGCACTTCGAACGCCAGCGACAGTTGATAGGGCAGGATCGCCTCGGTCGGGTGCAACGTCGGCACGAAATGGGCCAGGATGCGCCATGCGCCGATCGCCATGAGCGGCGTCCACCCGATGATCAGAAAGCGAACTGCCCGGCTGCCCCGATGATGCGCGTCGGTCATCGCCACAACCAGCATCACAATCGCCACACCCACCGACAGATGCATGGCCAGCGATGAACAGGGCCGCACCGCTTCCAGCGGAATGCTGGCCAGCACACCCACCAGCCACATCAGCGGAGCCAGCCGGGCCGCCAGCTTGCGCAGTCGCGGGTCAAGCCGGTTCCCCTCGATGAAGTGGATTGCAAACAGCAGTCCTGCCCCGGCCATCGTGGAAAAGGCGATGTTCGAGGCCTGCCATTCCCATTCCATTTCCGGCTGGAACAGCAGATGGGCAAACCCCGTGGCGAAGGCCGCCTGCAACAACATTGCCGACACCATCACCAGATGCCAGATCACATAGCGTTCTGGCAGGACGGAATAGAATGCGGTGTTGATCAGCAGCGGCACCAGCAGCATCCCGCAGATCGCCGCCATCGCCACGATCAGCTTCAACGGCCAACCGCCGCCTTCGGCAAGGGGATCGAGCCGCATCTCGCTCAGGCTCGTCTTGCCCCAGGGCCGTACCACCCGCACGGCGATCTGCGCCGTTTCGGCGGTGACGCCGGGGACCGGGATGGCCATGTAGGGGCCGGTGGCCAGATGGCGCACGTCGCCCGGCCAATGCGAGGCCCAGCGCGCGCGGCCTTGCCGGTCGATCACGCCCACGTCGATCCGCTCGAAGTTGCCGGTGTGGGTGGTCAGGCTCTGCGGCAGCAGGCGGTCCGGGGTATCCGGCAGGTCGAAGCGAATCAGCACGGACTGCGTGGCCAGCGTCCAGCCGAGGCCATCGCAGCGCCAGCGCCCGGCCTGCGCTGCAACATCCTGCCACGCCTCGCGCATTTCCGCTTCGGCATGGCACACGCGTGCAACGGGCACCGGGCCTGCCTGCGCCGTTGCAGCCGCACAGCCGAGCGTCCACAGCAGAACGAACGCCAGAAAATGTCCCAGTCCACGGATCATACTGCTGGTCTACCGCAGCAAGTTTAGAACCCGGTTAATGCGACCAACAAAAGCCAAGAAGAACAACGCGGATTGCAGTATAAGATCCGCTTTCAGTTCAGGATCGACAGTCAGAGAACGTTACCATCCTTGTCGCGATAGATCTCGCGCCGCCCCACATGGTTGGCAGGCCCCACCAGGCCATCCGTTTCCATCCGTTCGATCCACTTTGACGCTGTGTTGTATCCCACGCCCATCTGGCGCTGAATCCAGCTTGCGCTCGCCTTCTGGCTTTCGAACACCAACTGGCACACCTGACGGTATTTGCGATCTTCGGGATTGTCCGAAGCACTATCGATATCGTCGAAGCCAAAGCCGCCGTCCTCCGGTTCTTCGGTCACCGAATCAACGTAATCGGGGCTGCCCTGGCCGCGCCAGTGATCGGCCACCTTTTCAACTTCTTCGTCGCTCACAAACGGTCCGTGGACGCGCTTCAGCGGGTCGTTGTTCGGCTTGTAGAGCATGTCACCCTTGCCCAGCAGTTGTTCTGCCCCCTGCTCACCAAGGATCGTGCGGCTGTCGATGCGGCTGGTCACGGCGAACGAAATGCGCGTCGGCAGGTTGGCCTTGATCACGCCGGTGATAACATCAACCGAAGGGCGCTGCGTGGCCATGATCAGATGGATGCCCGCCGCACGGCTCTTTTGCGCAAGCCTTTGAATCAGAACTTCAATTTCCTTGCCCACCGTCACCATGAGGTCGGCCAGCTCGTCAACGATCACCACGATCTGCGGTAGTACTTCATAATCAAGCTGCTGCTCCTCAAACAGCTCCTCACCAGAATCCGGATCAAAGCCCACCTGGATGCGGCGGCCCAGTGGCTTGCCCTTGGCTTGCGCGGCGCGAACCTTGTCGTTGAAGCCGGAGATATTCCGCACGGCGATGGACGACATCTGCCGATAGCGCCGCTCCATTTCCTCCACCGCCCACTTCAGCGCGCGCACCGCCTTGGCCGGTTCAGTGACCACGGGCGAGAGCAGGTGCGGGATGTCGTCATAGGACTTCAGTTCCAGCACTTTGGGATCGACGAGGATCAGGCGGCACTGGGCGGGCGTCAGACGGTACAGGAGTGACAGCAGGATGCAGTTCAACCCCACCGATTTGCCCGAACCGGTGGTGCCCGCGACCAGCAGGTGCGGCATGGTGGCAAGGTCGGCCACGATGGGTTCGCCCGCGATGTCCTTGCCCAGGATGATCGGCAGCAGGGCCTTGGAATTGGCGAATTTCTCGCAGGCGATCAGTTCGCGGAAGCTGACCATGTCGCGGATCGCGTTGGGCAATTCGATGCCCATGACGGTGCGCCCCGGAATGGCCGAGACGCGCGCGGAAATCGCGCTCATGTTGCGGGCAATGTCATCAGCCAGGCCGATAACGCGGCTGGCCTTGATGCCGGGTGCGGGTTCCAGTTCGTACATCGTGACGACCGGGCCGGTGCGCACCGCCGTAATCTCGCCCTTTACGTTGAAATCGTCGAGCACGTTTTCGAGCAGACGGGCATTGCGTTCCAGCGCCAGCTTGTCGACCTTCTGCGTCGCCCCGGCGGGCGCTTCGACCAGCAGTTCGATCGAGGGCAGTTCGAACTTGTCGAACAGATCGCCCTGCCGCACCTTTGGCATGGCAGCTGCCAGCACCGGGGCACGCGTGGAATCGCTGATCTCGGTGGGCTTGCGCTGCGCCAGCGCGTCATCGACGTCGATTTCCTCTGCCGCCGCGCGGGCTTCCTTTTCACGCCGTTCACGCTTGGGCGCAGGCGCTGGCGCCTTGTCTTCATCCATCAGCCTTGCGGCTTTTGGCGCGCGGTGCAGAAACGGCGGGAGCGAAAGCATCCGCCCCCAGTCAAACGCAAAGATCCGGCTTGCAATCGCCATGCCGCCTGCGAGCGCCGCCAGCCCCACCGGTACGGTGAACCAGCCTCGCGACACTTGCGGGACCAGATCGGCCAGCGCCGTGATCCCCGCTGCCCCCAACAGTCCGGAAAGCCCGCCCGGCCCCGCCGGTAAGCGACTTGTCGAACCCGCGCCCCACAGCGACAGTGCAACGCCCAGCAATGCCATCGCCACGAACAGCAGCAGCGTTGGCCGCCACCAGCGCGGTTCGGGCGCACGCTCTTCATCCTCGTCAAGATCGATCAGGTCGCTCTCAGCTTCCCACAGCCGCCGGGCAAAGACCCACAGCAGCGGCAGCAACAGGGCACCGGGCAAGCCGAAGAACAGCAGCACCCGCTCTGCCGCGTATGCGCCTGCCAACCCCATCCAGTTCTCCACCGGACTGCCCGATGCGGTGCTGCCCGAAGGGTCGGTCTGGGTGTAGCTGACCAGCGCAAGCGCAAGGAACAGCATCGCGCCCGCCAGCACGGCCCCGCCGATCAGTTCGACACTGCGGCGCACGGAACGACGCAGCACGGCGCGCCAGTCAGCGCCGCTCGTGCGTGCGGATTGTCCTGCCCGGCTTGCCATGTCTTCGCGTATCCCTGCCCTTGATCATGCCATCATGCGCCCGATGGGGACTCACCGTCAAGAATCCCGACAGGAAATGCGGTGAATCAGCGCTTTGACGCGCTATACCAAGCCATCAATCGCGGCCCATCCCGCCACCGCAAGCCGCGCCGCACGCGCCTGCGTCATCCCGCCCAGCGCGATCACTGGCAGAGGGGACAGCCGCGCCAGCAGCAGAAAGCGCACCGGCCCCAGCGCACTGGCACCCGGATGCGAGCGGGTGGCAAAGACCGGGGAGAGCAGCACCGCATCCGCGCCAGCCCGCGCCGCCATGCCAATCTCGCGCAGCGAATGTGCGGTTGCCAACCTCAGGCCGGGCTTGCCCGCCACCTCGCCAGCCGCGCCATAAACGCCGTCAACGTGCCAACTTTCCGGAACGCGTGCACCGATGACCAGAACGCCGCACCCGCGCGCCAGCTTGCGCAGGCATTCAAACCTGCGCCGCCGCGCTGGACCTGACAGATGATAGTGCCGGAACACCAGCGCACTCCCACGTGGCAAGCGGCGGATCGCGCGCGCCAGCCCGGCATCGTTGCGCGCATCGGTCAGCAGCACGCATCGCGGCACTTGTTGCCTTTCCGGCCTCTGGCGCTTTCCCATCCCCGCGCTATAGCACCGCCGCATGGAACAGGCAGTCCCTTCATCACCGCTCGACAATGTTCGCACACGCATCGCGCAGGCCGCGCGGATCGCTGGCCGCAAGGCCGACGATGTGACGCTGATCGCCATTTCCAAGACCAAACCCGCCGAGGCGATTCTCGGCCTGATTGCCGAGGGTCAGCGCGTGTTCGGCGAGAACCGCGTGCAGGAGACGCAGGACAAATGGCCCGAAATCCGCGCCGCGCATCCCGATGTATCGCTCCACCTTGTCGGCCAGTTGCAATCGAACAAGGCCGAAGACGCGGTGGCGCTGTTCGATTGCATCCATTCGCTGGACCGTGCCAGCCTGGTCACAGCACTGGGCAAGGCGCAGGACAAGCTGGGCCGCAAGCTGCCCAGCTTCATTCAGGTCAACATCGGTGCAGAGGAGCAGAAAGGCGGTTGCGCCGTTGCCGATCTGCCCGCGCTGCTTGACCAAGCGCGCAACGCCGGAATCGAAGTCATCGGCCTGATGTGCGTACCGCCAGCCGACATCGAATCCGCCCCGTTCTTTGCCCTGCTCGACAAGCTGGCCGACGATCACGGCCTGCCCTGCCTGTCGATGGGGATGAGCGACGATCTGGAAGTTGCCGTGCAACTGGGTGCAACCCACGTCCGCGTTGGCTCAGCCTTATTCGGAAGCCGCTGAAAAGCAGCGATATTTAACCTTAATTTCAGATGTCCCTGCCAGACGGCATTCTACTGCCGTCGGGCTTAACCCAATCTGCCCGGTCCACAGGCCAAAAGTATGTGACCCCGGGGAGAAAGATTCGCATGGCAACAGTGCCATCACCTGAGCAGCGCAGGCTGCTGAACGATGATCGCCTGCTCGACCGCACCCATCTCGGCGCGATGGTCGCGCAGGCCGTTGTCCTCATTGCGGTGTTGATGACGCTGTTCGTTCATGATCGGCTGCACGATCAACTGGCGGCAATCGCTGTCTTTGGCCTGATCGGCGTATTCGCCTTGCAAATGCTCCTGCGCCGCGTGGCCATGTCTATCCGCCAGCGCCAGCAGCAGCAGTTCCGCCAGACCCGCGATTCGCGCGAGCAGATTCAGGAACTGTTCGCGATGACCGACATGCTCCAGGCTGCGGAGACTTATGAAGATGCAGGCGCAGTGCTGATGGCCACATCGCGCCGCCTGCTGCCGGGCTATGGCGCGGCGCTGCTGGTGTTCAACAATTCGCGCGACCGGCTCGATCTGGCTCGCGCGTGGGATATGCCCGACGGGTTCGATGCACCCGAGACGCTTTCGCCATCGAACTGCTGGGCCTTGAAGCGCGGCAAGCCGCACATCAATGCGCCGGGCGATGCCACGCTGTGTTGCGCGCACCACGGATCGAACATCGCCAGCGTGGAACTGCCGATGATGGCCTGCGGACAGCTTCACGGCTTGCTGATCATCACACACCCCGAAATCGATGGCGCATTCGACCGGCTGATGGATATGCGCCGCCTTGGCCGCGCGCTGGCGGATTCGATGTCGCTGGCGCTATCCAACATCTCTCTGCGGGAAAAGTTGCGCACCCAATCGCTGCGCGATCCGCTGACCGGGCTGTATAACCGCCGCTATATGGAAGACGCGCTGGAGCGCTTCGTCTCGCTCGGCTCGCGCACCGGGGCCAGCACGGCGGTGGTCATGCTCGATCTCGACAATTTCAAGAAGCTCAACGACGAACACGGCCATGCCAAGGGCGATGCCGTGCTGCGTGATGTTGCCGCGCAGATTGTCGGAGCCTTGCGCCCCACCGACGTCGTGTGCCGTTATGGCGGTGAGGAACTGGTGGTGATCCTGCCAGATTGCTCACTTGAAGACGCGCTGGACAAGGCCGAAGCCCTGCGCGAACGCATCGAATCGCTCAGCGCCAGCCACGAATGTGCGATCGGCGCGTCACTGGGCGTTGCGGCGGTCCCCGAAACGGCGACCTCGGCAACCGACATTCTGCCCATCGCCGATGCCGCGCTCTATGCCGCGAAAAAAGCCGGAAAGAACCGCGTCATGGCATCGGACAAGCGCGCCGGGCGCGAAGCACCCCGGCTGGCGACAATCAAGGCCAAGGCGCACTAGTGGTCCGAAGCTGAAGTTCGCCGTTTTATTCCGTCCTCCCGGGTCAAACCCGGGAGGACGACAATGGCGTGAACTTCAGTTCCGTCATCCTATGGCATGCCGGACCGGGCAGACTTGCGCCTGCCCGGCCTGTGGCAGCATCAGAAGTTGGCGTTCACTTCCAGGCCCAGCACGCGACCGCGCACCAGTGGCGAGAACGTGCCCACCCCGGGATTTTCGGCAAACGGCCGGTTGACCCCGGTCGACAGCGGACCGCCGAACACGGGGATCTGCGCCGCTGCACTGCCCAATTGCGTATCGCCGCCATGCTGCACCTGATCAAGCAGGTTGCGGCCATAGAGCGTGAACGTCAGCCCTCCGGTACGATAGCTGATCGACGCATCGAGGTTGTCTGCCGATGAAATCCAGCCGAAGTTGTTATCGGTATAGGCGAACCGATCACGGAACTGGTAGTTCGCACGGGCCATCACGCTCTTGTCATCACCCACCGGGAAATCCAGCACGGTGCCTGCACCATAGGTCCACTTGGGCAGGCGCGGCAGGGCCAGAAGACGATCGGCATCGTTCACCACGCCGTCGCTCGACAGATCGAACAGCACCTTGCGGTAGCGTCCCTTGATATAGCCGAAGTTGGCTGTCAGCAGGATGTTGCTGTTCACCGCAAACCGGCCTTCACCCTCAATGCCATCGATCCGTGCATCGGCAGTGTTGAAGATCGATTGCGCAACGCCTGCTGCCGACCCCTCGTTCACCTCACGCTGCATGTTTTTCACATCGGTGCGGAATGCGGCAAGATTCAGCGTCAGCTTGCGGTCGGGCGAACGGTACTTCACGCCCAGTTCGAAGCTGTCGACCTGCTCTTCATCAAAGGCGTATTGCGGGTTCGGCCCGCCCACACCTGCCAGCAGTTCAAACGCGCGGGCATTGGTGATGCGGAAGTTGTAGCCGCCCGAACGGAAGCCGCGCGACCAGTTGCCATAGACCTGCGCATCGTTGTTGAAGCGATACTGGAAGCCCACTTTCGGGCTCCAGTTTTCCCAGGTGCGCTTGTCAGTAAAGCCGTTGTTTTCGGTCCGGATGATCGGATTTACGCCTGACGTTGGGCAAGTCTCGGCGACTACGGAACAGGTCGGGCGCGGGCGGATATAGGTGACCGCTGCGTCCTTGGTTTCCCGCGACCAGCGCAGGCCAGCGGTCAGCGTGAGTTTTTCGGTCACGTCATAATCGCCTGCAGCAAACAGGCCGAGCACTTCGTGATCCTGCCTGCCGCCACCGATCTGGGTCAGTGGGCTGATGAAGGTTGGATAGCGGCGGATTTCGTCATAGCCGAGATCCTGCTGGAACCAGAAACCGCCGGTGGTGAGATCAAGATTGCCGAGGCGCACGTTGTAGCGCAGCTCGTTCGAATACTGGCGCTGGTTGAACTGCGTTTCCGAATGGAAGCGGAACACCGGCAGCGCATCGATATCGCCGCTGGTAGCCGACTGGAAATCACGGAAGCCGAAGATGTTGGTCAGCTGGCCATCGCCGATATCGATTTCGGTCTTGTGCGTGGCAAACCATGCTTCGTTGCGATAGAATCCGCGATTGTCGACCGCGAAGTTGAACGTGTTCCGATCATAGACCGCGCGGTTCTGGCCTGCCGGGCCATCGCCATTGCTGGTGAAGTATTCCACTTTGGCCACCATGCGGATGGCATCGGTGGGCAGGAATTCCAGCGCGCCGCGCACGATTTCAGTGCTGGCCTTGCCGAAATCGGTGCCATCGAACAGGTTCTTGAAATAGCCCTGATCGTTGTTGACGTAGCCGCCCAGCTTGAAGTTCAGCTTGTCCTTGATCAGCGGGCCAGAAATCACCGCCTGCGCGGCAAAGTTGCCCGAACCGCGCCCGGAATCGACCGGGGTTTCATAGAACACCCGGAAGTTGCCACGGAAGTCCGCCGTCGGATCGCCGGTGTTGATCAGCACCGCGCCGCCGGTGGTGTTGCGGCCGTAAAGGATGCCCTGCGGCCCGCGCGCCACTTCGATGGAGCCAAGGTCGAACACATCGAACACAAGGCCAGCGTTGACGCCGATGTACACGCCATCGACGAAGACGCCCACGGTCGGGTCGATCGAGGGGATCGAGCTGTTCACGCCAAGGCCACGGATCGAGAAGTTGGCCGTGCCGCGCGATGTGCCGACCTGATCGAGCGAGACGTTTGGCGCGCTGAACGTCAGCGTCTGAAGATCGCGCACCTGCAATGCCTGCAGCGTATCCGCGTTGAACGCGGTAATCGCCATCGGCACCGCCTGGACGTTCTCAACGTCCTTCTTCTTGGTGGCGGTCACGATGATGTCGGCATTCAGCATGTCGATTGACGACATCTGCTGTTCCGCCTGATCCGCTTCCTGCGCACGGGCGCCGCCCGCGCCCAGTAGCCAGCAGCGCAATTACACTCAAACCACTCGTAAACCCTGCACGCAGCGCGGTCGTAAAGTTCTTCGGCATCCACAGCTCCCTTTGTTTTATGGGCGCGAAAATGGACGATGCGGCGTGAGGATCAACCTGTTTTCAACCGAGCAATTAAATCTTACAAGAAGGTGTGACCTATTTGCACTATTGTCGGCTGTAGCGGTCAAGCTCGTCACCGGTCAGCGTGACCACGTGCAGCAGGTTCGTTGCCCCCGGCGTGCCGAAGGGAACCCCGGCCAGCGCCACCAGCTTTGACCCGGCAGTGCCGAACCCGTGGCGCAGCGCCATGCGCTTGCCCTTGGCGATCATTTCCTCGAAGCTGCCGATGTCCTTGGTGCTGACAGCGTGCGCGCCCCACAGCAGGCCCACCTTGCGGGCAGTCTTCTGCGAAGGAGTGAGCACCAGCATCGGCACCGCAGGCCGTTCACGCGCGACGCGGCGGGCGGTTGATCCGGAGCCGGTGAACACGATGATCCCGGCAATCGGCAGCGTGTTGACGATGCTCGCCGCAGCCTGCGCCAATGCGTCTGCCGTGGTCGGATCGGGCAGCGTTTCGATGAAGTGGACGCGCGCGGCATAGCCGGGATCGGCTTCCACTTGCGCCGCGATACGGTGCATGATCGTCACCGCCTCTTCCGGCCATGCGCCCGCCGCGGTTTCGGCCGAAAGCATCACCGCATCCGCACCGTCATAAACCGCGTTGGCCACGTCGGACACTTCGGCGCGGGTTGGCGTTGGCGTTTCGATCATCGATTCCAGCATTTGCGTTGCCACGACCACCGGCTTGCCCTGCCGCCGCGCGCTTTCCACGATACGCTTCTGCAGCGGCGGCACTTCTTCAGGGTTCAGCTCTACGCCCAAGTCCCCGCGAGCAACCATGATGCCATCGGACAGCTCGATGATCTCTTCCAGCCGCGAGATGGCGGCAGGCTTTTCGATCTTGGCCATCAGCGCGCCGTATCCGCCCATCAACTTGCGCGCCTCGGCCACATCTTCGGGCCGCTGCACAAACGACAGCGCGATCCAGTCCGCACCGTTTTCCACCGCGAACGACAGGTCACGCCGATCCTTCTCGGTCAGCGCCGGCACCGGCACCACGGCATCAGGCACGTTCACGCCCTTGCGGTCGGAAATCACGCCGCCCACTTCGGCCGAACACAGGATCTGGTTCTCATCGGCGCGGATGACCTTCAGCCGCAGCTTGCCATCGTCGATGAGCAGGCGCTGGCCCTTTTGCAGCACGCCGAACAGTTCGGGATGCGGCAGGCATACGCGGTTTTCGTCGCCCGGTTCGGGATTGCGGTCGAGCGTGAAATGCCCGGAGTGACGAATCACCGCGCGGCCTTCCTTGAACGTGCCGACGCGCAGCTTTGGCCCCTGCAGATCACACAGCACGGTGATGGGGCGATCCACCTTCTTTTCAAGCGCGCGAATGTTGGCGATGGTTTCGGCGTGGATCGCGTGTTCGCCGTGGCTCATGTTCACGCGGAAGGCATCGGCGCCTGCGCGATAGAGCTTTTCCAGCATTTCGGGATCGCGGCTTGCAGGTCCGACTGTCGCCAGAATCTTTACCTTGCGTCCCAGAACCATGCTGGAACGTGGATCGAGCTTGGCCACGGCGCTTGTACTCCTGTATGAAAATCGCAAGGCGCGCTATGGCCTATGCCATTTCAAAACCCAAGGACGATTACAGTGGATACGAATGCAATCGATAATCTGCCCGATGACGTTGCTGCCGCCGCGTTCCGCCGGTTGGTGAAGCATCTGCAAAAGCGCCACGATGCTGAAAACATCGAACTGATGGGCCTTGCCGGTTTCTGCCGCAATTGCCTGTCTGACTGGATTCGCGATGCGGGTTTTGAAGGCGACAAGGCGGCTGCCCGCGCGGTCATTCACGGCATGCCGTTCGAAGAATGGAAAGCCGCCTACCAGACCGAGGCGACGCCAGAACAGATGGCACGCATGGACGAGAGCCTGAAGCTGAACGGCGGGACGCACTGAATTTGAGAGGACGGCCCATCCAGGCCTTCCTTGCGGCACCAGCCCGCTCCCCCGCCCGGCCACCCACGCAAGTATCCTGAATGGGTGGCCGGGCGGGGGAGCGGGCTGGTGCCGCAAACCCCTGACGGATGTCTGGGGTGCAACCCGGCAAGGAGTCCATAGATTTCCACAGCCCCTGCTTTGCCCGAATCCACGCCTGCGTCTATCAGCCCGGCCAACCGATTCACGCCCCTTACCCGGAGACTTCCCCGATGGCCGAAACCGCTGACGACCGCCTGCGCCTCCTGATCGAACGCATCGAACGCCTTGAAGAGGAAAAGAAGGGCATCGGCGACGACATCAAGGACGTCTACAGCGAGGGCAAGGCTGTGGGGTATGACGTGAAGATTATGCGACAGATCATTCGCATTCGGAAGATGAAGCCGGATGATCGCCGCGAGATGGAAGCAATTCTTGAACTTTACAAAGCCGCGCTCGGGATTGATTGACGCTACTGCGCGTCGCGAATGACCTGATGGTAGGCTTGCAATATTTCAGCATTGCCTTCCGTCAGGCCTTTGGCAACGTCGCCCAGATTCAGGGCGAAGTCCCGCAACACGTTTACCGACGATTCCATCGCGCCCACCGCGAGTTCGAGTATCCAGAAAAACGAAGATAAAACCTGATCAACCTCAGCAGCTGACACTTCAAGATCAGCAAACGTCTTGGGATGCGTAACCCGGTTGCGTGTAGCGACAGCGCTACAAAAGTCCTGCCATTCCGTGCCACCGAAATCAGCCGTAAATATCGGGTCGATCTTCGTTGCAATTCTGGCCGCCAGCCGGACCGCTCCCAGCAAAGGGATATGGCGTGTTTGGGCAGAAATCGTCCCGCGCTCACTTACCTGAAAGTTTGTCTCAGCAAGGACCGCCTCCTCCGCCGCCGTCAGCAAGTCCATTGCATGAGCGGATGATCGCACGTGTTCGCGAAATGCCCACACGACTCCGTCGATTGTTGCATGAACGCTTCGAATAAGCTCGCGGCGCGCCTGCTGAACGTCGTTTGCAGGATCGCGGAACCTACGAATGGCCGCATCGGCATCAAGCATCAATGTCGACAGAAAGGCTCTCTCAAACTCTTGGCGCTTTGCATCGCCCGTTTTTCGCTGCACCTGCATTCACCCTTCATTGAATTCAGCGCAATAAGTAGCACTCTGCCGGTAGCCGTCGAGCAGCGAGATTGCAGCAACAACGCCCTCGGCATCGACTGACATTCCCGCTAGGCTGCTCTGACGATCTTCGAAAGGGCAGCCAGTTGCTTATTACCACGACCAGCATTGTTGAAGGCCGCCCGGTCCAGCGCCATCTCGGCATCGTCACCGGCGAAGTGATCCTCGGCGCGAACATCGTGCGCGATTTCTTTGCAGCCGTGACAGACATCTTCGGCGGCCGTTCGGGCGAGTACGAGGAAGTGCTGGCGCGCGGGCGGGAGCAAGCCCTGCGCGAACTTGAGGACAAGGCCCGCGCGTTCGGTGCCAATGCGGTGATCGGGGTCGATATCGATTACGAGACTATCGGTTCGCGCGGCTCGATGCTGATGGTCAGCGTCACCGGCACGGCGGTGGTGCTCTAACCCGCCGCCAACGCTGCCGTCAGCATGATCGCATTTGAGGCGACATGCGCGAGGATCGCTGCCAGCAGGCCCAATCGCACCCGAATATAGCCGAGCATCAGGCCCGACCAGAACTGCGGCAGCACCATCGGCAGCACCACCACGCTCACCTGCGGATAATTGAACACGTGCATCAGCGCGAACAGCGCAGTCACCAGATAGAACAGCGCTGGAAAGGCGCGAGCGAACCAGCCCGGCGCTTCGCGCACACGCCGCGTGCGAAACCACATCACGCCAGCCACGATCAGCGCGCCCAGCAGGATCGCGCCGGTCGCCAACGGGTTGCCTTTGCCCACAACCATGAACAGCGCCAGCCCGGCAACCACGATGCCCGTCAGCCATAGCGCGGCGGGCCGACCGCTCATCCAGCCGCGAAAGAACAGCTCTTCCAGCACTGGCGCCAGCAACACTGCCCCGCCCCACAGCGCGAATGGACTCAACCCCTCGAACGCATTGGGTGACGGCAGGCCAAACGCCGTTTGCCACGTCAGGATCAGCGGCATCACCACCAGCCCCAGCACCACGATCTGCGCAACGCTCAGCACCAGCCAGCGTGGGATCGCACTATCAGCGCTCAACCCTGTGGCCTGCATCGGGCGCGGATTGCGGAGAAAGGCGACGAATTCAGTCAGTATAGGGCGGAGCATCCCCGCGTCATGCCGCCAAAATCCTCAATGCGCCACATAGATTGCCGGGAGCCGCTGTCTCGGCTAGGGGCAGGCCCAGATTCCTGAAACACGCAAGAAGACGGATCATGGCAGGTCATTCCAAATTCAAGAATATCATGCACCGCAAGGGCGCGCAGGACAAAAAGCGTTCGGCGCAGTTTTCCAAGCTGTCGCGCGAAATCACCGTCGCAGCCAAGATGGGCATACCCGACCCGGACATGAACCCGCGCCTGCGTGCGGCGGTCAATGCCGCCAAGGCGCAGTCCATGCCCAAGGACAACATCGCTCGCGCCATCGACAAGGCGACCAAGGGCGAAGGCGATAACTACGAGGAAGTGCGCTACGAGGGCTATGGTCCCGGCGGCGTCGCGGTCATCGTCGAAGCGCTGACCGACAACCGCAACCGCACCGCCACCAATGTGCGCACCGCATTCTCGAAGAACGGCGGCAACCTCGGTGCGAGCGGCGCGGTGAGCCACGGCTTCGAACGGCTCGGCCTGATCGAATATCCCGGCAAGGCGGGCGACGAGGAAAAAGTCCTCGAAGCGGCGATCGAAGCTGGGGCCGATGACGTTGAATCCGATATGGGCGATGGCGACGAAAACCCCGGCAGCCACCAGATCTGGGTCGCAGTGGAAAACCTCCACGAAGTGGCGCGTGAACTGGAAAAGGTGCTGGGCGAAGCCGAAGGCGTGAAGCTGGCGTGGAAGCCGAACATGAAGACCGAAGTTTCGGCCGACGATGCGGCAACCCTGCTCAAGCTGATCGACGTGCTGGATGACGACGATGACGTCCAGACCGTTTGGGGCAACTACGAAATCCCGGATGACGTGATGGAGAAGCTGGGTTGAGATTGACGGCGCTGCTGGCAGTCCCGCTCTTCGCGGGGGGATTGACCGGCAGCACTGCGCTTTCGTCAAAGCCTGTCATCTCCCAACCGGCACCCGCCAGCCAGTGCCATGTAGACGAGGCAGTCGTCTATTCTTGCCGCTTTGGCAGATCGCTCGGCAGCGTTTGCGGGACCGCCCACGCACTGCATTATCGGTTCGGCCCTGCTGGAAAGCCTGCTCTTGATCTTTCCAGCGAACCCGATTGGTCAAACGTCCGTGTCGGCCAAGTGCGCGGACAAGGCTCGGGCGGTTATCAGGAGCATGTCCGCTTCACCAATGGCAACACGCACTACATCGTCTATCGCGGACAGAATGGTGAGTTGGCGGACAATCCCGGCTATACCTATTCGGGCATCTCGGTGCAGGCAGGGCACGATGGCGAACGCACGTTGGCCTCGCTTTCTTGCAAGGGCAAAATGATGGCAGCCGACAGCCTTGCCGATGCCGCAGGCGTGCGCGCGCCGGCTGATCTCGACATCGCTGAGGCCGAAGGCGGGGCCTTCGACGGATGGTTCTGAACGCATGATCATCCTCGGCATCGATCCTGGCCTGACCTGCACTGGCTGGGGCGTGGTGGCAAAATCCGGCAGCAGGCTCAGCCACGTGGCCAATGGCCAGATCCGCACCAACGCCAAAACCAGCATGGCAGAGCGCCTTGTGGAACTGGATTCGGCGCTTGCCGCCGTGATCGATATTTACAAACCCGATAGCGGCGCGGTTGAAGAGGTCTTCGTCAACGTCAATCCGCAATCCACGCTCAAGCTGGGTCAGGCGCGCGGCGTGGCGATGGTGGCGGTGGCACGGTCGGGCATTCCGGTGGCCGAATATCCCACCAAGGTCATCAAGAAGGCGCTGGTCGGCACTGGCGGGGCGGAAAAGCAGCAGATTCAGCATATGCTGAAGATTCTGCTGCCGGGCGTGCAACTGGCCGGCGAAGATGCCTCCGATGCGCTCGCCGTGGCAATTACCCACGCCAACATGCTCGGCAGCCACCGCTGACCTTTTAGCCGAGACACGAAAAAGGGCGGCTCCCCCCGGACGCCGCCCTTCCCGTTCACCCGCCGCAGCGGGCGATAAGTGCAATCAGGCCTGCGCCTTGATCTTGCCAAAGCGTCGACGCGCCACCAGCCCGGCTGCTGCCGCGCCGAACAGGATGATCATGGAAGGCTCGGGCACGTCCGTGCCGCCATTGGTCGTGCCACCGTTGGTGGTCCCGCCGTTGGTTGTGCCACCCGTAGATGTGGACGTCGACGACGACGTCGATGTGCTGCTCGAGGTAGAGGAGGAGGTCGACGACGACGTAGACGAACTGGACGTCACGTTGCCCGATGAGGTCGAGGTAGACGAGCTGCTCGTGACATTGCCTGACGACGTGCTGACATTGCCCGACGATGTCGAAGTCGACGAACTGCTGGTCACAGCGCCCGAAGACGTGCTGACGTTACCGCTCGAAGACGACACATTACCCGACGAAGTGCTGACGTTGCCCGAAGACGTCGATACGCCGCCAGTGGATGTGGAAACACCACCTGTCGAAGTGGAAACACCGCCCGTCGAGGTCGACGTCGAAATGCCGCCGGTCGAGGTTGAAACGCCGCCGCTGGTCGAAGATGTCGAACCGCCAGAGGTGGAGGTTGAACCACCAGAGGTTGATCCGCCCGAGCTGGAGGTTGATCCGCCGGAGGTCGACGTGGAACCGGTGCTGGTCGAGGAAATGACCACGCTGCCGCCGCCACCGCCGCTGCTTCCGCCGCCGCCGCCGAAGAAGCCGCCGAAGAACCCGCCGCCAAAGCCGCCAAGCCCGCCGCCGCCGATCACTACGGGTACGCCGCCGCCGCCGCCGCCAGCCATCTGCTGCGGAGGCATCGGTGGCATGTAGGGCACTGGCACCATCGCCATCTGCTGTGCAGGCGCGCAAGTCCGGGTGGTTGTCGTGGTCACCACGCGGCGGGCGCGATGGACCTCGCGCGGGGCGGCACGCCGGGCAGCCACGCGCTTGGCGGGAGCCTTCTTGACCTTGACCGGCTTCACATGGTGAATTTCACCGCGCGAGGGCGCTTCCGATACGTGAACGGCACCACCGCCGAGCATCGCCCCGCCTGCTGCAGCCGCCGCCAGTTTTGCCAATGCCATCCGAACCGACATGATCGTTTCTCTCGTTCTTCCTTAGGGAAAGCTGCCTAGCAGAAGCGGGTTAACGCCGTGCTTTGCTTTCCTGACAGGTCGATCAACGCAGATGGCATGGGGCAGGGCAATGACGTTAACCCTGTTCTGCCCCCTGAATCTGCCCGAAAACGGGACCGAGGCGTTGCGCGGGTTAACTCTGTGCCAGTTTGGGACCGAATGGGGCCTGACTCTTTCGCCGGGCCGCTTTGTTCGGCGCTCAATCGCCCGAATCGAAAAACCCGGGCAATTGTCCCGTGGGGGGGGTGATTCCCAGATGTTGCCAGCCGCGATCATTGAGACAGCGCCCGCGTGCGGTGCGCGCAATCAGGCCCAACTGGATCAGGTAAGGCTCGATCACTTCCTCGATCGTATCGCGCGGTTCCGAAAGGCCTGCCGCCAGCGTTTCCACGCCCACTGGCCCGCCTTTGTAGATGTCGGCAATCATCATCAGATAGCGCCGGTCCTGCAGATCCAGCCCGATCTGGTCGATTTCCAGCCGGGTCAGCGCGTTGTCGGCATTGTCTTTCGTGATCTTGTCCGCACCCGCCACTTGCGCAAAATCACGCACACGGCGCAGCAGCCGCCCGGCCACGCGCGGGGTGCCACGCGAACGGCGCGCAATCTCGGTCGCCCCGCCCTTGTCGATGCCGATGCCCAGCAGTGAAGCGCCGCGCGCCACCACGCGCTCCAGTTCATCCACCGAATAGAACTGCAGCCGCACCGGAATGCCGAAGCGGTCGCGCAGCGGCGTTTGCAACAGGCCCTGCCGCGTTGTCGCACCGATCAGCGTGAATGGAGGCAGATCGATCCGCACAGACCGCGCCGAAGGGCCTTCACCGATGATCAGATCCAGCGCGCGGTCTTCCATCGCCGGATAGAGCACTTCTTCGACCACGGGATTGAGCCGATGGATCTCGTCAATGAACAGCACATCGCCGGATTCAAGATTGGTTAGCAGCGCCGCCAGATCGCCCGCCTTGGCAATCACCGGGCCGGACGTGGCGCGGAAGTTCACGCCCAGTTCGCGCGCGATGATCTGCGCCAGCGTGGTCTTGCCAAGGCCGGGCGGCCCGAAGAACAGCACATGATCCATCGCCTCGCGCCGCATCTTGGCGCTTTCGATGAACACCTGCAGGTTATCCTTGGCCGCCGCCTGGCCCACGAATTCGGCCAGAGTCTTGGGCCGCAAAGCCGCGTCCTGATCATCGACCATGCGTTCAGGGGTGAGGAGGGGATTGTCGGTCATGCTATCCCGCCGCCCGCTTCAACGCCACGCGCACCAGATCGTTCAGTCCGGCATCTTCGCCCAGTTCCTTCACCGCCGCCGCCACTGCGCTGCTCGCCACGGCAGGTTTGAACCCGAGGTTCTGCAAGGCCGACACCGCATCGGCAGCAGCATCCCCCGGCGGCAGCGCAAAGCCTTCACCGCCCATGCCCACCGGCGAGGTATAGCCTGCCAGGCCGCCCGCCTTGTCCTTCAATTCGTTCACGATCCGGCTCGCCAGCTTCGGCCCCACGCCGTTTGCCCGCGCCACCATCGCGCTGTCACCCTGCGCGCAGGCGCGCTGCAGCTCTTCCACCGACAGCGCCGAGAGGATCGCCAGCGCCACCTTGCTGCCCACCCCCTGCACCGCTGTCAGCAGCCGGAACCACGCACGCTCCCCGGCGCTGGTAAAGCCGATCAGGCGCTGGTCGGTTTCGCTGACCTGCATTTCGGTGTGGATCACCACCTTGTCGCCCCGGATGCCAAGATGGCTGAGCGTCTTGACCGAGCAATGCACAAGATAACCCACGCCGCCCACGTCAATCACGGCCCAATCCGGGCCGGTATCATCAAGTATGCCAGTAAGCTTTGCGATCATGCTTTGTTCCTATGCACACACCGCCCGCCCCGCGCAAGGGCGGCAACGCCCCTGCCACCGCTTCTGCATCAACAGTTAGATCGAAAGCTGCGGCAAAGGAGTTGCCCAAAGATCAGATGCTTGGCCGCCATTCTGAGCGAAATTGCGCGCAATTGCATCCACCGAGGCCGCGCTAATTCTGGTGATTCGTTCGTGCCATGACACCTTCGCAGCGCAGCCAGCACTTGGCGAAGGCTGCGTCCGGCGACGGACTCGACACAGGGGAGAACATCAGGATGAGCGATACCGCATTGGCCGATGCCGCGCTGCAATACAGCGGCAAGTCCCCGCCACTTTTGGCGGCCACCTCATACGATCTCATCACGCGCACATCGGTGGTGCGCGATGCACCTGTGCAAAGCCAGATTGTCATGCCGTTCCAACCGTGGGTTGCGCTTGAACAGTCCGGCGGCCAGCCGATCCGCACGTCCATTCCCGTATTCTGCAGTGGGATCGTCCTTGCGGATGGTCGCCAGATTCCAAACGCCGACAATACCATGCAGCTTTGCGCCAACACCGGCCTAACCATCCTCCTGCTGTGGAACGTGACCGAGACCTATTGCTGGCATCAGGTCGAAAAGCCCACCGGCTATACCGACAATGTCACTGCAACCCTGCAGGAAACCTTCATCACATCCACCAGCGCGATGAGCGAGTTTTCCAAGACCGTCGATCGCAGTGTCTCGGCCACGGCATCGGCCTCGGGCTTTGGCTTCTCCGCCGAAGTGACCGGATCGCTGTCGGATTCGATCACCCACGGCATCAGCACGCAAAGCCAGATCGAGAACGAGATCCAGAAGGCCACCGCTGTCACTTTCGAAGGCGGCAACACCTACACGCGCTGGCACAAGGTGCTGGAAGTCACGATCACGCCCACCACCGCCAGTGCAGATCAGGTTCCGCGCCCGATGAACGATGAGCAGCTTGCCGCCATCCTGCCGCCGCCTGTCACCTGCCGCATCATGGTGAGCGACTATCCCGACAAGTGCCCCACCGCCAATCTGGTGTGACGGGCGTCCGGGCCGGCGCGGCGATGTGCAGCATCTTCGCGCCGGTTGCGGCCTTATCCGGTCAATCCTCTGGCGAGGCCCGGTCGATCAAATCCATGAAGTCGCGCGCCGCATCCCGGTCCGCCGCATCCTTGAACGCCACATCCAGCTCGGGCGCCCGGCCCAGCATGTGCAACAAGGTCCAAAGCCCAAACCGCCGCGCGCGATCTTTCTCCAGCCCGAAATCCACCAGCATCCGCTCAACCCCTGCATCGAGAGCCGAAGGCGTGATCTGCGCAAAGTCATCGGTGCCGAAATAGCGGCGGAGCTGATCGTCAAATTCCATGCCCGCGCGATAGGCGAGCGGAGGGCCGGGCGCAACGCCCCTTCCCCCCTCCCACACGCAGGATGGGCACTCCCCCTTCTT
>Ga0209066_10000787_pt1 | contig 45231 bp, 21 predicted proteins | sample All_14_2_FD_187198 | JGI IMG/M metagenome (GOLD analysis project Ga0209066, IMG submission 187198) | Freshwater microbial communities in response to fracking from Pennsylvania, USA - Allegheny Zone_MetaG_DW_15 (SPAdes) (version 2) ... | reverse complement strand
CAGCGCCACCGTCACGTCCTGCCAAGCCGCGTCCGCTTTCAGCGCAAACTCGGCCGACTGACCAGGCGCGTTGAAATCGGTCTGATCGCCCGTGACCCAGCGCACCCGCCCCGGCCCGCCGGCCGGAGCGCGGACGCGCTTGGCAGGACGTGACGGCCCCGGCCCCTTGACCAGCGTGGTTCCGAGAAACGGCTCCTTGCCCGCAGCCTCGATGCGCAGCGCGCCGCCCGCGACCGCCATCGTGCAGAACTTCGGCACGAGCCCCTGCGCCCGATCGGAAGCCGGCGCGGTCACGTCGGCGTCCGGGCGATAGGCCGGGTTGGGCTTCGGATAGAGCGCGCCGGTCTCCTGGACGAAGGCGTCGATCAAGGCGTCCAGCTCCTTCACTTTGTCCGGCAGCTGTTTCGCGAGGTTCTTCGTCTCGCCGAGATCGTCCTTCAGGTTGAACAGCTCGAAAAGGCCCTCGTACTCCTGCGGCCGCTCGGCGAAACGCCGGATGAGCTTCCACTCTCCCTTGCGCACGGCCACGCCGGGAACCAGATGAGGGAACCACGTGAAGTAGGCCTCTCGCGTCAGCGCGCCCGTGCCGCGCAACACCGGGGCGAAGGAGACGCCGTCGACGGTCTGCGCGGCGGGCTTCGTGACCCCGGCCAGCTCCAGCAGCGTGGGGTAGAAGTCGATGCACCCCACGACCGCGTCGCTCGTGGCGCCGGCCGCGATCTTTCCCGGCCAGCGCACGAACAGCGGCACGCGGATGCCGCCTTCGTACAGGCGCCCCTTGCCGTCGCGCAGCGGCGCGTTGCAGGTCGGCGGCCGGTCCCCCGCCCACTTGCGCCAGTCGAGCAGCCGCGTGTCGTCGGGCTTGCGCCGCTTGCCCTTCTCGTCGTCCGGCGTGTTGCTGTGCACGTTGCCGCCGTTGTCGGAATAGAAGACCACGATGGTGTTGTCGGCCAGCTTCAGCTCCTCCACTTTGGCCAATACGCGGCCGAGGCTCTCGTCGACGCTCTTGAGCATCGAGGCCATGATGGGGTTGCCCTGCACGCCGCGCGGGTCGGTCTTCTTCGCGAACGCGGCGGTGTAGGCCTCTTTGTGGCCCCACGGGCCGTGCACGCCGTACTGCCAGAGGTTCAGGAAAAACGGCTGGTCCTTGTTGTTCTCAATGAATTTGACCGCCTCGTCGGTCAGCCGGTCGGTGATGTACTCGCCGGCAGGCCCGTCGGTGATGGTGCCGACGTGCCGCCGGGCGCCGGGGACGCCCTCGGCGGCGACCCCGTAGGGAGCGAAATAGCTCGCGGGGCCCGGGCTCGGCTCGGCGTGGAACGCGACCTCGAAGCCCTGCTGCTCCGGCCAGTGGGGCTGCGTCAGTCCGAGGTGCCACTTGCCGATGTGGGCCGTGCGGTAGCCGGCGGCGCGCAGCGCCTCGGCCAGCGTGGTCTGCGACGGCTCCAAGAAGTTCTTGCTTTCGGGCATCAGGAGCGGCAGCGTCGGCCGGGCGCTCTTGGGCATCAGCTCGGCATCCGACGCCTGCGGCGGCTGGTGACCTGTCGCGCTGGTGATGCGGTGGCGCGACGCGTATTGGCCCGTCAGAATCGAGGCCCGCGTCGGCGAGCAGAGCGGCTGCGCGTAGGCCTGCGTGAAGCGCATGCCCTGCTTGGCCAGCCGGTCCATGTTCGGCGTCTCGTAGTACTGCGAGCCGTTGGCCCCGCAGTCCATCCACCCCATGTCGTCGACCAGAAAGAAGATGATGTTGGGTTTGGTTTGCGCGGCCTGAACCGCCGCGCAACAGAACGCCGCCATCACCGCTACCCGAACCCCCGCACCACGCATGTCGTTCCGCATTCAGGCCCTCCTTATCCGTCGCTCATCTGACGCGCACGCTCAGACGGTTACAGCCCGTAGTCCGCCCAATCCGCATCGGCCTTGAAGGGGCCGGGGCGGATCACCACAGGCGCACTCTTCAGCCGCGGCCGGATCGCCAGCCACTCGCGCCCCTGAAATTCCGGGTCGTCTTCCGCCCGGATTTCAGCGTCCGTCAGGTACGGACACATCGTATCAACCCACAGGATCAGCCGCAACAGGCTAAACGGATCGGCCTTGACGCCGTGATGTTTGCCGCTCGCCGCGCGCTCGACCAGCCGACTCCGGAGCGAAAGCCGCGTCATCGGCTCGGGCGTACAGTAAGCAGCCGGATCGACCGTGCTGAAGTTCTCGACCTTCAGCGTGCCGGCGTAGTCGTACCCCGGCTCGCTCTCGGGAACGGCGTTCGTCCGGCCCCACCCCGGCTTGCCGATCAGCGTCAAATACGGCTCGTATCCGTGCGGCGTCAGATCGAACGTCTTTACCCCTTCGCCTTTGCCTTGGTGGCACTTGCCGCAATACCGCTCCAAGACCGGCTGCACGTCTTTTAGGTACCCGACCGAAGTGCCGAAGCGCGCGACCTGCTCTGCGGCGGCAGGCGCCGCTTGCGCCTCGGCCGCCGCTGCCAGGGCCCGCGCCTGTTCGAGCGTCGCGCACCCGGGCGGCGCAACCGTAAAGGCCGCATCGAAAGCCCACGGGAGCGGCGTGATCGCGTCCGGCGCGGACCGGACGGCTTGGGCCGGTCCCGCCCCCGGCTGCGGCGCGCGGCTGTGCTGCTCGTGACAGCCCAGACAGCCGCGGCTCTCGCCCGGCATGACATTGACGAAGCTGCGCATCGTCTGAAGCGCACGGTGGTCCCCGTCCAGGAGCTGGAAGTGCAGCGCCACGCCCGTCGGAACGCGGAACCAGCAAGACCCGTCCTGATGAATCGGTACGGTTCCGAGCACGCGCTTCACGCCGTCTGACTGCAGCATCGAAACCACGGGGCCGGTCGACAGCGCGGGGCGCCGGTTCCAATACGTGTAGGTCTTCTGCTCGATGTGCAAGACGCGCATGAATTTGGCCTTGCCCGCCAGCTCGGGCGGAGCGCCGTGGTAAACGTTCGCGCTGTAGATCGTGCCGCCTTCGGGGTTGGCGCGCCGGCCGCGAGCCGGCCATTCCACGCGGTCCGGCACCACCGGCTGCGCGACGCGCGCGCGCAACGGGATCGCGTGGAAAATCTGGTTCACGCCCTCGTAGACCAGCTCGCGATTCCCGTCAGTGTCCATCAGATAGAGCGCGAACTTCCCCCCTCTGCGCGCAGAGACCAGGAAGTCCCGTTCGCTCAGCGGACAGGGCGTCTGGTATGAGTCGAAGGTTCCGTACGGCAGGTAATCGGGCGACTCGACCGGATCGACCGGACCGTTGCCGCTCTCGGGCCACGGGACCTCCGCCGTCACTTTGGTCAGTCCCTTCGGGAAGTTTGAACCTTGGTCGGGATCCACAATCCCAACGCTGCCCGCGAACCAGTTGTGGTGGGCGCTGCCCGTGAACATCACGCGGCGGCTGCCGGGAATCGGCCGCGCATCCTTGAGCAGGTCGGGCCAGACCGACTGGTTGCCCCAGAAGGTGTTCGGCTGCGTGCCGTCGGGATTCACGGTCCAGAGGCTCTGGCAGCGCCAGAGCGGCTTGTCGGTGTACTCCCAGCGCGTGTAGATCACACGCCCGTCGTTCATCACCGCGGGGAGGTAGTCGGGCTCGTTGTTGGCCGAGATGAAATAGAGCTCGTCGCCGTCCAGCGCGCCGCGCATGAGATTGAAGGCGTTGGTCGGCGGCATGCAGCGCACATAGGTGTGCCCGCGCGTCGAGGAGAACACATAGTGCTTGCCGTCGGGCAGATACACGGGGTCGAAGTCATCGTAGCTGCCGGACGTGAGCTGCCGCAGACCCGTTCCGTCGACGCCGATCTCGTAGATGTGGAACGACTTCTCGTTGTGCGGTTTGAAGCAGAAGAGCACGCGCCGTCCGTCAGCCGAGACATCCGGCCGCCAGAAGCTACCGTGCAGCGGAGCCTGCGGCATGAGCCGCCGCACCGGACCGCTGAGGTCCAGTCCGTCGACCACGAGCAGCTGCCCGCCCGGCACAGCCATGTAGCCGAGCCTGTGCCGCGTCTCGTGCTGCCATTCGCGGCCCTGCGGATAGGGCATGTCGACGAGCAGCAGCCGCGTGAAATCGATGACGGGGTTGTCCAGCAGCAGTCCGCGCCGGATGCGGCGGAGCGCGAGATAGGTCTCCTTGACCCGCTCCGGCGCCAGCGCGGGATTCGCGGCATCGCCGGCGAGCGCGTCCAGCCCGTCGCCGGGGCGGCAGAGGCGCGCCGCGACCGCGCGCGTGCGCGTCAGCTCCCGCGCCAGGTCGGGTTTGCCGTCCACTTGGAACCACCAGTCATTTTCGATGGCTTGCCGAGCCTCCTCCGCCGTATACGTCCGAACCGCCGGCGTGCCGGGCCGGACGTAGGGCGCGACCGGCTCCGCCACGGTCGGGCGCTCCGGCTCCGTCGGCCAAGAGGCGGTCACGGCGTCGACCAGCAGGTGCTCATCCGCCTCGGCCCCCGATGCAAGCCTCGTCCGCATGCCATCCGCCCACAATTTTATCCCCTGCCAGCGCTGTCGTTCCCCTGCCGCACAGCGCGCCCATTGCCCCTCTGTCAGCGGCATGTACTCGGTCATCCGCTCCACATGCTCTGCCAGTCTGGCCTTCATCGCGCCCAGATTCGCGTGTGTCAGAAAAAGCATGGGGGCTTCGCCGTACAAACGGGCATAGGCCGCGCACGCGTCCGGGAAGCGGGCGGAGAGCGTCACGCCGAACAGGGTCTTGATTTCCGGCGGGCATCCTTTCCCGGCGCGCGCCACCGCCTTGCGGGCCTCGGTGAGTGTCGCCGCAAAGGTGGGATGCTCCTGCAAGAGCGGCTTCCATGCGTCGGGCAATGACTTCACCGCATGCTCGGCCAGAACCGATGCGCCGCCCTTGAGCATTTCCGTCAGCTGCGCGACCGACAAAGGCTCCGCATAGAGCCGCAGATCGTCAAGGCCGCCTTGATAGAATTCGCCGAAACCGCCATGCGAGCCGACAAAGCCCGGCGCGCGGGCCGCGATGGCCGTGCCCGGATGCGGCAATTGTCCGGCCAACGCCCCGTCAAGGTACACGCGCATCTCGCGCCCGTCGAACGTGGCCGCGACAAAGTGCCAGCCGCCGTCGAGCAGCGCGTCGGGCCGGACCGCCGCATCGCACTCGCGGTACGCCCCGTTGACATCGAGCCCCAGCGCCAGAACCGTTCCGCCCTCTTGGAAAGAGAAGAGCACGCGCCCTGCAGGCGCTTCAATCCTGAACAGCTCGTTGTAGCGTTCGAATTTCTCGGGGCGCACCCAGGCTGTGACCGCGAACCCCGACAGCTTTTCCGGCAAGACGCCCGCAGCCACGCGCAGGACATGCCGGCCGGACAGCTCCAGTGCCCGTTGCGTCACCGCACGCCCGCCCGCCTGCGCGCCCGGAGCATCCTTGAGCTGCCCCGAGTCCCAGGCCGCCATAGGCTCCGCGAGGCCAGCCACGGCCATGCAGGAGGAGAACCCAAACAAGGCGATCGTTTTTCTCATCGTCCGTCCCTCTTGTGAACCGCCTGCCGGCGGCGCCCGCATCAGTTCTCGATCACGACTCTGAACCCCACGTCATAGACGGACTGCCAGGCGGCGTACGCGCGCCGCACAGCCGCGCCCGCGTCGCGCGGCCGGTCGCGGAACGAGCCCCCGCGGACCACCTTGGGCTCCTCCGCAGCACCGCTGTTGCGGCCGTCGTCGTCGGCATACGGATAGGGACGGTAGCTGCTGCGCGTCCACTCGCCCGCGTTGCCGGCCATGTCGTACACGCCCCACGCGTTGGGCCGGGTCTGCGCCACATAGTCGATGCTGTACCAGTTGTCGGTGAAACGCTCCTCGTGCAGCGGGTATCCCAGGGCGACCTCATAGGGCTGGCGCTTCTGAATGCGGTTGCCGCCCTCCCATCCGACCGTGTTGGACCACCGCACCGCCTGATCCGAGAGGTTGGCCCACGCGCCGAAGTCGTCGTCGACCCCGCCCCAGGGGAAGCGCGTCGACGTGCCTGCGCGCGCCGCCCACTCCCACTGCGCCTCGGTCGGCAGCGCCGCGCTCACGCCGGCGCTGCGGCTGAGCCACGCGCAGAACGCCGCGGCCTGCAGCCAGCTCATGCGGATCGCCGGCTGGTCGCGGTGGTTCGCGATATCGCCCGGAACCGTATGGTCCATGCCGTGCAAGTCCTGATAGCGCGAGTCGTGGTCGGGATCGAACGCCTGGTACTGGCTGTTCTTCACCTCGGTCTCGGAGATCCAGAACGGCCTCGCGATCCGCACGGCGGAGCGCGGCCGCTCATCGGGATCGCCGTCCAAGGCCCCCATCGGAAACGCGCCCGCCGGAATGCGGACGAACGTCAGCGTCTCGCCGTTCGGCAGCTTCACGGCCCGACGCGCCTCGCCCAGCGCGGACTGCGCTACGCGGGCCTGCTCGGCCCCGAACGGGAAACCGGGCACCGCAAGGGTGTCGGACGGCGGCGGCGGTTCAGGCTTCGGCGCGACCGGGGCCGGCGCGCCGCGCGCGCGGACCGCCGCGCGCCACGCGTCGTACTCGGCTTCGGGGTCGGCGGCGTCGTCCGCGAACCGCCGCTTCAGCTCCAGGCGCCGCAGCCGCTGCGCCTGTCCGCGCGCCTCGGGCGGCTCCCATTTTCCGCGCCACGGCGCGTTGAGGTCGATCCACGTGAACAGCGTCTCCCACGCGCCGCGGTCGAGCGCCACGCCGTGGTGCCCCTTGCGCAGCTGCTGCACGAGCGGACTTGTCGACGCATGCCACTCCAGCGGGTTGAGCAGCGCCATCTCGCTCTCGGGCCCGGGACGACGGACGTACGGGTGGATCAGGTGGTAGCAGCTTTCGGCGTCGCTCATCAGCAGGCGCCGCGGTTTTCCGGGCTCGCCGCCTTGATCGCACGCGCGCAGCGGCGCCTTCGCCGCGTCGCCATGGCACGCCAGGCAGTACCGCTGCGCCAAGGGCCACAGCTCGCATTCGAAGCCGAAGGGCCGCACCGGGCCCTGAAACGGCCGGATCTGCTGCGGCGGCTTCGCGTCCGCCAGCGCGCGGCCCGTCGTGACCGACGAGCGGTTATCCTCGTGGCACCCCAGACAGGAGACGCGCTCGCCGGGCATGCCGACCAGCCAGGAGCGCATGAGCTGAAGAGCGGCGCCGTCCGCATCGAGCGGCTGCAACGAGACCGGCGTGTTGGCGGGGATCTCGAAACACGCCGAACCGTCCGCTTCGACCGCGACGGTCCCGAGGAGGCGCTTGATGTCCCAGCCCGCTTCGACGCGGCCGAGCCCGACCGAGGCCGGCCCCCCGGTGCGCTCATAGTTGAAGTGGTAGGCGAAGACGCGCAGGCGTTTGACCGTCCCGCGCGGCACGCCCCTCAAGCCCGGACCGCTGTAGATGTCGGCGATGTGGGCCGTGGCGGTTTGGGCACCGGGCGCGATCCGGTCGGGAATAACGGGCGGGCGCTTGCGGGGCGACAGCGGGACCGGCTCGAAGAGCGCCGCGCCCTCGATCTCGGCGACGCGCGTGACGTTGTCGAACACATCCACGAGATACACGCCCCACAGCGCGTCGCGGCCGGTCTTGGCCGACACGAGCACATGCGTGTCGCTGAGCGGATACGGATAGACGAAATAGGGTTTGCCGCGTTCGAACTGGTTGCGCACAAGGCCATCGGCCACGTCGCCCGGCACGTCCTGTCCGAAACCGGGAAACTCATGCACCAGGCCCGTGCGCTCCTTGGGCAGCGTTTTCGCCAGAATGCGGAAGGGCGTGGTGCCTTCGGGGCCCCAGCTCTTGGAAGGCGGGTCGTAAACGAACGGGTAGGAGCGGGCCAGCGACGGATCGAACAGCACCAGGCGCCCTGCTTCCGGCACGTCGTGGTGGCCGCCCACGACGCCGATCATCCGGTGCGGATCGCCGGGGATTGGGCGGCACTGGTGCAGGACCGTGGGAAAGTACGAGTTGGAGCCGTAGAGCGACAGCTGCGAAGTGCCGTCCGGATTCATGGTCATCAGAATGCGCGACCAGTAGTGCTGCAGGTCGGAGTACTCCCACCGCGTGTAGACCAGCCTCCCGTCGTTCATCACGGCCGGCGTGTAGTCGCTGTCTTGCTCGAAGGTCAGCTGTCGGAGCGTGCCCGTCTTGCGGTCCAGCAGATAGAGCATGGCCACGGGCAAACTTCCGTTCACGCAGGGCAGACCTTGGTACGCGGCCGTCCCGAGCATCGCCACGCGCCCGTCGGGCAGGTAACAGCCGTCGAACCAATCGACGTCCGGATACGCGTTCGGCGTGACCTCGACCGGCGCGCCGCCCTCGGGCGCGGTCTCGAACAACGCCCAGCGCCCGTTCGCGTTGATGCCGGAGAAGAGCACGTGCCGCGCGTCGAAGTCGAGGTCCAAGTCGCGCACGATCGCGCCGCGGTCAGGGCGATAGACGGACTCGATGGTCGGCGCGCCGCGCAGGTTCGCGATCCGCACGATCTCGTTGGTCCACCCCGTGCGGCGCATGTCGGCGTGGTTGAACGGGTTCAAGTTCAGGAACCCCAGCTCTTTGCCCATCCCCCGCCGCGCCGTCGCGGCGCCCAGCGTGCGCCGCACGGCGAGCAGGCTGAGGCCGTCCAGCAGCGGATTCGCCAGCAGCGCCGCGCGGGCGCCCTCGATCAGCGCCTCGGCCTCTTTCTGCTTGGCCGCATCCTGCCCGCCAAGCGCGTTCGCGACCTCCGGGAGCTTGTCGGCCAGCGCGGCGATGGCCGCGCGGTGCCGGGGAGCGTCGTAGCGCGCCCCGCCTTTGGCGACTTCAGCCTCCACCGCGCGACGCGCCGCCTCCGGGCTGAACCGCGCCGCGTCTTCTTTGAGCTGCCGCACCCGCTCCGGCGGCAGCCCTTGAGCGCGGACGAGCTGTGCCGCGCACAGCGCCGCGCATAGGAAAAGAGTCAGGCCTCTGGATCTTTTCATGCGTCCCCCTCTTCTGCACATCTTCGGCCCGCGGCTCAGGTCGGCTGGCCCGGCCCACCGCTTCCCCCCAAGGTCAATGAGATCTGCCGTGCCGTCTCCAGCACCTGCGGCCCGATCTCCGACTCCAGCGCCCGCAGCGTGTAGTGCAGAGTCAGAACCGAACAGCAGATCGCCCCCGCCACGCGGCCCGCATAGTCGAAGACCGGCGCCCCGAAGCAGATCACCCCTTGGATGTACTCCTCCCGGTCGATGGCGAAACCCTGCCTGCGGACGCGGGCCATCTCGGCCATGAAACTTTTCCGGTCCGCGTGCGTGTGGGGCGTCAGCCGCTCCAGCCCGTCGGACAGCAGCCGCTCGCGCAGCGCGTCGTCCGCGAACGCCGCCAGCACTTTGCCGGCGCCGTCGGCATGCAGGCAGTAGCGGCCGCCCATGCGCCCGCCGCCGGAGCGGATCTCGCGTCCGCCCTCGTGGTGGATCAGGTAGAGGATGCGGTTCTCGTGCAGCACGCCGAGATAGACGCACTCGTTCAGCTCCGTCCACAGCGCGCGGAGTGGCTCTTGCGCGGCGCGCGTCACGGACATGCGCGCCACCGGCAGGGAGGCGTAGTGGAAAGAAAGCAGGGACGGCTCGTACTTGGGGCCCTCGCCGCCCTCCACGATGACGCCCTCCGCGAGCAGCGTCTGCAGGCAGCGGTAGACCATGTGCTTGCTGAGCCCCGAGGCCTGGCACAGCTCGGCCAAGCCGAGCGGCTTCGGCGACTCGCACAGCAGACGCGAGATCCGGAGGCCGGCCCTCAGGCCCGGCACATCGTAAACAGGTTCTTTACCCATATTGAACCGATGGTACACTAATGAACCTTTTGGCGTCAACCCGTTTCTCGTGGCGCAGGCCCGCCGGTTATGTTTCAATTCCGGAGCGCCACCTTTTCCCGGAAAGGCTCCTCTCATGCGTCCCTTCTTGACCCGCGTCCTGCTGTCCGCTCTCGCTGTCTGCGCCCTGACCGCGCGCGCCTTCAATCCGCCCGTCGACAGCCGCGACGGCGTCACGCTCAGCCTGGAGGGCGTGCCGGAGCAGGTGCCGACCGACGCGCCCCTCGTCTTCGACGTGGCGCTGACCAATGCCGGCGCCCACCCCGTGCGCGGCACCGTGACCGTCGCGCTGAACGACGACTGGGAACTCCGCGAAGGCGCCTCGTCCGACGTCGCGCTCGCGCCCGGCCAAGGCTGGCGGCGCACCTGCGCGGCCGCCGCCAAGCCCCGCGTGCTCGCGGCGCTCTACCCGGTCCACGCCCGCTTCGCCGGGATCGCCGAAGGGCTGCACCCCATCGCCGTGTTTGCGGCCAAGACTCCCGTGACCGCAGCCCAAGCCGCCCCGGCCGAGGCCGTCCCGCTCGCCGAAGGGCTCACGCCCCTGCTCCGTCTCACGCCCCACCGGCGCGCCTGGGCGCGCAACGGCGAGACTCACCCCCTGCCCTACGGCTTCGTCGGCGCCGTGTCCTCCAGCGGCGCGACGTTTCATCCGGACGACGTGGTCCGCGGCGAGACGCAGCGCCGCAGCCTCTCGATCCACCCGCCCTGGAAAGGCGGCGCCGGAACGCTCTGGTCCGACTACCGCCTGTCGCTGCCCGCCGCGACGCCGATCCGGCTCACCTTCCACACCGCGATGCGCGACCTCCGGCGCGGCGAACCGCCCAGCGACGGCGTCACCTTCCGCGTGGAGGTGCAGGCGGGCGAAGGCCTCGCCACCAACCTGTTCGAGCGCCACGTCACCGCCACCGTCTGGGAATCCGCCGAGGTGGACCTCTCCGCTTTCGCGGGCCAGACCTTGACGCTCCGCCTCTGGAACGGGCCTGGGCCCAAGAACGACACCACCTGCGACAACGGGTTCTGGGGCAACCCCGAAATCCGGATCGGGACCCCGCCTCCGCCCGTCAGCGAATCTGTTTGGGCGGCGCGGCTCGACGAGGCGCTGCGGCTCGCGCGCGCGGCGGCCGCCGGCGCCCCCCTTGCGGACGGCGTCTTCCGCCTCGAGACCGAGTCCGGCTCCGTGGGCGCCGCGCTCCTGCCCGGCACAGAGGGGCTCACCGACGCCGCGATCGCCTTCTCCGATGGCACGCGGGACGTCGCGTTCCGCGGCTTCACCGTCGAGGTCGACGGCCAGCCCCTCGGCGGGGGTGGCGGCGGCCAACCCGTGCTGGCCGCCGCCGGACGGAGCGGACGGCGCTGGACCCTGGACCACATCATCGGCGGCGCGTTCCCCGACGGCCGCGCCCGCACGGCGCGGGCCTCGCTCTGGGCCGAGCGCGGCACGCTGCGCCTCGCCTGGGAGCTCCCCGGAGCCGTGCGCACCCCGCGCGGCGAGCCGCGCTTCACGCGCCTCGCGCTCGGCCCCGCCACGCGCCCCGTCCACCGCATCTACCTCGGCTTCGGCGCGGTCTTCGAAGAGCCCGGCGCCTTCACGCTCGCCTACAACGGCGTGCTGCTCGGCACGCGCCACATCGGGGCCGACTACGCCGGCGGGCTGAGCCTCGTGCAGGCCACCGACCTGCTTCCCGACCGGCTCGTCTGCGCGCCCGCCCAGAACCTGTTCGCGCTGGAAACCCCTCACGACGCCTGCTTCACCTTCGCGCCCTCCTCGGCCGGCGCCTACGCGGCGGCCCGCGGCTACCGCCAAGTCTGCGGCTTCGAAAAGTCTCCGGGCGTGGACGGTCTGCTCGGCCGCGTCTGCCTCGACCAGTGGGGCGGCGACTACCGCCAGGCCGCGGCCGACCTCGACCGCGCCGCCCAGTACGGGCTCAACCACGCGCTCTTCGTCAAACACGACTGGCAGCGCTGGGGCTACGACTACCGCCTGCCGGAGATCTATCCGCCGGCCGGCGGACTCGCGCCTTTCCGCGAGATGCGCGACGCGGCCCGGCGCGCCGGCATGCTTTTCGCGCCGCACGACAACTACATCGACTTCTACCCCGACGCCGCGGGCTTCAGCTACGACCACATCGTGTTCCACGCCGACGGCACCCCGCACAAGGCGTGGTTTCACCCCGACCGGCAGGCGCAGAGCTACCGCTGGCGCCCCGACGCCTTCACGCCATGGCTGACCGACAACATGCGGCAGATGCGGCAAGGCTTCGCTCCCGACGCGCTTTTCATCGACGTCTTCACCTCCATCGCGCCCTTCGACTACTACGACCGCGGCGGCGCCTTCCACACGCGCGCCGAAACCGCCGCAGGATGGCGCGCCGCCTTCGACACCAGCCGGCGCCTGCTGGGCCACGGCACGGCCATGATCAGCGAATCCGGACACGATGCGCTGATCGGCTCCATCGATGGCGTGCAGGCCGACCACTGGAGGCCCGAGTGCTGGCTCAAGACGTTCAAGGATGCGGACCGCACGCCGTGGCACGACATGGTGACGCACGGCAAGATGGTCCTGTTCGCGGGCGGCCTCGGCCCGCGCTACGATCCGGACCCGAAGCACGGCTACGGCAGCGACGACTACCTCTCCAACACCGTGCTGGGCGGACGCGGCCCCCTGTGCGACGGGCCTTTCTCGCGACGCGCGGTCATGACCTACTGGCTGCTCCACGACGCGTGCGACGCGCTGGCGCGCGCCGAAATGACCTCGCACGCGTTCGGTCCGACCGTGCGGCAGCAACACACCGTTTTCGGCCAAGACGCCTTCGTCTGGGTCAACCGCGGCAGCAACGTCTGGTTGGCCGCAGGCCAGGAGCTGCCCTCTTACGGCTTTTACGTGAAGACCCCCAAGGCCGAGGCCGGGGTGGTCCGCCTCGGCGGCCGACGCGCGGCCTTTGCCCGCTCCGAAGGGCTCTATTTCGCAGACGCGCGCCCTAAGCCCGACGGGGAAGCCCGGTGCGCCGCGGAGACCCGCGTGGTCGCCGCCGAGCGGCTGGGGCCGCGCTCCTTCCGCGTCACGTTCGAATGGGACATGCTCGCGCCGCTTGAGCCGGGCCATGTGCCCTTCGTGCATGTCGGCCGCCTGCCGGAGAACGAGGGCGACGGCGAGCGCATCGAAGCCCAGGCCGGCATGGCGCTCGATCCGGCCAACCTGACCCGGGAGGGTACCTTCCGGTCATCGGCCGACGTGACGCTGCCGGCCGACGCTCCGGCCGGGGACTACTTCGTGCGCTACGGGCTCTACCACGCGAAGCGCGGCGACCGAGTGCCGCTGCGCGGCCTGGAGGCGCAGAAGCGGCGCCTCTGCGGCGGGGTGTTGCGCGTGACTCCCGCTGCGGCCGACTACCTCCTCGAAGAGCCGCGCGCCGACGACCCCGACCTCAACGTCGCGGGCGCCATGGTCGACTTCGGGCCTCTCGCCACGGACGGCGCGTTTCGCCTGCAGCACCGCGGCCGCGACGCGTGGGAGCTGGTCCCGCTGCCCGCGAGCCGGCCGCTGCGCGCCGAACTCCGTCTCGCCGCGCTCGGCGCGAAGCGGCGCACGGTGCGTGCCGTCGAGCGGATCGACCCCTTCCACGCCGCGGCACGCGAAGCCGTGTGGCGCCAGGACGGCGACACGCTGCACCTCTCGTGCGACGCCGCCTCCTTCGGCTACAGGATCGCCTTCCGGTAGACGGCGCCGCTTTCTCCTTGGTGAAGATGAGGCTTTTTGTTTCAATAGGCGCATCTGTCAATAAAGGGGGATTCTTTTATGCGCCTTTGTGTCCAAGCCGCGGTCGTATCGATTGCGCTGTTCTGTGTCCAAGCCGCCTCCGCTTTTCTGCCGCCGTCCGACAAGCAGGACGGCGTGACGCTGAGCATCGAGGGCTTCAAAGAGACCACGGAGAAAGACCGTTTCTCGGCCCAAGAAGTGCCGACCGACAAGCCGCTCTCCTTCACCGTCACGCTCAAGAACGAACGCGCGCAGGCGGTCGGCGGCACGGTCAAGGTGTGGCTCAACGACGACTGGCAGGTGAACGGCCCCGACACCGTCACGCTCTCCGCGGAGCCGGGCAAGAGCGCGTCCGTCACCTGTTCGGCCGCGGCGAAAGCCTCGGTGCTGAGCGCGCTGTATCCGATTCACGCGCGGCTCTCGCTCGCGCTTGACGGACAGACCGTGGACCTCCATCCCATCGCGATCTTCGAGGCGGTCAAGCCCGCCGCCGCCAAGGCCGCCGAAATCCAGAAAGAGGCCGTGCTGGGCGACGGCGTGCTGCGGCTCGACAGCGGGGCGGACCGCCGCGTGTTCTGCCGCCAGAAAGACGCGACCGTCGAGCTGGGCATCAACTACTCGGGCGCCGACGCGGCGAGCGGCACGCACATGAGCCGCGACGCGTCCACGCGCGGCGGCGTCACGCGGCAGGGCTTCACGATCCATCCGCCCTATCGCGGCGGTCCCGGCGCGACCTGGAACGAGTTCCGGCTCGCGCTGCCCGCAGGCAAGCCGGCCGTGCTGAGTTTCCACACCGCCATTCGCGACCAAGGGGAGAAAGAGCCTGCCAGCGACGGCACGGAGCACAAGGTGATCGTCGTCGGCGCGGACGGCCAAGAGAAGGAGCTGTTCACGCGCTTCAGCGCCAGCAAGTCTTGGGAGCCCGCCTCTGTCGACCTCGGCGCCTATGCGGGGCAGCGCATCGCCCTGCGCCTCTGGACCGGCCCGGGGCCGAAGAACAACACCACCTGCGACCAGTGCTTCTGGGGCGATCCCCTCGTCACGGTCGGTCGGCTGCCGGCGCTTCAGACCGAAGCGGAGTGGCAGGCGCTTGAGCGGCAGGCGGTCGCCGACGCCCGCCTGGCGCTTTCGCATAAGCCCAAGAAGGGCTCGGGGGCCTTCCGCCTCGACGTGCGCGGACAGCGCTTCGGCGCGGCGGTCGCGCTCGGCAAACAGGGTTTGACCGACGGCGTGATCGCCTTCTCCGACGGGGTCCGCGAACTGATCTACCGCGGCTTCGCCTGCGACGTCGACCGCGGCGGCATCGGCGGCATCGAGAACGGCCAGCCCGTGCTGGAGGTCGAGACGGCGACCGAGGGCGGCGCGTGGGTGGTCACCCACGCCGTGGCGCGGGCGGCCGGCGACGGCGCGCCGCTGCCGGCGCGGGCCAAGCTCTGGGCCGAGGGCGGCGCGCTGCGCATCGCCTGGGACATGCCCGGCGTGACGCGCGACAGCCGCGGCACGCCCCGCTACACGCGGCTGGGGCTGGGTGCCGGCAGCCTGCCGGTCTGGCGCGCCTACGCGGGCTTCGGCAACGTCATCGAGCATCCGGGCGCGTTCGACCTGAGCGGCGGAGGCTTCACCCTCAGCACGCGCCACATCGGCGCGGACTACACCAACGGGATCAGCCTCGTGCAGGCCTGCGACATTTTCCCGGACCGCCTGACGCACGCGCCCGCCGCGCGGCGCTTCGCGCTGGAGACCCACCACGACGCGGCGTTCTTCTTTGTTCCCTCGGCCTCCGGCGCGTTCGCCGCGGCACGCGAGTACCGCGACCTCTGCGGCTTCAAGAAAGGTCGCGGCGTCGACGCGATCCTCGGGCGCGTCTGCCTCGACCAGTGGGGCGGCGACTACCTCGTGGCGGCCAAGGACCTGGCCGAAGCGGCGAAGTACGGCGTGACGGACGCGGTCTTCGTGAAGCACGTGTGGCAGCGCTGGGGCTACGACTACCGGTTGCCGGAGATTTATCCGCCCGCCGGCGGGCTGGAGCCCTTTCTGGCGATGCGCCGCGCGGCGGAAGAGGCCGGCATGCTCTTCTGCCCGCACGACAACTACATCGACTTCTATCCCGACGCGGAGGGCTACAGCTACGACCAGATCGTTTTCCATGAGGACGGACGCCCCATGCAGGCGTGGTACAACAAGGGCCGCCGCGCCCAGAGCTACCGCTGGCTGCCGCACGGGTTCCGTCCCTGGCTGGAGCCGAACATGCGGCTGATGCGCGAGGGCTTCGCGCCCGACAGCCTGTTCATCGACGTCTTCACCGCGATCTCGCCGTTCGACTATTATGACCGCGCCGGCGCCTTTTATCCGCGCACCCGCACGCAGCGGGAGTGGCGCGACGCCTTCGACACCTGCCGCTCCATCCTGAAGCGCGGAGCCCCCATGATCAGCGAGGCCGGGACCGACGCGCTGATCGGCTCGCTCGACGCCGGCCAAGCCGACCACTTCCCGGCGCAGCGCTGGCTGAAAGAGTTCGGCGACGCCGACCGCACGCCTTGGCACGACATGGCGACGCACGGCAAGATGGTGCTGCTCGCCGGCGGCCTCGGGCCGCGCTACAGCGCCTTCGACTGGGACGACCACGGCGGCAAGCCGCTCCACGGCTACGGCAGCGACGACTACCTGTCCAACACGGTCATGGGCGGCCGCAATCCCATGTGCGACGGCCCCTTCTCGCGCCGCGCGGTCATGACCTACTGGCTGTTGCACGACGTGTGCGACGGGCTGGCCCGCGAAACGTTCGAGACGCATGCCTTCGGCGCGACCATCAAGCAGCAGCACACCACCTTCAGCGGCGGAGGCCAGGTCTGGGTCAACCGCGGCTCCAACGTGGTCTGGACCGTGGCCGACGGCAAGCCGCTGCCCGAGTACGGCTTTTACGCCGCCACGCCCGAGGCGGAGGCCGGCGTGGTGCTGATCGACGGCCAGCGCGCCGGGTTCGCCAAGTCCGAAGACACCTTCTTCGCCGACGCCCGCCCGCGCTTCAACCCGCTGCGCAAGATGAAGGCCGAGTCCTCGACGGAAGCCGGCCGATATCTCGGCGACGGCGCATTCGAGGTGACCTTCAACTGGAACATTCTGGACCCCTCTCTTGACGGCTACGTGCCCTTCATCCACGTCTGCCGGGAGGGCGCGAAAGACGGCGGCAGCGAGAAGATCGCTTTTCAAGCGGACATGCGCTTCGACCGCGGCCTGCTCAAGCAGGCGGGCGCGTTCAAGGCCACGGCCCGCATCGCGGTGCCGAAAGATCAGCCGGCCGGGGAGTACAAGATCCGCTACGGCCTCTACAACCACGTCAAAGGGGACCGCCTCACGATCCGGGGTCTCGCCGACGGCGGCCAGCGCATCTTGGGCGGCGTGCTGAAGGTCGCCAAGAGCGGCGACACCTTCACGGGCGGGAGTTTCACGCCCGAGGCGGACACGGGAGACGAGCAGGCGCTGGGCCTCAACGTGGAGCGGCGGATGCTCGATTTCGGCCCGCTCGTCACGGACGGCGCGTTCCGCCTGGTGCACGCCAAGCGCGGCGAGTGGCTGCTCATCCCGTTGCCCGGCAGCATGGCCTTCCGCGCCGAGATCGACCTGGCGGCGTTCGGCGCGAAACGGGCAAAGGTGCAGGCGGTCGAATCGGTCGACCCGAATCACTCCGCCGCCCAGGCCGCCGAGTGGACGCAGGACGGCGCCACGCTGCGGCTGTCGTGCGACGGCCAGTCCTTCGGCTACCGCATTGTTTTCTGACAGGCCGCCTCCTGCGACGCCTCGTTTCCGCGCGCCCTCGCGTCGGATCGGCGCGTCGGGGAGGCCCTTGCTTCTCCGTTAGCCACATCCGGTTATCCGGTCCTCCTGACTGTCCTCGCCCCGTGAAGCCCTTGCGCGTCCCGGGCGGTTTGCGACATGCATTATCCACACTTCATGAAGTGTGGATGCCGACGCCCGCCCAACGAATATGCTCTTGCTGAGGCCCGCGGGCTCAGGGTTTTGCCGCTTCGGCGGGCAAGGCCTGCAGAACGGTGACGCCCGGCAGGCGCTGCGCCTCGGAGAGCCAGCCGTTGGTCCAACCGGTGCCCGGGTCGAAGCGGGCCGGGTCGGGCTTCAGATCGTCCGGCGTGCCCCGCACCTTGTCGGGGCCGCAAGACAGGAGCACCGGCAGGGCATTCGACGCCGGCTCGTAGACGTAGGGCGTGCCCCACGGGTCCTTGCGGAGCTGATTGATATAGGGCCCGTCCCACTTCGGCACCTGCGGATCGCGCACGAGCGCCGCAAGGCCCTGCGCGGCGTCGGGATAGGCGCCGACGTGGAAGCGGTAACGGCCCAGCGCCTCGGCCAACACGTCCACGTGGCGGAGGGCGCGCAGGTGCGGCGGCTCGACCTTGCGCTCGACCGCCCGGTCCGTGGCTTGGAAAACGGCGCCGCCCAGCACCGCCAGACCGAGAACCGCCCCCAGATAGACCTTCGGGTTGCGCCATAACCCCGGCACCATCACGCCCTGCAACTCGGCCTTCTTCTGCTCGCACTCGCGCCAGATGTTCTCGATCTTGCGGCGGCGCGCCATGCGCTCGCTGGTCGCCTTCATGGCCGGCACGACCATGAGCTTGCCGCAGCCGGGGCACTTGGGCGGCGGCTCGGCGTCGAAGCGCTGTTTGCAGTATGGGCAGCGGAAGGCCATCGTCGCGCGACTCCTCAGGGATCGAGGTTGGTGAGGGCCAGCGTATCCATGTCGATGCTGCGGTAATAGCAGTTGCGGGGCTCGCCCTTCTGGTTCTTGGTGTGGCAGATCGCGCCGCGCTTCGGGCGCACGATGTAAAGCAGCGAATTCTGCTCGCAGTTCACGCGGGCCTCGAGCAGGTCGAACGTCTCGCCGGACGTTTTGCCCTTCTCCCACAGCACGTTGCGGGAGGTGCTCCAGAGGATCAGCATGCGCTCGGCGAACGCCTTCTTCATGGCGAGCTCGTTGGTGTAGGCGACCAAGATCACCTCTTTCGTGTCCGCGTGCTGCACCGCCACCGGGATCGCGTCCTTGCAGGTCTCGGCGATCTTCGCGATCTTCGCGAAATCCAACATCAGGGTGTTGCCTTCTTCAAGTTCTTTGCTCATCGTTCACCTTTCCACGCGTTCTTTGGCGTTGTTCCCTTCCCTAATACTTCAGCTGGCTGCCGCCGATGTATTCGCGCAGAATCGAATCCCCCGGCACGACATCGGGCGACAGAGACGAAAAATTGTGCAGGAAGCCGGAGAGGCGGCGGGCCTCGATGTAGGCCTCGTCCCACGGCTTGATCTGGTTCAGCAGCGGCGCGGCCAGCGGCTTGAGCACGGCCAGCTCGTAGTCCAGCGCGGAGTTGAAGACCGCGTCCGCCAGGTGCTGGAACGGATAGATCCAGCGCTTCTCGCCGCGCGCGATCGACGGCCACATGCGCAGGGTCTCGATCGCCGGCCGGTCGCGGAACTGGTGGTCGCGCACCATGCGCCGGATGATCCGCGTGTCCGTGGTCGAGATGCGGGTGCTGCTGTCCACGCCGAGCTGCGTCAGCGCGTTGATGTAGATCAGGAACTTCTGCTCGCGCGGCACGTCGGCCGTCAGCTGCGGGTTGAGGCTGTGGATGCCCTCCATGACGATGATGCCGTTGGGCGGCAGCTGCGTGAGGTCGGGCTGGTCGACCCCCTCTTTTTTCTTGAAGTCGAACGCGCGCAGGTGCACCTGCTCGCCGGCCATCAGCCGCAGCAGATCGCCGTTCAGGCGCGCCAGGTCCATCGACTCGATGTGCTCGTAGTCGAGGTTGCCGGCGGCGTCGCGGGGGTTGCGCGCATCGCCCACGAAGTAGTTGTCCGTCGAAATCAGCACCGGCTTGTAGCCGTTCACGCGCAGGTGCGTGATCAGTCGCTTCGAAAACGTCGTCTTGCCCGCCGACGAGGGCCCCGCCACGAGCACCAGGCGCACCGCCGGGCTCCGCTGCGCGATCTCGTCCGCGATGCGCCCGAGCTTCTTGTCGTGCAGCGCCTCGACCGTGTGGATGAAATCGTCGACCCGCTTCTCGAGCACCGCCTGGTTCAGCTCGCCCACGCTGGTGATGCCGACGATCTTGCCCCACTCGATGTGCTCCTGGTAGACCTTGAACAGATGCTCGAAAGGCGGCAGCGGCGGCAGCTCGCGGGGCCGCGCCGAGGTCGGGACGTTCAGCACGAAGCCCTGCGCGTGCGGCAGCAGATCGAAGAGCTCCAGCAGGCCCGTACGCGCCACCAGCGGCTCCTGGCTGAGCTCGAAGAAGGTCCCGCAGCGCACCAGGCAGACCACAGGCGGGTTGCGGTGCGCCAGCAGGTTCAGCTTGTCGGCCTGGCCGGACTGGCGGAAGAGCTTGACCGCCCCCTCGTACGAGACGGTTTCGGCCGTGATCGACAGGTCCTGGCGCACCGTCGCCAGCATCGCCTGCTTGATCTTCTTGACGTTCTCTTCCACGGCGGCGGGCGAGAGGTCTTTCCAGCCCAGGGTGCAGTAGAGCCCGGAGCCGACCGAATTGCGCACGCGGCACTCGACGCCGGGGAACAGCTCGTGCGCCGTCTTCGCGAGCAGGAAGCAGAGCGAGTTGCGGTAGATGTCCCATCCGTTGGGATCCAGAATCGTCAGCGGCGCCACCGTCGCTTCGGCAACCAGCGGCATGAAGAGCGGCAGCACCATGTTGTTGACGAGCGCGCCCAGCACCGGGAAGCCGCCGCCGTTGACCGACGGCAGCAGCTCGCTGACGCGCGTCCCGGCCGCGACCACCACGGGGGCCTGATCTTTCACCGTCACCGTTATCGCGTGCATGTGTCTCCTCCCCTGCGGGCCGCGGCCCCTTACTGCCCGTCGCCGTCGTCCGGCTCGGTCCCGTCCCCCTCCAGCGGCGCGCGCTGCGACCCCTCGTAGAGGTCGAAGACCACCAGCCGGCACTCGATCGGGCCGTTGAAGAACGGCACGCGGCGGACCGAGCGGAGGCCGATCTTGCGCGACATCTCCATGTTGCCGGTGAGGATGCAGCCCGTATAGCCCGTACACTTCTGTTTCAGGAAATCGCCGATGCGGGAATAGAGCGGCTCAAGGTCCTGGTCCGCGCCCAGACGCTCGCCGTACTCGGGATTCATGAAGATCACGCCCGGCGGCGGCGGCAGCTTCGTGGCCGCGAAGTCGCACTCACCGAACGTGATGAATTCCGAGACGCCCGCGGCGATCGCGTTCAGGCGCGCGGTCTCCACCGCCTCGGGATCGATGTCCGTCGCGAGGATCGGCGGCAGCCCCTCGCGGCGCTCCTGCGCGCGGGCCTGCGCGACCATCTCTTTCCAGATCTGTTCGGGCGACGCGCCGAAGCGCTGCCGCACGCTCGCGCCGGCGCGCTCGCCGGGGATCGTGATGCGGTAGCCCTTGATCGCCATGAAGGCGAAGTGGCTCTTGAAGCTGCCGGGCGCGCGGTTGATCGCCATCAGCGCCGCCTCGATGGCGGGCGTGCCGCTGCCGCACATGGGCGCGACGAACGGCGAGTTCGCGTCCCACTCCGAAGCCAGAACGCAGCCGGCCGCCAGCGTCTCCTGCATCGGCGCCTTGCCCGGCAGCTTGCGGTAGCCGCGCTTCGAGAGCGGCTCGCCCGTGGTGTCGATGTAGACGATCAGCTCGTCGTCCTGCCAATAGATGAACACCGCCGCGCCGTGGGTCTCGCGCCCCGAGTCGGGCCGCCCGCCGCACTTGTCGCGCATGCGGTCGACGATCGCGTCTTTGGCCGTGAGCGACGGCAGGCGCGTGTCGCGGATCGTGTCGTTGCGGACCACCGAGTTGACGGTGAAGTAGCCGTCCGCCTCGAGGTGGTTCTCCCAGTCGATCGAATAGAGGTCGTTGTAGAAATAGCGCAGGTTGCCGCACTGCGTCCGCAGCAGCGGCACCAGGATGCGGTGGGCCGTGCGGAGCTGCAGGTTGAGGGTCATCATGTCGCGCATGCCGCCGCGGACCACGACCGTGTTCTCCGTCGAATCGACGATCGCGTAGCCGAGCCGCATCAGCTCTTTCGACGTCTGCGGCACCAGCCCGCGCGCGCACGAGATGATCAGCGGATAATTGTCTTTCCAGATATTCATAGCTATTCCGTCAACGTGTGGCGCCGTTATACCATATTCCGAAACACGGCGCAGTAGGGAAGTTGAAAGCAAAACCGCAGGGAAGTCGCCCTCCCCGCGGTCTCGTCCGGATCAGGGAAGGAGCGCACCGCGCGCCTCCTTCCGTCACCTTGTTTCGCCTGCCCTCAGTACTCCCAGCCCTTGCGGATGTAGGGCTTGGTCAGGTCGTTGGCGGCCAGGTTGCCGATGAAACGCTGCAGCTTGCTGTTCCAGCTCAGCTTGCCCGGCACCTGCTGCGCGATGCAGCCGACCAGCATGCCTTCCATCATCGGCACCGAAACGCCGACGTCGGAGAACGCCTTGCCCTCGCCCTTGCAGGCGTCGACGAACTCGATGTAGTGGTTGCCGTTCTTGCAGCGCGGGATCGTCTGGGGAATCCCGATCAGCGCTTCGTGCTTGGTCGTGGATTTCATCTTCTCCTCGCCGGTGAACGCCACGTAGGCCTCTTGGCCGTAGTCGTTCGTGCTGACCATCATGCCCTTGTCGCCGATGATCAGGCAGCCGGTGTTCGGCACCTGGCCCAAGGTGCGGATGACCTGCGGCATGATGTCCGCGGAGGGCTTGAGGTTGCCGTCGTACCAGAAGAGGTCAACCGCCGGCAGCCCCTTGCGCGCCGCGTAGTGCAGCTTGACGATGCTCTTGTTCGGATAGGTCTCGCTGTTCTTACCCTCGATCTGCACGCACTCGGCGGATTCGACCGCGCCCAGCTGCAGGCCTCGGAACGGCACGTTCATCGTGTGGCAGGCCATGTCGCCGAAGGCGCCCGTGCCGAAGTCGAAGAAGCCGCGCCACTTGAAGGTGTGGTACACGCCCGCCTTGAACGGACGCTCGGGCGCCGTGCCCAGCCAGCTCTGCCAATCGAGGGTCTCGGGGATCGGGTCGGAGCCTTCGGGACGCGCGATGCCCTGCGGCCACACCGGACGGTTGGTCCACACGTGCACCTCGGTCACCTTGCCGAGCGCGCCCGCCTGCAGGATCTCGACGTTACGGCGCAGGCCGTCGCCGGCGCTGCCCTGGTTGCCCATCTGCGTCACGACGCCGCAGGCCTTGGCGGTCTTCTCGAAATAGTGCGCCTCCCAGATCGTGCGGACCAGCGGCTTCTGGACGTAGACGTGGCAGCCCATCTTCATCGCGCGGATCGCCGCCGCGGCGTGCGTGTGGTCGGGCGTCGAGACGGTCACCGCGTCCAGATTCTTGCACTCGTCCAGCATCTTGCGGTAGTCGCTGTAGCACTTGACCTCGGCGGGCTTCTTGCCGGCCTTCTCGATCGCGGCCAGCGCCTTGTCCACCGGCCCGCGGTCCACGTCGCACAGCGCAACGATGTTCTCGCCGTTCTCGAACATGGGCATCCAGTCCGACCAGCCCTTGCCGCCGACACCGATCACGCCGATGTTCAGCTTCTCGCCCGGCTTGCGGAACTTGGGCGCCACCGGCGTCACGCTCGGATAGCGGATGTCCGAAACCAGCGTCCCGCACCCGCCCACAGCCATCGAGGCGGCTGCCACGGAAGCCCCCCGCATGAAATCGCGACGATTGACCTGCATCATGTTGAACTGCCCTCTCTGATTTTCCCCCGGTCGGACTCATCTGCCTGCCGGAAATTGAGTATGAAAAACAAGGGTTGATTGTATAATATCCAGTTCGGCCGATGCAACCGCAAGTTTCCCGAGTTTTTCCTGATCCCGATTGTAAATCAAACATCTGTTTGCGGTTGACAATCGAGGCGCCCCCCGGTATTCTGCCCCGCCATCATGAAACACCCCTTAGCCACGCTCCTCCCTCTTCTGGCGGCCGCCTCCCTCCTTCCCCTGCCAGGCCGGGCCCAGCAGCCGCCCTCTAACATCGTGGTCCAGGTCGAAGCGCTCTCCCTCGCGCCGACCGCGCGGCCGGGCCCGTCGCTGCTCAAGGATGTGCCGGGGCTCAGCCTGCGCGACCAAGGTTCGGGCTCCCCCCAGACCGACCTCTCGATCCGCGGCGGGCCGTTCAACAGCTCGGGGCTGCTCCTGAACGGCCTGACCCTGCGCAATGCCCAGACCGAGCACTGGCACGCCGACGTCCCGGCCCCGGAGGTCTGGTTCGGCGCGCCGAGCGTGCTCACCGGCCTCGACCGCTTCCGCACCGCGCCCGGCCACCCCTCGGGCTCGGTCAGCCTCGAGCTCGCGCCGATGACCGAAGACCTGCGTTCCCTCACCGCCGGCGCGGGCAACAAGGGCCTGCTGTTCGGCAACGCGCTGGCCACGGAGACCGCGCCGCTGGCGGGCGGCGGCACCGCCGGCGCCTCGGGGTTCCTCTCGGTCGACCGCTCCGCCCAAACCGACGGCTACAGTGACAACGACCTGCTGCGCACCACGGCCGGCGGCCGGCTCGGCGCGCTGGGCGAGCGCCTCCAAGGCGATCTCGTCACGGCCTACTCCTGGCGCGAGTTCGGCGCGCGCGGCTTCTACGGCACCTCGCCCGTCTATCCCGCAGAAGAGCGCGTCCAGGACGCCCTGGTGGCCGGCTCGCTCAAACGCGTCGACGACCCCCTCAACCCGGCTCGCGTCACCGCGGCCTGGCGCCGCACCGAGGACACCTACTGGCTCGACCGCCACAACCACGCCTTCTACGAGAACGAACACACCACCGACTTCTTTGCGCTCCACGGCGACACGCGCCGCACCTTCTCCGAGACCTTCTCCGTGGACCTGCGAGGCGACGGCGACCTCGAGACCATCGACAGCACCTCGCTCGGCGACCACACCCGCAGCCACGGCTCGCTCGCCGTGCTGCCGAACCTCTCCGCCGGGCCCCTCACCTTCACCCTCGGCGGCTCGCTGGACGTGTTCAGCGAGGACACCCCCGCCTGGCTCCCCGCCGCCGGCGTCGAGTGGGCGCTCACGGACGCGCACTCGCTCTTCCTCTCCTACACCGAGGCCGTGCGCCAGCCCTCCTACACCGAGCTCAACTACGAATCTCCCTCCTCGCTCGGCAACGCGGGTCTCGACCGCCAGCAGACCCGCACCACGGAGTTCGGCTGGAAGGGACAAGCCGACATCTTCACCTGGAAAACGGCGGTCTTCTACGAAGAGGGCGAGAACATCGTCGACTGGATCCGCGCCGCCCCCGGCAGCCGCTGGACCTCCGTCAATCTCGACGAGGTTCAGACGTGGGGACTCGCCGCCGACGGCCGCGCGGCGCTGACCGCCGACACCGAGCTCGGGCTCGACTTCCTGACGCTCGCCAAAACGTGCGACACCGACCTCTACGCCAGCCGCTACGCGCTCGACTACCCCGATGTCTCAACCGGCGCCTCGCTGCGCCACCGCCTCACGCGCGACCTGCTCTTCCGCCTGCGCCAAGGCGTCTCGAAGTACGAGAGCAACCGCGTCCGCGAGTACGACGACTGGTTCCTGAACACCGGCGCCGAATTTCAGTGGCGGCTGCCGCGCGCGGACGGGTTCACCTTGAACGCCGGCGTCGAAAACCTGCTCGACGACGACTTCCAGGTCTACCCCGGGCAGGAGAGCGCCGGACGCCGTTTCTTCGCCTCGCTCGCCTACGCCTGGTGAGTCAGAAAGGCGCCCCGCCACTCAAAAAAGCGAAGCGCGCCGGGAGGTTCCCGACGCGCCCGCTTTGTGCCGCTCTCGGGCCGTTTACTTGATCCGGATGAGCGTGCCGTTGGCGGTGTTGATGTAGAGCAGTCCGTTGCGCAGCGAGACCGTCTCGTCGATCGGATTGCCGTTCTCGTCGACCAACACGATGACCGGCTGGCCGCCCACCCACGAGGCGCCTGTGAAATCGGCGAGGTAAGTCACGCCCCGCGGCACAGGCGTCGGCACCACCACGGTCAGCACGCCGCCAGGCACCGAGACCGCGCCGGTCACAACCAGCTGCGCGCCGCTGCCGAGCGTCAGACGTTCAAGTCCCAGCACGCCGGCGGCCGTCCCGTTCGCCGCCACATGCACGGTTCCTAGGCCGGAGGCCACCGTCAGGTTTCTGACCGCGACCGTGTACCCGGCGTCCGCGCGGGAGCCGACGCCGGCGGCGATGTTGAGCGTAGACCCGGAACCGAGGTCCAGGGCCGCGAAGCCGATCGAGAGGTCGTCGCTGACCACGCTGGCGGCGAGATGGCCCGTCAGGCATTCGGCCACGGTCAACGTGTTGCCGAAGTCGGTCGAAGTCGGCACCGCGTCGAACATCGAGAAGTTGCCGACGAACTGCTGCGCCGTGGCGCCGCCCGTTCCGCCGGTGAAACCGACGAACACCGGATTGCCGCCGAAGGTCGCCGCGAGGTCCACCGTCCGCGTGGCGGTGTAGGTGTTCACACCCTGGGTCAGCGTCAGCTTCAAGGCCACGCCGTCATACGAGAGCGCGACGTCCATGCCGTTGGTCGGGATGATGCCGTTGAGCGCCGTGACCGCATCTGCGCGCGCCCCGTTGACGATCCAGCCCACCGACGCCGCGTTGTAGATATTGATGAACACGCCGATCGAAGGCGAGATGGTGTCGACGCCCAGCTGCCCGCCACTGGCCCCGAGCGCGGACGCGCCGTCCGTGTCGTTCTGCAGGATGAAGGTGGCGCCGTCCGCGGCCGCAGCCGGATGATCGCCGACCTCGTAGCGGAAGGCCGCATACCACGGCGCGCTGCAGTCCACCCGGTTGGTGCAGAAGGCGCTGCCGGCTTGGCTGCCGGTGTTCGGCGTGAGCTGCAGCCACTGGCTGTCATAGCGCGTGGCCCACACCGCCGCGCCGTTCCGCTTCCAGGTGTTCGTGTCCAGCGCTGAGACCATCTCGTTCGTGCCCTGCGTCACATCCGGCAGCACGGCCAGCGTGCCGCCGTCGAGCGCCACGTCGCCGAAACCGCCCAGGTTGGCGGGCCGCGACACGCGCACCGTCGCGCCGGTGAGCACATGCGTCGTGCCCGTGAAGTTGGTGTTGCTGTTGTTCAGCACCAGCGTGCCGGTCCCGCTCACCGCGAGGTCGCCGCTGCCCGCGAGGCTGGCCATGACGCCGCCCTGCAGCAGCGAGCCCGTGGTCTCGACCTCGAGCGCCGCCGTGTTGGTCACCACGGCCGCCGTGCCCAGCGTCGCTCCCGGCGCAAGCGTCAGCCGCCCGTTGTTGATCACCACCGTGCCGGCGAAGGCGTTCGTCGACGTCACATAGACCTCGCCCGGACCGTCCAGCACGATCCGGCCGGTGCCTGCGAGCGGGCCGCTCACCGTCACCGTCCCCGTGCGGTCGAAGACCAGCGTGCCCGCCGCTTCGACCAGCACCGCCGCGGTCGGCCCGAGCGATCCGGTCGCGCCGCCATTGCCGACGCGGAGCGCGCCGGCGATGATCCGGTACGTGCCCGCGAATCCGGCGTTCTCGTCGGTCAGCGTCAGCGTGCCGACGCCGTTCTTCTGGACGCTCGTCGACGCGTCGCCCGCGATCGTGCCCGCGTGCTCCGTGTCCGCGTTCTGGGCCAGCACCAGCGAGGCGCCGGGCAGCAGCCGCAGCGTGCTGCCGGACTCGCCCGCGAGTCCGCGCAGCGCGGCGCCGCCGAAGAGGATCGACTGCGGCATCAGCGTGGTCGCCTGGCCCGGGTAGCCGATGCTGACCTGCAGCGCGTTGCCGCCCGTGTTCTCGCGGTAGAGGATGTCGATGGTGTGGAAGCCGGCGGTCAGCGCGATCGTGCCCGAGCGCGTCGTCACGCCCTGGTCGTAGCCGTTGTTCACGACCAGCGTCCGGTCGATGTAGAGCATGCTGCCGTCATCGCTGGCCGTCGCGAAGGTATAGGTCCCCGAGCGGTCCAGATAGATGCTGCCGAAGAGATAGGCGTCAAACGTCTCCTGTTCGGCACCGACGCCCTGAACGTAGGGAGTCGGCCACGCCGTGCCGCTCGCGCCGGTGTCCAGGTTGGCGCCGAGCATCAGCGAGTTGGTCACATAGTTCGGGCCGGACGGGAAGGTCGTGCTGACATAGCTCTCCCACGCGGTCAGAGACTGGAACTCGCTGTAGTTGGCGTCGGCAGCCGACCGGTGGTAGAACCACATGTTCAGACCGGCGCGGCCCGAGACGTCCGCACGAACGCCGTCCGCCATGGCCAGCGTGCCGAGCGTGGCCGGCCCGTTCGTCAGCGCCAACACGCCTGCCCGGATGTCCAGCACACCGAAGAAGTCGCTTTGCGACGAAGAAAGCGCCAGCGCGCCGCTGCCCTCCTTGACCAGGCGGCTGAGCGCATTCGACCCGAGGACCGAACCCCCGTAGGCCATGTCGCCGGCGCCGGTGACCCGCAGTTCGGGCAGGCCCGCTGCCGCGAACGAGACGCTCCCTTTGCTGCCGGCCAGAGCGCCGACCCGCGCGCTGCCGACGTCGAGCCCGGTGAAGAGCAGCGACTGCGGCAGTTCCGCAACGGAAGCCGCGCCCGGCAGTTTGACCCACACGGTCACGCCCTGGTCGCCGCCCGCCTCGTAGTAGGCGATGTCGATCTGGTGCAGGCCGGCCGTGAGCGTCACCGACCCGACCGTGTTGCTCTCCGCGGCCGTATAGCTCTGCATGGCGTTGTTGTCGAGCGCCGTCTGTCCGTCGACGAAAACCATGCTGCCGTCGTCGCTGGCGGTCGCGAAGCCGTAACTCCCCGCCACAGGCGCAAAAAAGTAGCCCGACCAGAGCACGGCGAAGTTGCTCGTGTTGTAGGCGTTGAAAGGCGCCGGGAAGCGCGCGCCGGTCTGGTTTCCAGCCGAGCTGACGCCCGGGTTGAAGGTCGCGCCGAAGGCGAGGCTGTTGCTGACCACCGACGGCGTCTTCCCGTTCAGGAAGTTGGTGACCGCCGCGTACGAGACGAAGTCGCTCGTGACCGGCGGCACCGCCAGCTGGTAGTAACGGCCCGTGAGGCCATTGCCGCCGTAGGTCACGCCGAGCGTGCCGCCGTCGAGCGTCACCGTGCCGGTGACCGCGGCCGGGCCGAAGAGTTCCAACGTGCCCGCCGACACCTTGACGTCCGCGGCCGCGCCAACCGCGTTGGTCAGCGTCTGCTTGCCCGCGCCGATCTTAACCAGCGTCAGGGAAGGGTCGACCGTGCCGCCGAACGTCGCGGTGACGTTGGTTTCGCCGAGGTAGAGCGTCGCCGGCGTGGCGGGGCTATTCGTCACCGCGCCCACGCCTTGCAGACCGCCGACCAGCAGATCGGCGCCGTTGGCCTCAAGCCTGGCGCCTGCGGCGATTTCCACCACGCCTTTGCCCGAGCCGCGCGGCAGCACGTTAGTGGCCGCGACCTTGAGCGAGCCGGCGTCGACGTAGGTGATGCCGCTGTAGGTCTTGGAGCCGGAGAGCGTCAGGTCGCCCGAGCCCTCTTTGCGCAGCGAGCCGGCGCCGGCGAGCGCGTTGCTGAACGCCGTCGAGCCGTTGCTCTTGAGGGCCAGCATGCCGTTGAGCGTGAAGGTACCGGCCGGCGACCAGCTGAAGTTCGCGCCGTCGCCGATGCGGATGTTGCGCCCGCCGCTGATGTCCAGCAGGCCGCTGTAGGTGTTGGCCGCGCCGCCGAAGGTGACCCAGCCGGAGTCCGTCACCGTGATCGGCCCGGAGCCGGAAAGATTGCCCGCCACCGTCATCGTGTAGCCGCCCCACGGATGGAGCTCGAGGCCGCCGGTCCCTGCCGCGACGTGCACGCCGCGGTTGGCGTGCAGCGTGAAGTTCGCGTTGGCGGCGCGGATCACGCCGTTGCTCACAAACAGGTTGTTGACACCGGCCGCAGCCGAGGCCGGGACCGCGCCCAGTCCGTCTTCCCGAAGGAAGAGGACGCCGCGGTTTGTCACCGTTGTCCCGCCAGAGTAGGTGTTGCCGCTCTTCAGTTCCACGAGACCGGGCGTGCCGATCACGACCTTGTTGGCCTCGGCGCCGTCCGCCAGGTTGCTGACCGCGAAGCCGCGGTTCGGCGTGCCGGCATACGTCGGGCTGCCGCCCCCGAGGCGGTAGGTGTCGATCGCGGAAGAGGGCGTGAGCGTGCCGGTGTAATCCAAGCTGCCGTCGGCGGATCCCACCACGATTCCGGGGTGGTTGCTGAGGTCGATGTTTTTGGACGCGTTGGCCGCGCCCACCAGCAGGATGCCGGCAGAGGCGGTGTCCAGGCGGCCGGTGACCAGCGCGTTGATGTCCATGTCAGCGACGAAGCGCAGCGCCGCGCCGTTGCGCAAGAAGATGTCCGGCACGCCGGCCGCGGCCTGCACACCGAGCGCGTTGGCGTGGCCGAGCGTGACCGTCGCCGCATCGACCTCCGTGCCGCCGCTATACGTGTTGTTGCCGGTCAGCACCATCCCGCCGCCCGCGACGCCGGTCACATTCAGATGGCCGGGCGTCGCGCCGTCATCGGTCAGCGTCGCGCCGTTGGTCACCGTCGCTCCTTCGACTTTGAAATCGTACTGGCCCTGATAGGGCGTGAACGTGCCGGTGTAGAGAACGACCCCCTGGAAGGCGAGCTTCATGTTCGGCAGCGCGGCGAACGTCACGTTGTCGGCCGCGTTGCTGGGAAAGAGCGTCAGATAGCCCGAGGAGCCGGCCGTCAGCAGGCCGTTCAGCAGCGTCGCGCCGCCGACCGTGTTGTAGCCGACGGATCCCTCGTTGGCGACCGACACCGGACTGCCGTATCCGGCCGCGAGCCCGTTGACGTGGCTGAAGAAAAGGTCGCCGCCCTGAACGTCGACGGGACCCGTAAAGGTGTTGGCGCCCGCGAAGGTGATGCGTCCCGCGCCGAGCTTGGTCAGCCCGCCCGTGCTGCCGGCGTCCGCCAGCAGCGCCTGCGCGGCCGTCACCGTCGCGCCCGCCGGGACCTCAAAGACCGCGCCGCCGTTCTGCACATACGCGCCCGTGAGGTTGTAGAGGAAGTCGCTGGCCGAGACCCGGGCTTTGACTGTGCCGCCGTTCAGATAGAGCAGGTTCGTGCCCGCCGTGGTCTCGCCGAAGAACCGCTTGCCTTCGATCGTGCCGCCGTTGAGCTGCACCTTGCCGTAAGCCGTGTTCGTCGAGAGCGTCCCCGACCACTTGAAATCGCCGGTGGCGCTGACCGCGCCGCTGTTGACGGTCACCTCGCCGCGCGCGCCGTTCACGTTCACGACGAAAGCCTTGTCCGCGAGGCGGAAGCCGAGCGTGCCGCCGTCGACCGTTACAGAAGCCGACGCGCCGATGCTGTTCGCCACGTAGAACCAGCCGTTGGAGTTGTAGACGCTGCCACCCGCGCCGAGCGCCAGCGCGCCGACGCTGCCGGCGCTGTTCGCCAGGACGGTGTCGCGGTCCACATCGAGCAGCGCGGCCGCGCCGCGGCCGCCGACGGCCGCGGACACGTCGCCGCCGCCGTTGCCGAGGTAGAGGTTGACGGTCCCCGCGCCGGGCATCTTGAGGGCACCCGAGGCAATCGTCAGCGCGAACGGGCGGCCGCTGTTGCCCATGTTGACGGAATCCTGCGCCCCGAGCGCCAGCGTCGCCCCGTTGGTGACGACCAGCCCGCCGAAGTCGGGATAGAGGTGGTTGAGCGCCAAGCTGCCGGAGAGCACCGCCGTGCCGCCGTTGGTGATCCACGCCGTGGAGCCGCTCACGGCCACGTTGTTCGAGAGCCAGTGGGCGCTGTTCTCCCACGCCTGTTCCGTAGACGGCGTGCCGTTCCAGATCGACTGGTAGGTCTCGCGGTCTTCCAGAAAGTTGCTGAGGACCTGCGCTCCGGTCAAGGTGCCGCTGTGCACGCGCACCTGCGCCAGCGAGCCGCTGAAGAGCATCTGCCAGCTCGCGAGCGCGCGGTCCCACACGCCGCCCATAGCGAAAGGTGCGCCGGCGCGCAGGTTGCTGACCGCAGGCGTCTTGGTCGTGCGCAGCACGCCGTCGGCATAGAGCCGCTCAGAGCCGTCTGCCGAGCGCGTGATGGCGATGTGGTGCCACACGCCGGCCGTCGGCGGGTTGCCGTTCCAGGGGATATTGCAGGAGCCGTTGTAGTGCTCCACCGCGTTGTTGGCGTCGGCGCAGTAGCGGATCTCCATGCAGGTGCCGTCCGCAGACCCGGTCCAGTTTCCGCGGTCGGTCCACGAGAACTGGTCCTCCGTGCCGGCCAGGCTCGGGTTGAGCACCCAGAGCTCCGCGCTCCAGACGTTGTTGCTCAGAATGGAGGACGGCGGCGGCACGGTGTTGGTCATGACCGAGTTCGCCGACGCCGCGAACGTCACGGCCGGTGTGCCCGCCACGCCGGTCTGATAAACCGCGCCCTGGCCGCTGACCGCCGGAACGAAATTCCCGCCCAGCGTGCCCGCGTTGGTCCACGCCGCCACCGCCGCATTGTTCCCCAAGCCGGACAGCGTCGAGACCTTCACGTCGACAAGCAGCACGCCGTTCGACTCAATCGCCTGCGCCGAAAAGGCCGCCGCGACCCACAACAGACTCCCCCATTGCTTCACGCTCATGACTCCGATTTTCCTTTCACGCTCTCACGACCTTTTTGGCATGTCATACCGCCCCATGCTTATTCCGACAAAGGTTTTTGCTCATTCTGAATGTTCGCGTGCGGAAAGTCAAGGATTCAGGGGGCCATCCTCGGGAGCAAAGCCTGCGCGACCGCCGCCGGAGCGCTTCGGGTCGCGGGGCTCTTCGCGCCAAAGTGCGCACTCCTTTTCCGAAAAGTGCACTTGGCAACACCCGCATTTTTTAAGAAAATCAAGGTCAAGACAATGGTTATGTGGCGAGTGCGCCGTGTGCGGGCGAGAACCGGATCCCGCGCGCGTTGCTCCCCCCATGGACCGAAGGACCGGAGTGTGCGTATGACCTATAAAACATGGACCCGATGCTTAGCTTTTGTGTGTGCCGCATCCGCAACCTGCGCAGCCGACCGGACCTGGAGCGGCGGCAGCGGGACCGACAGCTATTGGAGCCTTGCCGCCAACTGGGGCGGCACGGTTCCCGCGGCGGGAGATTCGCTCTTTTTTGCGGGATCGGCCCGAACCAGCAACAGCAACGACATCAGCGCCGGGCTCGCGATTTCCGGGATCCAATTCAATGTCGGAGCGGGAGCGTTCGCGCTCGGAGGCTCCGGCATCACGCTGAACGGAAGCATTTCCAACTTTTCCGCCAATACGCAAACCCTCAACCTGCCGATGGAGCTGAGCGGCATCCGCACGATCTACGGCTCCAACACCGACTTCAACGTCAACGGCGTCCTGAGCGGCCCCGGGGGTCTGTACTTGGACTCGACAAACAAGACCATCTACCTGACGGGCAACAACACCTACGACGGCCAGACCACCGTGACCAACGGCCGCCTGTGGATCAAACACGCCAACGCGCTCGGCAACACCGGCGCGGGAACCGTCGTCTGGGGCCGCGGAAACGGAAACCTCACGCTCAGCGGCAACATGGAGTTCGCCGAGCCGCTGACCCTCAAAGGGCAGATCCTCCCGTGGATGGCCTCCCTGACCTGCAACAGCGGCTCCAACGTGCTCACAGGCCCGGTCTACAAAGAGATCGACGGCCGCATCCGGGTGGAGTCCGGCAGCAACAAGCTCATATTCCGCGGCGGCCTCATCCACGTCAACGGCGGCCAGGTGGCGTTGAACCCCGCGACCGGCGCAGAGCTCATATTCCTGGACAAGCCTCTCAGCTTCGGCACCGCGGCCAGCGTGCTCACGGAAGAGGGCGGCACGGTGATCTTCGGCGTTCCCGGCAACACCTTCTCCCAGCTGCAGATCGGCAATCAAAGCAAGGTCCGCACGGACGTCTCCAACGCCATTCCTCCGGGCTGCACCCTCGTGATCGGAGCGAGCTGGGCACAGAACGGGCTCTTCAACATGAATGGCTTTGACGCGACCGTCGCGCAACTGCGGACGGACGCCAACGCGGCCAATCCGGGCTACCTCGCCATCACCAGCGCCGCACCGGCCACACTGACCGTCAACCAAGGCGGCAACACCGTCTATGCGGGCGCCTTGGCGGGCGCCGTCCGCCTCATCAAGAACGGCGGCGGGACCCTCACCTTCACAAACGCCTCCTCGACGACCTCCGGCGAAATCGTCCTGAACGCGGGAACAATCGCCATCGCCGAAGTCGGCGGCGGCTTCACCAACAGCGCGAGCATCCGCGTCAACGGCGGCATCCTGGAACTGCGCAACGGGGCCGCACTTTCCGACGACGCGACCCTCCGCGTTTTGGAAGGCGGCAAGATTAAGATCAAAGACGGCGTGACGGAAACGGTCGGCACGCTGTTCCTCGACGGCGAGCAGCAGGTGAGCGGAACCTGGGGCGCGACCGGCAGCGGGGCGGACCACATCAACGATGTTTTCTTCACCGGACTCGGCAAGCTCAACGTCGTCAGCGGTACGCAGAACGTCTATGCGGACGCGCTTTGGGACGGCGGCGGCGCCGACACCCGCTTAACCACGGCAGAAAACTGGGCGGACAACACCCTTCCCTCGTTTGACGGCTATGCGCGCGCCGTTTTCGCCTCCGGCGGCGACACGGCCGCGGTCGACACCGCCGCCAGCTTCGTCAAGATGAGCTTCCTGGCCAACACCAACTTCACCGTGGCGTCCGGCGCGGGCGTCATCACCAATGGCGGCGGCGGCCTGAAAGCCGGCGTACCCACCACAACGTCGCGGACCTACACGATCGCCGAAGACCTCGTCCTCGGCGACCACCAGTTCTGGAGCATCACCAACAACGGTTCGGGAACCACAACCTTGAACGTCACCGGCTCGATCTCCGACGGCAGCAACGCCTTCAATCTGACCAAGCGCGGCAACGGCGTGCTCGTGCTCGCCGGCGACAACGCCTATACGGGCAAAACGACCATCCAAACCAACGGCTATGCGGTCCTGAAACACGGCCACGCGCTCGGAAGCACGGCCGGCATCACGGAGATCGAGAACGGAGGCTACATCCGTATCGACGGCCCGAGCGGCGGACTTGTGATCGACGAGCCGATCACCATGACGGGCGATCAGGCGCTGAACTACGGCGGAACGCTGCGCAGCAACACCGGCAGCAACATCTGGACCGGAAAAATCACCTCCAACGGGGCCCGCCTGCGCTGCGAGTCCGGCGCCTGCTTCGAGATCCAGGGCGGCGTCGACGGCAGCTCCCTCGTCTGCTCCGCATACGGCACCCGATGGATACGCTTCACCGAGAAGCCGATTTCGACGGCCCAGTTCACCAGCCACACCGGTGACGGCGGCGTGATCATCGCCGTGACCGGCAACACGTTCAGCGCGTTCAACGCGTGCGGCTACTTCGTCCGCATCGACGTGCCGAACGCCTGGCCGCCGACCTGTTCGCTCACCCAAGGCGACGGCGGCAATGGCGCGTCGGTGCTCAACCTCAACGGCAACGACCAGACCGTGGGGTTGTGGCAGACCCAGCGGGACAACGCGGATCCCCGCGTCCTCTTCAGCGTGGCGCCCGCGACCCTGACCGTGAACCAGAACGCGAACTCCTGGTTCGGCGGCAGCATCACCGGCGCCGTGAGCATCGTCAAACTGGGCACCGGCAACCTGGCCCTGACGAACCGCTTCACAACGACGTCGGGGCATTTCACGGTCAGCAACGGCACCCTGACGGCGGCGCACTTTGGCACATTCGGGCCCAACAGCACCAACATCGTGGTCGGCGGCACCGGCACGCTGCTGCTCTCCAACTCGGTCGCGATCGCCGACTCGGCGGTCCTCAAGATGCCGGCGGCCGGCACGTCGAGCGCCAAGGTCAGCCTCGCCTCAGGCGTGAACGAAGCGGTCGGCTGGCTCTTTTACGGCGGCAAGATGATGCGCGGCGGCACCTACGGCTCGACAGCCAGCCCCGCGGAACACAAGGACGACACCCACTTCGCGGGCTCCGGCGTCCTGACGGTCCTGCACGACCAGGCCGGCCTGATCTTCTTCCTCAGATAGCGCAGAGGCCGCGGCGCGCAACGGCGCCACGGCCTGCTTGGAAAGCATCGAAGAACGGCGCCGCCTGCGGGGCGCCGGACACCGGACTGGTGGGCGCGGAGGGGGTCGAACCCTCACGCCTTGCGGCACAGGAACCTAAATCCTGCGTGTATGCCAATTTCACCACGCGCCCAAAAACGAGTGTCCAGTGTCCGCATTACGCGCGGAATCGTCAAGCGGATTCTCAGGCGTAATAGCTGCGGATCAGGTCCTCGAAATGCGGGTCGCGCGAAACGTCGAGGATGCGCATCTCGCGGCGGGCGTTTTCGGCCGAGTCCGACGCGTGCGCGGCGTTGACCATGATGTTGGTGCCGAACTCGCGGCGGATCGAACCGGGCCGGGCCTTGAGCGGATCGGTCGCACCCAGGATGTCGCGGATCTTGTTGACCGCGTCCACGCCTTCGTAAATGATCGCGAGGCACTCCTCGGTGCCCGGCTTCTCGCGCTCTTCCGGCAGGCAGTTGGAGGGCCGGCGGCCGGTCATGAACTCGACGATGTTCTCGAACTCGCGCTCCGCGAAGAGCGGCGCCAGGTAGTCGCAGAGGCTCCCGAGCGCCACCGCGTTGACCGGGAACCCGAACTCGCGCGAGAGCGCTTGCGCCGCGCGGTCCGCGCCGAAGCGTTTGAAGACCGCCTTGAGGCTCTCGCGCACAGGACCGTAGAAGTCCTCGGCCTGCGCCACCGACATGGCGAACTTCTTGACGCCCACGATGCGCAGGCCCGTGCTGGAGACCAGGTCCATGATGTTGCCCGCGCGCAGCGAAGGCTGGCGCCAGTTGTCCGGCTTGAGCATCACCAGCGTCTGCTGCACGTCCTCGCCGCCCGGCACATCCATCGCGCCGCGCACGATGCCGGCGTCGGAGGTCAGATGCTTCATCCAGAGGGTCAAGATCTCGCCGACCACCTGGGTCGTGGCGCCGACCAGCACGGCGGGCTCGAAGTATTCGACCACGCCGGTCTTGGGGTCGCGCACCAGGTCGCCGTAGGTATCGCGGATGGTTTGGCCGCTGCACCAGCGCTGGCGGATGGAGCCCGTGACTTCGAAAATTTTGCGGACCGCGTCCTCGCCCTCGAAGAGCAGCAGCATGGAGCGGTGCGAGCGGCCGGTGGTCTCGTCGGGCGCATAGGCTCGCCGGACGTAGTTGGAGAAGAGCGCGCACTTCTCGGGGTCCGAGGGATCGTAGGTGCTGAGGTAATCGGCGAACGCCTCGACCAGCGCGGACGAGGCCCCGATCATCCGCGCCCCGACCAGCTTCAGGTCGGTGCGCACCAGATAACGCGCGATGATGCCGCCCGTCCGCGACTTGCGGATCGGATACGGGTTGATCAACACGAACGCCAATTCCTTCGCCATGTTCTATACCTCGCGATTCCGCTGCAGCGACGTCTTGAAACTTGCGGCCCCCAGCGCGATCAGCGCGACGGCCATGAGGATCAGGATCGCCGACGTGACGGTCATGACACCCCCCGCTTTGAAACCCAGCGTCTGCCAGCTCTTGAGGCTGCGGCTGAAGATCGTCACCACCGCCGAGCCACTGGTCAGGATCATGAACACCATGGGGAGCAGCACAATGGCGGCCGGGCGCTTGTGGCGCAGCAGCCACAGCCCCGTGCCCAGCAGCGTCAGGGCGGCCAGAAGCTGGTTGGAGGAGGCGAAGATCGGCCAGATGCTCTTGGAGCCGCCGCCCAGCAGCAGCCACCCGGAGGCGACCACGGCGAACAGCGTGGAGGTGTAGCGGTTGGCGAAGATCCGGCTCAGGGGACGGCCTGTCAGTTCGCCGGGCTGTTCGGCGCCGGGCTGCTCGCGCGGCAGGAAGAGCTCCTGCCAGGTGAAGCGCGCCAGACGCGTGGCCGTGTCGAGCGTGGTCATCAGAAACGCCGCCAGCGCCAGCGAAATGAAAACGACGCCGGCCTGGTGCGGCAGGCCGAGCTTGTCGGTGAAGCCGGCCACCCCGCTGGCGAACAGCGTGACCGCGCCCTGCGCCTTCATCGCCTCGCTGTACTCGGACTGGGTCATCCACCCCACCGCGATCAGCGCGACGATCGCCAGCGCCCCTTCGACCAGCATGCCGCCGTAGGCCACGGGCCGCATGTGGCTCTCCTTGTCCACCTGCTTGGCCGTCGTGCCGGTCGCCACCAGCGCATGGAACCCCGAGCAGGCGCCGCAGGCCACCGTGACGAACAGCAGCGGGAGCAGCGGGTCACGGCCGCCGGTGGCCGGGTTCAGCGCGTTCCAGCCGGTGAAGGCATCCAGACGGATGTGCGGCACGGCCACGAAGATGCCGAGAAAGCCCAGCAGCATCATGGCGTAGAGCAGGTAAGAGTTCAGGTAGTCGCGCGGCTGGAGAAGCAGCCACACGGGCAACACCGACGCCGCGAAACAGTAGACCAGCAGGACGCAGGTCCAAATCTCCTTGGCCCGGCCGGCTTCGCAGCCGAACTGTTTGCAGAGGTCGATCGGCAGGAGAGTCCCCAGATAGACGCAGGCAAACGTCAGGGGGACGAAGAGCAGCGAGGCCTTGAAGATGTTCACGCCACGCCGGTAGACAAGCGAGCCGAAGCCGACCGCCAGCACGATAAAGAGCAGCGAAGCCGTGGCCACGGACGGCGTCTCGACAAAAGTGGCCGCCACGATGCGCGTGAACTCCGCCACCACGAGAATCAGCGTGAACCAGCAGAAGAACAGAAACACCTGTCGGCCCCAGAAGCCCATGAGCGACTCGATCACCGTGCCGATCGAGCGGCCCTGGTGGCGGATCGAAAGGAACATGGCCGCCAAGTCGTGGACCGTCCCGATGAGGATGCAGCCGAGAAGCACCCAGAGCACCACCGCCACCCACCCGTATTGCGCCGCCAGCACGGGGCCGACGATCGGACCCGCCCCCGCGATGCTGGCGAAGTGGTGGCCGAAGAGAATCGCCGGATGCGTGGGCACGTAGTCGATGCCGTCTTTGTGCGTGTGGGCCGGCGTCGGCCGGGCGGGATCAACCCCCAGGACGCGCTCGATGAACCGTCCATAGAAGTGATAAGCGAGCCCGAACAGGACCAGCGAGAGGGCGAGCAGCAACGCACCGTTCATTCCAAAATCTCCATGATGTAGCGGTTAGCTTGACAGCTTACCCGTTTGAAACAGGGCTGTCAACGAGAGCCGCTTGAGCCAGGCCAGCTCGCGGCGGCGCATGCGGGCGCGCTCCGGCGGCGTGCCGTCGTCCGCGCCGGTCAGATGGTCGAAGCCGTGCGCCACGTAGAGCGCGAGCTCGCGGTCGGCCGACCAGCCGCCGCGTTTGCGAGCGGCGCCCCGCGCGCGCTCGACGTTGACGAACAGCTCCCCCACCAGCCCGTCCGGCTCGCCCGGGATCGGCTCGTAGCGCTGCGTGATCACGTCCGTGGCGCCCTCGTGCGCCATGATCGCGGCGTTGACCGGCGCGATGCCCGCGTCGTCGAGCAGGTGGATCACGACCTCCTGCCACGGGGCCGTGCCCGGCTGCCGTCCTTGGGCGCAGGCGCCGAGCGCCAGAGCCAGCCGCTTGAGCGCGGCGGCGTCGACTTTGAAACGTCGCTGGGCGTTATGGATGACGATGCGCACGCGCCCCCCTATCTTTTGCCGTCTTCGATGCGGCCGATGAGCCGCAGCAGGCCGTCGAGGATCGTGAGCGGATGCGGCGGGCACCCCGGCACGTAGAGGTCGACTGGCACCTGCGCGGCCGCTCCGTTGCAGACTTCGCTGCGACCGATGTAGGGGCCGCCCGAAACCGCGCACGCGCCCACGGCGATCACGATGCGCGGATCGGAGCAGGCGTCATAGGTCTTCTTCAGCGCCAGCGCCATGTTCTGCGAGACCGGCCCGGTCACCAGGATGCCGTCCGCATGGCGCGGCGAGGCCACGAACTGGATGCCGAAGCGCCCGAGGTCCCAGCCGATTGTTCCAAGCACGTTGGTGTCGGCCTCGCAGGCGTTGCAGCCGCCCGCGCTCACCTGGCGCAGCTTGAGCGAGCGGCCGAAGAGCCGCTGCAGCTTGGCGTCCAGCGCCGCACCCACGACCTCGACCGACGGCCGCTCGCGGGTCGCGACCAGGTCGTCGCGGCGGCGCGCCGCAAGCTGGTAGTTGGCCGAGTACGTGACCGCGTGCCGCGGGCAGGCCGTCGCGCACTCGGTGCAGAACAGGCACTTGCCGAGGTCGATGCGGCCGGGCTCTTTCGGGCCGATCGCCCCGGTCGGGCAGGCGTCGAAACAGGCGCGGCACCCCTCCGGGCAGGCCGAGAGGTCAAAGACCGGGCGGCCGCGGAAGCGGTCAGGCAGCGGCGGCGGCGCGCCGTCCGGATAGGTCATCGTGCGGTGTTTCTGCTGGATTCGGGCGAGAACGGCCTTGATCATGGCTGGCTCCTTGGAAACGGTTACAGGTCATGCCCGCAGTACGAGAGGTTGAAGCTCTTGTTGCAGATCGGGAAGTCCGAGATCTCCTGGCTGCGCAGGGCGTAGGCGAGGCCGGTCCAGTTGTGGAACGACGGGTCCACCACCTTGTAGCGGGCGAAGCGGCCGGCCGCGTCGGTGACGGCCACGTGGCAGACCTCGCCGCGCCAGCCCTCGTTGAGCGCCACGACGAAGCTTTCGGGCGCGAGGGCCTTGAGCGGCAGGCGCGCCGCGCCGGACGGCAGCGCGTGCAGCTGGTCGCGGATGAAGCCGATCGAGTGCTGGATCTCCATCCAGCGCATGAAGGCGCGCGCATAGACGTCGCCCGTCTCGCAGGTGGAGACCGGGATGTGCGAGAAACAGTAGATGCCGGAGGGCTGGTCGCGGCGCACGTCGCGGTCGAGCCCGGACGCGCGCGCCGCGGGTCCGACGAGCCCGAGCTCCGCGGCGACGCTCTGCGGCACAGGACCGACCTCTTCGAAGCGCGCCATGGCCGACTGCGTGTTCCAAAGCAGGTTGATCGCGACCTCCGCGTCCTTGGCGAAGAGGTCGAGGCGCCGGCCCAGCTCGGCGGCGCGCTCGGCATCGAACTCGAAGCCGATGCCGCCCGGGCGCACCAGGCCGCGGCCGAAGCGGCTGCCGCACAGCAAGGCGGTCATGTTCAGAAAATCGCCGCGGATGCGGCCGCAGAAGCTCATGGTCGGCAGGAAGCCGACGTCGCCCGCGAGCGCGCCGAGATCGCCGATGTGGTTGGCGAGGCGCTCCAGCTCCAGCGCGATGGCGCGCACCGCCATGGCGCGCGCGCTGGCGCCGCCTCCGGCGAGGCCCTCGACGATCTGGCTGTACGTGGTCGCATGCGCGACCGTCGAGTCGCCCGCGAGCGTTTCCGCAAGGTGGATCGTGCGCGCGTCGGGGCCGCCGAGCAGCGCCTCCTCCACGCCGCGGTGCTGGTAGCCGAGCGCGATTTCGAGGTGGTAGACCTGCTCGCCGTGGCACTGGAAGCGGAAGTGGCCGGGCTCGATCACGCCGGCGTGCACGGGGCCGACGGCCACCTCGTGGATCTCGTCGCCCTCGACGCGGTAGAAATCGCCCACCGCCGGCGGGATCGGCTCGCCGGGCCGGCGGCCCCAGGCGTCGCGCCCGGTCCACGAGCGGCAGTAGCGCACCGGCTTGAACCACGGGTGGCCCGCGGGGCGCAGGCCGAACTGCTCGGCGATCTCGCGCTCGAACAGGTGGAGCTGCGGGCAGCGCGGCGTCAGGGAGGGAAACTCGCCCCCCGTCACGTCGGCGGCCGCCGCGTAGAGCAGGTTCTGCTCGTCGTCGGCCAGCACGGCGTAGAGCCGCGTCGCCCCGGAGGCCGGCGCGGCCGCGCCGAAGAGCGCGCTCACGCGCTGGCGCGCCGCCACGCCGTCGAGCACCGCCTGGCCGAAATCGGCCAGCGTCAGGACCGGCACGTCGCCCAGCGCGACGGGTTGCCCGTTGGTCAACATCGCGAGTTCAGCTCGGGGGTGGTTCATGGCTGGCCCTCCAGGAAGCGGACCGCGTCGCCGATGAGCGCGGAGAGCGGCGGCGGAATGTAGAGGCCGACAAGCAACACCAGCAGCATGAGGCACACGATCGGCCCGCCCGTCAAGAGATTGTCGTGGTACGGCGTGTTGCGCGCCTCGAACGAGGCGCGCCCCTGCACCACCTTGAGCACGGTGGAGCCCATGCCGATGAAGACCACCAGCAGCAGAAAGAGGAAGAGCCCGCCCACGGCCAGGCGGCCGGCGTCGAACGCCCCGTTGAGGATCGAGAACTCGCTGATGAAGGGGCCGAAAGGCGGCGACCCCGTGACCGCCAGGAAGCCGACCAGGAAGAGCGTGCCCGAGAGCGGCAGGCGCCGCATCGCGCCCGCGACCTGCTCGGTGCTCTTGCTGCCGTAGGCGCGGTGGATGTTGCCCGCCGACAGGAACAGGACCCCCTTGGTCAGGCCGTTGGCCACCACGTGCAGCAGCGTGCCGAAGAGCGCGGTCTTGCCGATGCCGAGGCCCAGCACCAGAATGCCCATGTGCTCGACGCTGGAGTAGGCCAGCATGCGCTTGAAGTCGCGCTGGCCCACCATAAAGAGGCTGGCCACCGCCATCGAGAGAATTCCCATGAAGACCAGCAGGCGCGACACGTAGGCGGTCTCTCCCGCGGCCACGCAGATGTGGTAGACCCGCAGCAGCGCGAGAAAGGCGCAGCTGGTGACGCCGCCCGCGAGCATCGCGCCGACCAGGCCGGGCGCCTCGCCGTAGGCGTCCGGCTTCCAGGTGTGCATCGGGGCCAGGCCCATCTTGGTGCCGTAGCCGACCAGCAGCAGGACGAAACCCGCGTGCAGCCACGGCTTGGAGAGCTTCTGGGCGTGCTCCAGCAGGTTTTCGAACGTGAGCGCCGTTTCGATGCCCGTGTTCAGCGAGGCGTAGGCGAGGAAGAACGAGCCCAGCAGGGCCAGGGCGATGCCGACCGAGCCGACGAGCAGATACTTCCAGGTGGCCTCGATGCTGCGCTGCGTGTGGTTGAAGAAGATCAGCGGCGCCGTGGCCAGCGTGGTGCCTTCGATAGCCACCCACATCAGGCCGAGGTGGTGCGCCCACGTCACCAGCGTCATGACGCCCAGGAACGACAGCAGGCAGATGCAGAACACCCGGTTGGGCCGCTCTTCGCGGAAGCGGAGGTATCCGACCGCCGAGAACGAAACGAAAAAGTACAGGGTGCTGACGACCAGCAGGATCAGCTTGCCGAGCGGATCGAGCACCAGCCACGCGGCGCTGACGCAGCGCGCCGGGTCGAGCAGCGTGTAGACCGTCAGCGCCAGGTGGCCGAGGCCCGCCACGGGCAGCAGCCACGGCCGCAGCCGGTTGGATGGGATCGCCGCCGCAAGGACGGCCAGAAGCAGCGGAAAGAAAATGAGGGCGAACGCCATGACTACTCCTTCAGGGAGACCAACCGGCGCGTGTCCATCGATGCGAACGCCTGATTGATCTGGTTGACGATGATGCAGATGACGAAGATGGCGACAAAGAGGTCGAGCAGCATGCCCATCTCCACGACGAGCGGCATGGCTTCGACGAGCAGCAGGCCGAAGATGAAGATGCCGTTCTCCAGCACGAGGTAGCCCATCACCTGGGTGAGCGCCTTGAACCGGGTGGTCAGCAGGATGAAGCCGGCCAGGACCGTGGCGATGGCCGTGGGCACCAGCAGCGCGCCGGCGTGCTGCGGGGCGAGCGGCAGCTGGTCCGCGTACAGCAGCGCGAACACCGTGCCCAGCGCGCCCAGGATCACCGAAGGCTGCAGGCCGATCAGCGGCTCGACTTCGCGCTTGATCTTCACGTCGCGCAAGGCGCGGTTCATCATGCTCGGGATCACGACCCCTTTGAGCGCGATCGTCGAGCAGACCGTCAGCGCGGTCGTGAGCGAGGAGTGCTCGTGCAGCAGCAGCGGCAGAAGCCCCAGCAGCGCGCCCTGGACCGCGACCGTGCGGATGACGGAAACGATGCGGCTCGTGCCCAGCGCGAACAGGTTGAGCATCAGAACCACGACGAGAAGGGTGTTCAACAGGTTTGTCATAAGGTCACCTAATCAGCAGAATGAAACCGAAGCCGCAGAACAGCAGCGCCCCCACCAACAGGTAGGGCACGTGCCGCATCTGCAGGCGCGCCATGATCGATTCGACGATGCCTACGATCGCCGCGAGACCCACGATCTCGGCCAGATACAACGGCCAGTCCAGCCAGCCGTTGCCGGTGCTGACCGGGGCGAGCACATGCAGCAGCAGGGTGCCGAGCACCAGCAACTTGAGCGACGAGGCGTAATAGATGAGGCCGAAAAGCGGGCCGCTGTGGTCGAGCACCATCGCCTCGTGGATCATGGTCAGCTCCAGGTGCGTGTTCGGGTCGTCCACGGGAATGCGGCACGTCTCGGCCAGCATCACGATGAACAGGCCGATCGAGATCAGCACCAGCGGCGCGGCGACATCGGCGGAGAGCGCGGTGGCCGGGGCGTGCAGCATCGGCGTCAGCGAGAGCGTGCCCGAGATCTTCGCCAGCACCATGAACGCGAAGAAGAGCGCCGGCTCCGAGAGGCAGGCGAAGGTCACTTCGCGCGCGGAGCCCATGCCCTCGAACGCGGAGCCCGTGTCCAGCGCCGCACACGTGGTGAAGAAGCGCGCCAGGCCGAACAGGTAGGCGAAGAGGATCAGGTCACCCGTGAAGGCGATCGGCGCGTCGAAGCCGCCGATCGGCATCATCAGCCCGGCCAGCAGCACGGTCGTCAGCGCGATCACCGGGCCGGCGCGGAAGACCCACGTGGTCGTGGTGCTCAGCACCAGCCCTTTGCGCATCAGCTTGGCGATGTCGTAGTAGGGCTGAAGCAGCGGCGCGCCGACGCGCCCGGCGAACCACGCCTTGGTCTTGGTGATCACGCCGAACAGAAACGGCGGCAGAAGCAGCAGCACGGCCACATGGATGAGTGTGTCGATCATTGTTCTTAACCCCCGACGTTGCCCCACAGGAGCAACACGATCATGACGAGAAGGATGTAAAGCACATAGACGTGCGTCTGCCCCTGCTGCAACACGCGCAGCCGCGGCAGATACCGGCCCGCCGCGCGGAACACCGGGATCACCAGCCGGTCCAGCACGACATCCGGCACGACGCTCTTGAACGCGGCCGGACGCCTGGGAAAGAGCCCGCGCAACACGGTGATGAAGCGCGTCGGCCACACCACGAAGGAGGTCAGCCCCACGATCGACGCGCCGAGCGACGACCCCGTGTACTGCATCCGGGCGGTGGGGCGCGCGTAGCCGCAGTCCCACGTGGGGCCGCGGCGGACCACGCGGCCCTTCACCGCCAGACGGACCGCCAGCGCAAGCGCGCCAGAGCCCGCCACCAGCGCCGCGCCCAAGGCCGTCAGCCAGCCGAGCGGCGCGACGGACGCGACGCGCGGCAGCTCCGGCAGAGCGGCCCACTGGCGGGCGGCGGCCTCGAGCGGGGCCATGGCCAGCGCCGGCAAAAGCCCGATGGCCACGCACCCGGCGGCGAGCAGGGCCATCGGCCCGAGCAGCAGCGGACCCGCCTCATGCGGGGCGGACTCCGGCAGGCGCGCCTCGCCAAGGTAGACCGTCGCGTACAGCTTGACGAAGCAGGCGACCGCCAG
>Ga0209066_10000786_pt1 | contig 45271 bp, 38 predicted proteins | sample All_14_2_FD_187198 | JGI IMG/M metagenome (GOLD analysis project Ga0209066, IMG submission 187198) | Freshwater microbial communities in response to fracking from Pennsylvania, USA - Allegheny Zone_MetaG_DW_15 (SPAdes) (version 2) ... | reverse complement strand
GGGGGGGGGGGGGATTCGAACCCCCGATAGGCTTGCACCTATTCTAGTTTTCAAGACTGGTGCCATCTCGCTAACCTGTTGTTTTTAAATGATTAAAAATCACGCTTCTCAAAAGTGTGTAAGAAAATGTGTAAGTTTGCAAGGGTATTCTCAGAAAAGAAAACAGGCAGCGCTTATCAACGCTGCCTGTTGTTCGTTGGCTTTATTTCACGCGCTTGATTGCGGAGTAGTCGCCATTCGTCTGTAAGGTCAAAGTAATGATATCCTTGGTACGGTTGCGCCAAAACCAGCCGTGACCGCCATCAAAGGCCGCAACAATCTCGCCCTCGCGGCGCTGTTCCGAGCCCTTGCTATAGTTGTGATAATCGATGCCAAGGGTCTTGGAATCGCCGTGAACGTCAAAGTTAGCGCGACCGCCATCCGTCCACCAGACATAGGTGGTCTTCTGGCCTTTCTGCATCTCTACCTTGATTTCCGCACCTTCATTCGGCTTGAGGGTCACGGTCATGGTGTCTTTGAAATCCGATATGTCCGCAGCGTTTGCGGCAGCAGGCTCAACTTCAGCCACTGTCGTCACGCTTTCAGCAGCAGCCTCTGGCACTGCCGCTTCCAAAACGGGCGCTGTCGCCTGTGTGGCAGCAAGTTTTTCGGCCTCCGCCTCCTCGGCGAGAGACATTTTAATCTCGCCCATTTTTTGTAAGCCAGTCATTTTACCAAAGCCAGTCGGGTCCATGCCGTATTCGGCAGGCATAACGATTGCAACAAGCAAAAATAGGGCCGTGACAGCGGCAAGTATCGTCGATTTTACGAGTTTTTTGGTTGAAGGAAGCTGACGATCATCTGGAATGTTACTGTTGTACATGAGGATTACCTTTCTATGTGTCTATGAATTGCGTTGGTTACATGACAAAAAAGCCAGTGATTTGGTATCCCATCAACAGGAACCCCAGCATCATCATGAAGGCGTTGGCGGAATAGGCGTGGCGTATGAAGCTCCCCGATTTCCGCCAGTAGGTGATGGCAAGCAAAATGGCTACAAGCGCTAGGATTTGCCCTATCTCAACCCCGATATTGAAGGAAATGAGATTGACCAGAAGCCCGTCCTTCGGCAGCTCGTAATCAAGGATTTTGGTCGCAAGGCCAAACCCGTGAAACAGACCGAATATGAAGGTTGCCTTCTTGGTGCTGGGCTGGAAGCCAAACCACCGTTGAAATGCACCCATGTTATCAAGCGACTTATACACAACCGAAAAACCGATGATGGCATCGATGATGAAAGGGCTGATGGCAATCTCCAAAAGCACGCCCGAAAGCAGCGTAATCACATGCCCCACAGCAAACAGCGTGACATACAAACCAACATCACGCAGACGGTACAGGAAGAAGATAACGCCAAATAAAAACAGCAGATGGTCATACCCCGTCATCATGTGCCTGGCACCTAGATAGATGAATTCTAGCGGGTGTGGCCCTGATATTTCCTGTATATAGCCTTTATCGCCTGACGTAACCCCGTGCGCCAAAGCCTCGAAGGGAAAAAACGGCAGCAGGGCTGTCATAAACAGTAACACGACATTTGCAGGTTTTAGAAACCAGCGCAGGTCCATCGTTCTTGGATGAAACATAAATCGTCCTCATAAATAAAAGTTGAAAAGCGGCTGTAATCAGGCCACGTTTCGGGGAGGGCGTTCGAGTTCCGAGATAAAATTATGATTGAAGTCGCCTGCATACAATAAATTCCATGTATTGGCTTTACTGTTTTGCATCAACTCATAGGCTCCATAATGGAAGAAGCTGGGATTATGCTCATATGCGCTGGAATGCTCGTGCGTGCCTGCCTCGTAGGAATGATCGTCAGTATCCGCAGGGGCATGCTGGTGGGCGGGTGACTGTCCAGCGGCGTAATAAACAGGCACCGCTGCCATAATCGTCATCAGCAACAAAAGTGCCGTCAAAACGATAAAGTTTTTGCTTTTAAACGCAGTCATAAATGAACCTTGACCTATCCTCCCTAGGGGGATATGTGATTTGCTATGAATAGTCAACTCCCACATCATCATCACGACGAGATTGCCAAACGCCTGAAGCGTGCCGAGGGGCATCTCCGTAGTATTGTCACCATGATTGAAGAAGGGCGTTCATGCCTTGATATCGCCCAGCAGATGTACGCGGTCGAGAAAGCCGTTTCACAGGCCAAACGTACCCTTATCCAAGATCATATCGACCACTGCCTTGAAGATGGGTCATCTCTCAAGGAATTCAAAGACATCACAAAATATTTATAGGCAGATATGACCCCATTCGCAGAACTACTCCAGCAAGGCACGCAACACGCTTGGCTCTTTATCCCAAGCGCTATCCTGCTGGGTGCATTGCATGGGCTGGAGCCAGGGCATTCCAAAACAATGATGGCGGCTTTTATTGTGGCCGTACGCGGTACAGTAAAACAGGCGGTTCTGCTGGGCTTGGCAGCCACGCTTTCGCATACGGCTGTTGTATGGGCTGTGGCTCTGGGCGGTATGTATCTCTGGCGCGGCATGGATGCCGAAACCACGGAGCCCTATTTTCAACTGGCTTCGGCGGCAATCATAGTAGGCGTGGCACTATGGATGCTGTGGCGCACGTACCGGGATGGCCTGCATGCCAAGCGAGAGACTGATCATAGCCATGAACCGCACGGTCATGAAGAAATGCGGCGCATTGATACAGGCCATGGCGTTATTGCTGAATTGTCTATTTATGAAGAAGGCGTACCGCCACGCTTTTGGCTTGCATTTGAAAAGAGCGATAAGATGCTCGCACCGCCCGACGCGGATAGCTGTACCATTGAAACCACGAGACCTGATGGAAAAAAGCAGGTATTTGCTCTCATCAATCGCGGCTCGCACTTGGAATCCTTAGATGAAATTCCCGAACCGCACGAATTTACTATACGCCTTAAAATTTCTCACGGCGACCATAGCCATGACTACGATGTGGAATTCACTGAACACAGCCACGGCCATTCGCATGAGGGGCTGGATTTAAACACGGTCGGCTATCAGGACGCGCATGAACTCTCGCACGCCAATGACATTCGTAAGCGCTTTGCCGATCGCAATGTAACCAACTGGCAAATTGCCTTGTTCGGCCTTACGGGCGGCCTCATTCCATGTCCCGCCGCCATCACGGTCCTGCTTCTTTGCCTACAGTTGAAAGAAATCCCGCTGGGCGCAACGCTAGTCCTGTGTTTCAGCATCGGGCTTGCCATTACGCTGGTCACGGTAGGCGCTGTCGCCGCGCTCAGCGTCCGTCATGCCACCAAGCGTTACCCATGGTTCGGCACTGTTGCGCGCAAAGCGCCTTATTTCTCTTCCATGCTGATTATGATTATCGGCATCTATATGGGCTACCACGGTTGGTATGGAATCATGGGCGCTAAATGAGTGATCTCGCGGCCTATGGCGGTCTATTCTTGGCAGCCTTTCTCGCGGCTACTATTTTCCCCGCACAATCCGAAGCCGTGCTATTGGGCCTGCTTTCACTGAAAGCATACCCTGTTGTAGCGTTGATCGCTGTTGCTAGTATCGGTAACGTCTTGGGGTCAGTAGTCAACTGGTGGCTTGGGCGCGGCATAGAACATTTCAAAACCCGCACATGGTTTCCAGTTAAGCAGTCGAGCCTTGAAAAAGCGCAACGCTGGTACGCCCGTTATGGTCGCTGGTCTTTGCTGCTAAGCTGGGTTCCTATCATCGGCGACCCTTTAACCGTCGCAGCAGGCGTAATGCGTGAGAGGATTGTGCCTTTTATTGCCATCGTTAGCGTCGCCAAAGGAGGGCGTTACTTAATGTTATACGCGGTCTACAAATCATTATCGCCTGCGGTATAAGTTTCATATTTGGGTTAAGCTCTTATGGTTCAATTGCGCGCGGTGATGCTTTTTCCACTTCGCTGGTTATCAACTCCAGAAGCTGCTCTGGACTTTCAAAAAGGACAGGTTTTCCGTTCAGGAAGAAAGTCGGGGTTTGCCTGACACCGAAGGTTCTGATGTCATCTGCATCCTGATTGAGAACATCGACTATCGTGGAGTTACGAGCATCATTTTTGGCACGAGGTATATCAAGACCAGCTGCGCCAGCAATTTCCCAAGCCTTGTCTAAATCCGGGGCTCCGTGAACAGCCCAAGCGGGTTGCTGGGCAAACAAGGCCTCAAGAACAGGCTTGTATTTATCCTGCATACGGGCCGCTTCCAAAATTCTTACGGCATCGGAAGATCCGGGATGGAAAGCTGCATAGCGAATGACAAGGCGCAAATCATTGGGATATTTTGCCAGAATGTCTTCGACGTATGGAAAAAACATACGGCAGGCTTCGCAAGATGGGTCAAGAAACTCCACCAGTGTAACCGGGGCATCGACAGGGCCAAGAATTGGCGAGTGTGCCCGAACAAGGCCACTTGTATCGGCTATAGCAGTTACAGGCGGTGTTGACGGAGAACTGGCAGGCTTAGGATAAAAATACGCGGCTAGTGCAAAAATGGCCAATACAACAACACCACATACGATAACGAGAGAACGCTTATTCATATTTTAGACCTCCTGCGGATTACCAGCAGCAATCCCGCGATAAGTGTGAACGATAAAACAGATAGTAATGGAATAGGGATAAAGCCAAAAACAGTCATGCCAGCACCTGAGCAAGAAGGACCCTCTACGCTGCATGGTTCAATGGGTTTGGAAATGACATCAAAATACAGCAGCGCGTGATAGGCGGCAACCAGCCAGCCAATGACAGTCAACGGCAGTGCGTAGCGCCATATGTTTGCGTCAGCGCGATAAGAAGCCACACCCAATATAATAGCCAGCGGGAACATGAAGGCACGTTGATACCAACACAACTCGCAAGGGGTCTGCCCCATGATTTCACCAATGAATAATGCCCCCAGAGTGGCTACAAGGGCCGTCATCCAAGCTACGAATAAAGGTGCCCAGATAGCACTCGCTGAAGTCACTTGCGCCTGTGCCATATGTATCAAAGTCCTTTATCAGCCAAGAGTAGTTTCAATTTTGGGATGGCTGTTTTTTTAGGTTCATGGAAATCTATAGTGCCTTTGAAACTGCCGTCAGAGCGCATCATATAAACCATGGCTGTGTGGTCAACAGTGTAATCACCTGTTTCCATCGGTACTTTTTTATAAAAAGCTTTGTATGTCTTCATCATGTCATCGAGTTGCGCTTTTGTGCCTCTCAAGGCTATAATGCGCGGGTCAAACGGCTTTAAGTACGCTTTCAACAAATCTTGGGTATCACGTTCTGGGTCAACGGTCACAAGAATAGGTTGGATGTCTTTGCCATCATCCCCAAGTTCGCGGAGCCATGATGACATATCCATCAATGTGGTTGGGCAAACGCTGGGGCAGCTTGTGAAACCAAAGAAAACAAGCATCGGCTTCCCCAGAAAATCTTTTTCCGTGACAGCGCGGCCATTGTGATCGGTCATTGAGAACGCACCGCCAATATCAGGCGCACCGCTAACTCCAACGGTTGAAAGATTGGGCTTGAACAAGACGACACCCAAAACAACCGCCATGACAGCAATCCAAAGTCCTATACGAACCCATTTCAGTTTACTCATCACACAACTCCACTCGGTTTAATTATCAAGATAACGCCCTCATTATCTGGTCTAAAGTAAGGGCTAAGGCGACCAGAAGCATAATAAGAAAATAGACGAATACGACGGCCTTGAAAAACCAACGGATGGCCGTCCAAATCAAAGAGCACCACTTCGCAACTGCTTTGGCGCAGCGTTTTAGAAAACCATCAGGCAGCATATTTCCCCTGATATTTTAGTAAACGCATGGCATTTGCCGTGACTAAAACCGTGGCCCCTGTGTCAGCAAGAATAGCGGGCCATAAACCAGTTATCCCCATGATGGTGGTAACCAGAAACACAGCCTTGAGGCCAAGGGATATTGTGATGTTCTGCTTGATGTTGGCCATGGTGCGGCGCGATAGGGCTATCATTCCCGCCATATCAGCGACTCTACCATGCAGAATGGCGGCATCGGCAGTTTCAAGTGCGACATCTGTCCCACCGCCCATCGCCACACCAACATCTGCCGCTGCAAGGGCAGGCGCATCGTTGATGCCGTCGCCAACCTTGGCAACAATCAATCCTTCCGCCTGCAATTCACCGACAATGCGTTGTTTGTCTTCGGGCAGCAGTTCGGCGCGGACCTCAATACCCAGCGAAGCCCCGATAGCCTTTGCTGTGCGGGCATTATCGCCCGTCAGCATAACGATACGAATACCTTTGTCTGTAAGCGCCTTGAGGCCCTGAGCGGCATCGGGGCGCGGTTCGTCGCGCATGGCAATGGCCCCAGCCACTTTGTTATCGACCAGCAGTACGGAAACAGTTTTTCCCTCATCGTTCAGGGCGGTGACTTGGGCCGTTTGTTCAGGTGTCATCGGCGTTTGTGCGGCAACAGCTTTGGGTGAGCCTAGAAACACCGTCATGCCGTCTACCATCGCGGTTACGCCTTTTCCGCCAATCGAGCGATTGTTAATAGCGGCAGGGATACTCACCTTGTCCATTTCAGCTTTGGCAAGAATAGCTATGGCCAAAGGGTGGCTTGACCCAGCTTCAAGGGATGCCGCCAGTCTTAAAACCTCGGAAGCATCACGATCAAATCCAAACACATCTGTTACCTGCGGCTTGCCTTCGGTAAGGGTTCCGGTTTTATCAAAGGCAACGACTGTAACTTTGCCCAAGGTTTCCAGTACCGCGCCGCCTTTGAGGAGTAAGCCGCGTTTAGCCCCTGCGGAAAGGGATGCTGCAATGGCAGCAGGTGTTGAAATAACCAAAGCGCATGGGCAACCAATAAGCAGGATAGCCAGACCTTTATAAACCCAGTCACTCCATATACTGCCGAAAAACAAAGGCGGAATGATTGCAACCAGCGCAGCCACAACCACAACGCTCGGCGTGTACCAGCGGGAGAAGCGGTTGATAAAACGCTCGGTCGGTGCTTTGCTTTCCTGCGCTTCCTCGACCAACTTGACCACACGCGCAATCGTATTGTCTGCCGCCATCGCCGTAACCCGAATACGCAAGACGCCATCACCATTGATGGTGCCTGCGAAAACTTTATCGTTAGTGGTTTTGTTGATGGGTACGCTTTCACCCGTGACTGGGGCTTCATTGATACTGCTTTCTCCAGCGATGATAATGCCGTCGGCAGCAATACGATCCCCCGGCCTTGCAACGATAATCATATCAACAGATAGGCTATCGGATAGCACTTCACGGATTTGCCCGTTTTCATCAAGCATGGCCGTCTTGGGTACAAGGGCTGCAAGGGCCTGAATACTGGCCCTTGCTTTGCCTGCGGCCACGCCTTCCAGCAATTCACCAACCAGAAACAGAAAGACGACTGTGGAGGCTTCTTCCGTGGCCCCGATGAACACTGCGCCAATCGCAGCGATAGTCATCAGCATTTCGATAGAGAAGGGGGTTCCTGCTTTGGCGGCCATCAAAGCACGCCAAGCAATAGGGATTAACCCAACCAGCATGGCCATCAGAAATGCCATTGAGTCGATTTCAGGAACCATTTTCCCAGCAACGAACGCAGCGATAAGCGCTGTGCCTGAGGCAATGGTCATCAACGCTTTTCTGCTTTGTCCTTGGCCTTCAATCACGTCTATATGCGCTTGGAGCTTACTGTTATCCGTATTACCGAAGGGCGTAATAGCGTAGCCAAGTTTTGATACTTGGCTGATAATGTCGCTTTCAGGCGTTCCGTCATGGTGCACTGACAACTTTCCGCTGGAAATAGAAACATTCACCTCAGTAACACCTGCAACGCGGCGTAGGGCGTTATAGATTTTAGTCTCACAACTCGCGCAATCCATGCCATCTACGCGGAAACTAGTTTCTGTGGGCTTTGTATCCATTTAAGCGGCCTCTTGCCTGATTTTCCAAAGATGCTAAATCCTCTAGTGACTAGAGGAGCAAGGGCAAATGCAGGGCATATCCATTGGCGAAGCAGCAAGGCAAAGCGGGGTTAAAATCCCGACAATCCGCTATTACGAGCAAATCGGCCTTCTGGCCAAACCGTCCAGAAACGAGAGTAACCGCCGCCATTATAAGGATAGCGACCTCAGACGGTTGGCTTTTATTCGCCACGCTCGGGAATTGGGCTTTGAAATTGATGAAATCCGCACCCTTTTGACCTTGCAGGATAACCCCAACCAGTCCTGCGAAGCCGCCGATACCATCGCCAAGGCGCGGTTGGCCGAAGTGATAGAACGCTTACGGAAGCTGCAAGCCCTGAAAGCCGAACTTGAACTAATGATTGAGGGGTGCCGCCGTGGCTGCGTGGGGGAATGCAGGGTTATTGAAACGCTGGCAGACCATGACAAATGCTGCCATTCACGGCATTAATGAGCTACCAAGCAGGTTTTATCTACAACTCACTGTGATTTTCATAAATAAATAACCATATTTCCGTATATTTGGCCTTATTAGAAGCATCGGGGGTATCCTATGTACGCAGAGGGCCAGATAATGATGAACACGACAGCCGATAAAACCGATTTTTCCGCAAGGTTCAAAACCTTTCTGAGCCATATGCGTATCGTCCTGTGCATTCAAAAATTTTACTGTATCGCCAGGCTGAATAGTCAGCTTGGAAGGCTGAAAGGAATAAATCTGCTTGGCATCAGAATCTGTCACGGTCTTGATAGTGTATTAGAAATCTCATTAGTGAGATCATCGACGTCCTCTTTTGTGGGTGCTTTGCTCCAGCTTAAATCATCATTTTGGAGAAGGAGTTCTGAATACTCTTTTCGCCCCCACAAGTTGTGTATGAAGCGATTCCTGATTTCAGCAGCTTTCCAAGCACGGTCAATCAAGCCCATTAATTCTGCTAACGCTTCTTCTTCAACCAGCTTCTCTTTTGCGAGTTCTATAATTCTTTGACGGAGAATTCTGCCATTTTGTTTATTAGTATGCTGTAAGGCTTCTACGATGGAGATTCCTTTAAGAGATTTGAAAGTCATTTTGAGGATGTAATCAAGATGGCCGGACATAATGGTTAAGCGTCCCAAGGAAGCTAAAACATCCTGTTCAGGAAAACCGAAGGTAATCGTAGGGCCGCTGACCATATCTTCGACCTAGAGAAGTGTAATTGGCGGAGAGGGTGGGATTCGAACCCACGGAAGGCTTACACCTTCGGTAGTTTTCAAGACTAGAGCCATCTCTGTAAATTATTGATTTAATTGAACAAAAAATATCATTCCACAAAAGTGTGTAAGAAAATGTGTAAGTTCGCAAGCGTTTTTATCGAGCAAATATCATTCAGTTTTTGTACTGGGATTGTTAAGAACATCTTCCAGCTTCTTGTACGCCTGAAGGCGTTTATCCGTATCCATTTTGCTTAGGTTCAATATCTTCCAGCGCACTGCAGGTAAATTTTCTACATGCGGAAATCCTAGCAAAGACCAATCCGGTTTCAGTGCCTTGAAAGAGAGTAGAAAGCGTCTTTCGGATTCCGTAAGGGCTGCATTCAGTCCCCTGATAAGAGTTTCCCTGACGGCCTCTAACTCCTGCAACGGCACGTCAATCTGTGCCATCCGTACAAATTCGTTCTCATATACGGCTTTAAGGTCTTTACGGGTAGGGCTTAACAGTTCTGAAATTGGACGGTTATGGCTTATCAGGTAAACCAGAAACGCTTTTCTTAAATCGTCAGTCAGTCCTTCGTTTTCAAGTAGAAATTTTACATCGAACAGGTCACGCGGGTGCTGTCTATCCAGCGCGGCGCATAGCTTTCCTGCGTATAAATCGGGAATTGAGACAACCGACATTTCGGCATAGCCGAATTGTGCTTCAACTTTTTCTGATACCTCGCGCAATTCTTCAGGAAAGACCGTACCACGTAAAACAGGCGATAACTCGATTTTGATCTGCACTTCGCCCTGTTTCACAATTAGGCGCAAGGCATCGGAACGACTCTCATACGATTTTTGAACCTGTGTCTCTCTTATCGAACTCAGAATTTTCGCGGCAATCCGATCCAGTGCCTCTGTGATGCTGGATAAAGCAACATCGCGATCATCCATCGGCAGATAAACCAAGTCGATATCAACGGAAAGGCGTGGCATATCGCGCACAAACAAATTGATGGCCGTACCGCCCTTCAGGGCAAAGCATTTTTCTTCTGCCACCAAGGGCAGAGCGCGCATCAATAACTGGACTTGCCTATAGTATCCGCTGCCTGTGTCCACATATCCTCCGGTATGGTTATCATGTATTTTGTATCGAGTTTTCCGCTACGGGCCAGCATCCGTTTACCTGACCCAAGCCCTAGCTTGTCCAGTTCGGAAGGATTAGGCAGTTTTTTAAACCAAGGGAATTGGTGCCGTTCGGCAAACCAGTAAAACAGACGGCGTATTTTCACGTTCTGCGTCCGCCTGAGTAGTGTTTCCAATCGGCGCGGAGATAGATTTATAAGCCCCTGCATAAGCTGGTCGGCATACTCAAACGATATGCTATCTGGCACATCCAGCAGTAGCTCTAGAAATGCTCGTTCCGGAGATGATCGTGTCAACGGCCATGCGTTGTTTCTGCCTGTGGGGGTTATTCTGGGTACGTCATCGCCACTATATAGCTGTTTGAAACCCGTATCGTACTCATCATTTACAAGGCCAGATGCGCCAAAATCATCTTGATCCGGTGTGTCTAAACGAACATGGCGGACAAATTTAACACCAGTTATCAGGCCGTTGATCCATTTTGGAAGTCTGTCTTTGCCGTAGAGATGCACAACGCCGTGGAGATGTGTAACTGTTTTTCCAGTTAGGGGAACATAGTGTCCATACCCTTTCATTTCCAAAGCAGTCAGCCCACCAACGGTTAAATCGGTTTTCAGGATACTTTGAAGGCAACAAACAACGCTCAGCCAAGTCAGCGTAACGTGAGGCCTGATATAAACTCCACGCGCTAAAGAGGTAAGCTGCCCGCTTTTAAGCAGGTTATCTATAGCATGGCGATCAAATGCTTTATTTTGTGCCATAAGCCATTGCCGTGTAACAGGAAGGGCTTCCGGTACACAGTTAACAAGCTCTTGGATATTTTCAGCGCTCATGGTTTACAGTTTTCTCAAATTGCGGCGAATTTCGCCGCAAAAACAAACTTTCATAAACCATACCATATCAAGTCAGTTTAAAAAATATCTATTTTGCGGCGATTTTCGCCGCAAATAAAGATTTCCTTAAACTAAATAGGGTTTGCGGCAGGTCCGCTCTGTGGGGATGGCCTTGCAGCCTTTCCGAATGCAGCTTTGTTAAACTTCCCTGACATTTTGGATGCCTTGGGTGTTTTTGGTGGATATGGCTGCGCTTTGTATTGTGGTGGGATGTTCTGCGTGATTTTCGAGACGATTTTTTCCGACTTCGTTCTTACCTGCTCAGGCGTATTCTTATTAGAAGCGGTGGTGCACGCGTTCGCGCGCATGGCAGTTTTGAAGAGGCAAAGAAAAACCAGACCTGACGCAAATAGACTGGAGCATTATCGACAATAAAGAAGATGCGTCGGTTTGCCTGTTCAGAATTGCGTCAAGTTACGATACGCCAGAGTCCATGAAGGCATGGTTTGAGTGGGGCAAGTTTGATGGCGTAAAACTTTTTAGCATGGATATGAAAAAAACGGTTTCAGCTGGCTGGAATGTACGCGAACGTGGCATGAGATTTTGGAGCAATCCTCTCTCAAGAGCTTGGGGTAACTTGATCGTCTGGGGGTCGTCTTTCACACTTCAATACAATGAATCTGAGGTTCTTCAGTCAGCGGGTGTAGGTCACACCATTGAGTAATCAACCAATTGAAGCAGGGGAGTTACCATGACAATCAGTTTGGCAGCCAATCGTGTTTTAGTCTCGCACTGGGGGCACACGCAGCTTGATTGGTCAAAGCGTAGTCGAGCGCGTCTGTTTATTTTGCACAATCAATAATGGAATACAAGGATATAAATTACAGGATTTTTCTGGTACGTATAATCGCAAGGATCACATAAGCGGGAGGTACGCATGATGTATGTCAGTTTTATGTGCTCGAAAACAGCAGGGAAAAATCAAAATGGCATCATTTAAGATTAAGGTCATTTTCTGGGGATACGCATTGGCTATTATATGCGGGCTATTTTCTATGAATGTAGAGGCTGAAGAAAAAAGAGCCTCTGGGATGATCGTTGATTCTTGGCCTCTTGATAAGAGGCAGGTTTCTTATTATCGCGGGGTAGATAATATCGCTTTGGCTGTGTCTTTTGATGGTGCAGAAACGGCTCTTCCTATAATGGACAGTGAGGTTCGGAAAATATTCGCAGATAAATTTTACGGGAAAGTTGATGGGAAGCTCTCCTATATATCTATAGAACCTCTTGTGAATGAAAAAAAGTATGACAGAAACACCTTAGTGCTCCGCATTGTGCTTCATGATACAAGTACAGGCGGTAAAAAACAGGTATCCGTTAGTACCTATGTTTACCGTCGCGGACATTCATTAGCATCAGATTCTACTTTCTTTCAGAGAATGGAGATGTTGCTGGGTATAGACCAAGAGCCAGAGATGAGCATGAGAGAGCCTAGATCAAAAGTGGTATCGCCTCTACCTGTTCAACTTCTTAATCCTCCCCCTAGTCGTCCATTTCAAGAGGATATTAAAAATGCTTTAGAGGCCACTGCTAGCGGCCTGAGGAGCAGTTTTTTGCGGGCATTAAAATAGTTTTGGAAACATAAGGCGGACGGAGCGCGCGTCTATTCACTCTGCACAATCAATAATAGAATACAAGTCTGTAAATTTTAGAAAATTTCTGGTATTGATTGTTCAAGAAAACAAATAAAGGGGAGAGAAATGATAAGAGGTATCCATAAATTTTTTTTGATTGGTGCAATCTCGATTGTTGGTATTTTGGCAGCAAAAACTGCATATGCCAGCGATTTCACAGGTTACACCTGCGATGTGGGTCATATGACCTCATCCCAGCGTGCGGCATCGGATATTTTTTTAAATCTCAAAAAAATCCGAATATTTGTGAACGTGGTGCCACATGATCAATTAAAGGCCCCTGATTTTCCAGAATTATTAACTCCTGCTGCACTTGGGGAGGCTATACGGAAAAACGCTATAAAGTCTTTCAAGAAATGTTTAAAAAACCCAGATAAGGCCGAAGATCTGATCCAAGTTGTTACTGACCCTAAAGATCCTGTGTTTGAAGAGGGCAACACTCTGGGGATCTATGTAAGATTTCAAATAAGTCGTGCTTCACTCGGTAGTGAAGACGTGGCCGTTTTTGCAGATTCTCAAAAAATAGTACTTTTCAAAATCGACTATTATCGCCCCAGCGAGGATAAGTTTCTTTATAAAGAAAACGCACCAGTGGGTACTTTTTTTATCAAGTACGATAGCAAAAAATTGGAATCTCAAATTCAACGAATGATTAGAGCCATTGATCTCTATTGAAAGCATAAGGGAGCGTTCTGATGTCTTGGAGCAATTTGAAGTATTTATATAACTTCACTAATCTTGGTTTTGGAAACGCAATCTCCCAAAATGCTAATGGGAAATATGAAATTCAATATCTGCTACCTGAAACATCAGATGATTTAAAGGCCATAGATTACAAATCTATTTCTGATTACTACAATGGTGTCGTTCCGGATGATCGTGTAACCAGTTTTTCTAAATTAAATGAAGATCAGGCGGGTGCTGTCCGGATGATTCTGGGTAATGAGAGCGATATAAATTTATATGCAGCATTATATGAAGATGTTTCAAATGTTATTCTTTGGGAAAGTTTGACCACAAGCGCCGCAATAGTGTGGGGGCAAAATCCCGAGACATCAGATCTTTTTGATGGTGCTCCAGATGGTGTAATAGCGCTCACAACAGTTGTAAATCCTGAAGACATGCCAACTACCTCAGGGGATGATGCATGGGGCAGGCACGGGGATATCTGGCTTAATGCGAATTTTTCATCATGGGAAGATGTCCAAATAAAAGGAACGATTGGGTACTGGGCTATTATGCATGAACCCGGGCATTCTCTGGGTCTCAAAGACGCTGAGGATGTTTTTTCTGGAACTTCTGAAGATAGCCAGCAATACACCATCATGTCATATAATGCTGCTGGATGGGTTGGTGGTACCGCAACACAAAATGCTTTATATTACGATGACAAAACTTCTCCGCTATATGCCTACGGTCTCCAGCTTTACGACATAGCAGCCATTCAGGATATATACGGGGTGAATGATGCTAGACGCCCCGAAGACACGACATATGCTTTTGGTGCCGGACTCGGGCGGGGCGGCAGCAAGGACAATGCTTTTCTATATACCATCTGGGATGGCGGCGGCGATGGCGATACGATCGATGCTTCAGCGTTTACAGGGTATAATGCCAAAATCAGTTTGGTCGCAGGTTCATTCAGCTCCATTGGCGGCAATGGCCTTGGAGGGCAGGGCTATGACCCGACAAATGTTGTAAGTGGTGTTGCGCGTGACATTAACAACGTAGCGATTGCGTACAATACATTGATCGAGAATGCGATTGGCGCGGATGGTAACGACCTGATTATTGGTAACGGGGAGGCTAATCAACTCACTGGCGGAAAAGGTAATGACGAGCTTACCGGCTGGTTAGGCAGTGACATCTATAAATTCGGTGCATCGGATGGCGATGACACAATCATCGATGCCGGCAATCAAAACGCAATCGTATATGAGAATACGTCTTTAAGCGCGATAATACTGTCGATCGATGCCACCAACAATCATGACCTGCGTTTTACGACCATTGGCGGGAATGTTCTTACTGTAAAAGATCAATATACGACGGCTTCGAATTTAGCTGTTTTAAATTTTAGGCTAGAAGATTCATCGAACATAAAACAAATCAACCTTGCTGCGATTTACGCGAGTGATCTTTACGATGGCAGCGGGCCCATTTCAATCAATGCATCCACAATCTATACGGCTTTTGATGCTTGCACTGTGGCGGACGGTGATGTTGTCATCGGTTCGGATGGTGCAAATTATCTGTTTGGCCTGAACGATCAAAGCGACTATCTGGCAGGTGGCAGGGGCGTTGATGTCATGCGCGGTGGTACGGGTGCACAGGATACATATTTTTGGCAGTTAGGCGACAGCAGTGACAGGATTATCGATGACTGGGCGGATGGCGATACGCTTGATCTGGGCGCAGGCATCTCAAGCGGCTGGGTTACGACCAGCACATCAGGCAGTGATCTACTGCTGAACATTGCCGATATCAGCGGCTATGGCGCAACATTGCGTATCATCGGACAGGCGGCAAATGCCGCCTCTTTTATTACCAGCCATGTGACAGGCCTTGTTGAGGAAGCTGCACCCACCACCAGTGGTGCGGCGCTGTGGGGCACGGAAGTATGGCACCCTGAACTAACTCCGCCTGCCTATGTGCGGGAAGATTTGAATGACACGGTGACCGGCACAGGCGGGAATGAATCCCTTGAGGGGCGGACGGGCGATGATTACCTTAGCGGTGGCGCCGGGAATGACAAGCTGGATGGCGGCGAGGGTGCTGATACGGTGCACGGCGATAGCGGTGATGACAAGCTGCGTGAAATCTACAGCACGGGTGACAAGCTATATGGTGATGCAGGGAATGACCTGTTGTATGCAGCCTACGCGGCCATACTGGATGGCGGGGATGGTGATGACGTAATTTACGCGGGCACAGGCAGCACGGTTACGGGCGGTGCGGGTGATGATATTGTGTATGCCTATGCATCAGCCGTGAATGGCGGCACGGGGGAGAACGTTATCCGTCTTGCAGCTTGATTGCTCAAAGCATAGTCATGCGCGCCTATTCACTCTACACAATCAATCATTGAATACAAGGCTATAAATTACAGAATTCTTCTGGTACGTATAATCGCAGGGATTGCATAAGCGAGAAAAAAATAATGGAAGTGCTGATGCAGATAGCGGAGCTATAACGGCATCTTTTTTGAGAGGAAATATGAAGGACATAATTAAAGGTGTAGGCCATTGGATTAAGAAGCACTCTTTTTTGAGTATTCTTCTATTGGTAATTTTAGCTGGCGGCTGGAGCGTATATGTGATGCGCAATGGAAATCCGTTCAAGGTTACGGATCCGGATAGTCCTTATTTTAATCCTATGAAATACGATTTCAGGGACTATAGAGGGGAAACACAGGAAGTTTGGTTGAAGGCTACTAGAAAAGCTTTTCCGCAAGGGGCGTCGATGGAAAGAGTGGAGGTCATCATGGCTCATAATAGTTGCCATTATGATGAAAAAACTTCCCAAAAAAAAATAGTGCGTTTCTCCTGTGAGTCACCCATTCGCTATCCCCTCGGATTTGCTGCCGTCATATTTTATTTTGGAGATGATGGTAGGATGATCGATTATTTTTCTACCAATATTCGGGGCATATACTCGGGTAAATTTTATACTGATCTTGATACGCAACAATAATTAAGATGGGGGGATGCGATGAGCACCGCTAGACTTTATATTGCTTCAAAACCTGTATATGTAGGTGCTGACCCGTTTAGGCATCTGTATTTCTTTTATGATCAGGATTCCGATAATGACCAAAATCCGGAAACAAACCCAGGATTGATTATACGTGGCGGGCCAAAATCCAACTATGATGGTATCGTTAACGATTCAATCCTTTTTGAAATTAATTCTGCATTTATTGACTCTGCCGATAAACTTGAGGATGGACAGGATTTCAGTGAACGCGGTCTAAGAGAGTTATTTTCAGGCCAAGCAGCAACAGACGCATGGAATAGTCTAATCTCCTTTGCAGGTACATACACTGTGAGCAGCACAGCAGTCTCCAATGTCTATACGAGCGATTTCATATACAATGGCTTCCCCAACTTTGAGCCGAACAGCAATTCTGTTATCAATTCCTTGATGGGGCATATTAGCCTTGATTTGCGCGATTGGCTCCCTTTAACAGAGGGGGGTGTTCCTTACCAGCAGTCTAGCTGGTTTCCGGGAAGTATGGGTATTCTCGATGCACATGGGAGCGATATTTTTCGCGCGTATGCGGCGGATAATGGGCTTTACACATTTTACGATTCATCTGGCAGTGACACAATTATCATAGAGCACGGCGCGCGGCTTGAGATAATGAAAGACGCGGATGCGGCAAGCACGAACCATGTTGTCATGCTCGACCAGCAGCTTTCTCTACTCACATTACTGTCCCCATTCGGCACGGATGATTTAGAAGTGATGCAGGATAATAGCGGTCTATCGCCAGTAACGCTTCCTCTCATTCTTGATGACCAATACGGTGCGAATGGTTTTGCAGCGGATACGCTAGAATTCCGTGGTGATGATGATTTGCTGCTGCACCGTATCAATCTTGCGCTTGTGCCTGAGGACGAAGCAACGGGTTCTGTATCCACTTTTTATACAGCTTTTTCCGATGAAGCCGATGTCACGGCAGGTGTCGGTTCTGACCATGTTTATGGCGATACCGCGGCGAATACGCTGACCGGCGGTCGCGGGTCTGACACGTTGCGCGGTAATGACGGGCAGGACCTCTATCTCTGGAATCTCGGCGACGGCAGTGACAGAATTATCGATGACTGGGCGGAGGGCGATATGCTTGATCTGGGCGCAGGCATCTCAAACGGTTGGGTTACGGCCAGTGTATCAGGCAGCGACTTACTGCTGAACATTGCCGATATCAGCGGCTATGGCGCGACCTTGCGTATCATCGGGCAGGCGGCAAATGCCGCCTCTTTTATTGCCAGCCATGTGAGCGGCCTCGTTGAGGAAGCCGCGCCCACCACCAGTGGTGCAGCCCTGTGGGGCACGGAAGTATGGCACCCTGAACTAACTCCGCCTGCCTATGTGCGGGAGGATCTGAATGACACGGTGACCGGCACGGGCGGGAATGAATCCCTTGAGGGGCGGACGGGCGATGATTACCTGAGCGGTGGCGCAGGGGATGACAAGCTGGATGGTGGCGAGGGTGCTGATACGGTGCACGGCGACGGCGGTGATGACAAGCTGCGTGAAATCTACAGCACGGGTGACCATCTGTACGGTGATGCAGGGGATGACCTGTTGTATGCAGCCTACGCGGCCATACTGGATGGCGGGGATGATGATGACGTAATTTACGCGATGGGCACGGGCAGCACGGTTACGGGCGGTGCTGGCGATGATATTGTGTATGCCTATGCATCAGCCGTGAATGGCGGCACGGGGGAGAATGTTATCCATTTAGGCGCAGGGGCCAGCACGGTGAGCGTGGGGGATGGCGATGACACGATTTACCTTTCAACATCCGGCACGGCGACCATAACATTCGCAGCCACGCTGGATGCTGTTCTGCTTGATAGCAATGCGCGTGACCTAGTGCTTCTGTTTGTCAGCGGTACCACGGCGCGGCTGGTTGATTACGCACAGCATAAAGCTGACTGGACTTTGCCTGTGGGCGTGGCGCTTTCTGATACGTTTGTAACATCTTCAACTGCGTCTCTATCCCTCAATCTCGCGCTATTGACGGACGTAACGGATATTACATCCGGCAGCGGGAATGACACGATTACAGGCAACAGTGCCGCCAACAGCATTACGGGCGGTGCCGGGCAGGATGATATCAACGCCGGTGCGGGCGCTGATATTGTGCATGGCGGGGCGGATATTGACCTCATCGATGGTGGCGATGGAAACGATACGCTGTACGGCGACGCGGGCAATGATGATATTGATGGCGGCATGGGCAATAACATCATTCACGGGGGTGATGGCGACGATGCTCTATACGGTTACAACAGCATGAGCGGCGATGATACTATTGAGGGTGATGGTGGAAACGATGACATCAACGGCGGCGGCGGAACGGATACGTTAAGCGGCGGCACAGGTAATGATACGATTGCTGGTAACGGCACGCTCAATGGTGGTGCAGATAACGATATACTCACAGGCACAGGCGCGCTGAACGGCGATGCGGGAGCCGACTCTATTACCCTTTATATCAGCGGTACGGCGCACGGCGGAGATGGCAATGATACGATCAGCAGTGCCAGCGGCACGGGCACGCTGCTGTATGGTGATGCAGGAAATGATTACCTGACGGGTGATAGCGTTACGCTTTACGGCGGGGATGATAACGATACCCTTGAAGGCACGGGCACGCTGGATGGCGGTGCGGGCAATGACATCATAAACGGCCAAGGTACGCTGGTGGGTGGTACGGGGGCTGATGTAATCACGGCCCTGTATTATACCGGCAGTACGGTCTATGGCGGCACGCAGGGCGACACAACCGGCGGTGACGGGCATGACACGGTTTCGGGGAGTGCTGCTGGTGATGCCATCTATGTAGGCGCTTCCAGCTATGCTACCGGTGCGGATGGTAATGACACCGTTTATGCAGGCGCAGGCAGCGCGATCGATGGCGGCGATGGTGATGACCGCATTTATCTGCGTGGCACGGGTGCCAGCCGCGTGGGTGTTCTGGATGGAACGGATACCATCTTGCTCAATGATACTTTGGCAAGCGCAGTGGTGGATTTTGGCACGTCCTTTGATGCGAGTGACCTGACCTATTCCTACACGCCTAACAGCAGTAACCTGACAGTACAGGCGGGTACGGTTTCGGCCGTGCTGAGTGGTTTTGTATCAGCGCCCACGCGCTGGCAAGTAGCTTTTGGCGATGAGGCCGAGGCTTTTAACATTACACATACGCTGACCAACACGACTTTGGCTTATGGCGGTAACATCACCATCACGGCTTTGGCGAACTCGGAAGACGTTATTACAACGGGCGGTGGTGCTGATACCATTCTGGCCTATGGCGGCAGTGATGATATTATAACCAATAACGGGAATGACACGGTCGATGCCGGTGCGGGGAATGACAATGTCGATACAGGTTCGGGTAATGACCTGATCTATCTTGGTGATGGCTCCGATGCTGTTAATGCGGGTACCAATGACGATACCGTCTATGGCGGCGCGGGTGATGACCAGATTAGCGGCAATGCCGGTAACGACTATATCGATGGTGACGATGGTAACGATGTGATCGGCGGGTATGACGGCAACGACACCATCCTGTCCATGGCAGGCAATGACTATATCTATGGCGGCACGGGCAGCGATGCCGTGTATCTCGGGGCTTCGGTTGCACTGGGCGATATTTCCTTCACGCGCACGGCAAGTTATCTGGACCCGTCGAGCCCGTTTACCGACCTTGTGGTCGTGCTGTCTGACGGGCGGCATATCCAGTTGATCAACCAGTTCGCTGTAACAAGTGGTGTATATGCCGAGCAAGTGGAGACGCTGGCCTATGGGCCATCGATCACAACGCTTGATATTACATCCATAACACCATCATCGCTGGACATTAACGGTACGTCCGGTGCTAACACGCTATATGGTTTTAACGATACGGCCATCGGTGATGACCGCATTTATGGCCAGGCCGGTAATGATACCATCTATGGCCGTGGCGGCAGCGATGAGCTGCATGGCGGCAACGACAACGATGTTATCTATGGCGATGCGGGTAACGATACGCTCTATGGCGAAGCTGGAAACGATTATTTAAGCGGCGGCACGGGCAATAACCGCCTTGAGGGCGGTGATGGTGCCGATACGCTCTATGGCTCGACGGGCAATGATATTTTCCTCGGCGGTACGGGGAATGACATTGTGCATGGCGGGCAGGGGGCCGATACCTTCACCGGCGGCACAGGGTCCGATACGTATGTCTATGACACGGGTTCCGTAGGTGCAGGCGTTGATACCATCACCGACTTTTCGCTGACGGATGCCGACCATGTGGATTTGCGTAGCCTGCTGAGCGGTTACGACCCCGTGCACGAGGCCATTACCGACTTCCTGACCTACACAACCAGCGGCGGTAATACCACCTTCGCTATTGATACGGCAGGAACAGGCAGCAATTACACCGCACTCGTGACCCTGACGGGCCAGACGCTAACCTACTCGGTCGAGGATATGGTTGCGGGCGGATACCTGATTGTAAGCTAGGCCCTAAGTAGGAGTTGAGCGAGGGCGCATACTTGGTGAGGGGTTGGCGGTGCTGCCAAACGCCGCCTTGTTGAACTTGCCAGACATCTTCTTGAGCTTAGGCGTTTTGGGTGGGTATGGCTGTGTCTTGTATTGGGGCGGTATTTTCTGCCTGATTTCAGAAACGATTTTTTCTGACTTCGTTCTTACCTGCTCAGGCGTAAGAATTTTGACAGGCTTGGTTTGAGAAGCCTTCATATTAAACAGGCTGCTGGTGGTCGGCTTTTGTGGCTCTTGCCTTGGTATAGGCTGGCGCTGTAGTTCGGGCGTACCTCTGGTCTGCTGTCTTTGTGCCCGTTCAATAACCGCCCTAATAGGCGATAGCGTGGCTTTTGAGAGGCGAGGGGGAGGGGTTGGCGGCCTGAACCTTTCCAGCACGTTCTCACGCACCAACGCGGCCTTGAGTTGCAGTTTTAAGGCGTGTTCCTGATTGGTGATTATGCGGCTCTGGCGTTCAAAAGTGGGTTTGACAGGCTGGGCTGCCAGTGCCTTCTCGATACTGTCTACGAACAGCTTGTATTTTTGGTAGTCGGAATGCGTGCCTTTCAGGATGTCGAGGCGGGTTCGCATGTCCTTCAGCTTGGCGTGGATGCCTTCCCTGTAGTTGCGCTTGTAGCGTTCTTTCTGGCGGTTGACCCTGATTTGCTTTTCCCGCTCCGTAAGGCGCAGGGTTCGGCGGCGTTCGATGCGGCCAGTCAGAATATCTTTTGAGAACTTTACGGCCCTGCCGATGGCGCTTCGGACAACACCAGATAGTCGGGTTTTAGATTCTAGCCGCTCGAAGTGCCTCAGGCGCGTATCAAGGCGGCTCATGTCGGCTTCGATGCCCCTGATTTGTTTTCCTAGTGGCGTATCAGGCCATTTGGCGCGTTCGGCGTTAACGTCCTTAATCTCTTTTACAAGGTCACTGCGCCTGCGGTCTTGGTCTATGGCCTTATAATCAGGTTTATGGCCCTTACCATCATCGCCTGCCTTGGCGTTGCTGGGCGTGTTCTGCTTTCCATCCCCGTTACCGCCTTTGCCTTGCTTGCCTTTCCCGTCCTTGTCGTCTTCATCTTCCTTTTTGCCTTCGGTTTCTTCGTCTTCATCCTTCAGGCGTTCTTCAATGGCTTTGGCTTCAGGCCCAATATGGACTTGTGGCACACGGTCGATACCTTGGTCTTCCAGCGTGCGGCGGTCAATTTTGGCTTCTGGGAAGCCTTCGTGCTCAAGGGCATCATTAACGAACGTCTCCCACACGGAACGGATGAGTTCGACCTCCTGCGGGCCTTGCTCCTTATCATCAAGGATGCGGGTTTTCTTGCCGAGGCCATCCTTGGTGACTTCGCGGGTGGTAAACAGCAAATGGGCATGATGGTTGCGCCTGTCATGCCCGTCACCCTCCACGGGGGTGTGTATGGCGGCATCCACGGCCACGCCATACCTGTTCACCATCCACTGGGATTGATCCCGCACCAAGGCTTCACGGGAAGCTGCGGATAGTTCATGCGGCAGGGCAAGAATGATTTCCCGCGCCACGCGGGAATTCTTGCGCGTCTCGGCAGCTTCTGCCGCATTCCACAACAGGGCGCGGTTGTAGGTGGTTTCAGGGGCTTCGGGCGGGGCTAGGATGAACGAGGATGCCACACCCTTGCGGTGTTGGTAGTGGTGGGCAAAGCCCAAGCGGTCGTCCATCAGTTCCGCCCCCGCACGATAAGCAGCAGCGGCAACGGCTGAAGCGCCATCGGCCCGTGAAAACACACGCAACGAACAATGAAAAATCGCCAAAAATGTTGCCTTTCTCGGCAACCCACAGGCGATTGTTTTTATTGTTGTTTTGTTCGCCCAAACAAAAGAAAGCGCCCGTCCTGAGAGCACTGCAAACGAAGTTTGCGTAAGTGCGCTCTTACTGCCTTTCTATTTTCAGGATAAAGGGGGAGGGATTAAGGAAGAGTGTAAAAACCCGCTCTCTTAAACAGGTCTTCAGCCTAGATTGATTCTCGTTGCGGTTTGACCCCGTTTTTTAATCAGCTATTATCAGGCTGGCCGGTGGTTCGGTGTTCACAACGTTGCGGTTTGACCCCGTTTTTTAATCAGCTATTATGCGCCGCGCACGTTATAGCCTGAGGCTTCCGTTGCGGTTTGACCCCGTTTTTTAATCAGCTATTATGACAACAAAGATGGAAATAGTTCTAGACCCGTTGCGGTTTGACCCCGTTTTTTAATCAGCTATTATTGAATATGAATACGATGAAATGCCGGATGTGTTGCGGTTTGACCCCGTTTTTTAATCAGCTATTATATTTCCTTAAACAGTTCGCCGTCACGCATTGTTGCGGTTTGACCCCGTTTTTTAATCAGCTATTATCCAGTCTTTGAGGTTGGCCGTCACGTCATAGTTGCGGTTTGACCCCGTTTTTTAATCAGCTATTATCGCGCGGCCACTACGGACGGCGACGAATTTGTTGCGGTTTGACCCCGTTTTTTAATCAGCTATTATGTGGCATACCTTTACGTGCACCTCACACTTGTTGCGGTTTGACCCCGTTTTTTAATCAGCTATTATATTCGCGGCATACTATGACGCCATAAGAGGGTTGCGGTTTGACCCCGTTTTTTAATCAGCTATTATTAACCTACATAAAGTAGTGTTTGAAAATCCGTTGCGGTTTGACCCCGTTTTTTAATCAGCTATTATACTAACAGCAACCAAGGAAAACAGCACCATGTTGCGGTTTGACCCCGTTTTTTAATCAGCTATTATGATACCGATAGAAGCCGCATGGACTTTACCGTTGCGGTTTGACCCCGTTTTTTAATCAGCTATTATAGATTGGCGAAGATCATGTTGTGACTTTTCGTTGCGGTTTGACCCCGTTTTTTAATCAGCTATTATGGGGAAGGCTTTGACCCCGATCAAGAACGCGTTGCGGTTTGACCCCGTTTTTTAATCAGCTATTATTTTCGTCATCTCACACCGCCTGCAATACGAGTTGCGGTTTGACCCCGTTTTTTAATCAGCTATTATTTAAAGACGTACGAGCAACTGGCTGTGAGTGTTGCGGTTTGACCCCGTTTTTTAATCAGCTATTATTCAGCAGCAGCAATGGAATACCGGTGATGTGTTGCGGTTTGACCCCGTTTTTTAATCAGCTATTATTTCTTCCGTCAGCCTTTCAATGCGCTCGATGTTGCGGTTTGACCCCGTTTTTTAATCAGCTATTATAAATAAGACGAGAGCAAACGCTGTCACAGTGTTGCGGTTTGACCCCGTTTTTTAATCAGCTATTATTTAAACTTGACGGCCTCGACCAGATTATCGGTTGCGGTTTGACCCCGTTTTTTAATCAGCTATTATATTACCCTTGATGCCTTGAACGCCATGGGTGTTGCGGTTTGACCCCGTTTTTTAATCAGCTATTATCCAAGACGACATAAGCCCCTGAAAACAGGGGCTTATTTTTTATTGAGCTGTGGATAAAAGCTTGCTGATTCATATCAAATTAACACATATTGATCTGGATTTTTTACCGGAGCCTGAACAATCCGGCTCTGGATATTGATGATATCCGAAAATTGTTTGTCTGTAAAAAATAGAATGCTAATTTTGCCGCCAGGTGGAGCGCTTTTGCGGATTTTACTGACATAGGGCGGTGTGTGGGTACGGTCGCCACAGAACCGGAAATAAACAGAGAATTGCGACATCTCGAAACCTTCATCAAGAAGGAAGTTTCTAAACCGTGTCGCCAGGTGTCTTTCCGCCGAGGTGCTGACCGGCAGGTCGAACATTACCATCATCCACATGAGCCGGTGTCCGCTGTAAGGTTTCATTCTTTATCATCATTCCAGTTGGGCTCTGCCAGAGCGGAGGCTGGGGAAGGGGTAAATCCAGCCGGTCTCTGCTGCCTTCATACACAAGCGCCAGTGATATGGCGGCGTTTTGTATGCCGGTTCGCATGGCGGTCATACCAGTTGCAGTAGAAATTTCTATCTCAGGCAGGCTTGCAAGAATACGCTTGGTCTCAGGAACGACAGTATCCCAGCCATTTCTTAATAAATTCCAAACAGCAAAATCTGCATATGGGCGAAACGGTTCCATCAGGTCATCCGCCAGCCGCATAGGGTTATTGGCATTTTTATGGTGAATGGGAATGCCGGGGTGCAGCCCCGCCGCCATGATGGACCGTGCCACTGTGGAGCGGATAATCATATAGGCATAGTTCAGGAGGCTGTTGATACCATGAGCGTCCCTGTCGCGTCGGAAATCAGGGCCGAACAGCAGGGGCCAGTACCGCCGTGCGGCCTGAGCCTCGATATTCTCAGTATCGCCGGAGCGAACCTTTGCTATCAGCGCCTGAACGGGCGCATAGGGGTTTCCCGTCGCTTTTAACGTACAGGCCTGCTGCTCAATCTTGGCCTGGACTACTTGCTTCCAGAGTTGTTTGCTCTTGGGTGCTGTTGATTCAATTTGGGCATCCATACGGGATGCCTGTTGATGGAAACCATCCAGCGCCCACAGGAACCCGATAGGGTTATGGTTGGGGCCGCAGAAAATAAACAGAGCATTGCGCTTCGCCAGTTCCACCAGTAGGTTGTTGGAGTAAGTCAGGCCGTGCGCGTTGCTGATCAGCGATGCAATATCATCAAGCGCGATACGGGTAATTTCCAGCCCCTTTTCCGAGACGGTCATAAACCCACGATCAACGGCCAGATGCCGCCCGTCAGTTGTGATTTCGATGATGCGTTCCGGCATGGCAGTTCAAGCCGCTTTTGATTTCTGCTTCATCTTGAAGGGATCTTTGACCCGCCCTAAAATATCGACAGAGATTTTACGTACATTGAATTCCTGCATCTGGGTTGCAGACATCTTGCGACTGAGTTTATCAGCTTCCTCTTTTGCAATTTTGTTTTCTCTGAAATATACGAGGCCGCTTGTCATTTTCTTTACACGACAGATTTTTTCATTCCCCTTTTCCTCGTATGCCACCATATCATCAATCTGCAATCGCATAACCAGCTTGGCCGTTGGATTGCTTTTGCGCCACTGCGGTATAAAATCTTTCTGGTGAGCATAATAATTTGGAATAATTTCGCATAGCCACTGACCTGTGTCTTCGCCTTTGCTGGGGCAATAAATTTCAGCACAATAATTGCCACGAAGTTCGTATAGCTTATACTCTTCGCCGCGTGTTTCTTGGGGCCCTTTATCTACTGGCTGTCTTATAGGGATAAGTGAATCTCGCGTTTTTTCGATATGAATACGTACACGCCTTGTACCTGTATCTTGGGAGAATTTAACAAGAGCCGCTTTCCATTCCGCGCTGCCTTCTTTCATTCCTTCAAGATGTTTTGTAAGCGCGGCACAGATTGACATATCTGCAATTTTGTCGATATTTTTCTGGTCAATCATTGATCCAATAGGTTTTCTGGTAGCAATAACTATTGCGCCCTTCTTATCTCCCTTACGAATAAAACCATAGGCTGTATCCATATGAAGCCCCGCAATCGTATAGGGGCGGGGCGCATTAATGGCGCCAGCGGCATTCCCATGATCTGGTTTGTAGGAGATAACCATGTTCTCAAGTTTCTCGGTCATCTGCTGCCGGAATCCACCAAACGGATCTTGCAGATCCGTGACAAGCTTATGCCGCTTATCATACAGTTTTTCATCTTCCTCCAGTTTGCGGGCAGCGTCGGACAGGCGCTTGAACGTGCTCCGGTCTGAACAGCCGATGACAAAGGCGTCAATCGCATGGTGACGGTGGTCTGTACGGTCTTTCTGACCGTCCTCCTCACCCAGCATGTCATTCAGGCCCCATTTATCACGTAGCAGGGCGGTCATTTGGCCGGGCACAGCCCAGATTTTGCTTTTGCCTTTTTCATTATCAAAGACGGCGGATAAATAAGCCTTGGTCACTTTCGTCATGTAGCGCGTATCATTCAGCATTCGGGCGATAATGTCTTCACCCTGGCCTTTCGCAATATTCCAGCAATCTTCCTTGAACCGCCATTGCTTGTTTTTGGGCATGTTCTGGATACGCGCCAGAATTTCTGGCCATTCAGGCGTATGGCTGAAAGCTTCATAGGGGGCGCGATTTCCCTTTTCTCTGTTCTTGGCGCGTGCCGATAGAACCTTGTTTGCCCGTCCGTCATTGTAACTTTTAGAGAATGGCAATAGGTGTTCTTCTTCAAACGCGCCGGTAAATATATCCGTCTTTGAAATCTGTACACCTGAGAACGGGCAGCATCTTTTCAGGGGGTCTGTGGCGAGGTCTTCCCAGAGTTTGAAAAGCATCCGGTTCCGGTAGTTTTGTTTTACGCCCAGAAGTTCCAGTTCTTTATTAATCCGTTCGTTGTCTTTCTGGTTCTTGGCTTGATCTTTTGTAACGTCTTCTGCTGGTTCTTTCAGTTCCCGCGCCAGTTCAATCACGACCTGTTCCGGAGGGCCGTAAGTATCAATTAGGGCATTAGTCAACTGACGAACCTGATTCAGGGCAATATGAACCGTAGGGTTGTTGATCTTGCCAAAATATTTTTCAGGCATCTCCTTGTCATTTGGCGCATAGCTGCCGCCGATAACATTATTGGGCAGGATTTCGCCGTAATAGGGCAGTCGGTCAAATATCTCCCCTGTCCGAAAATCAGAATGATGGTATCCAGCGGCTTTCGCAGCATCGCTGTATTTCATGCCCTGCTCAAGAAACGGCATCATTTTCGTGATCGCCTTGGCGCTGACGCTGCCATAGCCATCGGGCAGCGGGGCATTGGCAATATTCTCCGCCTGTTGAGGCGACACATCCCATTCAGTGGCCAGTCTTTCAATCAGTGTATCCGGGTCAGGCTCGTCAAACAGGAGGTTGATAATCGTTTCCTGCTGTTCATTCGTGAATGAATGCCAGCGCTCGCCAAAGCAAGCCTCATCAGAAAGCAGAAAGCTGGTTAAATCGCCTGCCAGTTCGCTGCGTCGTTCTGATTCCAGGTTGAAGCGACAATCGCGAGGAATTTTCAGCAATGTTCTGATCTGGCCGAAAGTTTTCTTTTTCGATCCCAGCAAAGATTCCGTTATTTCTTTTCTGTCGTCAGTGTCCAGCATTGGATCACCTTCCGCAAGGCGGTCGATCTGGAGGTTGTTGATTTCCTGAAGGATGCGGAATTTCTGCACAATTGGTAGCGCAAGGCGGGCGCGTTTTTCCCCGCTCTCGAAACGGCATGATCCGATAATCGCCGGTTTTAAGGGGCGTTGATAAAAGATAATGTCCTGAATGGTCTCGCAGACTTTATCCGTCAGGCTGGGATGAAATGTTTTCTGTTTTTGCAGAAGGGTTGCCACTTCCTTCTGATACATCTCCCGTCCGGGATAAAAATTATATTCGGCTTTATTTTTCACCATGCTGCTGCAAACACGGACAGGCTGGTTTTCTGCCTTTTGTTTCTTCAGATATTCGCCAAGTGTGCGGCAACCGGATAGCATAATTTTTTGATCAAGGTCTTTGATCGCATTTTTCATGTTACTGGATTCATTCTCGCGCCGGTCTGTTTTGCGATTGCTTTTAAACCCACGGCGCTGATTGATATGAAACAAGGCGCGACCTAGATGATGCATAGGAATTTCCTTATCGAGCGCAACGGCTCTTAAGGAATATGGATCAAGAGATTCCAGTTTTTTGCGGTCATTGTAATTTTCAGGCATCAAGCCATGCTGGATCAGGAAATCCATCAGTCGTTTCTGCCGCCGGTCGCGCCGGTCATTGTTGCGGCGTGTGCCACGGGCATTACGTCTGGCCACAGCAAGCGGTTCGCCAACCTTTCCCGCCTGGGCGTTCTCTCTCCCGTCCGGAAATATCCGGACACCCATATTGATGATGGAAGTGGGCGCATCATTTCTGTCAAGCGCCAACACGCACCAGCCCAAAGAGGTTGCCCCCATGTCAAGCGCAAGACGGTATTTCATAATTTAAACCCCTGAAATGATTGTTGACAAACATTAGGGAGTGCCATTATTAATTGCAACATAGCTGATTAAAAATCGGGTGTCTTTCCGTTAACAAGATGCAAGATTCACAAAATGAAACGCGCAGACTCCGGTCTGCCGTTTTTTTATAAACAGCTTCATGCGTTACCTCCTTAAACGGCCCGATGCCCCGGCAAATAGCGGCCAGAAAAACCACTGCTTAGCTAAGTTATTAGGTCTACGAATGTCGCGAGCAGAAATATGGCGGAGAGGGTGGGATTCGAACCCACGGTACCCTTGCGAGTACGTCAGTTTTCAAGTCTAGTGCCTCTTGGTAACTATCTCAATTTTTTGATAGTTTAATTACACTGAATTTATTTGTGCAAGGTTTAGTGTAAGCGAACTTAATTAAATGGCGGACAGGGGGGGATTCGAACCCCCGATAGGCTTGCACCTATTCTAGTTTTCGAGACTAGCGCGTTCAACCGCTCTGCCACCTGTCCGCATGAAATCTTCAAGGCGCTACTTATAATCGGGAAAGTACGCTATTTCAAGTGACTTATCTGTCGGATTTTCTTGGTTTTTCAACCTTTTTTCTGATTTTTCTGACGTTAATGGCTGAGGCATCGAGTGTGTTTTTGAGGTGGGCAGCATAGAATTTTTCAATCATCTCTACGCTAGTGCGGCAATTTTTGGCGATTTGGTAGATATCGGCTCCCTCCATGAGGCGTAGGCAGATATAGGTATGGCGAAGGCTATAAGCCGTCCTCACGTTTCCATCGCGGTCATGTTTAAGATTGAGTTCGCTTAAAACCTGATTAAGCAGATGTGCAGGCGTTTTCCCGAAAATTCTGGCGGTTGGCTGCCCGCTATGGCGTTTCTGCATCCGTTGGAAAGGTAGAATGGCTCCTGTCATGCTCTTGCAGTAGCCAACGCCGCGCTTACCGCGTACTTCAATTTCAAGAAGGCGTTCGCCTGAATCTTGGTCTGTCACGATCGTAACATCCCTGTACTCAAGACGGCCTGCTTCATCAGGCCGCAAGCCTGTATTGGCCATGAATAAAATGTAATCGTGGAAATCCTCCCAAGCCGTGCGGTCTCTTTCACGGGGTGGATTTTTAGTACGATCACGTGAGGCTTCATATAGTGCCTTGTATTCTTCAGGTGAGAACCAGGCGCGGTGGTTTACTTTACCCGATGTTTTGTAAGGTGCAGATATATCTGGCACCTGTGCAATCCATCCGTATCTATGAGCCGTTTTTAATACTAAGCGCAGAGTGACAGTTTCGTGATGTAATGTGCTGCGAGAAGGTTTTTTGTTGCTGTTCGTATGGCGTTGCACACGATATTCCTGAACAAGGCCTGCATTGATAGCGGCCACAGGCATATCGCCAAAGAAAGACATGAGATGCGTTTTGATACGGCGTTCATGTTCCTTGGCCCACGCCTCGTTACGTTGGCCCTGCGTGATGATCCTGTACTCACCCATGAATTTTTCAGCAGCTTCACGGAAAGAGGGGCCAGTTTCTTTCTTAGGTTTTGGTGAAATCTTATAATCAGGTGATGCCGCCACACGCCCCGCCTTACGCATAAGAAGGGCGAGGCGGCTATCAACACGCTGGCTTCTAGCATCCGCATACAAGGTCATGTACCAGTCCTTGGCAGCATCTTTGGCCAGGACAAGACTTTCCTCCCGCGTTGAAACGCGGTGGTTACGTCCGTGCATGTATGTGGAGCATTGCCAATAGCGGCTGTTATCACGTTTATAGACATGGACGCGACCGTCCATGAATGTGTGTGATTGTATATCCATCACATACCTCCACAATTCAAAACTGTGTAAGACATGTGTAAGTATAATCTATGAAGGTTAAAAAATTTATCTATTTGATTTAATTGATAAATTTTGGCTTTCGGTGGGTGATTATCGGCTTTCGAGACTGACGCGATCAACCGCTCTGCCACCCCTCCGCACTTGAAAATGCAGGAAAAACTGAGGCATACAACTAGCTGGAAATAACGGCCCAGTCAACCATTCAGCTTAATAGCCACGTTAATGGTTAAGGTCGTCGCCCTCGGGTTCGTCATCATCCGTCCGGTCGTCACTCCACCAGCTATAGCGCTGCCCGAAATTCCATTGATCCCGCAAATTGGGCATAAGAGGCGCACCGGCCTTCGTTTTTGCTTTTATTTCCCGCGCGGTCTCGGCCAGCGCGCCGAAGCGTTCCGGCGTGGCAGGATGGGTATGGACCATAGCCTCAGGCTGCACCACTGCCGTGATACCGTTTTCCGCGGCTATACGCCTCCAGAAAAGTGCTGCGGCATTTATGTCACCGCCCGCGCGGGCCAGCAGGTACAGGCCCACATAATCGGCTTCCCGCTCAAAGCGCGGCGACCATATATTCGTGTAGGCATTCATCATAATCTCGGTTGCATTGGTGCCAACCATGCCGTCAATAATGCCGCCGCCTAGAATAATCGGCGCGGTGTTGATCGTATTTTTGATATGGTGATGCATAATGTTATGTGCCAGCTCATGCCCCAGCACGGCCGCTAGTTCACGGTCATTGGTGAAATCGAGCATCCCTTGTGTCACGAATATCTGCTTGCCGTCGGTCCATGCATTCAGTGTCCGGTCTGATTCCAGATACACCAGTTTATAATCGCATATAGGCACGAAGGGTAGGGTAAGTGTAAAGGCGCGGCCGGCGCGCAGGAAACCGAATTGGGCGCTGGAGGCATGGGCGGCTTTTTTAATACGCGCACGAGCATCTGCCGCATTACGGATGCGCTTGCCATTAATAGTCAGTAATACATCGCCAGGCACCAGCCCGTCCGCATGTGCGGTTGTACCTTGAAAAACCGAAAGCACGGTAGCATCGGCCCCCAGGTTGAGGCGTGTGCGGGCAACATCGCGCAAGGGCGCGGGTACATCGAAATCGCTGTGGACGATAAAGCCAGCTGTTAAGGCACGGCGGGGGCATAAAGCCGCATTTTGAAGCATGAGGGGGGCGCCTATATTCAAAAGCCGTTGCCGCCCAGCCACGTATTTTTCAAGAATATCGCCCGTTTCATGAGAGATTTCAGCCTGAAGGCTACTATACGGCGCCGACGGCACATCGGTGACAGGGCCGGCACACCCTGCCAGTATAACCGCGGTACAAACTGCAAAAACCCTTAGCATGTGACGATTATGCCTGTATTTTATGGGGGATAAAGCCTGTACTGCATTTTACTGCGTCAGATTTAGGGGCATAATTGCCATCGCTATTTTAGGGAAAAAGCGTGAACAGTAAAACTAATACCCCACCAGAGCTAACCGGCATTACCGGTCGCTACGAAGTGACGATGCAGCAATTCAATGATGCTTTGAAGGATGAGCCGCGCGAAAGCATATTGCAGTTCGACCTCAAGAAGGCTTTCCCTGATGCATTGGCCAGCGGCACACGCCTGCCCAAAGTATCAGAAAAAATATGGCGCCGCGTGCTTGATGAAAATATAGCTGAATACGGCGGTGCCTATTGCCACGACAAAACGTCCACCTTTGTGCAGTTATGGCTTGAAAATTTGCCCATTGGAGTAGCTAGAGCCAGACTGGATACCATCGCCGCTCGCATGGCTGATATAAAAAAGCGGGCTGCCGAACTGGGGCCGGAAGGCGATGTTGAAACCCTTTTTACTGTTGCCGTCAAAGATACGCGCGTAACCCAGCTAAGCCCAAATACCATTAAACTAATGCAGCATGGCCTGCCCGCAAACCCGCCGGCTGATCTGTTCGATTTATGGGTGCAGCGAACAACGCAGGCGATCATTCATGCGGAGCAGAAGACGCCTTTTTTAAAAGATATCATGGAAGTTGTGTCTAAAGCCGAGCTTGGTTTTATGCCGGTATGGACATGCGCGAATGAATTGCTGGTAGGCTCCTTCGGTTATGTGCGAAATCCGGCAGGTACCCATTCTTCGGCCGAGCCGATCCGCCAGGACTTATTGGCCATGTTTGCGACCATGATGCAATTGACGATGCTCGCATCCAAAAAGATAAACGCGATTGGTTTTTTATCTGTTAGACAAAACTTGCTTGCCAGTAAAACCGCAATGGATTTGTTATTTGCCTTTTTGCATGTCGTAAGTCCCGATATTAAAAAGAACATTATCATTGAATTGAAGGGGATGCCCAAAGGCGAGGCATCGCCAACCGTCAAGGCAATGATCGAAACGCTAGGTGCAAACTGCAAAACTTACATGCTGGAAACGGGTGTCTTTTCGAAAGACGAAGTTTTCCGCGATGTGCCAAAATTGCATGCTGTCGGCTTTGATTTGCAGGGGCTAGTTTTACCGGAAGTCGAGATCAGCTCGCTCATCCGCAAATATTCGGAAATTCATAAAAAACACGGGCATAAGCTTTACATCAAAGGCATCACAGCCCCTTACCACATCAAGCTCGCCAAGGAATGCGGCTATACATATCTGTCGGGTGCGGCAGTGCATGCACCTGAAAAATTTATGAATGGCGTGCGTCAGTTTCCCATCAGATTATAAAAAATCGATCCGATAGCAGAAGAGGCAGGGTTGCCCCTGCCTCTTGCTTGAATATCTAACGCGGCTGATTAGGCGCGTGGTTTACGATCACCGAAGGACTTGCCGCCGAAAGGCTTGCCGCCGCCAGCTTTTTTGGCGAAGTAAGGCTTTTTGAAAGGCTTGTCGCCGCGTGGTTTGTCACCGGTGGGTGCGTCGCCCCGTGGTTTAAAACCACCATTTTCACTACGTGGTTTGAATTCACCGCGTGGTTTGAAGTCGCCTTCAGGGCGTGGGCCGCGTGGCTTGTATTCACCGCGTGGCTGGAATTCGCCACGTGGTTTGTATTCGCCGCGCGGGGCGTCAGCATTGAAGTTACCTTCTTCGCGTGGCTTGAAGTTGCCTTCAGGACGTGGGCCGCGTGACTGGAAGTCGCCCCGTGGTTTAAAACCACCATTTTCACTACGTGGCTTGAATTCACCGCGTGGTTTGAAATCACCACGGTCGCCGCGTGGCTGGAAATCGCCGCGTGGTTTGAAGCCGCCTTCGGTACGTGGCTTGAACTCGCCGCGTGGTTGGAAAGCACCGCGTGGCTTGTTGTATTCGCCGCGTGTCTTGGCTGGGCGTTCGTCGTAGTTGCGCTGGTGGTCGGCAGCACTGGTGCTATCGACGCTCATGTCATCCATGCGGGGTGTATAGCCGCTATTCTGACGTGGGGCGTTGTTATAGTCGTTACGGGCAGGGCGGTCATAACGGCCACCGCTCTGGTTGCCTTCTTCACGACGGGGACGGAATTCGCCGCTGCCACGACGCGGCCCGCTGTTGCGGGCACCACCACGGCCACCGCCACGGTTGGCACCGCCTTCGCGATCATGCGGGGCTGCATTTGGGTTCAGGATACGCTGGATAGCGCGCCATTTGCCCATTTCAGATGGCATGACGAAGCTAAGCGCCGTGCCTTCCTTGCCGTTACGGCCGGTACGGCCGATGCGGTGAACGTAATCTTCCGGCACTTGTGGCAGGTCATAGTTGATGACGTGCTCGATATGCGGAACGTCAAGGCCGCGGGCTGCAACGTCTGTCGCAACCATGACGCGGGTTTTCTTAGAACGGAAACCGGCAATAGCGCGGTCACGCTGGCGCTGGTTCAAACCGCCGTGCAAAACGTCAACGCTGTGGCCGTCGTCTGAAAGGCGTTTGGCCATACGGTCTGCGCCGTGTTTGGTTTTAATGAATAGAATGACTGAACCTTCGCGGTTGCCCAGTTCGCGGGCAAGGTCGTTATAACGCGCGCCTTCGGTCGTGTTCAGCAATTCGTGCTTGATGCACGCAGCCGAAGTACGCTCTGGCTCGATGGAAATACGCACAGGGTCATTGAGGTATTGCTGTGCGAACTTCATGATGTTTTCAGGGAACGTGGCCGAGAACATCAGCGTTTGGCGCTTAGGGTTCGTGGTCTGGATGATTTCTTTGATTTGCGGGGCAAAACCCATATCGAGCATACGGTCGGCTTCATCAAGCACAAGCATGGTGGTTTGCATGTACATGCGCGGGTTGCTGCGCAAATGGTCGTTCATACGGCCGGGTGTACCGACAATCATGCGTGGGCGTGCGCTCAGTTGTGCGCGTTGACGGCCCATGCTTTCGCCGCCGATTAACAAAGCGGTTTTGATGGCAACATGGCCATGCGCCATTTGGTGGGCAACAGCAAGAATTTGTGCAGCCAGTTCACGCGTTGGCGCCATGATAATGGCGTGGGCGTGTGGGTCTAGCATCAGTTTGGCAAGAATAGGGATGATGAACGCGCCGGTTTTGCCGGTGCCCGTCTGGGCGGATGCAAGCAGGTCCTTGCCTTTGATAACGGCAGGAATGGCCTGCTGCTGAATAGGCGTAGGCGCAGTGTATTTCATGTGCTCGAGGCTGGAAGCCAGCGCTTTGGGCAGGTTGAAATCAGCAAAGCTAGGGCCGTCTGCAACAATAAGGGCGCCCATCATCATGTCAGCGCCATCGGTGGCAGCAACATCCATGTTGGCGGCTTTTTTGTGTTTGGGGGCTACAACAACGTTGTCAGCGGTTACGACATCCATGTCGAAAGAAGGCACGGTTTGTGCCACTGCGTTATTTTGATTAGGCATTTTTATAATCCTCATGATTCGCCCCGGCGCATGATTGCGTCGGAGACAATAGCTCCACCGGGTTGACCGGAGAGCATGTCAAACCATGAAAGGAGAGAGAGCTACCGTTCGCGGGATCCTCGAAGGGTATCCCAAAACCAAATGATGGGGTCATAAACCACAAACAATGTGCATAAGTCAATTTTATTTCGCATCCGCGTAATTATCGCGATGCGTAATGACCACAAAAAATCGGGGTTATGTCTATATAAAACCCAGCTGATGTAGGCCCTGCAGGGTAATCAGCAGGCCTATGAGCGTAACGATAACGGCCGAAAAATACGGTAGCTTGTGCGCGATTTTATCAAACCCTGCCCATCTTTTTGATGCGGCTTGCCCACCCAACGCGGCGGCAACGCCAATACCAACAAGGGTGACGGCAAGGCCCACGCTGAAGGCGGCCACAAGCCCAACGCCTAACGCAAATTTTTTGAGCTGGATACAAACCAGCAACACGGCAATGGCGGCGGGACAAGGCAGCAAACCGCCCGTGAAACCAAACCACGCAATATCGAAGTTGGTTACCTTGCGGCCTTTGAAATTCTGCTCAATCGCGCGTTCATGCATCAGCGCATGCGCATCTTTTGTCTCGTGTACGTGCGGTTGGTCATGGTGATCGTGGTTATGATCATGATGGTGTTCATGCCCGTCGTAATCATGGCTGTGGTTATGCGGTACGCGCAGCATCCAGTAAATGCGGAAGGCCAGCGCCATGACCAGAAGGCCGGATATAAGCGTAAGCCATGGCCCCGCACGGTCTATAATCAGGGCATCACCCAGATAAAGCCCCAGCAAGGCCAGTGCCCATACGACGATTGTGTGGCCAACAGCGGCTGATGTACCCAGCAATACAGCCTGCCTGGCTGTGCCATGCACGGTGACGATGAAAGCCGCCATAAGCGATTTTGAATGCCCGGGCTCAAGCGCATGCAAGGCGCCCAGCAACAGGGCTGCGGGAATATACATCCACGGGTTTAAGATGCCGGCTTGAATAATCGCTGCAATATCGGGGAACATCTCAGCAGCCGCGCGTATAGGTAACGCGAAGCTTCAACTGGCACTGGTCGTCATAAAGGTCTTTGATTTTCACGATTGTGTCCGGTGTTTTCACGGCAGAGACCCATGTGCTTTTGCCTGATAAAACACGCTCGCACGTATCGCCTTCCGGCGCACCCTTTAAAACGTCGCTTTCCAGCACAAGGCGCACAACACCTTTTTGAATACTGCGGATGATATAGGGCGTGTTGTTATAGGTAACGGCATCAAACGCCTTGAACGTATATACTTGCGGCTTGGTCAGCTGCACCCATGCAGTCGTATAGCCGTTATCGCCACCCGGCAAAACGACGTTGTAAAGATTGTCCGAACGACTGATGAACGTCTGGTGTGCCCACGGGCCGTAACCCCAATCGGCATCGAATATAGTTGGCGTAAAGGGCTGTGAAGGTTTGCCTGTCTGGTTATACAGGAAACGTGCGCCGCCCTGCGGCGAGAAATGGATCTGCATTTGGCCCAAAGGGGCGTGCGCCGTATTGGCGTAGAGCGGCAGGACCTGGGTACCCGCTGTTTTGTCATTGAACAGATGCGGGTCGGGCAGAAAAACAGCTTGCAGCGGTGTTTCAATAGGTAGGTTACATGCGGCCTGTGCGCCAAATGACCATACTAGAACAACCAGCCCTGCAAGTGTCTGCCGTATCATTTTTTTATAACCCCATACATGTCGTATTCATCTGCATCTTCAATGAGCACATTCACAATATCACCCTGCGCGTATTTTTTGGGAACATTCCGCAAGTAAACACTGCCGTCAATTTCAGGGGCGTCACCGTATGAACGCGCGTTGCCGCCGCCTTCGCCATCAACTTCGTCAATAATGCACGGAATGATGCGACCGATTTTGGCAGCAAGGCGCTTGGCCGAAATGACTTGCTGGACAGCCATAAGTCGTTCCCAGCGTTCGTCTTTCACCGCTTGGGGGACTTCGGGCAGGTTCAGTTCTTCCGATGTCGCACCGTCAACCGGTTCGTATTTGAAGCAACCCACGCGGTCCAGTTGCGCTTCTTGCAACCACTCCAGCAAAAACTGGAAATCCTCCTCCGTCTCGCCGGGGAAGCCGACGATGAACGAAGAGCGGATAACAAGGTCAGGGCAGGTTTCGCGCCACGCTTTGATGCGGTCCAGCGTTTTGGCCTGCATGGCAGGGCGCTTCATGTTTTTCAAAACATTCGGGGCTGCATGCTGGAAGGGAATGTCGAGATAAGGCAGGATTTTACCCGCCGCCATCAGCTCTATCACGCCGTCAACATGCGGGTACGGGTAAACGTAATGCATGCGTACCCACACGCCCATTTCGCCCAAGGCTTCGGCCAGATCATAAAACTTGGCTTTAACAGCCTTTCCTTTGAAAACGCTTTCGGCGTATTTGATATCAAGGCCGTAGGCCGATGTATCCTGCGAAATGACCAGTAGTTCTTTGACGCCCGCTTTCACAAGGTTCGCGGCCTCATGCAGTACATGCGCGGATGAACGCGATACAAGGTCGCCACGCAGTTTGGGGATGATGCAGAAGGTGCAGCGGTTATTACAGCCTTCCGATATTTTCAAGTAAGCGTAGTGGCGCGGTGTTAAGCGCAGGCCCGCTTCGGGTACCAGATCCACATACGGGTCATGCACGGGCTTCACAACTTCATGAACAGCGTTCACAACGTTTTCGTATTGGTGCGGGCCGGTAATAGTATGAACCTTGGGGTGGATGGCCTTGATTTTTTCAGGCTCGGCGCCCATGCAGCCGGTCACGATGACCTTGCCGTTGGCCGAAATGGCCTCGCCAATCGCATCGAGCGACTCTTTTTGTGCGCTCTCGAGGAAACCGCAAGTGTTGACGATCACGACGTCGGCGCCTTCATACGTGCCCGAAAGCTCGTAGCCCTGTGAACGTAACTTGGTCATGATCCGTTCGGAATCGACCAGTGCTTTGGGGCAACCCAGTGACACGACGCCGACTTTGGGCGCGGACTGGATTTGTTTCTTATCGGGTGTTTTGGAGGCTGCTTTCATGGCCCAGCTTGTACCAAATGTGGGCGGCAAATACAAATAATCCATGCTAGAATCGCCCCGAAGCTAGGGGGAATACATGGATTTTCAGTCGTTTCTGACGCTATTTTGCGGGGTCGCCGTGCTGGCTGCCAAGCCGGGGCCGGGCATGATGACGGTTGCTACCAAGGCCATGGGCGAAGGCTTGCCTTCCGTCATTTACTTTATGGTCGGTACCAATCTGGTCAAAATCCTGTTCTTTATTCTGGTGGTTCTGGGCTATGGCCTGCTGCCCGAACGGGCGTTTGCAGTCACTATCCTCCTTAAGGCCGCGACTGCCGCCTACCTTATATGGCAAGGCGCACAAGGTTTCAAAAACCGTGACCCAAACCCTCAAGCCAATCAGGAGATTGCCCGTAAATCCGGCTTTATTGAAAATTTTACCGCTGGCTTCATGCTGACCATTGCCAACCCGTTCGATATTTTATTCTTCGCGGGCGTACTGCCAACAATATTGAAGGTCGATAACGTCGCTGTAACCGACTATGCGCTGGCCGCCATCACAATCGTGGCTGCAGACTCGCTGGTGGCGCTTTCCTACGCTATTCCCATCGCACTTTCGCGCCGCTTCATCAGCCACAATATTGTTAAAAAACTGAATGTCGTGGCATCGGGCGGGTTGATTGCTGTAGGGCTTGTTATTATTGCCTCCGCTACATCTTCATTATTGGGGCAGCTATGAGCACGACTTACATTCTCAAGTTATCCTGCCCCGACAGGCCGGGGATTGTGGCCGCAGTATCCGGCCTACTGTTCGAGGCTGGCGCGAATATCCTGTCATCCGCCCAGTTCGAGGATCCCGAAACCGGCCAGTTTTTCCTGCGCATGGTTTTCACGGCTGGTGCCGATGTAACCGATAATTTTAAAACCACCGCGCAACGCTTCGGTATGCAATGGTCGCTGCGCGCGACAACCCAGCGCCCGCGCGTACTTATTCTGGTATCGAAGGCAGGGCATTGCCTCTCCGAACTTTTATACCGCCACGCGATTGGCGATTTACCGGCCGATATTGTCGCCATTGCCGGCAACCACCCGCGTGATGCATTGGAAGTGCGGGATTTGCATGATGTGCCGTTCCACCACTTGCCCGTAACCCCGCAAACCAAAACGCAGCAAGAAGCGGCGTTAACAAAACTGGTTTCTGATACAAAGGCCGATCTGGTCGTGCTCGCGCGTTATATGCAGGTTTTGTCCGATGATTTTTGCCGTAGCCTGCCGGGCCGCATCATCAACATCCACCATTCATTCTTGCCCGGCTTCAAAGGGGCCAAGCCCTACCATCAGGCCTTTGCGCGCGGCGTGAAGTTAATTGGTGCTACAGCCCATTACGTAACAGCCGATCTCGATGAAGGCCCGATCATCGAACAGGATGTCGAGCGCGTAACCCACGCCTACACGCCTGAGGCCATGGTGGCCGTGGGGCGCGATATTGAACGCCGCGTGCTGACCCGCGCGGTTACATTGCATGTGGAAGACCGCGTTTGTCTGGCGGGTGCCAGAACGATCATTCTTTAAGCAGGGTTTTCAGGTGGTATAGCGCATCCATCGCGTCGCGCGGTGTCATGGCATCGGGGTTCAGATTATCCAGAAATGCTTTAAGCGCTGGAGCCATAGCAGGGGCAGATGCCGCTTTGGCCACGACATTCTGGAACAGTGGTAATGTATCGACCAGTGCTGCCAGCGCGCCCGATGTTTCCGATTTCTGCAGTTGGTCCAGTATTTCTTGTGCGCGGGCAACAACGGCAGGCGGCAGGCCAGCAAGCTTGGCCACATGCACGCCGTAGGAATGGTCGGCAGCACCCGATACGACCTCGTGTAAAAAGACAATATCGCCTTTCCATTCCCGCACTTTCATGGCGTGGCAGGAAAGATTATCAAGCCGCTCAGTGAGGCGCGTAAGCTCATGGTAGTGGGTTGCAAACAACCCGCGGCAACTGCTGACATCATGTAAATATTCAAGGCACGCCCATGCAATCGATAACCCGTCGAACGTGGCCGTACCGCGCCCGATTTCATCAAGAATAACGAGGGAATGTTCGGTTGACTGGTTCAAGATCGCGGCGGCTTCCACCATCTCAACCATGAAGGTTGAGCGCCCGCGCGCCAAATCGTCCGATGCACCCACGCGGCTGAACAACCGGTCAATGACGCCGATATGCGCGGCAGCGGCGGGCACGAAACTGCCCATCTGCGCCATCAGCGCAATCAATGCGTTCTGGCGCAGGAAGGTTGATTTACCGGCCATGTTGGGGCCTGTCAGCAACCATAGCCTTGAGCCTGATGATAAATCGGTATCATTCGGCACAAAGCCTGATGCGCTTTGCGCGCGCAAGGCGGCTTCCACAACGGGGTGCCGCCCTTGGGTGATGGTAAAGCTTACGCTGTTATCTATTTGCGGGCAGGTGTAGTTTTGTTCGGCGGCCAAGTCAGCCAGTGCGGTGGCTACATCAAGCCCTGCAAGCGCGCCCGCCATGCGCATGATGGTCGCGGCACAGGCAATGGCGCGTTTGCGTAAATCTTCAAACGCGTCGAGTTCAATCGCCAAAGCGCGGTCAGCGGCGGATACGATTTTTGATTCCAGCTCCGATAATTGCGGGGTTGAAAAGCGCACGACGTTGGCAAGCGTTTGGCGATGCACGAACGGGTTGCTGGATGCCGCGTCATTCGCGGGTTTACCGTGTACCATCATCGCATCCGCATGGCGGGCAGGTACTTCAATGAAATAACCCAGCACGTTGTTGTGCGATACCTTGAGGGTATTGATGCCCGTTTGCCCCGCGTAATCCGCCTGTAACTTCGCAATCAGCTTTTTGGAATCGTCACGCAGGCTTTTCAACTCATCCAGCGCGGGCAAATACCCTGCTGCAATAAACCCGCCATCCGATGCAAGCGCAGGCAGTGTCTCCGCCAGTGCGCGGCGTAGCGTGTCGTGCAGGTCATGGATTTGGCCGTCAGCGGCCAAGCCGTCTGATAGTACGGCAATCGCTTGGGCATCCTGCATGCGGCCAGCAATATGGGCACGGATATCGGCGGTCGCGGCAATACCGTCACGCAGCATGGCAAGGTCACGCGGGTGGCCACGGCCCAAGGCAAGGCGTGATAATGCACGCTCCATATCAGGCAGGCGCTTGAGGTATCCGCGCAGAATATCGCGGTCTGACCCGCGTTCCACAAACAGGCCGACCTGCGCCAGCCTGGCGCGTATCTCGTTCACATCGCGGCTCGGGGCGGAAAGGCGTTCAGAAAGCAGCCTAGAGCCCGCACCTGTTTGCGTGCGGTCGATAGTGTCTAGCAAACTGCCTGTGCGCTCACCTGTTACTGTGCGGGTCAGCTCAAGGTTACGGCGTGTGGCGGCATCAATTTCAACAACGGCATCGGGGCGCTGGGCGCGCGGCGGCATCAGATGCGGCATCGCGCCTTTTTGCGTGCGGCCAATGTAATCAACAAGGCTGCCCGCCGCTGCCACTTCCATATCGGTAAACGCGCCGAATGAATCGAGTGTGCCGACATTGTAAAAAGCCGTCAGCCGCTTGCGGCCGTTATCAACATCGAACAGGCTATTCGGCTGGATGGTCAGCGCACGGCCAATACCGTCCAGCGCTGTTTCTTGTGATAAGCGCTCGGGCGCCAGCACTTCGCGCGCGCCAATGCGTTCCATTATGCCGGCAAGGGCTGCTGCATTTGTGCTTTGCGTGAAGAATGCGCCGGTCGACATATCAAGCCATGCAACGCCCATGGCGTGGGCGGGGCCGGTGACGCAGGCAATGTAGTTGGCCGCACGGGAATCGAGCAGCGTATCTTCACTGAGTGTGCCGGGCGTAATAATGCGCACGACATCACGTGCCACCAAGGCCTTGTACCCGCCGCGTGCTTTGGCCTGTTCGGGTGTTTCTATCTGGTCGCAAATTGCTACGCGGTGCCCCGCGCGAATAAGGCGCGCCAAGTAGCTTTCGTGGGAATGCACGGGCACGCCGCACATTGATATATCGGCACCCTGATTTTTGCCGCGCTTCGTTAAGGCAATATCAAGCACCTTGGATGCGATTTCGGCATCCTCGAAAAACATCTCGTAAAAATCACCCATGCGGTAGAACAGCAGGCAGCCGGGGTGCGCAGCCTTCACGGCCATATACTGCGCCATCATCGGCGTATGCGCCTGTGCGTCTGGTGCTTCGGGTACGGGCTGTGGCTGGAGCATCCCTTGTTTATAGGAAAATGCGGCGCCCCTGTCACCCATGGCGGGGCATTGATTCACAGGTTCAAAAGCCCGTTTGCAGCCATATTTTCACAGGATGGCCACATCGGTGACTCATTCACCCTGCTATTGTCAGAATAACTTGAAAATCACAGGAAGATACCCCGATGCAACTGCGCCGCATTTTTTCAGCTATGGCCCGTAAAGCCCGTAAAATGGTGGATTCAGAAGCCCGATACGGCACATCCATGCGGGTGGTTGATAGCGTTTGCACCCGTGCGCTTACCTATGCAGGGGTATCGCTGGGTGTGGGCATGGCCGTACCGGCCAGCCTGTATGCCGAGGGTGTGCAACTGGGCTTCATGTTTGCAACAGCCGCCGATGCCACCATTACAGGCGCAAGGCTCGCGGCCCGCGCTATAGGCACCACGCGCACGGGCAAGCCACGCACAGCGCTTAACAAGCCGCGCCACATCACGGCAGGCGCCCCCACAGCCAAACCCTATTACGGCACCGCGCCGCAACCGGCTGTGCGTTAATTAAGCAGCCTTCGTACCTGTACTGCCAAAGCCGCCAGCGCCGCGCTGGGTTTCATCGAGCGCATCAACGGCGTTCCATGCAACGGTGGTATAAGGTGCCACAACCATTTGTGCGATGCGCATGCCGCGTTCAACCACGAATGGCTGGTCGCCCAAGTTAATCAAAATCACTTTCACTTCACCGCGGTAATCGGCATCAATCGTGCCGGGCGTGTTCAAAACGGTTATGCCGTTTTTGGCGGCAAGGCCTGAACGCGGGCGCACCTGCGCTTCGTAGCCAGCGGGCAGGGCCATGGCAATACCCGTGGGCACCATCGCGCGCTGCATCGGCGCAATCGTCATCGGCGCATCAATCGCGGCTACCAAATCCATACCGGCGGCCTGTGCGCTTGCGTAAGCTGGCAGTGGTAAATCAGCCGCGTGCGGCATTTGCGTGATGGCGATGGTGGCGGTTGGCATGCTCATGGTTTGTCCTTCAATAATGTGGTTATCGTTTCAACAATTTTGCGGGCGGCGGCGGTTTTATCCATCACGCCCCAATCGGTAATGGCCGTGTGTGTAATGGCGTGCAGATGCGTGTCGGCGGCACCAAATATGGCCCCGCCCGTCACGTCATTGGCCAGCAACAGGTCGCAGTTTTTGGCAGCGCGTTTGGCTTGTGCCTTGGCCACCATGTCGCCCGTCTCGGCAGCAAAACCCACCATTACTTGTGGGCGTTGCCCTACGGGGAAATGCCCGAGGGTTTTTAAAATATCAGGGTTCTCTGTCAGCGTGATGGCGGGCACGCTGCCGCCTTCGCGCTTTTTCATTTTGGTCGCGTGCGTAACCTCGGGCCGCCAGTCGGCAACAGCGGCTGCGCACACGGCAATATCGGCGGGCAGGGCGCTTTGCGTGGCTTCCAGCATATCGCGCGCGCTTTCAACATTTACAACTTTAACGCCTGCGGGGGCAGGAATGGATACGGGGCCGCTGATAAGCGTAACAGCCGCGCCTGCATCGGCCAGTGCCTGTGCAATAGCGTGGCCCTGTTTACCGGACGAACGGTTGCCTAAGAAACGCACAGGGTCGATGGCCTCGAAAGTTGGGCCGGAAGTCACGATCGCGCGCTTGCCCGCCAATGGTTTGTTGGCGCTGAAAAACGCATCAATCGCGGCCAGTATGTCGGCGGGCTCGGCTATACGGCCCAAGCCGAATTCGCCGCACGCCATCTCACCCGCCGTGGGGCCGGCAAATAGTACGCCGCGTTTTTTAAGGGTGGCGAGGTTGTCTTGCGTGGCGGCATTTTCCCACATCAGCGGGTTCATCGCAGGGGCCAGCAATACGGGTTTGTCGGACGCCAGCAGTACAGTGGTTGCCAAATCATCCGCGCGGCCCTGTGCCATCTTGGCCATGATGTCGGCTGATGCGGGGGCCACCACAACAAGGTCGGCCTCGCGGGATAACCTGATATGCCCCATCTCGGATTCATCGGTCAGTGACCATAAATCGTCATACACTTTGCCGCCTGAAAGGGCGGCGACTGATAAGGGCGTTACAAACTGCGCGCCGCCCTTTGTCAGGATGCAGCGTACATCAGCGCCATCGCGCTTTAAAAGGCGGATGAGTTCCAGCCCTTTGTAAGCCGCGATACCGCCGCTGATGATGAGTAATATCCTGCGTCCTGTAAGCATGCGCCCTTATAAGGATAGAATAAAAAGGCCGCGGTCAAGCG
>Ga0209066_10000785_pt1 | contig 45291 bp, 32 predicted proteins | sample All_14_2_FD_187198 | JGI IMG/M metagenome (GOLD analysis project Ga0209066, IMG submission 187198) | Freshwater microbial communities in response to fracking from Pennsylvania, USA - Allegheny Zone_MetaG_DW_15 (SPAdes) (version 2) ... | reverse complement strand
GCCGAGGCTTTGCAGTCGGTAGCCCGTTTTCACATCCAGCCCCGACAGTTGCGTCATCACCCAGAAGAAGCTGTCGTTGGCGTGGGACACCACCGACGAGCCTGCACCGATAACCAGCACCACCATCGCCTTTTCGATTTCGGTATCGAAACCCATGCCCGGCATGAGCGGCAGCATGAGCGAGGCAGTGGTGATGAGCGCCACGGTGGACGAACCTTGCGCCGTTTTCAACGCAGCGGCCAGGAGGAAGGGCAGCCAAAGGCTGAGGTTCACCCCCGAAAGTGCCGTGCCGAGAAAGTCGCCGATGCCGGAATTTTGCAGGATTTTGCCAAAAATACCGCCCGCCCCTGTTATCAAGATGATGGCGGCGGCTTCGCTCAGCGCCTTGCCCACCCACCCTGTGGTGGAGAGGAGTTCCCGGTCAAATTTTTTGGGCAAAAAGAAGGACAGGAACATGCCGATGAGCAGGGCAATGATTGGCTCACCGATGAAGGCGATGATTTTTAAAATTGGCGAGACCAGTTCGCCTTTTGCTGCAAAAACGGATTTCAGAATGATTAAAAAAATGGGAATCAGCACAGGCAGCGATGCCTGCACGGGGCCTGGCGCTTTGCGGAGCAACTCGGCAATGTCCGCTTCGGTGGCTTGCGGGTTGGGGTCTATCCAGAATTTAGAGGCATACCTGTTGGCGAAAATCAGACCGGGAATCAGCGCCAGCGCTGCCACTGGAATGCCCAGCAGGAGCACCATTCCAAGGTCGGCGTTCAGGATGCCCGCCGCTGCGATGGGGCCGGGGGTCGGTGGCACCATCGTGTGCGTGGCCGTGAGACCGATGGCCAGCGCCGTGGCGGAACTGGCCAAGGTAATTCCCGCTTTTTTGGACAGGCTTTTCGCCAAAGGCGACAATAAAATAAAGCCGCTGTCGGCAAAAACGGGGATGGAAACGAAGTAGCCGAGGATGCCCATCGCCGTCGGCACCCGCTTTTTTCCGATGATTTTCAGTACGCTTTCCGCCAGCGAGTAGGCCCCGCCGGAGTTCTCCAAAAACGCCCCAATGATGCTGCCCAGCACGATGAGCAGGCCGATTTTTCCCAAAGTGCCGCCGAAGCCTTCGTTAATGGAAGTGAGGATTTGCTCAACGGGCATGCCGACCCCGAAGCCATATAAAATGGCCACGAGCAACAGTACGATGAAGGGGTGTACCTTCCATTTCACGGTCCCCAAAACGATGAGAATGATGCTTATAACGAGAAAGATGATTACCATTTTGAGTCTTAAGTCTTACAGTCCACAGTCCTTCAGTCAGAGGGCCATGTTACTGGCTAATCAAGGAATTTTTCTGGATTCTTCATCATGGAACTTAGCATTTTACCAATTTCCTCCACTTCTGAGACCCAGAATTCATATTTTTCTTTTGTTATGTATTCACAGGCAATAGAAAAATCAGCCCAAACACCAGTTTCTGAATTTTCGGAGTCTGCATCTGAAAGTTTACTGACGAAGTGTTTGGGATATTGTCGCTTTCTATATCCTTCCGCAATATTGCTACACACAGCCCTTGAACTTCGCCGAATCTGGTCAGTCAAACCATATTTTTCCTCTGGTGGAAATTTCTTTGTTTCTTGGAAAATATCCATCGCTAAAAGGAAAGCCTTTCGATAGACTTTGAGTGTTCTAAAGTTTCCCATAGTTTGTATTTTAAGCCTTTAAGTCCTACAGTCTTCAGTCCACCAGTCGAAGCAATGCATTGACTGACGGACTGCAGACTGTAGGACTGAAATACTCTAATGCAAATCACGGGCAACCTCAGACCCCGATTTCCCAACCAAAATATCCAAGTCTGCACCCTTATCCGCCTGTTCCACATGGTCAATATAAATTTTCACGTAGCCACGAGTTGCCAGCGGTTCGGGTGCTGTCCACGCCGCCTTTCTTTGATGTAAAATTTCGTCAGAAACATCCAGGTGCATGCGGCGGGCCTCCACGTCGAGTTCGATGAAATCGCCGTTTTCGACCATGGCCAAGGTCCCACCGATGGCCGATTCTGGTGAAACATGCAAAATCACCGTGCCATACGCCGTGCCGCTCATGCGCCCGTCGGAGATGCGCACCATGTCCTTTACACCTTTAAGTATAAGTTTTTCGGGCAGGTCCACGTTGCCCACTTCCGGCATGCCGGGATAGCCCTTCGGGCCTACGCCTTTTAGCACGATGACGCTGTTTTCGTCAATGTCGAGGTTGGGGTCGTCAATGCGGGCGTGGTAGTCTTCCATGCTCTCGAAGACTACCGCCCGGCCCCGGTGTTTCATCAAGTGAGGGGTGGCGGCGCTGGGCTTGATTACCGCCCCGTTTTCACATAAATTCCCTTTCAAAACAGCGATGCCCGCCTCCGGCTCCCAGGGTTTTTCCATGCTGGCAATCACTTCCTGGTTGAAGCATTCAGCTGCTTCGCAATTCTCCCCGATGGACTTGCCGTTGACCGTAATACAGTTGCGGTGCAATTTTTCAACGAGCTCTTTCAGCACTACGGGCAGGCCACCTGCGTAGAAAAAGTCTTCCATCAAGTATTTGCCGGATGGCATGAGGTTGACGAGCAACGGGATTTTGCTGCCGATTTTATCAAAGTCTTCCAGCGTCAGGTCCACGCCGATGCGCCCGGCGATGGCCAGCAAGTGGATGATGAGGTTGGTTGAGCCTCCCACTGCTGCATTCACCACGATGGCGTTTTCAAATGCTTGGCGGGTCAGGATTTTTGACAAGGTCAAGTCCTCCCGCACCATTTCCACGATGCGCCTTCCACTGAGCCAAGCCATCGTTTTTTTCCTAGCATCCACGGCGGGAATGGCCGAAGCACCTGGCAGGGTGAGGCCGAGCGCCTCGACCATCGAGGCCATGGTGGAGGCGGTGCCCATCGTGTTGCAATGTCCTGCACTGCGGGCGGCGCAGGCTTCCACATGGCGCAGTTCTTCGGGGGTGATGCCGCCCGTTTTTTGCTTTTCCTTGATAATCCAGTTGAAGGAGCCGGAGCCGATGAAGCCGCCCCGGTAATCGCCCCTGAGCATGGGGCCGCCGGGCACGACGATGGTCGGCAAATCCACGCTGCAAGCGCCCATGACGGTGCTCGGGGTAGTTTTGTCGCAGCCTGTGAGCAGCACAATTCCATCAAGCGGGTTGGCCCGGATGCTCTCCTCCACGTCCATGCTGGCGAGGTTGCGGAAGAGCATGGTGCTGGGCCGCATGATGGTTTCGCCGAGCGACATCACGGGGAATTCGAGGGGGAAACCGCCCGCTTCCAGCACGCCTTTTTTAACGATTTCGGCAAATTCCCGCAGGTGGCCGTTGCAGGGGGTTAGCTCAGACCAGGTGTTGCAAATGCCAATGACTGGGCGGTTAAATAGGTCGTCGGGGTAGCCTTGGTTGCGCATCCAAGAACGATGGACGAAGCCCATCTTGTCGTTACCGCCGAACCATTCCCGGCTTCGTAGTTGTTTTTCGTTTTCCATTATTTAAAGAATAAAGGCACAAATATGTCTAAAAACTTAAAACCTTGTTAAAAAATCAATCGATTGCGTAAAGTTGAATAAAATTCTTTCCTTGCAACGGTTTTTTGATTTTTTCACCATAAAAACCAATTTAATGAAATAGGGTCACTCCGTTCAAGCAGGTTACATGAAACGAATACTGACACTCACTTTGCTTTGTTTTTTGCTGCATTCCTCCACTTTTGGACAGCTTGGGATTTTTGAAAAATCCACTGATGTTGGGCCAGTGCTGCACCAAGGCGCTACTAATTTTGACCTGAAAACAGGGCGCTACGAACTTTCCGGCGCTGGCGCAAACATCTGGTACACGAAAGACGAATTCCATTTTACCCATAAAAAACTGACGGGCGATTTCATCCTGCAATGCCGGGGCAAACTGCTCGGCAAGGGCGTTGACCCGCACCGAAAATTCGGCTGGATGGTGCGCACCGACCTTGACACAACGGCTGCAATGGTCAGTGCCACGGTGCATGGCGACGGCACGGCGGCCATCCAATACCGCAAAAAAGCGGGCACCCGAATCGAGCAGGTCAAATCTCCTGTCGTCTCGCCCGACGTGATACAGTTGGAACGGCGGGGAAGTAGCTATTTCCTCTCCCTCGCCCGCTTCGGCGAGCCATTCTGGACGGTGGAAGTGCCGGAGCTAAACTTCCCGCAGGAGCTGCTGGCCGGACTTTTCATTTGCTCCCATAATAAAGATGTGGTGGAACGGGCCGAGTTCGACAATGTGCGAATTTACATCCCCGCCAAGCCGGATTTCACGCCGTACCGTGACTATATCGGCAGCCACATCGAAATCATGGATTTGGCATCCGGCGACCGAAACATCATCCACTCCGCCCCCAATTCGCTGCAAGCGCCCAACTGGCTGCCCGATGACAAGGGCCTGATTTACAATAGCGAAGGGCTGATTTACAAACTTGATTTTGCCTCCGGCAAAACCGCCGTTTTGAACACGGATTTCGTAACCCGCAACAACAACGACCACGTGATTTCCTTCGACGGGAAAATGCTCGGCCTCAGCAGTTCGAGTGGGGAGCAGGAATATGGGTCGTTGATTTACACCGTGCCGCTCACGGGTGGCAAGCCCAAGCGCATCACGCCGACCGGGCCGAGCTACCTGCACAGTTGGTCGCCGGATGGCAAATGGCTGACCTACACCGCCAGGCGCAACGACAATTGGGACATCTATAGAGTCCCCTCCGACGGCGGCGACGAGGTACGCCTGACCACTGCACCCGGCTTGGAAGACAGCCCCGAATACAGCCCCGACGGGCAATGGATTTATTTCAACTCCACCCGCACCGGCTCGATGGACCTCTGGCGGATGCGCCCCGATGGCAGCTTTCAGGAGCCATTCACCGACGACGAATACCAGGACTGGTTCCCGCATTTTTCACCAGACGGCAAATGGATAGTGTTCATCTCCTTCCTGCCCGACGTGAAGCTGGACGACCACCCATTTTATCGCCATGTCTATTTGCGAATGATGCCAGCGGCTGGCGGCAAGCCGCGGATAATCGGCTATTTATACGGTGGGCAGGGCACCATCAACACGCCGTCGTGGTCGCCGGATGGGAAGAAGATTGCGTTTGTGAGCAATTCGACGATGTGATTTTTAAGTTTAAACTCTTTCAAAATGAAAGCCAACTTTTACCTTCTCACACTATTAGCATTTGCATTTTTTGCTTGCAAAAACATTGACAATCAACCAATTGCGGAGCAACCAATTGCCGCTGCGCAATTTGTCGCCAACCCGCAGCCTGTCGCCGAGGTGGCCGTGAAGACCCTCGAAATTGGCTCACCCGCCCCCGATTTCAAGCTGCCGGGCGTGGATGGGAAATGGTACAGCCTCGCCGATTTCAAGGATGCGAAGGCGCTCGTGGTGCTGTTCACCTGCAACCATTGCCCGACGGCGCAAGCTTACGAGGAGCGGGTGGTTGCCGTGGTAAACGATTACAAACCAAAAGGTGTGGAATTGGTAGCCATTTCGCCGAACAGTCCGCTGGGGGTGCTGTACGATGAACTTGGCTACACCGACCTCAACGACGACTACGCTGAAATGATACCCCGTGCAAAAAACCAAGGCTTCAATTTCCCCTACCTCTACGATGGCGACGACGAGCAGGTGTCGCTGAAATACGGCCCGGTGGCCACGCCCCACGCTTTTGTTTTCGACGCCAACCGCAAGCTTGTTTATGCTGGCCGCCTCGACACCAAAGAGAAGCCGGGCAGCGGCGGCAATGCCGACGACCTTCGTGCCGCATTGGACGCTACCTTGGCCGGGCAGCCTGTCGCCACGCCGACCACGAAGACCTTCGGCTGCTCCACCAAATGGGGCTGGAAGCATGGCGACAAGGATAAAGCCACCAAAGAGTGGAACGCCAAACCCGTGACCATCAGCAAATTGGACACGAAGGGCGTACAGCAATTGATGAAAAACGAGGACTCTAAAAAGCTCCGCCTCGTCAACGTTTGGGCGACTTGGTGCGGGCCTTGTGTGCGGGAGTATCCTGAGTTCGTCATTCTCCACCAGGTATTCAGCCGTCGGGATTTCGAGTTTGTTTCCATCTCTGCCGACAAGCCTGACCAAGAAGAAAAGGCGCTGAAATTCCTGAATGAAAGTCATTCCGCCGTTGCCAATAACTTGTTTTCAGAAGACGACAAATACGCCCTCATCGAAGCCGTTGACAAGGAATGGAACGGGGCTTTGCCTTACACCATCCTCGTCGAGCCGGGCGGCAAGGTTGTTTGGAGGCACCAAGGCTCGGTTGATTTTTATGAACTGAAAAAGGTGATTGTGGAGCACGGGATGATTGGGAGGTATTTCTGAGTCTTCAGTCCGACAGTCCACAGTCCTCAGTCAGGGCTGTGCGTTGACTGTCGGACTGTGGACTGCCGGACTGAAGACTTTAATATGACAACAAGAAGAACATTCATAAAGGAAACCACCTTCGGCGCAATGGGAATTGGCATCATCGGCAGCTTCCCGGCTTGTACGCCGAAATTGGCGGACAGGGTAGGGCAGGGCAACGGCCCATTGCCCCGCAGCACGCCGGAGGCACAGGGCATCCCGTCGAGCGCCATCCGCAATTTTTTGTCCGCCGTTGAAAAAAGCGGTCAAGAATTCCACGGCTTCATGGTCGTGCGGCACGGGCATGTGGTGGCGGAAGGCTGTTGGTCGCCGTTTGCGCCAGCGCTAAAACACACCTTGTATTCGCTGAGCAAAAGCTTCACCTCGACTGCTATTGGGATGTGCGTTGCCGACGGCAAAATGAGTGTCGAAGACCCCGTCACGAAGTTCTTCCCCAACGACCTGCCCGACCCCGTGCCACCCCGCCTCGCCGCCATGAAAGTCAAGCATTTGCTCACCATGAACAATGGGCACGACGGCAGACCGATGGAAGCCATGCAGGCCGAACCGAACGGGCGTTGGGCACGAGCCTACCTCGCCGAACCGATTCCATACGACCCTGGCACCCATTTTTTTTACAATACTGGCTCCACCTACATGCTCTCTGCCATCGTGCAGAAACTAACGGGCAAAACGACCTTCGACTTCTTGACGGAGCGACTGTTCCAACCACTCGGTATCGAGGGAGCAGACTGGGAAATCAGCCCAGAAGGCGTCAGCGTAGGCGGCTACGGGCTGCGCACCCGCTTGGAGGACATCGCCAAATTCGGACAGCTTTACCTACAAAAAGGCAGGTGGGGCGGCCAGCAAATCATCCCAGCCTCGTGGGTCGAGGAAGCAACCAAGCGTCAAGGTCCTTCGCAAGAAAACGATAGCGATTGGGGCCAAGGCTATGGCTACCAGTTTTGGCGCTGCAAGCCTGAGCCGGGTTTTTATCGTGGCGACGGGGCTTTTGGGCAGTACTGCATCGTCATCCCACAGTACGACACGGTCATCGCCATCAACAGCGAGAGCAAGGACATGGGGGCTTCCATGAAATTGGTGTGGGACAATTTGTTGCCTGCCCTGAAAAACGACAAGCCCTTGCCAGAAGATGCCGCTTCGCAAAAGGCGCTGACTGATGATATTAAGAAACTTGGTTTACCTATACCAACCTTGCAGTCCAGCTCGCCGCTGGCTGCAAGGCTTTCTGGCAAGGAATTCAAGCTCGAAAGCAATGCAAAGGACTTGTCCAGCATCCGTTTCACCTTTGAAAAAAACGTTTGCAAAGTTCAGGTGAAGGGAAAAAGCAGCGCCCAAACCCTGAGCTGCGGTATCGGTCATTGGCACGCCGAAGGCAACGAGCAAGACGTGTCCGTCTCCCTATTTGTATTGCCGGAACGGGTAAAACTGACCTCCAAGACCGCCGCCAGCGCCACTTGGCAAGACGACCATACACTTTTGATTAACCTGAAATTCATTGAAAATGTCCACGGCGACCAATGGATTTGCCGATTTGACGGCGACCGACTCAGCATTTCCTTCAAAAATAGCCTCGTGCAGATGGGGAAGGAGGAGGAGAAGCGGGGTGCTTTAGTCGGCAGTCTTTGAGTCCGGCAGTCCGCACTCTTGAGCTGCTACCAGAGCACTGACTGCGGACTGTCGGACTGAAGGACTTAAAAAACATTCACATGAAAAACATTTTACTACTTCTTCTTTTCACCTCCTTCTTTGCGGGCAAAAAATGGACGCCCCTGCTCGACAAAAATCTGTCGCAGTGGGACGTTTACCTGAGCTACCCGGACAAGTCCCAGAACATCGAAGGGCTGCCGAGGGACGCCGACGGAAAATACACCCAACCCATCGGCCTGAACAAGGACAAATGGGGCGTTTTCACCGTCAAGGAAGAAAACGGAGAGCCAGTTTTGCATGTGAGCGGCGAGATTTACGGGGCAGTTTCCACCAAAAAGGAATTTGAAAATTACCACCTGAAACTACAGGTAAAATGGGGCGAAAAAACCTTCGCACCCCGCAAGACGGAGCCGATGAATTCCGGCCTGCACTACAACGCCGTCGGGCCGCACGGGGCGGACTACTGGAAAACTTGGATGCGGGGGCAGGAGTGCCAAATCATGCAAGGCCGCTTCGGGGACTACTGGTCGCAGGCGGGGGGCATGGTGGATGTGCGGGCAGCGAAACAGACGGACGGAACCTATGTGTACAGCAAGGATGCCCCGCTCGTCTCCTTCGGGGGAAACGAAAAAGCGGGCGGCTACGTGGCCCGCATCCAGGATTTTGAAAAACCCAAGGGCGAATGGAACACTGTCGAACTCATCAATTTCGAAGGAAAAAGCCTCCATATCATCAATGGGAAAGTAGCGATGGCATTGGAAAACTCCCGTCATATCGTGGATGGGAAAGAAGTGCCGCTACGCAAAGGCAAACTCGAATTGCAATGCGAGGGAGCGGAGCTTTTTTTTAGAAATATCGAAATGAGGCCGCTTAATAAGCTGCCAGGGAAATACAAACAGTTTTTTTAGTCTTCAGTCCACAGTCCGCAGTCGGGGGATGCTACCACGACACAGACTGAGGACTGTCGGACTGAAGGACTGGATACTTAAATCTAAACAGCATGACAGACCGTAGAAATTTCATCAAAAAAGCCGCTATCGGCACTGGGGCGCTGGCCCTTAGCACTTCCGCATTTCCCAATATCCTTTTCAAAAAACCAAAAGACCAAATCGGGGTGGCGCTGATGGGCCTTGGCTATTACAGCACCGACCTGCTGGCCCCAGCCTTGCAGCTCACAAAGCATTGCAAGCTCACGGGCATCGTCACCGGCTCGCCGGAAAAGGCTAAAAAATGGCAGGAAAAACACAAGCTCAAAGACAAGAACATCTACAACTACGACAACCTTGACAGCATCGCCAACAACCCGGATATTGACGTGGTCTATGTGGTCGTGCCGCCGTTCCGGCACAAGGAATTCGTGCTGCGGCTAGCTGCTGCGGGCAAGCATGTTTGGTGCGAAAAGCCGATGGCCATGACCGAGGATGAGTGCCAAGTGATGATTGACGCCTGCCGCAAAAACAAGGTGCAACTCACCATTGGCTACCGGATGCAGCACGAGCCGAACACGCAGCAAATTATCAAATACGGTCGGGAAAAGACCTTCGGGGCAGTGAAGTTCGTGACCGCCAGCGCAGGCTTCCGGGCTGGCTGGGGCAAGGACGACCATTGGAAAATGGATCGTAGCAAAGGCGGTAGCCCCCTCTACGACATGGGTGTTTACTCCCTCAACGCCGCCCGCTACTGCGTGGGCGAGGAGCCGATTGCCGTGCTGGCGCAAGACCGCACGACCGACTACACCCGCTACCCGAATGGGGACGAAACCACGCTGTTCCAACTCGAATTTCCTAGTGGTGCCCTCGCCAACTGTATGACGACTTTCTCCATGAACATTGGCTCGCTGGAAGTGAACACCGAAAAGGGATGGTACCGCCTGTTGCCTTTTCAAGCCTATTCAGGCGTGAATGGCGTAAACAGCAAGGGGGAACTATTGAATGCTTTCATCGAAAACGAACAAGCCAAGCAAATGGACGACGACGCTTTGGCCATCCTGAACAATACCAGCGTGCTCGTGCCGGGCGAGGAGGGACTGCGTGACATCCGGGTGGTGGAGGCGATTATCAAGTCGGCGAAGCAGGATAGGCGGATTACTTTGTGAGTCTGGCAGTCTTCAGTCCGACAGTCCACAGTCGGGGGCTGCTAGAGCGCTTTTGACTGCTTACAGTCGAAACAAAGACTATGTGCAAATGAAACAACTAATTACACTAACCTGCACCATTTTGTTGGTTGCGAATTGTGCTGCGCAAAATGCGAGCAATACCCTTCGGGAAAAGTACAAGGACGCTTTCAAAATGGGCTGCGCCCTGAACGAGGCCATCGTGTCCGGTGAGGACAAGGTTTCGCAGGACTTGGTCAAGCGGCATTTCAATACCATCACGGTGGAGAATGTGATGAAGGCCGCTTTGGTAAACCCCGAACCGGGCGTTTTCAAATGGCAGCCAGCGGATGATTTCGTGGCATTTGGCGAAGCCAACAATATGTTCATCGTTGGGCATACGCTGGTCTGGCACAACCAGACGCCGGACTGGTTTTTCAAAAATGAAAAAGGCGAACCGAATACCTCGGAACAGCAAATCGGGCGGATGCGCTCGCATATCGAAGCAGTGGCGGGCCGCTACAAGGGCCGGGTTCATGCCTGGGACGTGGTGAACGAGGTCATCGACAACGACGGTTCCTACCGCCCGACGACTTGGGTAAATGGCTGTGGCGGCGGTGACATCATGGTGAAAAACGCCTTCCGTTTTGCGCAGCAATACGCCCCCGACGCCGAGTTGTATTACAACGATTTCAACGCATGGCGGCCCACCAAGCGGGACGGCATCATGCGCATGGTGCGGATGCTGCAACGGGAGGGCATCCGCATTGACGGCATCGGGATGCAGGGGCATTGGGGACTGAATTTCCCCAAAAACGAGTACATCGAAGCGGCCATTGATTCCTTCGCCTCGCTGGGCGTGAAGGTGATGATTACCGAACTGGATGTGGACGTGTTGCCCTTGACGAAGGAAGGGCAAATCATCGGTCAGGGCATGGCGCACCCGCAGTTTCAATTGGAGGAATTTGAGCTGTTCCTCGACCCATACAAGGATGGTTTGCCCGACGAGGTGCAGCGGCAGTTGACCAACCGCTACCGGGAATTGTTCGGGATTTTTTACAAAAAACGGGACAAGATAGACCGGGTGACGCTGTGGGGGCTACACGATGGTATGTCTTGGAAGAACGATTATCCGATACCGAACCGAACGAACTACACGCTGCTTTTTGATAGAAACAAAAAGGCGAAGCCAGCGCTGGAGGCAGTGCTATCTGTGCCTAATATGCGTAAATGACCGCTAAATTGTAATGGATGAAAAACCTTGTTTTACCCTCCATCATGGCGTGTTTGCTCTTTGCTGCTTGCAGCAACCAGCCTGAAAACAACCCGCCTTCCGAAGCTCCGGCGGCCACTGCGAAAGTGCCAAGCCTCAAACTAAAATGGCAGACCGACACCCTGATGACCACCTCCGAGTCGGTCATTTTCGATCCAGTGAGCAATTTCATTTACGTCTCCAACATCAACGGCCAGCCGTGGGACCAGGACGGGAACGGCTTTATCTCCAAGCTTGACCTCGATGGGAAAATCGTTGAACGTCAATGGATTACGGGACTTTCGGCACCCAAGGGACTGGGCGTCCACAACGGCCATTTGTTCGTGAACGACAACGCCGACATCGTGGACATTGACATTGCCGCAGGCAAAATCGTGAAGCGGCACACCATCGGCGGCACGAAGCAACTGAACGACATCACCATCGCCCCTGATGGGACGGTCTATGCCAGCACCTCGGACGATTTCAGGGTGGTTTCGCTCAAGGGCGACGCTGTTTCCACCATCCTCGACAGCCTCGACGGGCCGAACGGGTTGCTGGTGGACGGCGATAAGTTTCTCATGCTCCTTTGGAACCCCAAAACATTGAATATGGTGGACGTAGCCAAAGGAACGCACAGTGTTTTCGCACAAGGTTTGGACAACCCCGACGGCGTGGAGGCGGTAGGAGACGGCGGATATTTCGTGTCGAGTTGGCAGGGCATCCTTCACTACGTCAGCCCAGATGGGCAGGTACACAAGCTGTTGGACACTAGCGCCGAGAAGGTCAGTTCCGCCGATATAGAATATGTGCCAGAGAAAAAACTGCTCATCGTGCCCACGTTTTTCGACAATCGGGTGATGGCGTATGAGGTTTTGTGAGTCCTTCAGTCTGACAGTCTTCAGTCCGGCAGTCGGTGTCGGGGCAAATGTTTCAGGAAAAAAGCTTGAAAAATTATGAGCAACCGTAAATCAATTGTGGCGCTTTTAATTGTGGTTTTGGCCTTATCTGCCAATGCCCAGGATGAAGCTTACATGCTGGGGGCTGACTCCCAAAGGCAGCCCGGTGTGCCGCAAGGGGTTGTGACGAAATTTCCATGGGAAAGCAAAATCTACCCCAATACCAAGCGGGACTACTACGTGTACGTGCCTGCCCAGTACGACCCAGTCAAACCATTGGCCTTGATGGTGTTTCAAGATGGCCATGCCTACCTGAAAGAGGATGGCGATTTTCGGGTTCCCGTTGTTTTCGACAACCTTATCCAGCGGGGTGAAATGCCCGTCACGATTGGGCTTTTCGTCAATCCGGGCTATTGGGGCGATGTGCCGCCAGAGAACCCTTTCCGTGGACAAAACCGCAGTTCTGAATACGATGAAGTGACCGACCTCTATGCCAGTTTCATCATCAACGAGCTTGTTGCGGAGCTGAAAAAAACCTATAATATTTCCGACGACCCTAAAATGCACGCCATCTGTGGGCTGTCATCGGGTGGCATCTGTGCGTTCACGGCGGCGTGGTTCCGCCCTGATTTTTTTCATAAAGTACTGAGCCATATCGGCAGCTTCACCGACATCCGGGGCGGGCATATTTACCCGGCGCTCATTCGGAAAAGCTCGAAAAAGGACATCAAAGTTTACCTTCAAGACGGCTCTAATGACCTCGACAACCAGTTCGGCAACTGGTGGCTGGCGAACCAACAAATGGCTTCGTCGCTGAATTACAGGGGCTATGATTTCAAGTTCGTAGCAGGAACGGGGGCACACAACGGCAAGCATGGCGGGGCAATTTTGCCGGAGGCGCTGCGGTGGCTATGGAACGATGGGGTAGGGGAGGTCGCTTCCGGGAAATACGGTTGGGAAGCGGCGAAGGGCAAAAAAGATAGTTTTGGAGAGATGCGGCAATTCTTTGAGGGACAAACCCGTGACCTCACCCGGTTCGTGGCAAAGGCTTACTCACTTAACCCCGGCAAATCCGTTTTTGAACTCACTTCGCAAGAAACAGAGGCCGTGCTCATCGTTAAATCAGGTGAATTGAAACTGACCCTTGACGATGAAACGAAGCAGCTTGGGGCGGGCAGCGCAGCCCTTGTTTTGCCGGCGGCAAAAAGCATCGTGGAAAACACCTCCTCGTCCGAAGCAAGTTTTTACCTGCTGCAATACGAGCCTCGCAATGCTTTGGATGCCGAAAGGGGCGGCAATTTGCTCATTGATGTGAAAGACCTCCCATTCAAGGCCCACGACAAGGGCGGGAGAACGGACTATTTCGACCGCCCGACGGCTGCTTGCAAGAAATACGAAATGCACACAACGGCCCTGAACCCCGAAACGGAAAGCCACCCACCACACACGCACCGAACGGCGGAGATGTTCGTGATAATGGACGGTGAAGTGGAACTGCAAATCGGGGAAGATGTTTTCAAAGGGGGCAAGGGCGATGTTTTTTACATCGAGGCAGAACTGCCACATGCCATTCGAAATCTGGGCAAGGAGCAATGCCGTTATTTCGCATTCCAATGGCAATGAGGAGGCTAATTGAACTTAAATTTTTCGAAAACGATATTCATCAAAATCTTTAAACCATGTTTTCATCGCAAAAAAAACTTACAAAAACATTCATCCTTCTTTTTTCAATCCTCTTTGCTGAATTCGCAATAGCACAAGATGGAACCATCTACCCGCTCGACACCCCGCTGGAGCCAACTGCCATTCCGCTCGGCACAGGTGGTGTGGATGACCAGCCCGCCAAGGAGACTTGGTTCCGGCAATGGGGCGACCCTATGGCACGGAACATTACCGCTGCGACCCTTACCCCGTTTTTTCCAAGACCCGGCACTGCGAACGGTGCAACCGTCATAGTTGCGCCGGGTGGGGGCTTCAGGTGGCTCTCGATGGGCAACGAAGGCTGGGAAGTGGCTGAGGCGCTCGCAGCGAAGGGAATCACCGCATTTGTGCTCAAGTACCGGCTCCATCCGACCCCCGCTTCGCTCGACGAGTTTGCGGATTGGATGCAAAACCGGGCATTCGCTCCGCCAAAACCCGGCGAAGCTGCACCGGCTCGTCCACAAACCGACCTTACGAACCAATTGGAGGACGCCGAGGCCGCTTATGCCATGATTGTAAAGAGGGCTGCGGAATGGGGCGTTGACACGAGCAGGATTGGCATGATTGGCTTTTCTGCGGGAGCTGGCCTTACGATGCACTGTACCTTGAACTCCAAAACGATGGATTTGGCCTTCATCGGCCCCATCTATGGCGGCATGGGGCCAGTGGAAGTGCCCGCAAATGCCCCGCCCATGTTCAACGTGATTGCCTCGGATGATTTTCTGTTTAAGGGACAGTTCGGCGTCATTGATTCCTGGTTCAAGGCGGGCAAACCCGTCGAGTTTCACCTTTACCAAAACGGCGGTCACGGCTTCGGCTTGGGCAATCCCAACCGGACGAGCAATCGTTGGTTTGATGCTTTTGTGCATTGGTTGGATGTAAATAGTTTTCTTGTGCCGAAATCTGGAAAGTGAGATAACAGACTAAAGACTTTAAAAATGAATAGACGAGAAATTCTCAAGTACACCGCCTTCGCCACAGGTGCCGCCGTGAGCGGCTCCTTGGCGAGCATCATCCTCTCCGGCTGTGGGTCGGATGCGACGGACAAGGCATTGGCCGATGGCTACAAAGCCAAGTTTTTTGCCGTAGGCGAAATGACGCAACTGCGTACCCTCGTGGACGTGATTTTGCCAAAAACCGACAGCCCATCCGCCTCTGAAGTCGGCGTCCATAAAATCATGGACTCGATGGTTGGGGAAGTTTACACGGCGGAGCGGCAGGCCGAGTTCCGCAAGGGCTTCACCGCCCTGACCGACTACCTGAACAAGGCAGGTTTTGCGGACAAACCCATTGCGGCGCAAACGCAAATCCTGAAAACGCTCGCCGCCTCAACGGACGAAGCGACCAAACCCGTGCGGGACGCCTACACGGACGTGCGGCAGCAAACCATCGCCTACTTCCTCTCCAACAAGGAAATCGGCACAAAATATCTCAATTACCTGCCTGTGCCGGGGAAATACGAAGCCTGTATTTCCGTGGAAGAAGCGGGCGGAAAGCTGTGGGCTATTTAATTGTTTGATTGCTATAACTGTTAAACTGTTGGGAGTTCAACAATTACAGGAGTTTAGCAATCCAATAATCCAACAATTTTAACAATCAATTCAATGAGTCAACCAATACAAAACGGGGCGAAATTCGATGCCATCGTCATCGGCTCCGGCATCAGCGGCGGCTTTGCTGCGATGGAACTTTGCAAAAAAGGCTACAAAACCCTTGTGCTGGAACGTGGGCCGATGAAAAAGCACGGCGACTATCCCACAGCGGGCATGGACGACTGGGATTTCAAGAACCAGAACATGGTGTCCGCCGAGGAGCTTGCGCAGCACTACCACAAGCAGAACCGCCTGCGCTGGTGGGTGCGGGAAGACCACCTCGATTTCATCAACAAGGACTCGGATTACGACTACGACGAGGTCGAGCGCTTCGACTGGATTCGGGGGCACCACGTTGGCGGGCGCTCCATCTTGTGGGGGCGGCACTGTTACCGCTGGAGCGATATTGATTTCGAGGCAAACGCCAAGGAAGGCTTCGGCGTGGACTGGCCCATACGCTACAAAGACTTGGCGCCTTGGTACGATTACGTGGAGACTTTCGTCGGCGTTTCTGGTCAAAAAGAGGGGCTGAAACAAGTGCCTGACGGCAAATTTTTGCCACCATTCCCACTGAACTGCGCCGAGCAACACCTACGGGAAGCCGTCGCCAAAAAATACCCCGGCAGGGTCGTAACGCCGGGCAGGGTGGCCAACCTTTCAGAGTACAACCCCGACGTCCACAAGGGAACCCGTGGGCAGTGCCAAAGCCGGGCGAGGTGCGTTCGGGGCTGCCCGTTCGGCGGGTATTTCAGCAGCCTATCGGCTACGCTGCCCGTGGCCGAGGAGACGGGCAACCTGAACATCCGGCCCGACAGCATCGTGAGCGAAATCGTTTTCGATGCAAAACAGCGCAAGGCAACGGGCGTGCGCATCAAGGACGCCAACACGGGCGAGGAGCAGGAGTTTTTTGCTCGCATCATCTTCTGCAATGCCAGCACAGTTGGCACCACCGCTATCCTGCTCAACAGCCGCTCGGAGGCTTTCCCCGATGGCCTCGGCAACAGCAGCGGCGAACTCGGCCACAATATGATGGACCACCACTACGAAATGGGCGCTGCGGGCGACCTGCCCGGCTTCGAGGACAAATACTACAAGGGGCGCAAGCCCGGTGGCTTCTACATCCCCCGCTTCCGCAATATTGACGAGGCCACCCGCCGCAAGGATTATGTGCGGGGCTTCGGCTACCAAGGCCAAGCCTTCCGGGTGGCGAATGCGCCGGACGGGCTGATTGGCGAGGAGCTGAAAAACGGCATTTTCAAGCCGGGGCCGTACCGCATCAGCATGTCTTGTTTTGGGGAAATACTGCCGTACCACGACAACCGGATGTTCCTCAATTTCGACAAAAAAGACAAGCACGGGATGCCGACCATCACCTTCGACGCCAAGCTGCGGGAAAATGAACTGAAGCTACGGGAAGACGGTGTTGCTTGCGCTATCGAAATGCTGGAAGCCGCTGGCTGCACCAATATCACGCACCGCAACGAGCCGACCGCCGTGGGCGCCTGCATCCATGAAATGGGCACCGCCCGCATGGGGCGAGATCCGAAGACCAGCGTTTTGAACAAGTGGAACCAGTTGCACGAAGTACCAAACGTGTTCGTTACCGATGGTGCCTGCATGACAAGCTCAGGAACGCAGAACCCCAGCATCACCTACATGGCGCTGACGGCACGGGCGGTGGATTATGCGCATCGGCAGGGTTTTTGAGTTGGCAGTCTTTCAGTCCTACAGTCCACAGTCGGTGCCGTGGAAGCAGCTCCTGACTTAGGACTGTAGGACTAGAAGTGGTCAACCTTTTTCAGGACAAGATAAATTGAGGCACATTCAATTAAACATAAGACAGATTATAGCTCAAAAAAAATTGCGAGTTTTTGCCTTAGTCCGGTCATTGAAATTTGAAATTGGTGCCGTTCCAACCCGCTTAAAGTCGTAAGCATTTCAAACCCCATTTTCGCCAGGCCTTAACGAGTTTCTGTTGCTGTAGGAAAAAAGCAATCCAACACTACGCTCTGATATGGGGCCAACCATACCTCATAACCCTTAATATCCAATTGCTCAAAATTATTAATGGCAATATACAGCTTTTTGAAATCCGGAGGAAGGGAAAATATGGAAGCTTCCGTGGAAAAATTGAGCAGCACCAAGCGTTGCTCATCGCCCAAAGTCCGCAGATAGGCGTATATATTCGGGTGTTCGGGGCCCAAGCAAGTATAATCTCCATATACAAGCACCTTATTCTCTCTTCTATATTGCATTATGCGGCGATAAAAATTCAAGATGGAACCAGCTTCCACTTCCTGTGCCGCACGGTTTATTTTATCATAGTTCGGGTTCACGTCCATCCAAGGTATGCCCGTGGTGAAGCCAGCCTGTGCTGACGCATCCCATTGGAACGGCGTGCGGGCATTGTCCCGACAGGCATGGTGTAGGTATTGCAGAATGGTGTTTTTCTCCGCCTCGCTTTTTCCTTTGCAAGCTTCCCGATAAAAGTTCAGTCCCTCGATGTCCCGGTATTGTCCGATGTTGGGAAAAGCCACGTTCGTCATGCCAATTTCGTCGCCTTGGAAGATGTTCAAAGTGCCCCGCTGCGTGGCCAGCATTGTCACGAGCATCTTGGCCGATTCCTGCCAAAACTCCCCATCATCGCCGAAACGGGAGACGAGGCGGGGATAATCGTGGTTGCCCATCGCCTGCGCAATCCAGCCGTCCGATTTTGTCGCATCGTACCATTTCTGAAAAATTGCCTTCAACGGCAGCATCTCAAAAGCTTGCGCCGGGCCATAGCGCACCTCTCCAAATGTCAGATTTAGGATGTCGAAATGATAGACCAAGTCCAGTTCAAACTGCTGCTCGCCCACATATTCCAGCACATTCGAGGGATGTATGCCGACGCCCTCTCCCAAGGACATCACATCAAAACCCTGAAAGACCTCGGCTTTCATTTCCCGCAAAAACTCATGGACACGGGGGCCATTGGCATAAACGGTCTCAATGCCCGTGCGGAAATTCGAGAAATCGGCATCCTCGAAACCAAGTTGCTTACTGATGAGCGTGATGACATCCAGCCGCACACCGTCCACACCCTTCTCGAACCAGAAGCGCATGGCCTCGTACATTGCTTGCCGCACCGCCGGGTTTTCCCAGTTGAGGTCGGGCTGTTTTTTGGAAAAAAGATGCAGGTAATATTCGCCCGTGGCCGCATCCAGTTCCCAAGCGCTGCCGCCGAAAAAGGACGGCCAATTGTTTGGCGGCCCACCTGCTGCATTTGGCGGACGCCAAAAGAAAAAGTCCCGAAAAAGATTGTCCTTGCCTTTGCGGCTTTTGAGGAACCAAGGATGTTCGTCGGAGCAGTGGTTGGCGACGATGTCCAGCACCAGCCGCATCCCACGTTGGTGGACACCTGCCAAGAGTTCCTCAAAATCGCCCATCGTCCCGAATTCCGGCATGATGGCCTGGTAGTCGCTGATGTCGTAGCCGTTGTCGTCGTTGGGGGAAGCGAATATGGGGCTGAGCCAGAGGATGTCCACGTACAGGCTCGCTAGGTAATCGAGCGATTCGATGATGCCCCGCAGGTCGCCGATGCCGTCGCCGTTGCTGTCCCGGAAGCTGCGGGGGTAGATTTGATAGATAACGCCTTCTTTCCACCAAGTGCTTTTCATGGGGATAGAATGAGGTGGAAGTGGGTATTGTTCATCAATAATAGGCTGTTATCGGAGTTGTAGGCTTTGATGCGGTAAAATTGGGAATTTCTACAATTACAAATCAGGTGTTGCCTACAACCCATCAAACGCAGCCAATGCCTGCCGCACCCAATCGGGTATTTCGATGGTAGTTCGGGTTTTCATGTCAAACATAATCTGCGTGGTTTGGCCAGTGGCATGTACAAGCTGTTCCTCGCCTTTTTGGGAGGTAACGGCATACTCCAGCACGAAGCTCTTGTTCCCGATTTTGGAAGTCCTGATGCTGACCGATGGGTTTGTGGCCGTCAGCAGCAGTTCCCGGTGGAAATTGACGGTCACGTTGCCAATCAGGAACATGTCCCGCTGCCAATCCCAGCCCGGGCAGGCGTGGAGCATGAAATGCCCCCGCACGATTTCGAAATAGGTGACGTAAACGGCGTTGTTCACATGGCCCAAGGGGTCCAAATCGCTCCATCTAATCTGTAAGGGCAGGCTGAACTTGAATTTGCTATGCTCCATGTTGTTGGTTTGGTTCGAGGCAATGATAGGAAGTTTAGAAGTATTTGCGCAAGCGCTACGATGATTAAACTTGCACAGCCACAGGTTGTTGGGAAAAGATGGAGTACTTGCAAATACTGCGTTTCCCGACAATATTCCCAACCGCCATCCAGTTTAACAGGCATGAAAAAATGCCTTGTCCCCAGCCTATTGGTCACTACTTTCTGCCTGAACCTCAACGCACAGACCCACCTTTTCCACGGTAGCTGGACTCGTGTCGGAACAAGTTATCTGTTTGAGTTTGACCTGCACCTCGAACACACTGGCAACAACGTGGAGGGCTACTTCATCTGGAAGTTCGTGCAATACGACGAGACCGATGGCTTCGGAGCCGATTATTACAAGGACAAAATCGGACTCACCGCCCGTGAGTATGTACACGGCACCTGGAACCCCGCCGACCACAGCTACCACCTGAAAGGCTACAAAAAAGACGACCCGAACATGATAATTGCCCTCGACGAGTACCTACTGCGCATGGACGACAACGGTGACCTCGGCGGCGATACCTGTTCGCACGGAACCTGGTTGGGGCGTATTAATGCAAATTCGCTGGTACTTTTGGACTTGTAAACTGCGCTGCCCAAGCCCGATAGGTGCATCAAATATTGATGCCACCCGACACCTCAATCCGTTGCCCATTCACCCATTTTGCGTCATCGCTGCAAAGAAAAGCCACCACCCCGCCAACGTCATCGGCATTGCCGACCCGGCCAAGCGGCGTCAGGCCAGCCAGCCGTTCTTTCAATTGCGGGTTGCTGCGGATAGCTGCATTGTTGAAATCGGTCTCGATTGGCCCCGGCGCAACCACGTTGGCACGAATGCCACGACGGCCATATTCCTTGGCAATGTAACGGGTCAGCACTTCGATGGCCCCTTTCATGGATGCATACAACGAGTAGCCTGGATTGACAAAACGGGTCGTGCCCGTCGAGATGTTGATGATGCCGCCGCCGTCGTTCATCAAGGGCAGCAGTTTTTGCGTCAGGAAATAAACGCCTTTGAAATGCACGTTCAGGAAGTCGTCGAATTGCTCCTCCGTTGCGGTTTCCATCGAAATATTGCCACCCATGCCCGCATTGTTCACCAAGAAATCGGGCTTCCTGCCCTCGAATTTCGTGGCCAAAACCTCCGTCAGCGCTTCCACAAAGCCATCTATTGCATTGATTTTCAATAAATTAAGCGGAATGGCCGCTGCTTGTTGTCCTGCTGCCTCGATTTCAGCGACCACTTCCAATGCCGCATCGGGCTGGGTGTTGTAAGTGATGATAATGTCAAGTCCCTTGCGGGCCGTGGCAAGGGCCATGTCCTTGCCGAGTCCCCGGCTGCCGCCGGTGATGATTGCGATTTTTGTCATATCTGTTTTTAATGGTGAAATTTCATGTTAGCGCATGGCATTTTCAAACGCCTGCAAAAACGTGCCTGCCTCCTGCGCCCCGGACACGGCATATTTTCTATCGAAAACAAAAAACGGGACACTGCTGATGCCGAATTGGCGGGCAAGCAGGATGTCCTCCTCTACCCTATCGGTAAAATCATCCGATGCGAGTGCCGCCTTCACGGCTACGGGGTCCATGCCGATGGCTGCGCCCAACCCAGCCAGCGTATCGTGGTCGGCGATATTCTTTCCTTCGGTAAAATGGGCTGCGAACAACGCCTCTTCCGCCTCGATTTGTTGGCCATGCTGCTTCGCAAAATGGGTAAATCGGTGCGCATCGAACGTATTGGCCACTACTTGCCCATCGAAATTGTAGGCCAGCCCCTCCCCTGCCGCCATTTGGGCGACATGCGCCTGCGCCTGTTGGGCTTGGGCGAGCGTCCAGCCCTTGTTTTTGGCCAGTGATTCTGCCGCACCGATATTGGGTTCGGTCACCAGTTCAGGGTTCAGTTGGAAGCTGCGCCAAGTGATTTCCACTTGGTCTTTGCCTCCGAACTGCGCCAGCGCCCGCTCAAAACGCCGTTTGCCGATGTAACAAAATGGGCAGGCAATGTCGGACCAGATTTCTACGGTCATGCTTTTATTTTTGAAATTACCCGTAGGAAACACATGAACGGTCAGGTAGTTTTGTTGCCCCTTCGGAGGTAGGTGGATATCTGGCTCAAGGTTGCTTGGCCCTTCAGGGAAGGCTAAAGATATTTTTTCGTTGAACTAAAATTGCACCTTATATTTGGCATCCCCAAAAGGTGGTTGCACAGGCCCAATGAAGCATGGACTTGCATCGCTGATTGGCTGTTACCAAATGTTCAATCTCAAATGGCAAAGCAAAACGATATCGAGGAAATTTTTTTCAAATTTCTCATGTCCTATAAATTCGAGGAGGCGAACCTGGATTATGACAAATTGGAAAGACACAAGACCGCACTGCAAACCTTGGCGGACATTGGCAACTCAGGAGTAAGCCTGTTTGATTTAAACAAACGGCAAATCGTCTTCTATTCCTCCAATTTTGGCCAACAATTAGGTTATTCCAAGTCGGATTATGAAAAGCTTGGGCAGGCATTTTTTGTTGACAAAATCCATCCCGAAGATGCATTAAAGCTGAGCCTTAACAGCGTTTCGATTTATAAAATATTTGACAATTTTTCGAGCGATGACAAGCTAAACCATAAATTGATCAGTGAATATAGGATGCTCAATGCACAAAATAAATATGTGCGACTAATCGAACAACACCAATTTATTGAACTGGATAAAACAGGGCAAATATGGCTCCTGCTTGGCATCGTGGATATTTCGCCAAATCAGGAAGAGTTCAATGGCATCAAATGCCAATTCCTGAATTTCAGGACAGGGAATTCCATCCCTTTTGAAGCATCCTCGAAACCTAGTTATGAACTGACCAACCGGGAACTGGAAATATTGAAACTTGTAAAGAACGGCCTGCTCAGCAAAGAAATTTCCAACAGGCTGTCCATCAGCTTGCACACCGTGAACACGCACCGCCAACGGTTTTTGGAAAAATTGGGGGCGAACAATTCCTTCGAAGCGGTCATGTTCGCTTCAAAATTTGGGCTATTGGATTAACCCCCTGACAAGGACAAGCTGTGCTTAAGCTTTCCGAAGCCTCCGAAGCTTCGAAATGCTGCCCCCTACCCGCTCTACCAACTTGCCGGACACTCCCACATCAACAAATCAGGGTGTCCGAAATTATGCTATCTGCCACATTATCAAACAGTTATGCAATCTACTGAGTAGGCATACTGATAAATCAGTATTGTACAAAATCGAGGGTCAGGGGACATTTGTGCATTATTAATTTCTTAAACAAACTAAAATGCGACCAATCTTAATCTTAATCACCGTGCTTTTATGGGCACAAACAACCGTTCAGGCGACGCCTACCATGGACTGGACGATAATGGATGGCGCCTCAGGCGCACCTATTACAGTCGCCAAGGCAGGTTTTTTTTTCATAGACCATCTGGTGGATGCTGCGGCTTGCACCTTGGCTGGCCTCATGTTCCAAAGGACTTTCAAAAACTTTTCCGCCCCTAAAAACAACCATTAAAATTTCTTTCATCAACTAACAATCGTTTCAATCATGAAAAAACTTAGCATCCTCACATTGCTTGCAATGCTTTACACATCATTCGTTTTTAGCCAAAATATGGTGCAGACCATACGGGGCACTATATTGGATTCCGACAGTAAATCGCCCATATATGGCGCACAGGTATTGGTAGCAGGCTCCGACCCATTAATTGGTGCAGTGACTGATTTTGATGGCATTTTCCGGCTGGAAAAAGTGCCGCTTGGAAAGGTTTCCATCCAGGTTTCCTACCTCGGCTATGAGGGCCAAACCATCCCAAATATTGAGGTCATGACCGGAAAAGAAGTGGTGCTCGACCTGTATTTACAGGAGTCGGTGGTACAAATGAATGAGGTAGTGGTCACTGCCACGGAGCATACCGGCGAAGCCTTGAACGAAATGTCGCTCATCAGCAGCCGTTCCGTTTCCTTGGAGCAGTCCAAACGGTATGCGGGAGGTTTCAACGACCCTTCCATGATATTGACCTCCTTTGCTGGTGTAACCTATACGCCGGATGGCAATAACGATATCATCGTGCGGGGAAATTCACCAAAATATGTGCAGTGGCGGCTTGAGGGCGTGGAAATTACCACCCCCAACCATTTCGCCGACCAGAACGCCGTATCTGGCGGCATCAGCGCCCTGAACAATAACCTGCTGTCAACTTCCGATTTTCATACGGGCGCATTTTCGGCGGAATATGGCGATGTTTTATCTGGTGTATATGACGTAAACCTGCGCAACGGTAACAACGAAAAAAGGGAATCCTCCTTTGGCATCGGCATACTCGGTACGGACCTCATGCTGGAAGGGCCTTTCAAGAAAGGCTATGGCGGTTCTTATCTCTTGAATTACCGATATTCCACCGTCACCTTGCTGGATAAAGTTGGGTTTCTAAAAGTAGGCGGTGTCCCAAAATTCCAGGATGCAGCCTTCAAGGTGATGTTGCCAACAAAAAAAGCGGGTATATTTTCCTTCTTTGGATTGGGCGGGAGCAGTAGCGCCTTTTTTAAGGATATTCAACCTGAAATCCGGGATACACCGGGTGACAACAGCATGTTGGACAACGTGCAAGAAGACTATGACAAGTCAGCATACCTGCTGAATATCGGCATCAACCATACGTTTAGCATCAATGAAAATAGTTATTTCAAATCCTCATTATCCGTTGCTGGAAATGGCGCATCGGATAAGGACTATGAGGTGTTTACCCTCCCAATCATGGGCGAGGATGGGGAAATAGAACGTGATTCGATTCTCAATTCACGGCTCAATTTTAAAAGCGACCTCAAAAAGACGACCTATCGGGCGGGCGTCACCTACAATAATAAAATCAACGCCAAGAACAAACTCCAAGTCGGCGTGAAATATGCGCTCTTTGATTATGACTTTGACCAAAGCCACCTCAAAGGTCTCACGGACGAACGCATCAGCTTGGTTGATTTTAAGGAACATATCGGCACAATCCGAAGCTTCGCAAGTTGGAAATACCGTATCAACGACGATATCACCCTCGTTTCCGGCATCCATAATATGAACGTGCTCTACAATAAAAAGTCCACTATAGAGCCAAGGATTGCCATGAACTGGAAGCTGAACAATATCAGTTCCGTTCATGCAGGATATGGCCTGCACAGCACGATGGAAAGCGTCCACAACTATTTTGCGCAGGTAGAAACCGCCGATGGCAACCTTATAGAGCCAAACAAAGATTTGGGCTTGTTAAAAGCGCACCATTTTGTGGCGGGCTATAAGATGCAGTTTACCAAAAACCTGATGGCACAAGTGGAACTCTATTACCAGCACCTATACAATCTGCCCATCGAGAATTTGGACACCAGCCATTATGCGACCGTGAATGAAGGAATAGAGTTCCGATACGTTGATTTGGTAAACAAAGGCACAGGTGAAAACTATGGCGTCGAGTTTACGCTGGAGCGCTCCCTACACCGCAATTTTTACTGCATCCTGAACGGTTCCATTTATAATTCCACCTATAAAGCATTGGATGGCAAGGAACGGAACACGGCTTTCAACGGCCAATACCTGGTCAATTTCCTGATTGGCAAGGAGTTCGTCAACCTCGGTCGCCAGAAAAACAAAAGCCTGTCCTTGAACGCCAAGGTGTTTTACGGTGGCGGCAAGAAATACATCCCCTTGTTGCGGGACGCCGACGGCAACCTTGCCGTTGACCCAGCAAAAGGTAGGTTTTGGGACTACAACAAAGCATACGACAGCAGCTTGGACGACCTTTTCCTGTTCACTGTTTCCGCCAGTTACAAAATCAACAAGCAGCGGGTCACGCATGAGTTTTACCTCAATATTGACAATGCCACCAACCACATGAGCAGGCTGAACGAATACTATGACGAACGGGAACCCGGCAAAGTGGGTTATGTGAAGCAGTTTGGGATGTTCCCCAACCTCATCTATCGGCTTTACTTCTAAACAACTGTTGCAGAAGATGAACGTCAATAAAAGCCAAAGGTCATTGCGTCAGTTTATTGAATATCAACGACTTATGGACTTTTGACTATCCATTACAAAAGCGTCCAATTAGGATACCCCACGATGGCCTCATTGCCGCACCCCTTGGCGGCCATGCTGTCGTATTCCTTGGCGTAATATTCATGAGCTTCGGAGAAGTGTGCCACGCAACGCCACAGCGAACGCAATGCATTGATAAACAAACCGTTAAGTTGCGTGGCACTGTTTTCCGAACAAACTAGCGGGGAGTGGTGGAACTATTCAGCATCCTCGCTTTCATCAGATTGGGAGCGAGCCGCCCAAAATTTGGCGGAGCAAACTATAGCACCCTTTGTTGGTATGCCATCAAAAAAATATCGCTTGCACCAACTAGGCACAAGCGATACGTTTTTTGACAAAGTCTTAGAAAAAATCAATTACTAGTCCTCGTCTTGGTCATTTTTCCGGCTGCCGCTGCGGTTGCTGCGGTTGTCATCCTGGTCAGCTTTTGTCTTGCCATCGCTTTTGCCACTGGTTTGGCCTTTGTCGGTGTTGCTGGTGCGGCTGCTGCCTTGATCCTTGCCGGTGTTACCGGTTGTTGTTTTGCCACCTTTTTTTTCTTCGGTTGCCATAATGTTGAAATTTAATGGTTAGAAAATATGAATGAATCAAGGAATATTGCGAATGATAACTCATGCGAAATGCCCCTTGTATCTTTATTTATCCTGTTTTGGATTGATGGGTATTATATGCCCAAAGCCTGCTCCCGTTCCCAAAAGCGGTGGTTGGCTATGGCTTTGACAAAGCGCTTATGAAAACTGTTATCCCTTACGTTTCCTGCCTCGTTCAATACCAAGCCTGCGTCCGGTGCCAGTTCCGCTTCAGGTTTTTGATGGGTCAATTTTTCAATGGCAGCCCGCACCATTCCTGCACCTTGGCCATCTCCGGCTATTGCCTTGCAGTGCCTAAATGCTTCATTCACAAATCGAACGGCATTCGGGTTGGCATTTAGGGAGTCAAATGTTCCATCGGGAACAAAAACCGCATCGAAGAGCACCGAAGCAGCGGTGAGCAAGCTCTGGTCGGCTTTTATGCTGGCCGCATTTCCAGTTGATTTTACCACTCCAAGCTTGGGGGCTACCACTTTCACCATAGCGCCTTCTGCTTCCAGCGCCTGTCTCATCTGGTTTACGGAGTTGCCGTCCACGCCATCGGCCACCAAAAACGCAACCTGTCGGCTCTTGATGGAATCCTTCGCCGTGTTGGCCATGCTCAGGGCTTCCGATTTTTCAACGGGCGACTTTTTCTTGGTGGACTCGTATGCCTTCGGGTCGGCATCCGCTGGAACGCTGTGGTTCATCGGTAGCTGCGGCCCGCTGGGCACTTCCATTCCCAAGCCTTCTGCCACCTTGGCGGCCAAGGTCTTGTCCACCTGCGTGAGCAGTCCTACCATCCTTTCCCGAATCGCCACTGTTTCCACTTTTCCCAATTCGAAACGCAAAGCGTTCACGAGGTGGTTCTTCTCTGCCTCCGACTGGCTGTTGTAGAACAGGGTCGCTTGACCGAAATGGTCGAGAAAACTGGCGCTACGGGCACGCACCTTGTGGGAATCTATCCGCTCTGGAAAAGAGCTGAACCCACCTTCCGCCATCTTGGCCTGAAAAGGGCAGCCGCCGCCGAGCGAATTGGGGTGGTAACTGGCCTTGCCTTTGTTGATGGTCTGGCGCATGTGCCCTTCCCGTTGGTTGTTGTGGATGGGTGCCACGGGCCGATTGATGGGTATTTCGTGAAAATTTGGCCCGCCCAACCTTATCAATTGTGTATCAGTATAAGAGAACAGCCTCCCCTGCAAAAGTGGGTCGTTCGTGAAATCAATGCCCGGTACGACATGTCCCGGATGGAAAGCTACCTGCTCGGTTTCTGCATGAAAATTGTCTGGGTTCCGGTTGAGTACCATCTTTCCGATTCGCTGCACGGGCACCAATTCTTCAGGTATGATTTTGGTCGGGTCGAGCAGGTCGAACCCAAATTTGTGCTCATCTTCTTCCGGCACAATCTGAACCCCAAATTCATATTCAGGGAAAGCACCCGACTCGATGGCATCCCAAAGGTCACGGCGGTGGAAATCGGAGTCACGACCGGAAATGAGTTGTGCTTCGTCCCATGCCACCGAGTGTACACCCAACAAGGGTTTCCAATGGAACTTGACAAAGCTGCTTTTTCCCGCATCGTTCACAAAGCGGAAAGTATGCACCCCAAAGCCTTCCATCATCCGGTAGCTCCTGGGCAATGCCCTATCGGACATGGCCCACATAATCATGTGCATGGATTCCGGCATCAGGGAAATAAAATCCCAAAAAGTATCATGTGCCGAAGCTGCCTGCGGCATTCCATTGTCCTGTTCGGGCTTAACTGCATGGATGAGGTCGGGGAATTTGATGGCGTCCTGGATAAAGAACACGGGGATATTATTCCCCACTAAATCATAATTGCCCTCCTGTGTATAGAATTTTACGGCAAAACCCCTGGCATCCCTTGCCAAATCGGTGGAACCTCTGAAGCCCGCCACTGTCGAGAACCGCACAAAGACGGGTGTTTTTACGGAGGGGTCCTGCAAGAAGCCTGCCTTCGTATATTTTGACATGGACTCATAAACTTGAAAATAACCGTGCGCTGCCGAGCCACGGGCATGCACGATGCGCTCTGGAATCCGCTCGTGGTCAAAATGGGTGATCTTCTCACGGAGCAGGAAATCTTCGAGCAAGGAAGGCCCACGGTCCCCCGCCAATAGCGAGTTTTGGTCGTCGTTGATGCGCAGGCCCTGGTTCGTGGTGAGGAACTCGCCTGTGTCAAAGACTGTTTGGGTGGCCAACTGTGCTACTTTTTCATTGCTGGGTTCTTCTGCGCTTGTTTTTGTTGTTTTCGATGCCATTTCAGAATGCTTAAAAAAACATGGATATGCACAGGGCAATCATTGCCCAAGAGCAAAAAGGTTGTTTTGGGGAAAATCAGACTATTAAGGTGTTTAAACCGATGGTTGCTTTTTCAACGAACCCATATATGGGACTTTAATAAGGCATTATAGCGCCAATTCGTTGATTTTATTCTTGGCGATGACGTTCAATTTCTCATCTGCCGCTTTTTCTTCATTCAAGGTTTGGTCGAGCAAATCGGCCACTTCACTATTTCCCAGCATCTGGGCGAAATAAGAGGCAGTTCCATATCCCGCTATTTCATAATGCTCCACCCGTTGCGCAGCACCAATCAGGCCAGCGTCCTTTACTTCATCATCGGCATCCTCTTCTATCATCCGGGAGCCTTCCTCGATGAGTCCCTTCATGCCTTGGCATTTTTCCTGTGAGCGGGGTGTGATACCCAATATTTCCGCTACTTTTTCCAAGCGGGTCAATTGCATTTTGGTTTCCTCCAAGTGACTTTGAAAAGCCGCCTTAAGGTCAGGGTGCGTGGCTGCTTTTGCCATCTTTGGCAATGCCTCTACCAATTGGGTCTCTGCCGAATATAGGTCTTTGATTTCATGTACTAAAAGGTCTTGCAAATTTTTCATCGTTACGATTTTTGGTTTAACAATTATTAAATCAATGGGCTTTGAACCATCAAAAAAGCGCTACACTTTAACATACAGCTATCATGGCCGAGATGGAAAACTTAATTTCCCGACCCAAAAAGTGTAGCTCATTCTTAACCAGATTCAAATCGCAATTAGAACGGCACGCCCTACCCTATGTTCAACGCTATTTTGAAATGCGTGTAATAAAAAGTTCGAAAAACAGCAATATCCCTTCCCTATTCGTAATCAAGGGTTAAGCTCCTGCTGTATTACTGGCAAAACAACCCGGAGTGTCTTGGTGCCCAGTAGTGATTTGGGTGGCTAACCGTACATCGCCCCCGGTTCCTGAGAAGGCCAATTGCAAGCTGGCAGCTGCTATAAATTAAACAGCCCCATTACCGAATTCCCTTTCACGCCTTCCGTGGAAATCACGAGTTTGCCATTGTCCAGAAAAGTGATGCCTTCCGGCTGCGGGAACTGTTTTTCATCCAATGGCAGTGCATCTATTGTATTGCCTTGGCGGTCGGTGACCAGCACTAAATGCGCCGAATTAATGAGGATATAGTATAAATCCTTTTGCGGATGCACGGTGATGCTGGATATGTCGAACTGGAAATTCACTTGATTGGACTTTTTCTTGCGGGGCAGTTCCACGCCTTCTTTTTTCGAAAGAAAGACCTGAGCGGCTTCCATATTCACTTCGAGCACGGGTTTGTCCACCATTTTTCCCGTTTTCAAGTCGTAGGCATACACCGCCCGGAAGGATTTCCCAAAGGCTGTGTCCTCATACTTCGCCTTCGGCGCAATAAGCAGGCAGTTCATCCTTTCATCATAAGCCAGGCCCTCGTTGTCGCCAGCGGGCACTTTTGTCGGTATCTCTCGCACGGTGGGCTTGCCGCCGCTGCCCATCCTGATTTCGAAGAGCATCCCGTCGCTCCGCAGGGCGTAGAAATCATCGCCCACACGGGTCAGGCCCTCAAAGTCACCTGGCCCCGAAAATTCGACCTTTCGCTGCACCGAGCAGCCTCCCAAATCGTAAAAATAAATGGTCCCGGATTCGTCGTGGACACAGGCTACGGTTTCGCCCTTGTTGTCTGTCAGGCCCGATACCTCTTGCAGTTCGGCGGGCAGTTCGCAGACCTTTTCAGGCGGCGCAAAATTTACTTGTGTAGGTTTTGATTCGACCATGCAGCCTGTAACTGCAAGCATGGCGACTATGGAAATGGTGGAAATCATGGTACTATTTTTTATTGTCAAAACAACTGGCGCTGTCGCCACTGGCTGCTTCGAGCCGGTTATTGGAAATTGGGAATGCCCCTGTAATTGTCAGTCATCGTTCAAAAAAAGGGTGCACCTGCCCGTGCAATTGGAAATCAAACACCCACTTAAACTGCCTAAACCTCCAATACATTGCACAGCAACCGATACGCTGCCACACAGGCCTGCTTGCGTATTTCCAGTGGTGTGCCCTTCAGCACCATTTCTTGCTGGTGCAGTTTTTTTTGGTAAAAAACCGAGAGGAACACCGTCCCCACAGGCTTGCCTGGCCCTTCGCTACCGCCTGGCGCTGCTAGGCCCGTCACCGCCAGATAAACATCGGCATGAAACAGCTTCGAAAGGTTTTTCGCCAGCACATCCGTCACCTCCTGTGACTCCGCAGTGCAGCGCTCCAAGAGGGCAGCAGGCACATTGCACACCGCCCGCTTCACGTCCTCGTGGTAACAGACGATGCTTCCCTTCAACACCTCCGAGGTCCCACGCACATTGCAAAGCTGGTGCGCCATCAATCCGCAGGTCATGCTCTCCGCAAGGGCCAGCGTCAGGCCCTTTTCCCGAAAGCCCCGCATCAACTTGTTCGTGACACGCTTCATCACTTTGGTTTCATTTTGTTGACCAACTTGGCACCATCTACCAATTTGACCCAACACAAAAAATGATTGCCTGTGCGCTGTCGCACTAGTAATCATTCAGGGTTCCAAATCGGGCGATGCTTATTTCTTTTCAGGATTGCTCTTGCTGCCGCTGCGGTTGCCGGGCTTGCCCGTGGTCTCCTTGCTGGGCGTCAATTTTCCATCGTCCGACCCCATGCCGCCCTTGTCGGAGCGGTCGTTGCGGTTTCCCGTCGGGCCAGCATTTGAAATGCCCTGGTTGACGGAGGGCTGGTTACGTAACTTATTGGAATTGCCGCTGCGGTCGGTGTTGGTTAGCTTGGCCACTTTGCCTGCCTGCTTGTCCTGTATTGCCATAATTTTTACATTTTAAAAAAAACGAGTATTGTAGGCAAAAACGGGAACGGGGCGGGGGATGTTCAAAACCTTTGGGCAGCAAATTACGCATCCTTGATGGACGGCCCATTACCTGCTGGTGGAAGACCATTTGACAGTGGGTACAACTGTAGGGGATGTGGTGGTAGTGCGGTGAGGGGAGTTATGATGGGTACTCCGGTTACTGTCTTACCGCATAATCGTCACACCGCCCTCCTTGAAAACCTCATTGTCATGGCCGAGGCAATCGCCTACAACGGCCTTTAGGTACCAGGCAAAGACGGCGTTCTGCATCTGGTCAAGCCGGTGCAGCCCGTCCCAGCCAACGCTGGTAGGGTCGGTGGTGCTGAACACGCTGTTGCCCCAGCGGTCGAAGACCTTAAAATCAAAGGAGCGCACCTCCACCTCCTGCCCAACGAAGGCCCTGAAATAGTCGTTGATGCCGTCGTCGTTGGGCGAGAAGCTGTTCGGCACGTAGAAATAATCTTTGTCCCAATCCGACGAAGCCAGCACGGTTGCGGTGAACGACTGCACCTCGCAGCCGTCATCGGCAGTGAGGGTAAACCTGCCGGGTGTGCTCACCTGCAAGTCTTTCGTTTCAGCGCCCGTTGACCATCGCCATGCCACAGCATTTGCATCGCCAGACAGCACCTGTGGCGACAATTGACCAGTACCCTCGCCGCAATGAAGTTCCACATCATCCAGCATGATGGTAGTGGGCGCAGTGGCGGGGATTACCAGTGGCATTTCCACGGTACAACCGTTTATGTCCTGCACAGCAGCCACGTAGTTGCCCGCTGCAAGCCCCAAGAAAACAGGGTCCGTTTGCAGGCTTCCACCCCCCAAAGCATACTGGAATGGCGGCGTGCCTGCCGAGGCCGTCAGTGTGGCAACACCGTCGCCGCCATTCCAACAGCTTGGCGTGGCCTGCCATGCAAGGCTCACGGCGGGCAGTTCTTCCACTACTATCGTCAGGATGGAATCACAGCCCTGTGAGCTGGTAAGGGTGAAATCCTGCGTGTTGCCAGCCTGTATTTCCACACCGTTGAACATGGCCGATGCGCCTGGGCAGGCCGTCAGCGACAGGCTCCCAGTCAGGCTTGGGTTTAGGAGCGTGGCCACCGTCACCACACTGTCGCAGCCCGTTTGGCTGGTCAGGGTCGTCACCACCGTCCCCGTGTCCTGTAGGTTGCAGGAATGGTTTTCAAGGTAGGAATACTGCGTGGGCAGAAGCGTCACCGCCCACGCTGCGGTGGCCGTGCAGCCGTTGCCATCCGTCACCGTCAGGCCGTACTGGCCGCCTGACGTGATGGTGATTTGAGGGGAAACAGCGCCCGTGCTCCAAAGGTAGCTGGCGAAATTGGCAGGAGCAGAGAGGATTTCGTTGTAACCCTCGCAGAGTTGCGCTGGGCCGGAGATGCCCGTCTGCGGCGGCGACGGGAGCGTCAGCGCAAGTTGGGCAATGCCCGTGCAGCCGCTGGCGTTCGTCACCGTCACCAGGTAAGTGCCGGATTGCGTGATATTGATGGTCGGCGTCACCGCCCCGTTCGACCAGAGGTAGCTGCTGAATCCGCTCCCAGCACCGAGTGTAGCCGTGCTGTTGCAGCTGATATTCGAAGGTGAAATGACAGGGGATGGGGCGGCTTCCAAGCTCAGTGCTTGCGCATCGGAGGCCGTGCATCCGTTCGCATCCGTCACCGTAACCGAGTAGTTGCCGGGCTGGGAAACGCTGATGGATGGCGCCGTGCTGCCATTGCTCCAAATGACTGACGTGTAATTCCCCGAAAGGGAAAAAGCGGCGCTGCTCCCAGCACAAACGCTCGTCGGCCCAAGTACCTGCACCTGCGGAGGCGTGGGGAAAGCGACGCTTTCGACCGCTGCCCCCGTGCAGCCACTGGCATCACCCACCGTCACCGAGTAGTTCCCTGCCTGGCTGACGTTGATGCTGGGCGATGTCGCTCCGTTCGACCAAAGATAATTGGCGTAAAGGCCAGCCCCGGCGTCCAGCGTGGCCGTGCCGTTGCAGCCCAGGTCCGTCGTGGTAATCTGGGGTGAAAGCGACGTGCCCACCGAAAGGGCCTGGGTCGCCGTGGCCACGCAGCCGTTGGCATCCGTCACCGTGACGGCGTAATTGCCCGGCTGGGAAACACTGATGGAACTGGTCACCTCGCCCGTGCTCCAAGTGACTTGAGGGAAATTGCCCGAAATGGAAAAAACGGCACTGCCCCCTGTGCAGATGCTTGTGGTCCCAATGATTTGAACCGAAGGTAAATTGGGTAAGCTGACCGCCACCACATCGTTCCCGGTACATCCGGTGCCATCCCCCACGGTCACCGAGTAGCTGCCCGGCTGCGTGACGGAGATCGTGGGCGTCGCTGACCCGTTCGACCACAGATAGCTGGCATAGCCTGCCCCGGCGTCCAGCGTGGCAGTGGCAAGGCAGGGCTGCACGGCATAAACAATATCGGGCGAAAGCGAGGAACTGACCGCCAACTGCTGGGAAGCATTGGCCGTGCAGCCGTTGGCATCCGTGACCGTCACGCTGTAAATGCCGGATTGTGAAACCGGGATGCTTGCGGTCGTTTCGCCCGTACTCCAGGTGGCTTGTGTGAAATTGCCAGAAACCACCAAATTGGCCGTGCTCCCGGTGCAAATAGCGGCGGGGCCGCTGAGGCTGATGCTTGGCGGGGCCAGGACATCGAACTGCTGGCTGGCAGCAGCCGTGCATCCTGCGGCGTCTGTCACTGTCACAGCATATTGGGCGGGCTGCGAAACGGCGATGCTGTTGGTCGTTGCGCCCGTGCTCCAGATGGCCTGTGTGAAATTACCAGAAACCACCAAGTTGGCCGTGCTTCCGGTGCAAATAGCGGCGGGACCACTGAGGCTGAGGCTTGGCGGCGCCAAAACATCGAACTGCTGGCTGGCTGTGGCAGTGCAGCCTGCGGCATCCGTCACTGTCACGGCATAGTTGCCGGGCTGTGAAACGGCGATACTGGCCGTTGCCCCGCCCGTGTTCCAACTGTAACTGTTGAAGCCGCTGCCAACGGTCAAATTGACCGATACGCCAGCACATGCAGCCGTCGGGCCAGTGATGCCCGCCACGGGTGGTACAGGCAAGGCGACATTCGTGGATGCTGCCCCCATGCATCCGCCTGCGGCGGCGTCCGATACCGTCACCGAGTAGGTGCCCGATTGTGAAACCGAAATGGAAGGCGTCGTCGCTCCGTTCGACCAAGCGTAGCTGTTGAAGCCAGTCCCTGCATCCAGCATGGCCGTGCCGTTGCAGGCCGCCACCGTCTGCACAATGGCAGGAGAAAGACTGGTGCTGACTGCAAGTGTCTGTGAGTCGGTGGCCGTGCAGCCCTGTGCATCGGTGACGGTCACGGTGTAGTCGCCGGGCTGGGAGGCGGTGATGGTTGGCGTGTTGGCACCTGTTCCCCAAGCGATGGAAGCGTAGTTCCCGACGATGGACAAATCAACGCTGCTGCCCGTGCAGAAGGAAGTTGGGCCATTGATGTCTGCCACGGGCAAAGGGAAGAAGCTGGTGGAAATGGCGTCGGTGGCGGTACAGCCTGCTGCGTCCGTGGCCGTGACGGAGTAGCTGCCCGACTGGCTGACCATGATGCTGGAACCAGTGGCCCCGTTCGACCAAAGGTAGCTGGCAAACCCGCTGCTGGCCTGAAGGGTTGCCATATTCCCAGAACAAAGCGCAGCGGGGCCACTCACCTGCACCTGCGGCTGGGCCGGTATGCTGACCGACCCGCTCGCCGTGGCCGTGCAGCCTCCGCTGTTGGTGACGGTGACCGTGTAGTTGCCGTTGGTGGTTGTTTGGATGGTGTCGGTTGTTTCGCCCGTTGACCACAAATAGCTGGAGCCGCCGTTGGCGGTCAACGAGGCGGAGCCGTTACATGCACTTGCCAAGACCGACACGCTGGCTGTTGGGGCTGCGCTGACGTTGACAAATACTGACGAGGTGGCCGTACATCCGTCAAAGCTGGTGACGGTGACCATATATGTCCCAGCTTGATTAACGGTTATGGAACTTGTGTTGGCTCCGGTTGACCATATATTTAATAAATAAGGGCCTCCATCCACTTGTAACTGTTGACTTTCACCATTACAAATATCATCGACTGCGGGAATGGTAGGCGTTGGTATTGGCGCAGCATCCAAAGTTTGAGACCCAGTGGTCGTGCAGCCGTTGGCATCTGTCACCGTCAGGAGATAATCCCCGGGCTGCGAGACTACGATGGTTTGTGTATTTTGGCCACTACTCCATTGATACCCGGCGAATGATGGTGTCACTTGCAACTGCGCTTCTTGTTGGCCAACACAAATTAAGGGGGGAGGCGCAATAGTTGGCTCAATCACTGGATAGGGAGAAACCGTGAAGGATGACTCACTTACGCATCCATTGGGTTCGGTGACGGTAACGCTGTATGCTTCACCGGGATTGATGCTTATTTCAGGCCCCGACTGTCCATTGCTCCAACTTATCTCCGAGTAATTTCCAGGATTGGTTATCTGCGCCAATCCAATTGATTCAGGACAGAGATTTGGTGGCAGGTCAATACTTGCAAGTGTTGGTGGCACCGATGCGACAACATACTCATCCACATCGAAACATCCTGTGGCTAAATTGGTTACGGTAACGGAGTAGGTACCTGGGCCCAGCACTGTGGCATTGCTTGTACCAGCGCCATTTGACCATAGATAAGTAGTGTTCATGAACGATGGGGTGGACAATTGCCCGGATGTATTCTCACACAATTCGATAACCCCCGAAATATCCGCAACTGGGTTGGGGCCAGCATCTGGCAAAGGCCCAACCTGCAATGCTTTTGTGCACCCATCTGGGTTAGTAACGGTGACTGAATAGCTATTTCCAGGGCTTCCTAGTATATAATCGGTCGTTTCGCCAGTGGACCAAAACGCCGTATAATCACCACCAGTACCGCTTATCGAAAGGCTAAAAGGGGGGGAACCAGGTATGCAGGTAGCATTGACTTCAATATCTGCTGGCAAAAGCGGTGGCGTTAATTTATAGTGCAAATTATCTGAACACCCCAAATCATCTGTAACATAAACATTGAACCAAACGACTGTATCCATCGTAATGGTCAAAGTGCTATCCATGCTCCATGCTGGAACACCATTCGGCCAAGGACCCCAGAGGTACGTAAAAGGAGGCACACCACTTTGTGGATGTGCTGTAAAAGTCACCACGTCTCCAATGCAATACGGATCGGGTTGCCAATCAACCGTAAATTGGACGTTGCATTGCGATTTAACAACATCAGCACTACCGCAAAATATAATGGCTACCAATGCAAATACAAAGGAGAAATGCTTGGAACGAACTTGGAAACAGGTAGAAATTGGCACCATAGGAAATAAGATTTATCAACTTGGTGGATGATGCATTTCGGATAAAAAAGGTCGAGAAATGGTCAAAGCAGGTGCAACAAGCCGTAGTACAAACCTCATAAACAAATGATTTTCAACAACTTGTGTGCTTTTTAGCTTATTTTACCTTCCGCCTTAGGCCAGCTTTTTTGTTGTTGAAAAGGTTGTTGCCCAAAATCAGGTCGCAGCGGATTCACAACATGGAATAAAAAGCTGAAATTTAAGACGGTGTTCGGATTTTGGCTTCCGGCGAAAAATCACCCCTTTTCCGATGCTACTTCGTTGAAAAATTGGTCACGTAGCGCCACTATGCTCCCAATTTTCCGCCTAGTATCATCGAAAAATTGGCAACTTTTCACTCGAAACCCAAAATCCGAACACCGTCTAGACATTGGGCTAAAAATAGTGCGCCACCTACAAAATCCCACTATAAATTCTCAATTTTTTGACTTTTATTTTGTCCACCTGCCTCATCCTGGTATTTCAGTTTGCAAAATGCAAAAATCTCGCATAGCTGAGGATTTGAAGGATAAGGACGGGGTACCTTGGGCAATTGGTTCAGGCTTCCATCAAAACGGGTTTCCCCGCCGAATGCTACCCGGTCGGCTGGTATCCGGTTAAAGTCTGCTTGCCCCTTTGCTTGCCCCTTGCCTGTCCCTGTGGGATGGAGTTGGAGTGAGACAATGAACCAGCGTGGTGGGGAAAGACCAAATGCCAGCCAGCGTGGTATTTAATGATTTAAGTAAATATCGGAATAAACCACCGGTTAAATATCGCCCGAAAGCAGCCACATCACTTATTGCCCAACCACTAATTGCTTTGACTGCACCGTTTCGCCAACCACCAATTGCAAGGTGTAAACCCCAGACGAAATACCCGTCAAATCCAAGGTGTTTTCATAATGACCGGGCAAGTATGCAAGCTGTTTATGGTAAACAATGACACCTTTTTCATCCACCAATAAGACCATTGCGTCAATAGCTTTTGAAACGTCGAGCGATAATAGCGTGGATTGCTTGGCAGGGTTGGGATAAACCTCAAAGGCAAGCACATCGCCAGACAGCTTAACTTGCCGAATACCTGAATAGGAAAAATGCCCATCCAAGTCGTTCATTTTCAGGCGATAATAATATGCTTGCCTCCTTTCAACCACTTCATCTTTATATTGATAAACGGGTTTGCCTGTCCCTTGAACAATGGCAATAGAGGTGTAGGCATGACCATCCGTGCTTCTTTCCACCTCGTAGTTTTTAAAGTCTTTTTCCGTAGCAACCCGCCATTCCAATTCCACATGATTGTCCATTGGCACAGCCTTCCAAGACACCAATTCAACGGGCAGTATCGCAGACTCGGCCCTTCCCAAGCTGTTGCCAAAACTCGTAATCCAAATGTCAGCAGGGTCATAAGGATTGAAAAAGACCCGCAGCGGATGCTGGAACGCATATCCGGAAACATAAGCAAAATCAGGGCTTCCCGCAGTGCCGTTGTCGCTTTTCCATAGCCCTTCGTATTCCGTGGTCACATACAATACGTCAGCATCGGTGGGGTGTACCGCTACCTGCTCGACCCGGTCGAGGCTGTTGATTTTTGTCCAGTTCACGCCCCGGTTGGTGGATTTATAGACGCCGCCCAGTCCGTTCGGTGGGCCGCCCCAACCGCTGAAAACCCCTACGTACCAAGTGTTATGCGTCGCATCGTTAGGGTCAACGGTGAGGTCTTTTGTCCAATAATACATGCCTGTGTGCGAGCGGTCGCTCCAAGTCGTGCCGCCGTCGGTGCTGTAAAACACGCCGGAACTTTGCGTGAAAGCACTCGTGCGCCGACCGGAATACGTGCAGACCACCGAGCCGTCGTTCAGCACTTTGACATTGAAGGGGTGCCCTTCCGTGCGGGGCGGGTTCGTCATTTTCACCCAAGTAGAAGAAGCGCCCGCCGAGAGATTGGTTGTTTTGAAAATGCCGCCCAGTGTGCTATGGATGACACTGGCATAGGCAATATTGTTGTTCGTTGGGTCAATGGACATCGCAATAACGGGGTGGTCAAAATCATGCAGGGTGCTCCAACTGCTGCCATTGTTGGTGGAGAAAAGAATCCTGCCGTCGCCACCGTCAATCCGGGCATCGGTCAGGTAGGTGCTCTGGTACATATCGTGCACGGAGGAGACGCAGGCATACAAGGTCGAATTGGCGGGATGCTTCACGTACTGATAGGTAGAATTATAGGCATTGCCGCTGTTGCTGAACGACCAAGAATCGCCGCTATCCACAGACCGGACGCCCGTGATGTCGGTATAAGCCGTCCAGATTTCGGTGGCACTGGCCCATTCCATCCACCATGAAGCCGTGTTGTTCAAGCCATTGCTGGGATGGGGAACACCCGTCGGTGTTGGGCTTCCCGCCGGGTTGGAAACGGTGGAGTACAATTGCTTCCACGTTGCCCCGCCGTCCTGCGTCAAATGCGCAAAGCCAAAATCGGTGACAATGGCGATGTTCGGGTTGTTCGTCGAAACGGTAAAGCCCATTGCACATTCCGCCCAACCCCAGTTGCGGTCGCCGCCGTGGCCCATCCAGCCGGTCTGGATATTTTGGTTGTTGACCGTGTTCAGCACCGCCGTCCAGGTGGCACCGCCGTTGGTGGATTTATAGACCGACGGATGGCTGGGATATTGGGTCGCACCGGAGGCATAGACCACGTCAATATCGTTTTGGCTCATGCTGACAAAAAAAGGAAAATCCGCTGCGGGAATGCCCGTGCTGGACACCGTCCAATTGCTCACGCCCCAGTCCCGCCGATAAACATCCTGGTCGTAATCATAATCGCTGCCCTGAATGCCGGGATAGATGTCCGCTTTGTGCCTGACCACCCCGAAAAGCCGGGTCGTGCCGCCTTCCTTCGCCCCGGTGAAGGACAGAAACCCGTTGTTGGCAGGCAGTCCCGTGTTGTTGAGGGCAAATGAAGTGCCGTTGTTGGTGGAAACGAGTAGCCCGTCCCGAGTGCCGACGAAGATATTCATGCCATCCCAAAAAGCGCCCCCGATATACAGGTCGCTGCTCGAATGAATGAGCGAAAAACTGATGCCGCCATTGCTCGAAAAATAAAGTTCATTATAGCTTGACACCAATAAACGGGTCGTGCTGTTCGGGTCGGCCAGCACGTACCAAACATCCTCGCCCGTGGGGTCGCCGGGCACATCCGCCCAAGTCAGGCCGCCGTTCGTGCTCTTTTTCAAGCTGCGGCCATCCACCTCGAAATTGCTGTTGGAAGCATAGCGGATATTGGGGTCGCTGGTGAACTGCACCTGCGTTTCCGCAAAAGCCCGCAATTGGTTGAAGTCCACGGCGCTCCAGGTCGTGCCAGCATTGGTGGAGCGAAAGGACTCCGTCATGTCGCAGGAAATATAGAACTCGTTCGGGTTGTGCGGGCTGATGGACGGCATGAAAAGCGCACCGCCGCCGCCAATGCCGGAGCTGTTCCAAGCTTGTGCGGTTAGCAGTGTAGGGGTCAAACAGAGTAGTTGGAATAGGTACAGGATTGTTTTCATAAATCAGCTTTGATACTAGGCTGCAAGTTTGTTAAACTGGGACAGTTCCGAAAGCTAAATGTCGGAAATCCGCAATTTGTGCGATCGCTTGGTGCAAAGAATCTTCGATTTTGGCGAAGGGTTCAGCTGAAGCTCAAATTAGTAATGCTGGCAAAGGATGACAGGGTTGGGGGGACGCTGGTCAGCGTTCTTGCTGGACCAAGTCGCTTGACTTGGCCGCTCTACCATTCCGGCTTTGGCGGGGGCAAGTATGCACCTGCTTACGCCTGTCGGAGACAGGCTGATATGTGTTTCAAGTCTGAAGACATTGAACCAGCGTAACTGCGAAGACCATGCGCTAGCGGAACAACGGGGATGTACCATTCGTGCCAGCGGTGTGCGGGGGAAGGCCAAATGCCAGCAGTGCCGTTTTTCAATTGAAAAAACAGCGGATGCGCAAGCAGTGCTATGCTACCTGCTAAAATTTACGCATTAAATATTTTGCGGTTATAAAATACAAAGTAAATTCGTCTGATAAAACACACCACATGGAAAGCAACGACAACAAAAGGATACCGCTTGATATACCAGCCGAAGAACGGTTCTACATAACTTATGCCCTGATGGCGCTCGCAAAGCACATCAAATACGCAGGGGACGATTTCATCGAGGAGGCCGCTCAGCAAATACCGGACTTGAACGAATACCTCGAAACCACCTTCAACGTGGTGAACACCACGCCCGAAACGGAGCCTTATATGCTTTCAGCCAAAGAGTCGCTCGCTTTTTTCATCAGTTTCGACCTCAGCCACAAAGCCATGAGCGGGCCGGAGCATTTCGACATCATGATGCAGTACCAGGACGACGAAGACGATATCTGCGTGGCCAGCTTCGACAACGCTTTCAGGAACAAGGAGCGGAGTTTCGAAGTGCTGATGCCGTACCTGGATGCCATGACGAATTTTGCCAAGGACCACCCCGAAGCCCATTACCTCCACCAATACCTGCGCATCGCAAAGCGGCTCCCCTTGCCCGGCAGCAGGGGCCTGAGGCAGGAGTACGCCCCTTTCGACGAGCCGTTCACCATTCCCAAGCTACATCCCGAATTCCGCTTGTCGCAATACCACCACTCCCCCATCAAAATCGTGCTCTATCGCAGCATCGTCATAGACATGTACTTCCACCTCCTCTTCCATTTGGTCAATGCGATTATTGATATGCCCGACAACCTCCCTTCCCGCATCATCACGGCCTATTTCCCCGATTTCCGGCACTACTTCCTCCACATGTTTGAGCACATAAACCTGCGGGAAGGCACCAGCGAGCAACTCAACGACCTCGAACAAGTGAACAAAACCGGCTTCCGCCAGGAATTGCCAGAAGTCGTGTTCGGTACCATCTACCTCGACTTCGACTTCGGCCTCAAACTCAGCTTCTCCGACAAAGGCTACAGCAACTACCCCGCCCTGCTCATGGACCGTTTCGGCATTGTCGGGGAGCAAATGTTCGGCCAACAGGCCGCCGACAACACCGTGGACAAAGCCCTCAAAGCGACCATGCCCTTGCTTACCGACTATTTCTCCTTCCTCACAAAGGAACTCGACCTCCAAGGCTCCACCCTCGTAGCCGACTACAAAGCCTTCGCCCAGCAGGTGGATTGGTGGACGTAACGGAGTGTCATATTTGCATTCACAACACCTCAACAGAGAAGATGAAGAGTAAGCAGCCGTAGTACGACCTAACACCTAGACCATGCAGCACCAAATCCGTTCAAAGACAAATTTCGTGATACAAGCCCTTGCCAAATACGAGGCAGGTATATGCAAGACCGAGTCCACGGTGATTTCCACGAACGACATCGTGGCCACCATAGGGTTCCGTTACGAGCGCACGCATGAAGTCAAATGGCTGGTAAGGAAGTCGCTGCTATTCGACAACCAATGGGAAGTCAGAGTGAAAAGAAAGGATTTAAACAATACCCATTTGAAATACGCCATCCGTGACGAAATCCAGTGCGATTGGTGGCTCAAAAACTGGGCGAACAACCGAATCCTGTTCGAAAAAGCAGAACGGGAAGAAGCCTACCTACAAAACTGGTTGTCTTGGTGATGCACAAATGGCCCACATAACTCTCCGCTCCGCCAAGTCGCTTGCCCCCGCTGGGCCAAGTCTCACGACTTGGTCTTTCTATCATTCCGTCTTTGACGGAGGAAAGTAGCACCTGCTTACGCCTGTCGGAGACAGGCTGATATTTGGTTCAAGTCGGAGACTGTGAACCAGCGGCTGCGGGGGGAAGACCAAATGCCAGCGGGGCAGGCTGTGCGTAGGCCATGCATTGCAGTTTACGGCGGCCAGAGGCCGCAACCAAGACCTGTTTGCAAGCGCAGCTTGCAACGAGCAATGCCGTTCTTTGATTGAAAGACAAGGGGGGTGCCAGCGGGGAAGACCTTGCGCCAGCCGGTGCCCCGCCCTTTTTGAAAATCAAAGCTAAAGTTCAAGCAAGTGTGGGATAATTATAGACCCAAAAGCACTGCATGATTGGGAAGAAGGGACACTTGCGACAACGGGTTTTCCTAGGTTATCCGTATTTTTGCACCTCCAAAAATTTCCCTAACTTGCAGCAAAATTGAATCACATGGTTTACCAAATCGAAGTAAAACCGTCCAACAACGCTGACTTTTTGCAAATCATCCAATCCTTGAAGAACATTGGCTTGGTGACTGCTTTTGAGCGAAAAGAAAGCCTTGCGAGCGAGGGCGGCCCCTTATCAGAAACCAAGCTGATGTCCCTGCTTCAGGAACGGCAAGCCGATATGGCAGCAGGCAATTCCATGACGCAAGAGGAAGCCATTAAATTCTTGAAACTGTGGCGGCAAATCAATCGAAAATCAACTGGTCTTTCCAAGCACTCCTAGACCTGTCCGAAATCCACGAGTACCTTTCCGAACAAGCCAGCGACGCCGTTGCCGACAAGTTCGTGGACCAGCTGAGACCTCGTGCCAAAGGAGGATGGGAAAACTTGCTAGAACTAAGCTTAAACTGCGTTAAAAAAGAAATACAGCCTTGATTTTTGGTTCTTTTCATCAAGGAAAAGAACAAGAAAAGTCAATGACTGCTTTATCAATTTTCAATGTGATTAGCTATAAACAACCGCTTAATTGCTCCCCTTCAATTGCTTGGCTTTCTCCAAGTGCATGGCCACATGGCCACGGGTTTCGGTCAAGTGCTGGCGAACGTCCTCACTGGTCGCCATCGCCATCAATTGATTGTCTATTTTGTCGAGGGCCTCGGTATGGCCACTGATCATGGCGTCGAGGTAAGCCGCTTGAAAATCCTTGCCCTCCAAGACCTTCAATTTGTTCAGCTCAGCGCCGCCTTTGTTCTTCACTTCGGTAGAAGCGTTGGTCTCCGCCAATGTCATGCCCTTCTCGCTTGCCAATTGCCTCGTCTTGTTTAAATTTTCAGAATGTTCCTTGTGCAACATGGCGGCATAGTCCTTCACGGGCCGGCTGATGTTCTTGGTTTGCGCTTCCGAGGCCATGTCAATTTCATTTTGGTTGATGGCATTCAAAATGACCAGTGCATCGGTCTCATCATCAGCGCTGTTACTGTCATTGTTTACGCCACTGGTATCCGGCATGGCGTTCATAGCAGCCGTATCCGTGGTCATGGGTTCATCCGCTGCCTGGGAATTGGGCGAGGTATTGGTGCAGCTAAACATGGCTAAGCTCAGGAGGAATAGCAGAACCGAAGGATGGAATTTGATTTTCATTGAAATGAATATTTAAATTGGTAGTGTTTGGCCATTGGTGCAATGGCTTGGATTTCAAAAGTTTGTGGTGATAAAAAGTGTTGAAAGTCCCCAACCATGGCGCATCAAGGCCCAAAAACACGAATATCCTAACGTACCGTCGGTAGCCATGTTCAAAATGCGCATCCCCTTTTTCCAAATATCCAAAACCCTGGCCAAGCATTCAGCTAGACAGGCTTGGATATCCGGGAAGACTAATATGCGGTGCTAAGTGGCGGGAGAAGTAACGGGCAGCAGTGGGTTGCTTTGTTCCGCTAAATCAACCATTATCAACCCCTAAAGTGACTATAGTCAAGCCTCGTCAAATCCCTTCAAAACTGCCAACCAGTTGGCCAGAGCCATACAATCAGCAAACCTGCCACGATGGCGATTCCGAAAGCTGGCAGGATGAATTTTGCCATGTTTTTGGAGCCTAAGAAAACGACCATACCACCCTTAAAAAGAATATTCGAAAAGGAAGCGACCAGCATGTATTTCCAAGCTTGGCCCTCGTGGAGGTCGCCACGGTTAAGGGTATTGGCGAGCGAAAGCGTGATGGCGTCCACATCCGTGAAGCCGCTGAGGATGGAGACGACGAGCAGGCCATTTTGTCCAAAATAGTCTTTGGCAGCAGCAACGCCCACCAGAATGACGGCGTACAGCGCCCCGAAAATCAGGGCCGTTTTGAGTTGGGCCGGATTGTCCGGCTCTGGCATTTCCTCGCCTGCTTCGCTGGTGTTCTTTTTGAAAAAATACAGGCCAAGGCAAAGCAAGGCCATGACCAGCAATTGCGCCACCATCGGCGGGGCGATGACGCCAAGATGCTGCGGACTCACCACGCCCACCTCCACCAAAATGCGCACCAGCGACACCGTGGAGGCCGTCATCACGATGAAAGCACCCATCC
>Ga0209066_10000784_pt1 | contig 45335 bp, 44 predicted proteins | sample All_14_2_FD_187198 | JGI IMG/M metagenome (GOLD analysis project Ga0209066, IMG submission 187198) | Freshwater microbial communities in response to fracking from Pennsylvania, USA - Allegheny Zone_MetaG_DW_15 (SPAdes) (version 2) ... | reverse complement strand
AGAACGTTAAAGTGCGTTATCAGTAACGTTAAAAGTACCCACTTGCACACTAAGGCGCATTTTATATCTTTACCTTTACATTATAATTCATTCACGCAGAAAAATGAGCAGTTTAAATCAGCACGAGTTCTCAGACTACACAGTAATGAACTCATCACAGACACGTGCTACCGGATCGGTATCGAAGAAATTCATGTCAGGTGTCTTCACCTGGATGTTTGTGGCATTGGGAGTGTCTGCCCTGTTTGCATTGTTGTTTGCCAGTAACGATTCCCTGTTACAGTACCTGTTCACCGTCACATCTACCGGCGCTAAGCTGGGACCTTTGGGCTGGCTGGTAATGCTGGCACCTCTGGGCTTTGTGATGCTCATGTCGTTTGGCTATCATCGCCTGTCCCCCGTTGCCCTCACCGCACTTTTTGTTACATATGCGGCTATCAATGGTATCAGCTTTAGCTTTATACTGCTGGCATATACTGCCAGCTCTGTAATAGGCTGCTTCATTACTGCTTCACTCATGTTTGGCGTAATGGCGGTAATGGGTTATACAACAGACAAAGACCTTACTTCTTTTGGTTCTATATTAATGATGGCACTGGTAGGTATCATTATTGCCAGTATGGTTAACTGGTTCCTGCATAGTGATGCTTTGGGCTATATCATAAGCCTGGTAGGTGTAGCTGTATTTACCGGTCTTACGGCTTATGATGTGCAGAAACTGAAACGCATAGGTGCCGGTATAGAGTATGATGGCACAGCCAATGATACCCGTAAACTGGCGCTCATGGGTGCACTTAATCTTTATCTTGATTTTGTGAATCTGTTCATTATGCTGCTGCGCCTGTTTGGCAATAAAAGAAACTAATCATCCGTGAATTAAGTGATATAAAAGAAAATACCGGGCATGCCCGGTATTTTCTTTTATCATATTGGGATAGCGCACTAATACAATGCGCATTCCTCTTTTACTTTTATGCCATTCTCCTCATGTTCGTATGATGCTTCTTCACAAACTGACTCTGCACCCGACTTTGAATTATAGACCTCATACTCTCTTACTGAACTATCGGGCAGGCCGGGAGCTCCTGAATAAGTTATCTTACACTGGCAGATATATTTTTTGGTACAGGAACTCATTAATACCATTCCACAGGCAGCCACCAACAGTAAAGAGCCAATGATTTTCATGTATATATAGATATTTAGGGTGAAGTTAACACGGGTAGTTTACAATTCAAAATTTTAGCAACGTATGCCCCTGCATACCCTGCCAGTGGCACATATATGTACTTATATATCGCTACCCAGATAGCGATAGTTTTTCAAAATAATATTAAAATCGGTACCGGCATTATATTGCTGTGCATATACCAGGTTCAGCCCATCTTTTACAGTAGTTACCGGTTCATAACCAGGCAGAATATTATAAGGCGGTAAAATTCCCGGCCTCAACCGGGGAAGATGAGAGACTGACACCCCGGATGCATAGCCTACCCATGTAAGATGGCCAGACAATACCCGGAAGCAACGTCCCAGAAATACAAAGGGTTGTTTTACCAGAAACAGTAATACCGGGAAAAACAACAGAAATGCAAGTGACAAAGCAATATCTGTCATACGCTTGTTGCGCAGCTGCGCAAAACTGGCCAGATTAAACCTGCGATCTACAGTGTACAGGTCGCCGGAAGTGGCGCTGGAATTACTACCTACAAAGCTACGCCCGCCGGGCAGGTGAATTTTATACTCATAAGCCCCTCCACATTCCTGCATCTGCCGGAACACCTCATTATAAGTAAGCCCATTAATACAGAAAATCACCTCATTTACATTAGTCACATACAGCAGCTGCTTCATATCAGCTATTGATGCCAGCGCATCGCCGGTGGTTTCCGATGGACTAATGCGTCCGGAGAGTTCGGGAGCATAATGTACCTGCCGCAGTACTTCTGCCGTTTGCTGGTAAGCCTTTTCATCAGCTACTATTACCGCCTTGCGCGGTAGCGCATCATAGGGTATAAAACGAAGCACACCCATGCGGTATAGCAACTCGTGCAGTCCCAGCAGCACTCCCGTACCTACAAAACCAGAGAATATGATAATAGCCCGTGAATAACGATACTCAGGCGGTAACAGACCATAGTATGCCAGTATCACAATGGTACCGAACAGCATGCCTCTCGCCACCTTCAGCGCACGGTAGGGCTGATCGTAAGCACCATTGAAGTAAAGCGACAGCAACCACAGCAATATATAGGCAGGAAAAGTAGCATAAACTATTGTGCCCGTTATGGGCGACATGTTCTTGACCTCATTTACCCAAAACTCCTTTATACCCCATAGCGTAAGTAATAGTATGAGCGCATCAAACAAGGGCATATGCAGCACTTTCAATGCCCGCTTTACTGTACCCAGTATGGCACGCAGCACGATGCCCGCATTTATAAACAATATGAAAAGGCCTGCCTGCTGCTTTGTATAGTGCTTTTTTACAAACGTGATAAGTGCTTCATTAAAGATACGCACATAGGAGAGCGTCATTTTACGGGTACTCTCTCCTTTATAATGTATGAGGTCCGCCTCCGGGAAATAGACGTTACTGTATCCGGCCTTATGTATGCGCCAGGAAAGATCCACATCCTCGCAATACATGAAATAATCTTCATCGAACGGCCCCCCGGCTTCGTCCATAGCACTACGGCGCACCAGCATACAGCAGCCGGAGAGTACGTCTACACCCGCCGTTTGCCGCTCTGCAATGTGCACCGCATAATACTTATTAATGTATGGCGAGCTGCTAAACAGTTTATTGATACCTGTAGTCTTAAATATGGCTACCGAAAGAGATGGGAACGACTTCTTGGAATCGGGGGCAAACTGCCCCTTGCCGTCTATAAGTCTGGGCCCCAATGCACCTGCCTCAGGATGAGTATCCATGTAGGCCACTGTCTTCTTAAAGAAATCTTCGGGCATTACCGTATCGGGGTTCAGAAAGAGAATGTACTCCCCTTTTGCCACTGCTACAGCCTGATTATTTGCTTTGGAGAAGCCTTTATTATCCTTATTCTCTATAAGTACTACCGATGGGAAACTGCGCCTGACCATTTCGCAACTGTCATCGGTAGAGTTATTGTCCACTACTATGACCTCTGTATCAAAACCCTGAGCAGCGCGCAGCACAGAGTGCAGGCACACCTCAAGAAAGTAGCGGACATTATAGTTGACAACAATTACAGATAACTTCATAGCAGCACGCCTGGCAGCAATGGCACAGTCAGAATATGAACAATGACCATGCCACTTATATAATCACGGTGCAAATAACGAAAAAACGATGCAAATGATTGTGTCTGCGGTTAAATAATAGCCACACACTATATAATTCATGTTATGTATAGCAGGAAATCACCTGCCGATTTCTAATTTTACACCATGAACAAATTTTTGCGCGCGGCTGTCATTTTCATACTGGTTATAGCGTCACTGCTGGTAGCAATAGCACTGATAGAACCCGATGATGTGACCGTAACAAGGAAAACGGTAATCCAGGCCCCGGCATCATCTGTCTTTGCTCATATATCAGATATGAGCTACTGGAAAGAATGGAGCTCTATATTACTGGCCGACAGCACTGCAAAGATTACAGTGTCCGGTACACCCGGGGCTCAGGGCAATACTGTGGTATGGGTAGGTGACGAGGGCAGGATAGGCTCTGGCAGTATAAGGAATGATGGCAGCGAGGGTACCGTAATGCGCTATACATTTCAGGTAACGGCACCCGGTGAAATGCTGGCGGATGGAACAATAGCCGTAAAAGACTCCGGCCTGTACAGCATAGTTACCTGGACCTTTCACAAACACTTTAAGTTTCTTGCGAATGCCAGCCTGCTGATGGTGGACCTTGACCGGTATATGGGTGGAGACATGGAGAGCAGCCTTACGAACCTGAAAACCTACATGGAGCAGACAGCAGAACCTGTAGTAGCTGTAACGGAAACGGAAATAGCGGGTTATACTATTGCCGGTATCAGGGATACCGTAGCATGGGACGACCTGGAAGGGTTCTTTGGCGATACATACAGCCTGTTTAACGGAACACCGGCAGAAAAAATAAAAGGACCGCACGTAGGCATGTATTATATGTGGGACACCGTACACCAGCGTACCGACCTGATGGCAGGCGTGGTTGTAGACAGTACTGACATCCCTGTAAACGGAATCATTTTTTCACAACTTCCTGCCGGGAAGGCACTGATGGCGGTACACAAAGGAGGTTATGGCTCTATGCAGTACACTCATATTGGCATAAAACGATACATGCAATACAGCGGACAAAACAGCTGGCTGGTACTGGAAGAATATCTCACCTATCCCGGAAATGAGCCGGACAGTAATAAATGGGAAACCCGCATATACTATCTGCTGCAGTAAGCCCGGATATAAAAAAAAGAGTACCCTTACGGGCACTCTTTTTTCGAATCTCGCTCCCCATTGGGGTTGTTGGACGGGAGCAACAAGGGATAAAATCCAGAAATCGCGTCGCAGCACAATGCTGCAATCCTATGACGACGTTTAACAGAAAATCCCTCGCTTCATTTCATATATTTTTTCCTAAAACGTAAATCAGGCGTGTGTATGTGAGCGGCGGTTGAAAAACCAGTACACAAGCGGGAATATAAGCAGCGTAAGTATAGTAGCCGTTAGCTGGTTTTCAAATGCTCATGTACTGTAACCTGCAGGCAATTTTACAATCCCCTGTACGCACACCTGCGCATTGGTAATAGTACTTCCCGGATAATGCATGCCCCCAGACAGAAAACTTTACACATATGAGACGTTGAGCAATACAATGTTAATTAATTGATTATCAACGAAAAACGCACTCCCAGATGGGAGTGCGTCATATAAACAAAGCCGTTTTACGTACTTACTGGGCAACCAGCTCTTTAGGGTAGTCCAGGAAGCCCCATTTCTGTATTACAGTGCCTTCTTTTATCAGCATCAGGCCCGGGTTGGTACGCATAGCCGTTTTGCTGGCTGTGCCATCCAGTATCAGGAATGGTACATGTGTCATGCCCCATGCTTCCTGATATGTTTCACAGATATCCCTTCCTGCCGAACAGGCTACATAAAATGGTATCTTCTGCTCCTGTGCTTTCAATATCAGAGCCTTCAGATCATCCAGCTTCTTTGTATTGGCTTTTTCAGGCTCGCGCAGGAACCATATATAAGTATAGCCCTTGTAGGATAAAACATCTTCTGTTACATCATTCTCATTTGCGTCGGTAAGTACAAAATCATGTATTTCTGGCAGCCCTACTGCAGGCTCTACCTCTACAGTATTGCTGGATACAAACTTCCAGCTCGGGTCCTTCCATGGATAATTTTCCTGGGTAAACTCCTGCTTCACACCATTCTTCTCATAAACAAACATGGTGGTGAATACGGCCTCTTTATAATCAGGGCCAGGCTTCATTTTTTCAGCTATGTTATTACCTACTTTGTAGGGCAGGCAATCCTTTACCGGAAGGTGATTCAGCGTCCACCACTGAAACCCGAATGCAAATACCGCAGCTATACCTACTATAGTAGCATTGATAACACTACGGTTGAATAAAGGGAATACACGGTAGCGGAATATAAACAGGAAAAGTACTATGGCAGTAAGTACCACATCTTTATAAAAAGTTGCTGTATTGGAAATCTTGATACAATCGCCGAAACATCCACACTCCTTTATCTTACCGGAGGTAAGTGCATACCAGGTAAGGAAAGTGAAGAAAATATTGAGTAATAACAGCAGGGTCACATACAGACGGAACACATTACCTACTATCATTGCTACACCGGAAATGATTTCAAACGCAATCATCATTACCGACATACCCAGCGTGTATTTGGTCATGAAACCCATGTTCCAGACCTCAAAAAATTCATTCATTTTGTATGTGAGGCCCAATGGATCATTGGCCTTTACCACACCAGAGAAAATAAAAAGCAGACCTACTGCTACCCTAAGAATCCAGATAATAATTTTCATTGTAGTATACTAAAAAGCGATGCGTGAAATTAATGATTTATCCGAAAGAGGAATAGTTATAGTCAATTATTAAATGCTGTATTGTCCCGTAAAGTTGCATCTCCTTACATTTGTGAGCTTTTTTTAACATTGATTTGCGAAGCATAGATAACAACATGCGCTTTGTAAAACAAAAAAGGACTCAATACCAGAAAGGCCTTGAATACAATAAACAGCAAAAACCGCATACTGGCACTGGATACTCCGGTAGTAATGGGTATTCTTAATGCTACCCCCGATAGCTTCTATAATAAAGGACGCAGCAGTGATGTCGACGGGCTGTTACATATGGCAGAAAAAATGCTGGAACAGGGCGCTGCCATACTGGATATTGGCGGTGCCAGTACACGTCCCGGCCAGCAACTTATATCGCCGGATGAAGAGCTAAGACGCATTATTCCCGTTATTGCAGCCATCAGAAACCAATTTCCCGATGCATGGCTGTCCATAGACACTTATAATGCCATTACCGCACGGGAAGCAATAGCTGCCGGTGCAGATATTGTGAATGATGTAAGCGCAGGCGACATAGATAAAGAAATGATACCCACAGTGGCTGCTATGAATGTACCCTATATATTAATGCATATGCAGGGGAAGCCGGAAACCATGCAGATATCACCTAATTACCAAAATGTGACTGCAGAAGTAAAAAGGTATCTTACGGGCAAAGTAAAGAAGTGCAGGGAAGCCGGCATCAAAGATATCATTATAGACCCTGGATTCGGATTTGGAAAAACTGTGGAGCATAACTACGAGCTGCTGGGGCATATGAGCCTGCTGGCTTCGCTAAAATGCCCCATACTGGCCGGGCTCTCCCGAAAGTCCATGATATGCCGCCCGCTTCATGTATCACCAGAGCATGCACTGAACGGAACTACCGCGCTGAACATGGTGGCACTGCAACAGGGTGCATCTATACTAAGGGTGCATGACGTAAAGGAAGCAATGGAAGTAATAAAACTCCATAGCTACCTGCACTAATTGGCGCGGCAGGATACTACAAAACGAAATGCGCCATTTGTAAGCGGTGCCTGAGTACTACCCCTATACATAAGCGCAGAACAGGAGCCGGATACCTGATACGTAATTACATCTCCATATGTAGTAGCATCTTTCCCTATCCGGACAATATCAGTGATATTTACACTGTATGCAGGATCATCAGTATCTGCCGACAACCATGTAGCAGCCGTAAGCGACTCATCGAAACTCATAATAGGGTGAATAGCCGTATCATTAAAATACAGCACTTTTCCCTTCAGTCCCAGCATATCGGCATCAGTAACCACATGCCCTGCGGGCCACCTGAACCGCAACCCTACTGATGGCTGCAGCGTAGAATCTCCCACCTGATAGCCACCGGCCTCATCAGTATACATTGAGACATATTGTGGAATATCTGCCTTAAGGTTGTATCCTATACCATTCAGTGTAAATTGAAAATAGTATTTGGGAGGTTGCGGATTTGGCCCACCGTCATCTGTATTTTCCTTTACACAACCGGCAACAAGAAGCAATAACAGCCCCAGATAGATTGACTGTAGTTTTTTCATGGAGATATATTTAGCGTACACCAAAATTAATAAACGCATATTGCCATATTATTATTTTTCTTCCCATACACGTGCCAGATGCACCAGTACCTCTACCGCCTTCTCCATATCCTGCACACTCACATACTCCTGCTTTGAGTGTATACCCATCTCTCCGGTAAATATATTAGGGCATGGCAATCCCATAAAAGAAAGACGTGAGCCATCGGTACCGCCTCGTATGCTCATGCGCTGTACTGTAAGACCGGCTCTTACATATGCCTCTTCTGCATTATCCATCACATGCGGGCAGGTATCCAGTATCTCTTTCATATTACGATACTGTTCCTTTACTGTGAATGTCATAGACGAGCCGGGAAACTCTGCCACAGCCTCTTCTGCTATTTTCATCAGGCGTTGCTCATGTTCTGCCAGTTTTGCTGTATCAAAATCACGTACTATAAACTGTACAGTAGCCTGCTCCAGACCGCCCTGTATAGCTACAGGATGCACAAAACCCTGCATTCCTTCAGTAGTTTCCGGATTCCATTCGCCGCGTGGCAGTTTATTTACAAATGCCGATGCTACCTTAATGGCATGTACCAGCTTATCTTTGGCATAGCCGGGATGAGCGCTGATACCGTTGAAAGTAACAGTAGCTGCATCGGCAGAGAATGTTTCTCCCTCCAGATGACCACGCTCGCCACCATCCAGTGTATAACCAAAATCTGCACCCAGCTTTTCCATATCCACCGCAGCTACTCCACGTCCTATTTCCTCATCCGGGGTAAAGAGTATTCTTATCTTACCATGTTTCACCTCGGGATGGTCATTCAGATAGGCGGCCAGGTCCATAATAATGGCTACACCAGCCTTATCATCTGCACCCAGCAGGGTTTTGCCCGATGCGGTAATGATATCGTCTCCTATACGCTCCCTCAGGTACGGATGCTCCCTTGTGCTTATCACTACAGAGTTATCATCGGGTAGTACTATATCGCTGCCATTATATGCTTTATGCAGTATGGGTTTCACATCGGCACCACTGCAGTCAGGTGCAGTATCCACATGTGAGCAGAAACAGATAACAGGCACGTTTTCCTTTTCTGTATTGGCAGGTATAGTAGCATACACATATCCGTGCACATCCAGTTCTGCCTCCAGGCCCATATCATGAAGCTCGCGCAGCAGCAACAGCCCCAGTACCTTCTGCTTTTCGGTAGATGGCTGGGTAGGCGATTCAGGGTCGCTCTGGGTATCGAACTGTACATAACGCATGAATCTTTCTGCAACTGTATGTGTATAATCTGCTATAGACATTGATAATGATTTTGAACGGTAAAAGTAATAGAAGATAGCCAATAAAGACCGTTAATTGATAGTATATTGCACCGCTATGCAAGGTATAGGTTCCGGCTTTCTTGATATTTCGCAGATGGTCACAGTCACATTTACACTCTTTGCAGTGATAGATATGCTTGGCTCCATACCTATTATCATCAGCATCAAGAAAAAAACAGGTGATATCAATGCCATGCAGGCTACCCTTGTTTCGGGTGGGCTTATGGTGCTGTTCCTTCTTGTAGGGGAGCAGATGCTGCAGTTCATGGGTGTTGATGTAAACTCATTTGCCATAGCGGGCTCTATAGTAATCTTCATTCTGGGACTGGAGATGATACTGGGTCTGGAATTTTTCAAACCCGATGCCGATACCAAATCCAGTACACTGGTACCGATTGCGTTCCCACTCATTGCAGGCTCCGGCACGCTCACCACAATAATGTCGCTCAAGGCTACCTACCAGTTTGTGAATATATTGCTTGCCATACTCATTAATCTGGTTATTATTTATTACATATTGCGTTCAGTAAACTTTATAGAAAAACTACTGGGGCCATCCGGCATACTGGTGGTACGTAAATTCTTTGGGGTTATACTGCTGGCCATAGCGGTAAAGATGTTTATGAACAATACTGGGCTGGCACCTGCCGGAGTGGTAAAATGAGCCGAACCGGAAACTCACATAAAAATTGTTCTTTTTTAAATAAAATCTCCTACCTTTGCACCCTTAATGACCGCATGGCAAAATCCATGCTTTAAAACATAATAATATGAAAAAAGGAATTCATCCGGAAGCTTACCGTCTCGTAGTGTTTAAAGACATGTCTAATGAGACTACTTTCCTCACACGCTCTACAGCGCCTACAAGGGAAACAATCATCTGGGAAGATGGCAATGAATATCCCGTTGTAAAAGTCGAAATTTCAAACACTTCACATCCTTTCTATACTGGTAAATCTGTATTCGTGGATACTGCAGGCCGTATCGAAAAGTTCAAGAAGCGTTACGCGAAAAAAGCATAACAATTCTAACTGTAAATATTTTAAAGCCGCACAATTGTGCGGCTTTCTTATTTATACCATGTGCAGGCTTTACGTATGTGTCATTCAGTTGGCTTACTTTTGATGTAGTCATATCCGGTACAATGAAGCACATACTTTTTGATAGCACAGCAAGAGAAAATCTACTTCCGTTCACACATACACGCCCGGTAGCAGATATACGCTGTGGTATATTTACCATGCGCGAGCGCTGGGAACAATTACTGAGATGCAGCACTGGCTCACTCACAGAATATTATCTGAGTTCCCTCTACCCTGCCCATACAGCAGATGGCGAGATACTTTATATAAACGGTGCGGTATTTGCCACTCAGGACCTGTGCAATACAGTAACTGAGCTTGGTAGCGGGCAGGTTTTATCCTGTGCAGGTATAGTTATTGCTGCGGTACTACCTTTCTTCAGCGGCAGTTCTGCAGCGTTCAATGAGCATATACAATCACTGCCGGCTTCTGAGTATACCGGTAGCATTATGACGCTGGCAAATGTGTGGGATATTTTTTCACTTAACGAAAAGGCAATTGCTCTCGACTTCCCCATTATCACAGCCGGCAGGGAAAGCGCCCCTATACCGGAAGGTGTTATCGTGTCTGGCACCCATCAGCTGTTCATAGAGCGGGGCGCCAATATCTATGCCGGCTGCATTATCAATGCCACCACCGGCCCGGTATACATTGGCAAGGACACAGAAATACTGGAAGGTACCCTTATGCGTGGCCCGGTAGCTATCTGCGACCAGACAGTGACCAAAATGGGTGCTAAGATATATGGTGCTACTACGCTGGGCCCCGGCTGTAAGGTAGGGGGTGAAATAAACAATGCGGTCTTCTTTGCCAACAGTAACAAATCTCATGATGGCTATCTGGGCAATGCGGTAATAGGCGAATGGTGCAACCTGGGTGCAGACACCAACTGCTCTAACCTCAAGAACAACTATGACATTGTGAAAATACGTCACGAGGCTTCAGGTAAGGATGTATCTACCGGCCTTATATTCTGCGGGCTCATGATGGGCGACCACTCTAAATGTGGCATCAACACCATGTTCAATACCGGCACAGTAGTGGGTGTCTCCTGCAATATATATGGTGGCGGTTTTCCCGATAAGTTCATCCCATCTTTCTCATGGGGTGGCAGTGACGGCTTTGTTACCTACAACTTTGAGAAGGCGATGGCCACTGCTGAACGGGTATATGCCCGCCGCAACAAAACCCTCTCAAATGCTGAATTTGAAATGTACCGCTACCTGTATGACGAAACACCTGGCATATATCCGATAGCTCACTGATAACCCAATAACAGGACAACGTGCTTAAAACAGACTTCCTTGTAATAGGCTCCGGTATTGCGGGGCTTGCATTTGCCGTAAAAACAGCAAAACGCTTTCCCGACAAGAGTATTACCATACTCACCAAGGCCAATACAGACGAAACCAACACCAAGTATGCACAGGGTGGAATAGCAGTGGTAAATGATGCCGTGCGCGATAGTTTTCGCAAGCATATAGAAGATACGCTGGTGGCTGGCGATGGACTATGCAATGAGCATATTGTAAATGTGGTAGTGACCGAAGGCCCTGAGCGCGTAAATGAAATAATAGAATGGGGTACCCGGTTTGATAAGGATATACAGGGCGACTATAAGCGGGGCAAGGAAGGTGGCCACTCAGAATACCGCATCCTGCATCACAAAGACATTACCGGTTTTGAAATAGAGCGTGCACTGGTAGAGGAAGCACAGAAATACCCCAACATTCACATTCACAATCACTGGTTTGTACTGGACATTATCACCCAGCACCACCTTGGTTACCTTGTTACAAAGTCAACTCCCGATATTACCTGCTATGGCGTTTATGCGCTCAACCTGCAGAATAATAATGTAGAGAAGATACTGTCGCGCTGCACCCTTATGGCATCGGGCGGGGCGGGACAGGCATACCGCACTACTACCAACCCACGTATAGCTACCGGCGATGGTATAGCAATGGTGTACCGTGCCAAAGGGCGCATAGAAAATATGGAGTTTATTCAGTTTCACCCTACTGCCTTGTATGAGCCGGGGGTGAGTCCTTCATTCCTTGTTACAGAAGCTGTGCGGGGCGATGGCGGTATACTGCGCAATAAGGAGGGGGAAGCATTCATGCAGCGGTACGACAGCCGTGGCGACCTTGCTCCCCGCGATGTGGTGGCCCGGGCCATAGATAATGAAATGAAACGCACAGGTACAGAACATGTGTATCTGGACTGCCGCCATATGAATATGGAGCAGTTTCGCAGCCACTTCCCCAATATATATGCACGCTGCATGAGCAGTGGTATAGATGTGGCACGCCATATGATACCCGTAGCCCCGGCAGCCCACTACTGCTGTGGCGGCATCAAGGTAGATGAGTATGGCCGCTCATCTATAAGACATCTGTATGCCTGTGGCGAATGTAGCAGTACAGGCCTGCATGGTGCTAACCGTCTTGCATCCAATTCACTGCTGGAAGCTATCGTTTTTGCACACCGCTGTGCTACAGATATGGCAGCAATTATAGAAAACACCACGTTTAATGAAGATGTACCGGACTGGAACGCATCGGGTACCAGCGATCCTAAGGAAATGATATTAATTACCCAGAGTCTGAAGGAAACCCAGCAGGTAATGAGCGACTATGTAGGTATTGTACGCAATGATGTGCGCCTGCACCGGGCTATGAGCAGGGTAGATCTGCTGCACCGGGAAACAGAAGATTTGTACAAATCCACTACCCTTTCTCCGCAGCTTTGCGAGCTGCGCAACCTGATTACGATTGGCTATCTGGTAATAAAAAGCGCACACTTCCGCAGAGAAAGCCGCGGGCTACATTACAATACCGATTATCCTGAGAAAAGTGACCTGCTGCAGCAGATAGTTCTGTAACCGCTATATAGCGCCGCTGGCTATCAGTATAATGATAGACCAAAAGAATATCCCTACTATTCCCAGCACCACCCCGGCCACAGCCCGGCGGCGGTGCCTGTGTCCAGGCCCCATGCCCAGCCCACCAAAGATGAGTGCACATATAAGTGCCGGAGGAAAGTATATCAGCCCGCCTATACCACACCACATAGCAGCAGTGCCCTCCCATCCGCTGGCACTAACGCGATGCCTTCTTTCCGGATGCAGACAACCCTCCGGGGATAGAAAAGAGGTTATTGCCGCTACCTGCTCCTGCAACCGTACAATGCTGCTTTCCTTTTTTTGCTGCTCAGCAGGTATGGTAGCTGTTGTTTCATGTGCTGTTGCTGTTTTGCGCTTCACATAAAATGCCCCATAACTATCGCCATACATCATGGAGAACAGAAAAGCAAACAATAGTATGCAGGAAGACTTTTTCATATCAATACATTTCAGCCACCTAAAATAATAAGAAAAAACAATATAATACGTACAGATATCTTGTATATCTCACATTATCATATAAATGATTACAGCATTATTTATTGTACTTCCATTCCGGCGGTGATCAGAAAGCCAAAACAGGAAAAGCACCTATTACCAGAAATACAATTGCCAGTACCACGGCAATACCTGCAAATATCAGACCAGTTTCAGCACGATTACGATGCTTTCTGTCCGGCTTTATACCAATAACCCCAAAAACAATGGCAGGAATCAGCGCCGGCCATAATACAAGAGACAAAATTCCGGTTATAAGCGATATTACTCCGGGCCATCCGCCTTTGCGCCTGCGTTTGGCAGGCTGTTTTGTCTCTTCTTCTTCGGCCTGTTGCACCTGGTTGTCTGACGGTGCAGCAGACATTGCACCTATCTTCAGTATATCTCCTTTGTATGTGGTGTAAGCAGCAGCATGCAAGCCTGCCTGAGATGTATGCACCAATATTGCGGCATGGCTGTTGTAAATGGACAAAGCCAGCATGGGTATAATGAGCAGTTTTTTCATAAGGTAAAAGGCAATATTATTACCTGGCACAAATATAAAAAAACCGGTGCAGCATAAATCCTGCACCGGGTATATACTCAAGAAAAAAGAAGCCAGGGAATGAAAGTAATAATGTATAAAAAGCCTTAGCGGCGTTCCTGCAAACCAGAATGGAGTGCTAGATATATAACATCAGTTTACCTAAAAGAATAATATTCCGAACATTACGCCAATGAACAGAAGCCATAGCACTATCAGTGCTGCGACTATAATACCCAGTATAAGGCCTGCCTTTGCCATACCACCATGTCGCTTATGCAAGCCCAGCGCACCAAATACGATTGCAGGAATACACAACCAGCCTGTAAAGAACCCCAGAATACCACAGACAAGTGCTACAATCCCTTCCCATCCGGAATCATCGCGATGCCCTTTGCCATTATTACCATCATGTCTGGCCTTCACATAGCTCTTAACCATGTGCAGCGCCTGTCTGCTGTTTTCCTTCCATTCACTGTTGCGGGTATGAGTTGCTTCAGTGCTGGTTGCAATGCTGTCGGTTGCAGCTGTTGCTGCATGCTTTCTCACAAGAAATCCTGCCTGTACCTGTGTGGAGACAGTAGTAAGCGAAAGCAGCATGATAAGTAGTAAAATAATCCTTGTTCTCATATATGTGTGTTGTTTATGCAAAAATAACCATGCCAGCATTTCCCAACTGTTAAAATATTTCCTTTGGCTGGCTACCCATGCGGTGCTAACTTTGCATCTGTGCCGCGGGTATTTATTGCCATACTGCTTTTGCTGAGCCTCTCTTACCAGTGTTTCCTGAAGCTGGGAATAGTAGTATGGTACGAATACAATAAAGACTACATAGCACAGAACCTGTGTGAAAACCGTGCTCAGCCCGAAAAAAAATGCTGCGGTAAATGCTACCTTAATAAACAACTGAAGAAAGCTGACCATGGCGAAACAGGCAAAACCACATTACCTTCCAAGTGGAATACCGGCGAGGTAGTTCTGTACACAATTCCTACAGCTATAGAAGTACCTGTAAGGTATGCAGCATATACCGCACGTATACGCCCACACAACCATCATTTTCATCCACTGCATATACCTGACAGTATATTTCACCCACCTTCCTGCTAAGTGAGTTACAACAAATAACAGCAGCATACAGGCATGATGCCTGTGCTGTTTATTTTCTCACTTATTCAGTACTTACAATTATGAAGCAATTCATCATTGCCACTGCCTTGCTGGCAGCGGGCAATTACGCACACGCATGCGATATGTGTGGTGGCGGTGGCGGTAGCCAGTATATAGGGCTATTACCTGCATTCACAAGAAGTTTCGCAGGAGTGCAGTACAATCATAACCACCTCACCGGGCTATTCGCATCGCCCTACAAAGGCCGTCCGGCAGAAAGCACTACCGACACATACAATACCCTGCAACTCTGGGGCCGGCACAGCATAGGCCGCTATCAGATATTTGCTTTTGTTCCCTGGCAGCATAATACCCGCACCGGCGATAATGGCACCAACCTCAAACGCAGCGGTATAGGGGACATGACCCTGCTGCTGAACCGCATCTTCATACAAACGAGTGAGGGGACTTACCGGCATACCTTTTTCGGTGGAGGGGGTGTAAAACTACCCACGGGCCATTATACACCGCTCAGCGAATCCGGCACCAGCCAGTCACAATCCCTTTCTACCGGTACCGGCTCATGGGACATGATGCTCAATGCAAACTATACCCTGCAAAAGGGCAATTCCGGTATCAATACAGATGCATCAGCACTCATCACCACTACATCGCCCGATGCATACCGCTATGGCAGCAGGCTTAGTGCCGGTGTATCTGTATTCCACTCATGGCAGGTAGCAGGCATACGTATTACCCCCCAGGCAGGTAGCAGGTATGAGTATGCCATGACCGATTTTTTCGATTATCAGAAACAGTATATCAATGATGCCAGCGGGGGCAACATACTCTATGCCACCGCGGGAGTACAGGCCACCCGCAAGCGGATAGGATTACGGGCATCACTGCTGCTGCCCGTTCATTACAGCTATGCTGACGGTACACTCACGCCCAACTATAAAACAGAAACCGGGCTCTTCTTTCTCTTTTAAAACACACAGACATTGAAAAACAAGATAACACTCCTGCTTGCCGCATCTGTTTCACTGATGGCATGCAGCAAAAAACAAACCGAACCTTCTACTAATGCACAGATTGGAATAGATATCATATCGCCCGAAGACGGACGCACTTTTCATAAAGGCGATACAATGAATATCAACTGCCATATGACTTACAACAACATTATGCATGGCTATGAACTAAGTGTTGTAGATACTGCTACTAATCAGGTATTGTTTGACTATGCTGAGCATGTGCACAGCGACTCATTCACTGTATTGCAGATATTTGTGCCACAAGGCAGCAGCACAGTAGTAATGAAAGTAACCTTGCGTACAGAGATAGACCACAATGGCACCGAGGCAGAAAAACAGGTCATTTGCATCTATCAACCCTGATAATACAGCATCACGTATTTTTACACTCAATAAAACATCAACAGACATGAACAGGAACTTACTGATAATAGCTGCGATAGCTTTACTCACATCATGTGGCAATAGTGAGGCAGGAACCGAACAGACTACAGCGCAACCGGAAATGCAGGAAACTGCGGCTGCACCTGAGTTATCTGCTGCCGATAAGAAAGCCGCTATACTGGCCGGAAAAATGGACCCGGTATGCGAAATGGACTATGACGCAGAGTGGACGGAGTCTGCCGAATATATGGGAAGCACTATACACTTCTGTAGTGAGGGCTGCAAAACAGCATTTACCGCACGACCAGAGAAATATATAAAGGCTGAACAGTAGTTCAGCCTTTATCCATATAGCCGGGTTGCCATAAGGCAATCCGTTAGAATTTAAAGTTATAGGTAACAGCCGGGATAATAGGGAGAATGTATACCTGATATACCTTCACATCTATACCCTGTGTTACACTGCCTGAGTTGTCCACGTACAGGAAGTAAGGATTCTTTCTGTTATAGGCATTATATACTGAGAATGCCCAGCTTCCCTGCCAGCGACGTGGCTTGCTGTGCTGTGGCGTATAAGTAGCCGACAGGTCCAGACGGTGATAGGATGGCACACGATAGGCATTTATCTTACTGTATAGCTGCACCAGCTCATCATCTACAAAATAGTAACCGGTAGGCAGTGTAATAGCATTGCCGGAACCGAATACAAATACTGCTGATACCGTCCATTTCTTATTGACGTTATAGCTGCTGGTAACAGATATATTGTGCCTGCGGTCATACTTGAGCGGGAAACGCTCACCATTGTTCAGCTGAGCAAATATCTGGTTGGTCCATGCCAGTGTATAGCCTATCCAGCCGGTGAATCTGCCCTGTGTCTTATTAATGAAGAACTCCGCACCATAGCTTTCGCCCTTACCAAACACATACTCCAGCTCAGGGTCGCGCAGTGTATTGGGCGTATAGCCCTCACGGTACTGCAACTGATTTTCCATCTGCTTGTAATAGAGCTCTACCGATGTCTCCAGCTTATTGTCCAGGAAATTGCGGAAGTAACCTGCCGAGTACTGCCGTGCCATCTGTGGTCTTACCCGGTATGTGCTGGGTGCCCACACATCGGTAGGCAGTGTGGAGCCATTATTGGTAACCAGGTGTATGTACTGATATGTCTGTGCAAATGAAGCCTTTATTGATGAAGCATCATTGAGTGCAAAACGCAGATTGATACGAGGCTCCCATCCACCATATGTTTTCACCAGTTCACCCTTTCTATAGGTCTGCGAGTCGGTAATATTTCCTGCCGCATCAAATGACTGGCGGGTATATGGTCCTATCTGCCCAAACACAGAGTAACGTAGTCCTACATTAACTTTCAACCAGTCGGTAGGGTCAAAATCGTCCAGTATATATGCGCCGCCTTCGTGTGCATACTTGGTATAGGCATTATCCGGCTCCAGCACTATAGTATCTACCTTGCCCGATACCTGATTAGGTATGAACGTATGATAGGTATAGGCCAGCCCTGCCTTTATATGATGGTTGAATGAAGTATAGTAATCAAAGTCAGTTTTGGCATTATAGTCCTTGATGCCCGATGACAGCCTTACAGCAAAGGTGCTCTGATTAAAGTTGGACGCAAAGTCGTAATCATTGTACACCAGTGTGGTATTGGCAAACAGGCGGGTATTAAACTGGTGATTCCACCTCAGGGTTGCAGTATTATTACCCCACGGGATATCGGCCCTGAAGCTGCCACGGGAGTTGGCAAACTTAAACTTATCTACCCCTGTATAGCCACTCAGATACAGACGGTCATGATCGCCCAGCTTATAGTTTGCTTTCAGATTGGCATCATAAAAGTAGTAGCCCGTATTTTCCAGTGCTTTGGTAAATGGCCGCGCTATCACATCGGCATAGGTACGGCGTGCCGATACCATAAATGAGCCCCTTTCTTTTTTGATAGGTCCCTCAAATGTGAGCCTGGATGCTATCAACCCTATACCACCCTCGGCATGGTACTCTTTCAGATTCCCCTCTTTCATGGATACATCCACCACCGATGATAGCCTGCCTCCATAGTTGGCAGGTGCAGCGCCCTTTATCAGTGTTACATCTTTTATGGCATCTCCGTTAAATACGGAGAAGAAACCGAAAAGGTGGCCGGTATTATATACCACTGCATCATCCAGCAGTACCAGATTCTGGTCGGGACCACCGCCACGCACATAAAAGCCTGAGTTACCCTCCCCTGCCGACTGTACCCCTGGCAGCAGCTGTAATGTCTTTAAGATATCTACCTCACCAAAGAGTACCGGCATCTGTTTGATACGCGCAATGGAGAGACTTACCGTACCCATTTCCGCCTTGCTTACATTCTCATCTTTACGACCAGTAGTCACGGTTACCTCTTTCATTGTAGTACCGCTGGAAAGGTCAGCATTATACGTCTTATTGGCAGAGAGGTCCATCTCCATAGTAAGCGTAGTATAGCCTACATAGGAATATATAACGGTATACTTACCTGCCGGCACAGTGAGCGAATAAAAACCATAGGTATTGGTTGTAGCGCCCTGATCGGCACCTTTTACATATACAGTGCCTGCTATCAGAGACTCTCCGGTAGCAGCATCACGCATATAGCCACTCAGTGACACCTTCTGCTGAGCTGCAGCGGTGATAACAAGCGAAAAAAAGAACAGAATAGCGAATAAGGTACGCATGGACTGGGGAAATTGAGGTGCAAAAGTAAGGCAACCATATTTTTATAGGCCGTTTTAGCGCCCTTCAGGAAAAATTAACAATTATCTGCATATTGCCGGGAACATGCAGATAATGCACACAAACCCATAACACAAAAAAATACAATGGTTTTATAAGCGCATTTGCACGCTAACTTTAGTTAATACCACTGCAATACCGGGCAATGCACATAGTACTTTCTACGATTATCAAAAAAACAATGCTCATATGCCTTTTACCAGTACTATCCGGTAGCTGCAAAAAAAGAGCGAAGCGCCTCAATTGAAGCGCTCCGCAGGTACTCGTTTCGGGGGTAATATATCTTAATCTGTTTTTCTTTCTACGTCTTATCCATCATCTTTCACCTTTCAAGTTCCACACCGCACTACAGATATCCCGTCTGTAACCCCTGGCCCCCTACTCCTTGTTATTTATAACAGTCTATATTATCCATACTGTCTACTGATTAATTATAGTTCACTGTTACAGGAACACCGGTTGCATTTGTGTACAGACCACTTGCCTGTGCAGCAGCTACGTTCAGGGTAGCACCCACGTTCAGGGTTTCAGTACCTGAAGCGCTCAGCGTGCCGGTAGATGATGGTGAACTGGTGAAGTTGTCAACGGTCATGCTGTGTGATGCACCGTCAGCTATTGTGCATGATGCAGGCAGTGTAATAGCGTAAGTGTACGAAGCCTGACCTGAAACTGTGAAGCTTGCAGCAGACACAGTACCTGTAGTAGCAGGGAGGGTTACACCGCCTGCACCGCCTGTGGTACGTGTACCGGCAGGGTCCAGTATAGCAGTACCTGCGATGGTAGCAGAAACAGCTACATTACCAAAATTCAGGTCCACTGTCTTAACAATGGTGATGGGAGTAATGATAGTAGCAGAGGCAGTAGCGGTAGCAGTAGCCTGAGCGTGAGATACAGTTGCGAAACCGAAAGTTACTACAGCAGCGATTGCGAAAGATTTGATGATGTTTTTCATTTTCTATCTGTGTTTTATTGTTTTTGTTTGTGTTGTTTTGTTTGTGTTATGCCAGTACTATTACCAGGCACGTGCCACAATTGAAATCAATTGATTATCAATCACTTGCAAAGTGAATAATGTCAATGCCAATCCACAACACGGAAGGTTTTTCCGCAAAGCGGACAAACTTTTATCTACACTATTATCTGTACTTTAGCAGCAGCATGCACAGGGTCATATATCAAAAGCCCACGGTCTTATGAATACAACCACCAGAATCCTGACAATCCTGTCCATTTTTATCTGCACATGGTTCTTTGTTTCTGACGGAAAGGACTCATTCAACTTTTATGGTGACGGCATGGGATACTACATGTATCTGCCCACTACATTTATATACCACACCCACAAAGCCCTTGACTGGCTGCCGGAAGACAAGCATTTTGACAACAGCATCAGAAACTATCTGAAGAGTATAAGGAAAGAAAATGTATGGACACCCAAAGGATACCTTATCAATAAGTACACCTATGGCGTGGCAGCTATGGAGCTGCCATTCTTTGCTATAGCACATGCCTATGAAAAGCTCACCGGTGGCGAAGCCAATGGGTACAGTACCAGTTACCGTAATATGGTAAAGGTCTCCTCTCTTTTCTATGCCCTTATGGGGTTACTGGTATTATACCATGTGCTCATCCGGTTTACCGATAAGGATACTGCCGTAAGAACATTGCTTGTGCTGCTTGTGGGTACCAACTTCTTCTGGTTTACACTACATCAGGCAGGGATGGCGCATATACCCCTGTTTTTCCTGTACGGGCTGCTGCTGTGGCTTACCATACGCATACATGAGCGTCCGTCATGGGCTGTATTTGCGGTTACAGGTATGTGCCTGGGCCTCATTACAGTAATACGCCCCACAGATATTATAGCCATACTCATACCCCTGCTGTATAACGTATATGACAGAAACAGTTTCCGGGAAAAGCTGGCATTTATGAAAGCGCACATCCCGGGTATACTACTGGCTGGTATCATGTTCCTGATTCCGGTGCTGCCGCAGCTGCTGTACTGGAAAATGCTATCGGGCTCATTTCTCTATTATAGCTACGGCAATGAATCTTTTCACTGGACACACCCCAGAATACTGGAAGGTTTATTCTCCTTTGGCAATGGCTGGCTCATTTACTCCCCGGTCATGATTTTTTCGCTCATAGGTATTGTTTTTTACCGACGCGTAAGACCTGTATTCTGGCTTATGCTCACACTCGTGCCTGTATATATCTATATCATTTACAGCTGGCATGTATATAACTACATTAACGGACTGGGGTCACGCCCTATGATACACCTCTACCCTCTGCTGGCCATACCTCTGGCAGCATTTATCCGCTTTCTGTCTGAGCGTAGCATTGCCGTTCGTTCTCTGGTGCTGTCATTATTCTTTTTCTTCATCTCGCTCAATATTTCCTACAGTCTGCAGCGGGCCAGAGGACTATTAACAAGTGAAGAGGCCAATGCAGTATATAATATGAATATGCTCTTCAGGCTGCATGCCACCTACAGCGATATAGTAACATGGGACATTCAGCAGGTACAACCCAAAAGTGACAGGATAGAGAAGGTCGCTATACTTGCCTGTAACAACTATGATGATGCGGCATCCCCTCACTTTGAACCCGACAGTACAGGGCATACCGGCTTTGTATATCATATGGCTGCAGATGAAGAGTATCATCCCGGTAAGCTGATAGTGGATTATGATGAAAAGAAGTTTAAAGGTGCCATGTGGCTTAAATGCAGTGGCAGGTTTATGTGTCCGCAGGCATATCAGTATTTTAAACACTTACTGACAATGGACATTCTCAGAGATGGGAAATCGGCATACTGGTATGGTCTGAAAATAGACAACAAGATAGGGCTGGCAGATAAGCACCTTCCACCTCAGGAGTATACGCTGGATCATATGGAAACAGGCACATGGGGCTATGTATACTGCTTCATAAAAATACCTGATGACATGCAAAAAGGAGATCAGATAAGGCTGGATGTGTGGAACATAGGCAGGCAGCCGTTATATATGGATGATATATGCCTGGAACTGTACCGGGATAAATAAAGAACCATACATCAGTAACCGGAAACCATTTTATCAATGCCCGGCATACTTCCTCCGGATCAGCACTTAGCGTTCATACCTAACACCCATTCCACCACAAAAGCGCCCCCGTCAGGAGGCGCTCAGTTATATTTCATTTACAGTGTCAGGTAAACCGACTTTTTACTGATTAGTTGTAGTTCACTGTTACAGGAACACCAGTTGCATTTGTGTAAAGACCGCTTGCCTGTGCAGCAGCTACGTTCAGGGTAGCACCTACATTCAGAGTTTCAGTACCTGAGGCGCTCAGTGTGCCGGTAGCTGATGGTACAGAAGTGAAGTTGTCAACAGTCATGTTATGTGAAGCACCGTCAGAGATAGTGCATGAAGTAGGCAATGTAATAGCGTAAGTGTAAGAAGCCTGACCGGAAACTGTGAAGCTGGCAGCAGAAACAGTACCAGTAGTAGCAGGAAGGGTTACACCACCAGCGCCGCCAGTGGTACGGGTACCGGCAGGGTCCAATATAGCAGTACCTGCGATGGTAGCAGAAACGGCTACGTTACCGAAGTTCATATCTACCGTCTTAACGATAGAGATAGGAGTGATGATGTTAGCAGAAGCAGAAGCAGTAGCAGTAGCCTGAGCGTGAGAAGCAGTTGTGAAACCGAAAGTTGCTACAGCTGCGATTGCGATTGATTTGAAGAAGTTTTTCATTGTAGTTGCTTTTTATTTGTTTGTGTTTGTTGTTGTTTGTGTTATGCCAGTAGTATTACCAATGGCGTGCCGAAATTTTAAGTAATTGATAATCAGATGATTGAATTTTGGCACACTATGCCAACTGTCCGCAGGATGGAGACATTTTCCATAAAATGGACAATGATGAACATCTGGCGGTACACTATAATTCCCTAAATTGGCAGTAAATAATATAACTATGGGACTGCTCAATAAACTGCTGGGCGAATTTGTAGATATCATAGAGTGGGTAGACACCACCCATGACACCATTGTATGGAAGTTTCCCCGCTATCAGGATGAGATAAAAATGGGCGCTAAGCTCACCGTGCGGGAATCGCAGGTAGCCATCTTTATGAATGAAGGCATCATAGCCGATGTATATCAACCAGGTATGTACACCCTATCTACAGAGAATATGCCGCTGCTTTCCACCCTTCGTGGCTGGAAGTATGGATTCAACAGTCCATTCAAGGTGGACGTGTTCTTCGTCAGCACCCGCCAGTTTACAGATCAGAGATGGGGCACAAAAAATCCCGTTATGGTACGCGATGCGGAGTTTGGCCCTGTGCGCCTGCGTGCCTTTGGCTCCTATGCGTTCCGGGTAAGTGATGCCCGACAGTTTCTGAAAGAAGTAGCTGCCACACAGCCGGGATTTAAGGTAGAGGATATAAACGACCAGCTACGCAACATTGCCGTTTCCCGTGGTATGGATGCTATCGCATCGTCGGGGTTGGGTATACTGGACCTTACGGCAAACTATGACGATGTATCAGAGACCATCCTGCACAGGATACAGCCCGACTTTACCGAACTGGGTCTCTCACTTACAAAGTTTCTGATAGAGAATATATCGCTGCCACCCGAAGTAGAAGCTATCATGGACAAGCGAACCGGTATGGGTATTGTAGGTAATCTGGGTGCATTTGCTCAGTTTCAGGCGGCCAATGCCATGGAGAAAGCTGCAGAAAATCCCGGCGGTGGACTTGCCGGAGCAGGACTGGGACTGGGTATGGGAGCCGGTATGATGGGGCAGGTAGGCGATATATTCCGCAACAATCAGGCAGGCGCTACGCCACCGCCGGTACCCGATGCCTGCCCCAGCTACTATTTTGCCGTTAACGGAAACCGCCAGGGGCCATATGATATGAACACCCTGCGCAACATGATACAGAACGGTACAGTAACCCGTGACACCCTTGCATGGAAACAGGGTATGGACAACTGGGCCGCCGCAGGCACGCTTACCGATTTATCTCCACTATTCAGTACCGTACCGCCACCACTGCCTCCTCAGTAACCCGTAATGGAAGCTAATTCGCCCACGCCCCCGATACATGATACCTGTGCACTGAAATGTGCGGGATGCGGCGCTATTGTCATGTTTGAGGCCGGAACAGAACATCTGAAATGCGCTTATTGCGGTACTGAAAATGAGCTGCCAATGGAGCGAGACATCCGCAGCACCTACAGCTATCAGGAATTTCTGGAGGGGCTTAAGGGCGGTAATGAGGCACTCGCAGGTACCGTGGTAAAATGTGACAACTGTGGTGCCACCGTAGACCTGCCCACATCTGTCACCTCAGACATATGCCCCTTCTGCGCTTCTCCGGTAGTGCTATCTATGGCGGCCAATGTGCGTATCCTGCGGCCGCACAGCATATTGCCATTTGTGGTAAAGAAAGAGGATGCTACAGCTGAGCTGGGCAAGTGGGCAGGCAAATTATGGTTTGCCCCCTCAGACCTGGCAAAGAGTATAGCCAACCCTGCCAACCGGCTACAGGGAGTGTACGTGCCGCATTGGTGCTATGACTCTGATACAATTACCGAATACAGAGGAGAGCGGGGAGAATACTACTATGAGACAGAAACATATACCTATACTGAAAACGGACAGACGAAAACCGGCACCCGGCAGGTAAGGTACACCCGCTGGTACAATGTGAGCGGCCGTGTGAGTAACAACTTTCACGATGTGCTCATCTCAGCCAGCCCCTCACTGCCACAGCAGGTAACCGTAGTACTGGAACCATGGCCGCTTCAGGATCTGGTACTGTTTGAAGATAGCTACCTGAGTGGGTTCCGTTCAGAAACCTATCAGAAGGATGCCAAGACAGCCTACAACGAAATGACACAGATGGTGCGCCCGACTATAGAAGATACTATACGATATGATATAGGCGGAGATGAGCAGCGCGTAGGCCGTTATCATACGCAGCACTACAACACTGCCCTGCGCTATATACTACTACCGGTATGGATATGTGCCTACCGCCACAAAGACACATCCTATCAGATAACGGTAAATGCCTGCACTGGTGAGGTTACCGGCGACCGCCCTTACAGCGCATTAAAAATATTTACCGCCGCCATCCTTATTGCTGCTGCCATACTGGGTATATGCTACTGGTTTGTACACCGTACTCCCAGCTACCCATAAGCTATAGTATCGTTTTCATAACACCCATTCCACCACAAAAGCGCCCCCGTCAGGAGGCGCTCAGTTATGTTCTATTTGTAGTATCAGATAAACCGACTATCTACCATCTACTAATTACTATCTACTGATTAGTTGTAGTTAACTGTTACAGGAACACCAGTTGCATTTGTGTACAGACCGCTTGCCTGTGCAGCAGCTACGTTCAGGGTAGCACCTACGTTCAGGGTTTCAGTACCTGAGGCGCTCAGTGTGCCGGTAGCAGATGGTACTGATGTAAAGTTGTCAACAGTCATGTTATGAGAAGCACCGTCAGAGATAGTGCAAGAAGTAGGCAGTGTAATAGCGTAAGTGTAAGAAGCCTGACCTGAAACTGTGAAGCTTGCAGCAGACACAGTACCAGTAGTAGCAGGAAGGGTTACACCACCTGCACCGCCTGTGGTACGTGTACCGGCAGGGTCAAGGATAGCAGTACCTGCGATGGTAGCAGAAACGGCAACGTTACCGAAGTTCATATCTACTGTCTTAACGATAGAGATAGGAGTGATGATGTTGGCAGAGGCAGAAGCAGTAGCAGTAGCCTGAGCGTGAGATGCAGTTGTGAAACCGAAAGTTGCTACAGCTGCGATTGCGATTGATTTGAAGAAGTTTTTCATTGTAGTTGATTTTTATTTGTTTGTGTATGTTGTTGTTTGTGTTATGCCAGTAGTATTACCAATGGCGTGCCGGAATTTTAAGTAATTGATAATCAATGATTTGCATTTTGGCATACTATGCCAACTGTCCGCACGGTGGAGGCGTTTTCCATAAAATGGACAATGATGAAAATTTGCTACTTTTATAAAACACCGGTTATGCGGAATACTACCTTATGAAAAATCCTGTAACACTTACCATAGCAACACCCTGCACAGAACAGTGGGAGCATATGACACCCACCAACAGAGGACGGCACTGTGCCGTATGCAGCAAGACCGTAACAGACTACTCCTCCATGAGCGATGCCGACCTGTACCGTATGGCCGGGGAGATAAAGGCGGGCAACATCTGCGGGCGTTTCACCACCGCACAACTTAATAAAGTGCTATTGCCACCGCCCCGGCCAAAGGGCGTCATACATACCGCCTTTACCCGCATGGCTGCAGCTGCACTGCTGTTGCAGGGGGCCGCCGTCACTGCATGGGGCCAGTCTGCTACCGCACATCAGGCCACACATGCCGGCCAGGGCCAGCGGTCGCGGCAGGCTGATGATATTACCATACGCGGCAGGGTCATGGACCATATCACCGGAGAGCCACTATCCAGCATTATGGTGAGGGCTGCTCAGCCAGGCACGTCTACCCTATCCGACAACGAGGGACATTTCAGTATAAACCTCCCGGCAACTGCACAGCATACCACCATCACACTCACCGCGGCACATCCCGGCAGCAGTGATGCTGCGCTATGTACCTTTTTTGAGCCACTGCAACTATCTGTCACCACTCAGGAGCAGCCAGTAACCATATACCGCTATCCGCTTAATTATGAATGGGGAGTCTCTGTCTTCTCATCGTCCGATACAGGCCGGGACGCACACCATACTGTCATAAAGAGACACACAACTCCTGTCATGGGGCAGGTATCTGTCGGGGAATACCAGCGTGTTAAACAAAACAGGAAAAATGCAAGCGGGCAACAAATGGCCTGTTATAATACTCCTGTTTCTTCCTTTTCAGACAGAGAAATGGCGCAGCTGGTTCACCACCCTTCAATATATGGCAGTGGCTTTCACAAAGCACGCCCATCTGTTTACCTGAACAGATACGCAGAGGCCGCAATGCAATATCCTGACAGCGCCCTGGCCAATGACATATCAGGTATAGTGCTCGTGCAGTTTATCGTAGATGAGACAGGAAAAGTGCAAGAGGTGAAAGCCCTCGAAGGCCCGGGCAAGGGGTGTGAGGAGGAAGCTGTAAGGGCCATAAATGCTATGCCCCTGTGGAGGCCTGCTACCTTCAACGGGAAGGCGGTAAAATCAGCTCACATACTGCCCATATTCTTCACCCCATTATAAGGAACCACTCCCTACATCAGTATATCATTGATTACCTTTACCGGCTCCGGCAGCTCCGTCTCGCCCAGCATTTCCCGCATATCTATCTCTATGTTGCGGCTTATCTGTGTGATGGGTATATCATTGGCGCTGCCCTCAAACGGATTTTCCGTTACCTCTCCTATCTGCTCCAGCGAGTAGAACACCCAGCCTATCAACACACTGAAGGGCACCGTAAGCCAGATGATAGCATCGCCATATTTATCCATCAGCTTAGAGAACTCACCCAGAAAACCAAACGGCAGCAGCAGGCACAGCAGATTGATAAAGTACAGATTGATGCTGGCAAACTGGCGCGGGTAGGGAAAGTTCTTGATGCGCTCACACTTACCCTGCTGGTCATACAAATCTTTCAGTTGCTGCTCCAGCGCGGTATAGTTATAATCGTTTACCGCACCTGCCTCATGCAGCTCCCGCAATCTGCGCGACTGCTCTGCCAGTACCTGTGTAGCTCTGTTCTTCGTGCTTAGTATATAGCTATGCTCCGTCTCACTCAGGTAGGGTTTTAGCTCATCGGCAAGGTTACTCTCCCACTCCGGCACCTTGTAGTAGCGCAGGTACTCCCGGTTGTAGCTTTTGGTCTTCATGTTCTCCCAGCTTTTTACTTCCCTTAACTGAAAGCGCAGCGCCGTAAGCCATGCAAAATGCCGGTAGAAAAGCTCCTTATGTATGGCAGGCGCATCTGCCGCGGGGCGCACAAAATCGCGCAGCATAATGCCCGTTGTGCGACTGCAGTTGATAATAGCACCATATATCTGCCGGGCCTCCCATGCCCTGTTATATGTCTGCGTATTGCGGAAGCCCGAAATAAAGGCCGCCGCTGTACCCAACAGCGCCACCGGCACCCATGGTATGGCCAGCCAGTGCCAGTGCAGGAAGTAGAAAAGAGCAGTAGGCACAATGCTCACCGCCAGCATGCGGTATATCTTCATCCGTGTCCACGGTATGAAGTGCTTCAGACGGTAATAGCTGGATGTATTCATAGATAAACGCTGTGGTAAATTAACGCATAAATACACAAACAACCATGTACTATCTACCATCTACTATGGACTATAGACTATCTGCCACAAGCCATCTACTCAACAACAAACCTACCCACCAATCCTCCATCCGTTCGCACTATATACAGCCCCGCAGGTAGGTGGCTGATGTTCACAGTGGTTTCTTTACCCGTTACCGTTGTGCGGTACACCTCCTCAGCCAGCATATTGAGGACGGTAAGGTGGCCAGCTTTTGCATCGGTGGCTATTGTGATGGTTTCTTTTGCAGGATTGGGGTAAAGTCTTATTGCCGCATGCAACTTATCTATACTTTCTACTGCGCTGGGATTGTAGTTGATGCGACGGATGCAGTTATTTCTTCCATCTGCAAAGTACAGATTGCCCCATTTATCAAAAAACCCACTGTTAGGCCTGTTCAATAGCGTAGCTGTAGCCGGGTGTCCATCGCCATTGTATCCCATTGTTCCAGTCCCTGCAATGGTTGATATGATGCCAGCTGTATTCACTTTCCGAATTGTGTAAGCATAGTTGTCTCCTATGTATAGGTTTCCTGCAGTATCAAAGCATACGGCATTAGGAGCCTTCATACTGGCGGCTGTAGCAGGGCCGCCATCCCCACTGTAGGCATAGGTACCATTCCCTGCCACAGTGGTAATAATGCCATCGTGGCTCACTTTCATTACCTTCTTATTGGCATCCACGGGTATATATAGTTCTCCCGTTTTAGGGTGAAAAGCCATAAATCCCGGATACTTTAATTGTGCAGCAGTAGCAGGGCCACCCTCCCCACTATCTCCAAATGTGCCATTCCCGGCTATGGTAGCAATAATACCGCTGGCATCAATCTTTCTGACAATATAATTACTTACCTCGGAAAAAAATATATTTCCACTGTTACCAACAATAATCGCATAGGGGAGGCTTAGCTTTGCCGCAGTAGCGGGGCCACCATCGCCACTATATCCTGAAACTCCAGTCCCTGCTATGGTGGTAATTATGCCCGAGGGACTTACCTTTCTGACAACATTATTAATGTAGTCTGCAATAAACACATTGCCGTTATCATCAGTTGCAACACCAGTCGGGTTTCTCAATTGCGCATTAGTGGCCTGTCCGCCATCTCCTGAATAACCTTCACTTCCAGTACCTGCAAATGTTGTAATAATACCAGACGAAGCTACCTTTCTGATCACGTTGTTGCCGTAATCTGCAATGAAAATGTTACCCGCATTATCAATGCATACTGAGATGGGTTCATATAGCCTGCATAGGTTGGCCGGACCTCCATCTCCGCTATCACCGGCAACGCCTCCCGTGCCCGCCACCGTTACAATAACCTGTCCGCTGCCCCATAGTGGTAGCAGCAGCATAAGCGCTATGTAAACAGTCGTTCTCATTCCTTTACAAATCTCCCCACTATACCTCCGTCCGTTCGCACTACATACAGCCCGGCAGGCAGGTGGCTGATGTTCACTGTGGTTTCTTTACCTGTTACCGTTGTGTGGCACACCTCCTCAGCCAGCATATTGAGGAGGGTAAGGTGGCCAGCTTTTGCATCGGTGGCTATTGTGATGGTTTCTTTTGCAGGATTGGGGTAAAGTTTTATTGCTGCATGCAACTTATCCATACTTTCTACTGCGCTGGGATTGTAGTTGATGCGACGGATGCATTTATTGCCCACATCTGCAAAGTATAGATTACCCCATTTGTCAAAAAAACCACTGTTAGGCCTGTCCAATAGCGTAGCTGTAGCCGGGTGCCCATCTCCGTTGTATCCCATTGTTCCAGTCCCTGCAATGGTTGAGATGATGCCAGATGTATTCACTTTCCGAATTGTGTAAGCATAGTTGTCTCCTATGTATAGATTACCGGCAGTATCAAAAAATACAGCATTAGGGGCCTTCATACTGGTGGCAGTAGCAGGGCCGCCATCTCCATTGTATGCATATGTGCCATTCCCGGCTACGGTGGTAATAATACCATCGTGGCTCACTTTCATTACTTTTTTATTGCTATACACAGGTACGTATAGTTCTGCCGTTTTAGGATTAATTGCTATGCATCCCGGATACTTTAATTGTGCAGCAGTAGCAGGGCCACCCTCCCCACTATCTCCAAATGTGCCATTCCCGGCTATGGTGGAAATAATACCGCTGGCATCAATCTTTCTGACAACATAATTACCCACCTCGGAAAAAAATATATTTCCACTGTTATCAACAATAATCGCATAGGGGAGGCTTAGCTTTGCCGCAGTAGCGGGGCCACCATCGCCACTATATCCTGAAACGCCGGCACCTGCAATGGTAGTAATAATGCCTGACGAACTTACTTTCCTGACAACGTTATTAATGTAGTCTGCAATGAACACATTACCATTGTCGTCAGTTGCAACACCAGTAGGGTTTCTTAATTGCGCATTAGTAGCCTGTCCGCCATCTCCGGTATAACCTTCACTTCCTGTACCTGCAAATGTTGTAATAATACCGGATGAAGTAACCTTTCGAATCACATTATTGCCATCGTCTGCAATGAAAATATTGCCAGTATTATCAATACAGATTGAGCAAGGTTCATATAATCTGCATAGGTTCGCAGGCCCTCCATCACCACTATAACCGGCAACTCCTCCCGTGCCCGCCACCGTTACAATAACCTGCCCGCTGCCCCATAGTGGTAGCAGCAACAAACAGAATAAAAAGACCCGGCTATAGAACAGTGACACAGTGATAATGTTTACAGCTATTAAAGTTAGCCATTATCTCCATCCCGGCACTCGGTATAAATACCGAATTTTTCATGCTTACTACAAAGAGCTAACTACTTCCTGCAAAACAACTATATACCATCTACTAATTACCCTCTACTCATCTCTAAACAAATTTGTTTATTTTTGTAGTATGCTATCTATGCTGCCGCTGCTTAAGGGAATACATCCGGGCCTGTTTCTAAGTAAGGAACTTACGGAAAGGGGACTGCCAAGTGGACAGTTTGCACTTTCTCTGGGAGCCTATCCGCAAACCCTCAGTGCCATCATTCGTGGGCGCAGAGCTATGAATGTGGGGCTGGCGCTGAAAATAGAAAAGGCGCTGGGGCTGGAAGAAGGCCTGCTGATGGTACTACAGACGTGGTACGATATAGAGCAGGAGAAGAAAAAGCAGACCGGTAGCGCAACACCCAATCTATCCCTACTCCGCCCCGCCCTGTTCTGGGATACAGATATCAACCGCATTGACTGGATAGCACAGAAAGAGGCAGTGATAAAAAGGGTAATGGAAAGGGGGCTTGAGTCAGAAAAAGCCGAGATACAACGCTTCTACCAGTTACATACTCCTCAATCATCTAAACCTTGAGTCATCCATCACTACACTGGCATACAGTTTCACCCCTGCTGCGCAGTACACTGGAGGCAGTTATGACTGCATCTGTGTTCCAGCCATTCCGGCTGGTGGGCGGTACGGCGCTCAGTCTCCACTGCGGCCACAGAATGTCCGAAGACATTGATATGTTCACCGATGCTCCCTACGGCAGTATCGATTTCAAGGCGATAGAACATTGGTTACAGCAGCATTTCAGTTACGTAACCGGTGCCGGGACTGACCTTGTGGCTATGGGCAACGGCTATATTGTGGGCGACAGTGCTGCCAACAGCATCAAGCTGGATGTGTATTATACCACTGATCCGTTTATGCAACCGTTGCAACAGGCAGAATCAATCCGACTGGCTACCATTGATGAAATTGTGGCGATGAAGCTTGACGTGGTACAGCGGGGTGGCCGAAAAAAAGACTTCTGGGATCTACACGAGCTCTCTATCTCTAACCGCTATACCCCCGCTCAGATGCTGCATCTGCACAAGCTGCGTTACCCCTACACGCACGATGAGGAACAGATACGCTCTGGCTTTTCAAACTTCACCCATGCCGATGCAGACTTTGAGCCTATATGCCTCAGAGGCAAAATATGGGAATTAATAAAGCTTGACCTGGCCCGCCATTGGCACACAATATAGCCCAGCACATAAGCGCCCCCTTACGGAGGCGCTCAAACCATTTTTATCAAAAACCAGACTATTTACTAAGTACTAATTACTATCTACTGATTAGTTGTAGTTAACTGTTACAGGAACACCAGTTGCATTTGTGTACAGACCGCTTGCCTGAGCAGCAGCTACGTTCAGCGTTGCACCTACGTTCAGGGTTTCAGTACCAGAAGCGCTCAGCGTGCCGGTAGCAGATGGTACAGAAGTGAAGTTGTCAACAGTCATGTTATGTGAAGCACCGTCAGATATAGTGCATGAAGTAGGCAGTGTAATAGCGTATGTGTAAGAAGCCTGACCAGAAACTGTGAAGCTGGCAGCAGATACAGTACCTGTAGTAGCAGGAAGGGTTACACCACCTGCACCGCCTGTAGTACGTGTACCGGCAGGGTCCAGTATAGCAGTACCTGCAATGGTAGCAGAAACGGCTACGTTACCGAAGTTCATATCTACCGTCTTAACGATAGAGATAGGAGTGATGATGTTAGCAGAGGCAGAAGCAGTAGCAGTAGCCTGAGCGTGAGAAGCAGTTGCGAAACCGAAAGTTGCTACAGCTGCGATTGCGATTGATTTGAAGAAGTTTTTCATTGTAGTTGCTTTTTATTTGTTTGTGTATGTTGTTGTTTGTGTTATGCCAGTAGTATTACCAACGGCGTGCCATAATTTCAAGTAATTGATAATCAATTGTTTGCGTTTTGGCATGGCATGCCAACTGTCCGTACGGTGGACATGATTTCCATTTTATGGATAAATGCAATACTTATGGCGGGATTTTACAGACGCATAAATACCTGTTGTTATGTATAGGTAGCGACCAGTACAATAAAAACAGTACGCGGGGGGAAAACTGCGCAGTTGCTTTTTATTTTTTACAGAATGAGCAGTTTTGACGTAATGAATTGATAATCAAAAACATTAACTCCTTACATGTGTAGAAAAATGCGCAAAAAGGTTACAAAAATTACTCGCGGAAATTTATTTATATGATGATGGCGATGGTATAACCGCCCAAATCATAAATTAATCGACGGCCCAAATCATAAGTTAATTATTAACGGCACAAACAGGCTACTTTTATCGAAACGGCCCAAATCATAAATTAATCTTACTTGCCCAAAAAAACAGGGTTTAAAACCCCGTTTAAATGCCTTTCAAACGTCTTTTTATCAGTGCTTCACATTGTCATTTTTCAAGTCATTGACACTTGTTACCGGGGTTATGGTGTTTGTGTCGGGGACTGAAACAGTTGCAGTAATAACAGGCGCAGGGGGTGAAGCCTGTACAGCCCCTGCTACCAGGTGAATGTGGCTATTAAATACTGCTACATGAGCATTAAAAGCAGTCTCCAGACGGTTGAGCTTTTGTGTAAGCTCCCCCACCTTCACCATACCCCCGTTTTCCCCACCATTCAGCGTTATCTGGCCGCTCTTTACAGATACCTCTACCTGTGTGCCGCCTAATGCTAATGAAAGCTCATTCTGTGTAAACTTCAGCACCACATCATCACCACCCTCCGGCTTTACCGTCACAGTGCCGTTTACCATCTGAAACTCCGTTCTGTTTTCGCCCACCCTCGCTATCACCTTATCAAGATTGCTGCACTTTATCACACCCAGTTTGTCCCGGCCATCTATTTCAGCCAGCCACACTATGCTGCCTACAGCAGGCACCTGTAGCAGGCCATTATCGTTTTGAAGGCGGGCATTGAGCATTACCTCACTACTTCCCCCGCCATCATCCTCTGTGATCTCTACAGTACAGCCCATCAGGCTCTCATCTACTACCCTCACCACACCGCTCACGATCTGAGGGCGCTGAGGGGCTTTTGCAGCAATGCGCTGTATCGAATCAATTATTATTTTTTCTTTTTGTGTTGCCATATGTTAAAAATTTCCGGCGGCACTTGCAAGTGTCCGCGTTAAAGCATCAGTTAATTTATTTTCTATGTCTGTAGCCAGTTCCTGACCGTTTCGCACATTGTTGTACATATTCTCTACCATGTTTCGGAAGTTGATGTTTATCTGCTTCTGTCCTCCGCTGGTCACTTTCCGCGTAGCTTCATCCACAGCACTAGCCACATTGCTATTGCCACTTCCAGCCTTGCCCTTCAGTAGCTGCTCTATCGCGGTCCAGTCAAAGCCCAGAAACATTGACTGTGTGTAACCGTCCGCACCCTTTAGCTGCTTAAACTTGTTCAGCTCAGTGGTAAGTGCTGCAAGGTTCTTTTTTACACCATTGCCCCACATGTCTTTCAGCATATCCGGAGAGGTATACGGCTGTGTTAATTGTTGGGCGCGATCAAACAGCAACATCAGGTCATCGGTTCGTTTCATCTTTTCGGCTCTGTCCTGTTGGTCCACAAGTCCGGGCCGCACGCTATCCAGTTTCTTTGCCGCCTCCAGATACACCTGTACATTTTTAGTAGGGTTAAACAGGTCTATATCACTATGCACACCACTGCGGAATATATCCGCCAGCCCCAGATCACCACGTTTCCCAGTTTGCCTTATATGCTCAGCCTCATTCCGTAGTGCCGTAGCAAGGCGTATATTTTCATTCAGTTCCTTGTTTGCTATTGAGGCTGCCATAGCATGGCTGGCTACTGCTATACGCTGCTCATAGGCTCCGTTTACCTTGTTCAACATATCCAGCAGCTCGGTGTTTTTTATCACCTCTTTGTCTATGTTGCCAAACAGGTCAGGAAACTTGCCGCGCAGCATGTCCAGCATCCGGCTACGCACCTCATTGCCCTCATTAAGGGAGGTAATGCTGCCTATCAGGCTTTGCATTTCCATTTTTTCTGCCATCAGCGTTTCCGGCACAGTCTTGCTTATGTTCAGCCAGTGGGTCATGTCGCTTGCCATTTCCATGAATCCCTCAGCCAGCGGCATCAGCGCATTGCCCAGGTCTATCTGTAGTGCGGCAAAGTTTCCCTTCAGCTTTTGCAGCTTACCCCCCGCCGTCTCTGCCATCTGGTCCATCATGCCGTAAAACTGACCGCCCTTACTGGTGGCTACTTCAAAGGCTTTATCTACCATGCCGGAAGATATCTTGCCCTTTTCCATCATGTCCTTAAGCTGCCCTATGGTCACTTTGGCTTTAAAGCCGAAATCCTGCCAGTTTGCCGCCATTACCTGAAGGGGATTAAACCCGGCATTGATTAACTGTAGAAGGTCCTGCCCGGCCAGTTTGCCCGCTGCCGTTATCTGACTTCGGGCCAGTGTCAGTGATGCCATCCGCTCCTGTTCACCCATTCCCACATCGCCTACCTCTCGCAATTTTCGCAGCACATCATTCTGACCTATACCAAAGCTGAGCATCGTCTGTGCGTTCTGGTACACACTGGCACCCATGATGGTGTTTTGCTTCAGTTCCCGTAGCTGATTGGCAAGGTTGCGCCCGGTGCTGGCACTGCCAGTTAACACCTCAAAACTCTTCAGGCGCATACCGTTCTCAAAAGACGCTTGCAGGCTGTCCGCTACCAGCTCTTTTGCGCCTGCTAAACCTCTCGATAATGCAACCGCTATCAGATTGCCGCCCACTATACTGCCTAGCAGGCTTTTGGTATGTTCCAGCCCGCTGTTATCCACGTTTATTTTTACCGGCTTGCTGAGGGTGTTAAGTGCCTGCTGTGTCTGGGCTACACTGCTATTAATTTTTGTAAAAGAAGATTGAGCAGCGGCCCCCACTTTGGGGAATACGCTACTCATCATATCTTTCATTTGCAATACAAACTCTATGTGTTCGCTCATCTGTCTCTTGGGGTTTAGTCATGCACAGCGGTTACTGACCGCATTTCTTTACGGCTGGTGTAGCGTTTCCGGCACCGCCTCATACTGCTCTGTTACCGCCTGCATCACAGCAGCGAGCTGGTCCATGCGCGTCTCCAGAGCGGCAGTATACACGCACAGCGTCGCCAAATGTCCCGCTATTGCTTCGCTTAGTTCCTTTTTAGACATTTTATTAAAGGCATCACGCCATACCTTTGTTTGCAACTCTATCTCCCGCTTTATTTCAGGGGTCTGTAGCACTGATTGTATTGTTATTTTCGTGTCGCTCATACGTCCGTTTTTACGTTGTATAAATACATTGCTCCTAATATCCGCGCTGTTTTTTTTGTGCTAATAGCCCAGCTAGCTCTTTACGCCTCACCTCATACAATGCAGGGTCTATAGCCTTAAGCTCATAAAACCTGCCACTGTGATACAGCTCCATTGTCGGCATCTGTAGCAATTGGCTCTTTTTATTGGCCCATAGTGCATCCATATAGCTCAGATAGCTGGCATTATCCACATGGGATTTTGCACCATTTACCATACGGCCATCATGATAATGCCAGTCCATCAGCGCCGCAAACAGAGTAGGATTACTCAGCTTTATGCCCGTAGCTCCACCACGCTCAAACAATGCTGCTTTGTCCTGGTACAATTCAGCAGGTATCCGGCCACCAGCATGCGAACCACCCGCCAGTGGCACATATTTGCTCAGGTTTGCCAGCGTTATGGGCATATTGTTTTTGTTATGCATCAGTGCCAGCGCATTGGCATTACCCGGCACATCTACCACGCTACACTCCTTGTTATACCACTTTGTGATAGTTGGGCCTGTCTGTCCCGGCTTTTTCATTTCCGGGGCATCAGAGTACTCCAGCACTACTATATCGCCCATGCTGGCAGCGAGTAAAAAGCCGCTCTCTATTTCATCAGCCGTCTGCTGGCCACGCTCATTGCTCAGGTTTATTACAGGGCATCCTGTCACCCTGTCCCCCTTTATGCTCAGGTCCTCCCAGCGCACCATCACACCGCTCTCCCGCTGGTGCATATAGTAGCCTACAGGGTTGCGCCTGTATTCGTCTATCTGATAGCCATTTGTCAGCAACCTGAACCCGTAACAGTTTACGCTGCTGTCACTCAATACAAACTCCTTATTTATCCGTTTCTGTGCCATTGTCCTTTTGTACGTTACTGGTTACTATTACTCTTAGTCCTCGCTTTCAGGGTCGCCACTATTCAACCTAAAATCATCAAATTTCTTGAGATTTTCAGTAGGCATATACCCCGTTTCAAATCCGGGCGCAAGCCTATAAAGTATTGACATTATCACGCCTTGCAACTCAGGCATACTACCGTTACCACCCGGAATACCAGACCCCCTTATAACATCAATGCCGTTATCATAATACGCCTGTACTACATCCTTTATAAACTGGTGTACAGCCTTAGCTTTTGCCGTTTTTATGAACGTCTTTCCGTAGTTTGCAATCAGGCCTGCCACATATGTCGAATATTGCAATTCTCCACCTTCATCAATAATAAAACCGGCTGAGATATTATTTATGCTTAATTGCACTCTTTGATTTACAGAATACTTGTACCCTCCGCTTTTCAGCCTTTCTTTCAGGGCATCTATACCAGCTATCAGCGCATCATACCCCACTGGCTTTTGCAGCAGCTTCATAGCCTCGCTGCGGTTCACCGGGAGCGATACTGAGCTCTCACCTTCCCCGAATGTCAGCAGGCCATTTTCCACACCTGTCATTTTGTCGAAAATCAGGTTTTCCGTATCGTTAAACAGTGAGGAAAACTCAGCATTTACCAGCGCAGGCAGGCCGGTAGCTGTGTACAGGTCCAGCACACCCTGTACCTGTGTTTTAAATTGCCCCCAAAGGGCTGTCATAGTTGTGGCTACGTTGTTATCCTGCCATACCAGTGTTAAAGACATAACTGTATTTTTTTATTTGGTTTTTATTTTTTTGGTTTTTGCCATGAGTAGTGCGGGTATTTTTCATTAAGCTGCTGGAGTGTAGGTGCCGCTTTTGTTATTTTTTTCATGGCACCGGCATACCCTACCAGCACATCAGCAATGCGGCCAGAGCTTATGTAAAACTCCTGCTCCAGTTGTATCAGCGCCTTATCAAAAGGCATCTTATGAAACCGTATATAGTAGTAATACCTATACATTATGGTCTCATACTTCTGTATTACTAGTTTGGGCTTTGCATCCGGCTGCTGAACCTCCGTAGCATCCTCCAATGATTCACCTAACTTGATTATTTTTCTGCCGCCTCTCATGGTTTACAAATTAAATCAGGCGGGTGCCATTGTCCACGCCGACAATGACCCCGCCTGATTTCACAACACACCGCACACTCAATCCAGAAGATGAAAATTACAACAAAAGACTTCTGTCTCATTGTACGCCGTCCCGCCTCCATAATACACCTATACCCGCTACCTCCGTAAATCAAACCAAAACAAAGTGCGTATATCTGCATATTATTTACAGTACAAAGCACTTTATTTTCAGTACCACTAACAATAGGCTGTCCAAAAAGTGTCCGATATTAATTGAAAAATGCCCGTTTTACGGGCATTTCAGCGTATCAGATTATTTCGGGCTATCCTGTTTTAAAAGCATTTTATACTACTTTCATACTGCTTTAAAACGGCAAAAACCCTGCGGAGCTGAGGGGTCCTCTAAGGTCCGCCCGGCACTCCGCAGGGCTTTTGCTGTTTATGCCGCCTCTCTGGTCGCTAGGGTATGCCTGCTGCCGTAGCCCAGGCCCCGCACTACCTCCAGTATCTGGCGGTAGTAAAAGAATAGCTCCCGCTCCCTTTCCCCCGGCTGCTGGGCCGTCTGTATTGGCCGTTCTATCACCGCCGCCGCCATCATATCCTCCAGCGCACAGGTCATATTTTCACGCCATAGGGGGCTATCCTGTTGCTGTGCCTCCAGTTGTGCCTCCAGCTGTGCCGCAGCCTCCGCGCTTATAGTGCCACCCTTTGCCCCGGCCAGTATCCGCAGTATCTCCCGCAGGGCGGTATAGGTATGCAGCATGTATGCCCGCTCACCCTTCATAAACCAGTTGTAATCAGGCTCCACACCGCCATCCGGGCAGGCCCCCGGTCCACAATGTACAAACACACAGGAAAACATATCTTCCAGCGCAGGCAGCAGGTCGTGTATATAGCCATTGCTTACCACCCTTGCCACCTTTTCACCCATCAGGCCGGCCAGTGCTACAGTTTCTTTTTTCATGAGTATATATTGCTTTTTTTAGTGTTTACATTACGGTTATATGCAGTTCTTTCAGCAGCTTGGCAGTAGCATCCCGCGCATCCTTTTTGTCCTTTGTCTGCTGCATATTGCGGGTTATGGCCTTCATCTGTTTCAGGGTCTGCCGCAGCTCAGGCAGGCTTTGTGCATTGATGCCCTTTTTCACCGTCCCCCGGTCTTTCAGGAACATATCCAGTTTGGCCCGGTTCATCTGGTTATCGGCCTCAGTGTCGCCGTATAGTATCCCGGCAGCATAGGCCGCTGTATATATCACCTTTCGCAGGGCATCTGCCTGCCTGTCGCTATCGCTCAGGCTGTGTATCAGGTGTGTGGCCTCTTCTTTGGTCAGGTCCTTTGTGCTGGCTGTGCGGCCCTCTGTGTAGTCCGTCAGCAGCTCTTTGCTGTCTATACCCAGCTCACGGTACAGGTAGTGCAGCTTTTTTATCTGTGGGGTAGTGATCTGTGACATTGCGCGTCTGTTTTTACATGTTTATTGTTTTATATTCGTTTTTTAGTACTTTTGCTGTGTATCCCTGCTGCACTCCCGTGCCGTGGGTACTTCAGGCCGCAGTACACGGGGGATGTCGTCATGCATCTACGGCCCGTCTCTGTGGCCTCATCATTTACTGGCCACGCTGCTGCATAAATCCCTGCGCCAGTTGCAGGTAGGCCACCGCCTCTGCATCCGTCATACCATACCGCTGCACAGAAATGCCCGTTTTGCCCACTATTACCTCTATTCTGGTCGTTTCTGCCCCGTTCCCTGCCTCCACTACCTCCGCAGGCATTACAGCCCCATTTTGCCCCGTTTGCAGCATATTGCCATTTCCGGTAAGTAGCCAGTCGGCAGATATGTTAAAGCGGGTACATAACCCAATGACAAATTTTTGCGACACTGGCCGTCTGCAATTCTCTACGTCACACCAGAAAGACGGCTTTACGCCAATTTCTGAGGCTATCTGCTTTTGATTGTACCTCAGGTGAAACCGCACCTTTTTCAGTCTCTGGTTTGGTGTAGTGTTTTCGTTACTCATGTTTGCAATTTTTAAAGTGTATTCAAATATTGATTGTATGTATCCTCTATCAGCCGGTAGGTTTCCCGGTCATGTATCCGCACCCACACCACAAAGGCCGTCAGGCTCTCATCATACCGCACAGGGTCCCTCAGCCGCTCAGCCCTTGCCAGTGCTATCTTTTCGCCCAGGCCATACCGCCGCACCATCCGGCTCACAGTGCGCTCACTCACCCCCATCTGTGCCGCCGCCTCCTTTATGCTCAGTTTCAGTTTCAGTAGCATATAGGTCAGCGCCGCCAGTTTCCGGGCCTCCTCTGCGTGTATGGTGTGCCTCCCCTCCATGCTGCGCCACTCCCATTTACAGGGTATTCATATAGCTTTCAAACAGTTCTTTCACACCATTGTACCGGCGCGGGTGGCTGTAGCGCACATATACCATAAAATCGTGCAGGCTGTTGGCAGGCCGTTTATCGGCCAGCGCCATCTCAGCAGCGGCCACCCAGCCATATTGCTTTACCCAGCTTCCTATCGTCTTTTCGGTCACGCCTACTGCGGCTGCTGCATCCTTCTGGCTCAGCCCGTCCTGTACTATCAGCTTTTTAGTCTGCTGTTTCTTCTGTATCATGTTACGGGCTGTCATCAGTTCTCAGTTTTGGTTTTGTGAAGGGTTATTTTGTTCATCAGGTCGCCAAATCGGTAGCATGTACGGTATTCCCGCCGCTCTTCTTTGTCCGTTATGCCCTCTGTATCCAGTATGTAGTGCAGCTCCTCGCTGGTCAGCCCCGTCAGCTCGTCCCACAGGTTTATCCGGCGAAAAAACTCGCTGTATCCAGCCGTCCCCTTGCCTACATGCCTTATCAGCCCGTTTCTGAATGAGGGCATACCCGCCAGCACCATGCCGCAGTTATTTATCGTCTTGTCCCGCAGGCTGTGCAGGCACAGTATCATTTTATTGGTCAGCTTGCCGCATTCGTCCATTATCAGCAGCGGGTTTTCCTGTGTGTTCAGCTCCTCAGCCACACGGTTCAGCAGGTCATGGGTACCACCCTCAAAGGCTACGCCCATTTCCCGCAGCAGCTCTGTCAGAAAGGCTTTGGGGCTTACCGTCCCATCTATGTAGTAGTACCACACACCGGGCCGCAGGGCGTAGGCTTTCAGGGCCGTACTTTTACCCATGCCGGTATCCCCCGTCAGGCCGCTCATGCGCCTGTGTGTGCGGGCATTATCGCACAGCTCCATCACTTTCCTGAAGTCTGCCGTCTGGTGCAGCCCGTCCAGTATATCGGGGTTTATTATGTTCCACACCTTGCGCCACAGCCTGCCGTGCAGGTGGTCGCCGTCACCGTTAGCCATCCGGCGCAGCACATCGGCATAGCCCACTCCCGCTTTCACAGCCAGCTCCATAATGGTTATGCCTTTGGCCTTGCAGTAGCGGGGTATTGTTTTTGTTACCAGTTCTTTTTGTAAATTTGTCATACCAGTTATTTATTAGTTACATTAATAAATTGCTTCATTAGCAGCCGGGGGGTCCTATACTCCGGCTGTTTCTTTTACTCCCCGCCGCCCATTTCCAGCAGGTCGTCAAAGGTTAGTTTCCGGGGTGCCGCCGGTGCCTGTGCAAAGGGGTGGCGGTCTGTCCGCTCTGTTACCTTTGGCTTTGTTTCGGCCCGCTCCGGTATCATATCCACGTTTACACCCTCCACAGCCACAGCCCGCCTCAGGTCAGGGTTTGCCAGTATTTCAGCCCTTATATCCTTGCGTACCGCCAGTGCAGGCAGCAGGTCTGTCACATCAGGGTTTTGCAGTTGTGTCTGCTCTATTATATCGCTCTGCCTGCGGCTGGCCTTGTTTTCAGCCCCTTTCTTTCGCCCTGTTATCCGGTGCAGCACGGCCTTTTCTTCAGGGGTCTGGCGGCTATATACACTGCTTATCCGCTGTTTCGGCCTCACCTCGCATATAAATTCGCCGGTGTCCGGGTCGCTCACATATATGGCCTGTGTCAGGTCCTCATAGCGCACCTCTACATACCTGCCGTTATAGCGGTCATACACACTGCTGTCCAGCAGAAACTCATGTTTCCTGTTGCCCGTCTTTATCACCACATGGCCCCGCTGCACCTTGTACACCATCGCTTTGCGGAACAGGCGCTGCCGCACATCATCACTCACCTCAAATGCCCTCGCGCTCTCACTGGCTGCATATACTTCATCAGGCGTTTTGCCGTTCAGCGCATTCATAGGCGTTTTGTTATACTGCTCTATGGCTGCTACCGTCAGCGCCCTTATTTCGTCAGGGGTCTTGTAGTTGGCCGGTTTATAGGCTTCGTTCATCAGTTCGGGTTTGGGGTTGGCATCCCGGCTCTTTGCCTTTGGCCCCTGCCCCAGATAGTGGGGGTACTCCCGCCATGCCTCGTCCAGCCACTGGTTATACCGCTCCACATAGGCTTTCATCTGCGGGTTTATGCTCTCATATACATTGCCCCCCAGCCTTTCCACCTCCCGCCGCAGGTGGCCGTGGCTCTCCGTGCGGGTATAGCTGTGCTTATCCAGCACCAGCTCACCCGGCCAGCATCCGGTATTGGTTACGGCCTTTTCCAGCCCCGCCAGTATCACCTCTGTATTTTCAGTGCGCCCCAGCTCATAGCCCACTATGCGGCGGCTGTGGTTGTCCATTACTATAAACACCGTCCAGCGCTCCCCGCTGCCATCAGCCGCCCGCACCATAAAGGGTATGGTCTTGCCATCTGCCTGCCACTGCTCATTGCGGTACTCAGCCGGTACAAATGAGGCATAGGGCATACGGGTGCGCACATACTCGGCCCCGTACCGCTCACCCGCCAGGCTTATATTTTGGGCCATGCCCGCCCACAGCCGCTTTACATTGGTGTGGCTCTGGCAGGGTAGCCCCAGCAGGTCACATTCCGCTTTCAGCCGCCTGTATGCCGCCGCAGGTCCTTTGCACACCCCGCTGGCATACAGGCTCTGTAGTATGGCCCGCATATAGTCAGGCGTGCGGGGCTGCACTTTTATTATAGATTTTTTGTTTACCGCCAGCGCCGCCACATCACTGTCCGGCCTCATCAGCCGCCCCAGCAGGTTGGCAAAGCTGTTGTAGCTGCTGGGCTTTTCCGGGTTTATGTGGGCCGGTTGCAGCCTGCTGTAGCAGGCATGATATACTGCCAGCTCATTGCGCCTGCCTTTCTGGTAGTTGTCCTTTATCCATGCCAGCGCAGCCGCCCGTCTGGCATACTCCCGCAGCTTTTCGGCCTTTAGCTCAGGCCACCGCCGCTTTATCTCCCGCACATACAGCACCTGCCCGGTTTGCACGGCCAGCGCCATGCCGCCCTGCACCCTGTCGGCCTCCTCACTCCCGGCCTTTTCGGCCAGCTCTTCACCTGCCGCCACCTTCCGGGCCGATGCCAGCAACCGCTCAAACCCGTCCTGATCTGTAGGCAGACCGTACTTTTCCTTAAAGTCGTCAGGAATAGAACTATACACAATATGTATAATCCCATTGTCTTTAATGGTCTGCCAATACTGCCCCCTGCCTCTGTGCCTATATAGCTGTGCCTTTACTGTGTTCTCACGCAAGGCAGGACCACTGATTGACAGAAGACATTTAACAGATATATGGGAGACTGTATTCACTTACGCAATAGGAAGGTTCAGTTTGTCAGAGAATTAATGTCATGAGCCTTTTCTTTTCTTGGCTTAATTCTGCCAAAATCTCAAGAGTGGCAACTTCAACTTTGATATTATTATTAAGGCCTGAGAAATATGCACTAACACAACTATTAGTTACCCCGGCTCTTTTTGCTATCACGGATTTATAACCGTATGGCACCTTTTTTTCTAACTCTTTCCGGTCTATCATTTTTTGTTAGCTTTGGTGAAATCTTGCGATACAATATTGCAATCTTAACGCAAAATATCTCATTAGCGTTAAATCTCCAAATATTTTTATGAATTCTTATGAATAGTTCTGAGAAATTGAAAGAAGTTAGGGAAAAGCTTAATTTGTCACAAGCTGAAATGGCTGCTAAATTGGGCATTAAGCAGTCATACTATTCTGAAATGGAACGTGGGGTAAAAGGGATAAGTAAGAATGCCCGGAGCAAACTATTTACAACATGTAAAGTCAACCCAATGTGGTTTAATTCAGACAAAGGGAACATGTTTGCTGGATCATATGGTGTCATGATGGAAAGCGAACCGGACTTACGGCTCTTGGTAATGGAAGAAGTATTAAGCAAAAATCCACTATTTGGCGAAATTATTCGCTCTACCAACACATTACATTATTTCTCGGAAATATATGAAGATTTTTACAGAAAAATGGTAGAGGTTGATATAGACTACACATCAGATAATCCCCGCTTATATGAGGATAGTGTAACTACCATATGTAAAAAAATGGATAACCTACTTCCTTACAGGGAACCACTAACAAAGCTGAGAGCTGCAATACTGGAATTTCAGCAGGAAATGGAATCAGCTAACCCACCCTACTCATTTAATGAATTCAAATGGTATTTTAGAAACAAGTAAAAAAGACGAAACCGGAACATATTAGTATTTTCAAAAGTTACGAAAATGGCAATATCGCCGCCTCAGCCGTAACTTTCAAACCGTAACTTTTGCGTAACTTTTACC